>Ga0208588_1000002_pt1 | contig 73817 bp, 61 predicted proteins | sample NGESurshal092012_8_FD_184483 | JGI IMG/M metagenome (GOLD analysis project Ga0208588, IMG submission 184483) | Arctic peat soil microbial communities from Barrow, Alaska - NGEE Surface sample 415-3 shallow-092012 (SPAdes) | ecosystem: Environmental > Terrestrial > Soil > Wetlands > Peat ...
GGGCACGCATTCGACCGCCCGGTACCAGAACAGGCCCAGACGAAATCCAAGCGGCTCGTCAACCCCCGAAGGATTTACGAATCTGACCACTAAGCCAACAGCAGACCCAGCTGCGGATAGTCGGTGAGGACAGTGTCCAACAACTCCCGCGCCACCCGCGGCGAACCGATCAGCGGGTGAATGGTGAGCGCCCGCAACGCCTGTTCGCGGGAACCGTCGATGATGGCGGTGATCACCGCGCGTTCGGCCGCGCGAACTGAGGCCATGAGCCCCAGCTGATGCAGCTCCGGCGGTGCCACCGGCAATGGTCGCGGGCCCCCGCTGTCGACCAGACACGGCACCTCCAGCACCAGGTCGGCGGGTAGCTGCGGCACCGCAGATCCGTTGGGCACGTTGACGATCGCCCGGGTCGGTCGGCCGGCCGACAACGCACCGATCAGGTCGACGGCCACCTCCTCGTAACCGCCGCCAGCGAGGTCCGCCTGGTCCCGCTGCTCACCCGGCGCACGGGTCTCGGCGAGGTAACTCTCCTCCCGGCGCAGCCGCGTGTCGGCCCAGAGCGCGCGGGCGACGGCCGGCGCGGCGCCGGCGGCGGCCGCGTAGAACGCGGACTGATCGGCGGCCACCACCTCGCCGCGGGTCGGTGCGTGTTCCAGCTTGCGCAGCAGATCATTTGCGGCATAGTAGAAGTAGGCGTATTCGTTGGGCAGCGCGCCCAACGCCCGCAGCAATGGGCCGCCGAAAAGCCTACCCTCTTCGAATGATTCGAGGGCATGATCGTCAGACAGCAGTTGCGGCAACAACTCTCGGTTGCCGATGCGCAACGAGCGCAGCCAACCCAGGTGATTGATCCCGAGGTAGTCGTACTGCACCTGTGCAGCATCGACCCCCAGCGCCCGGCAGGCCCGCCGGATCAGGCCGATCGGTGAATCGCAGATCCCCACCACCCGATCGCCCAGCACGGTACGCAGACCCTCGGTGACCAGGCCGGCCGGGTTGGTGAAGTTGATCAGCCAGGCATCCGGCGTGACGGCCCGCACCACCCTCGCCTGCTCCAGCGCGACGGGCAGCGTGCGCAACGCGAAGGCCAGTCCACCCGCGCCGACCGTCTCCTGGCCGAGCACGCCGGCTGCCAGCGCCCGGCGCTCGTCCCGGACCCGACCCGCCGCTCCGCCGACCCGGATGGCCGAGAACACCATGTCGGAGCCGGCCACCGCCGCCTCGAGCGAAGCCTCCGCGGACACCCTCGGGCCGTCGCCGGCCGCCGCGAGGACCGCGGCGATCACCGTCGACCGGGCGGGATCGACGTCATGCAGAACGATCTCGTCGATACCGAGCTCCGGGCGGGCTGCTACCGCCCGATGGATCAACGGCACCCGGAAACCACCGCCGCCCAGGATCGTCAATCGCATGCCGATCACGCTAGCCGCCCCGGAACAGCCCGAACAGTGGCAGGCTGCGGGACATGCAGCAGCCGACCAGGGAATTCGACGTCGTCATGCAGGGCACGGTGTTCCTGGACATCGTGCTGACCGGTCTGACCGCCCTGCCGTCCGCCGGGACCGAGATCCCCGCCGAGGGAATGGGTTCCTGCCCCGGCGGCATCGCCAATCTGGCCATCGCGGCCAGCCGGCTGGGCCTGCGGACGTCGTTGGCCACCTCCTTCGGTGACGACCTGTACGGCGATTTCCTGGCCCGCACGCTGCGCGGGGAGGGCATCGACCTGTCGATGTCGCGGCAGATCAGCAACTGGCACTCGCCGGTCACGGTGTCGCTGGCCATGCACCGGGACCGCGCGATGATCACCCACAGCCACCCGTCTCCCGTTCCCGACGACGAATTGATCGTCGCAACGCCGAGCACCGCCGCCGGCGTCCTGCACCTGGGTGGGACGCGGGTACCCGATTGGATCAGCGATGCGCGAGGCACCGGCACGTTGGTGTTCGGTGACGTCGGTTGGGACCCGACCGAGCAATGGTCGACCGAGGTCATCGAGCAACTGGCGCAGTTGCATGCCTTCCTGCCCAACAGCGCAGAAGCGATGGCCTACACCCGGACCGACGACCCGCGGGCGGCACTGATGCTGCTGGCCGACGCGGTGCCGGTGGTGGTGATCACCTGCGGTGGGCAGGGGGCGATCGGCGTCGACTCGACCACGGGGGAGGAGGAATGGGTGCCGTCGCTGCCGGTCAACGCGGTGGACGCGACCGGGGCCGGTGACGTCTTCGCCGCGGCCTTCGTTCTCGGCACGCTCCGAGACTGGTCGCTGCGCACCCGGATGGCGTTCGCGAACCTGTGCGCGGCGCTGTCCGTCCAGCAGGTCGGTGGCTCGCTGGCCGCGCCGGGGTGGGGTGACCTCAGCGACTGGTTGGTCAAGGTCAAGGCACAGGCCGCCGCCGGCTCCCGGGCGGCGTCGGTGCTGGTGCACAGCTACCAGTTCCTGGACGACGCGCTGCCGAAGGGTCCGAGCCTCGCGGTGCGCAGGGCTACCGCAACGATCGCCCGGCTGTCCGACGCCTGAGACCCGGGCGCGAGCCGGCCGGCCGATCCGGCGGGCCGCACCCGGCCCGAGGCCGGCGGAGTCCCTATGATCGCTGGACGCGCCCGGCAGAGAGGCTGACCCGTACCGATGGTGGAGCACCGTAGCTCGCAGTGGTACGCCGGCACCGACCGCAACTCCTACATCCATCGGGCCTGGATGCGCAGGGGGCTGCCCGCGCACGCCTTCGATGGCCGGCCGCACATCGCGATCGCCAACACCGCATCGGATCTTACCCCGTGCAACGCCCACCTCACCGAGGTCGCGGAGAGCGTCAAATAGGGCGTCCACGAGGCCGGCGGGATCCCGCTGAACCTGCCGGTGGTCTCGCTCGGCGAGACGCAGGTCCGGCCGACCGCCATGCTCTGGCGCAATATGGCCGCGATGGCGATCGAGGAGATGTTGCGCGCCAACCCGATCGACGGCGTGGTGCTGCTCGGCGGCTGCGACAAGACCATTCCGGCGCTCCTGATGGCCGCCGCTTCGGTCGATCTGCCCGCCGTGGTGATCCCCGGTGGCCCCATGCTCACCGGCACGTTCCGCGGCGCCGCGCTCGGCTGCGGCACCGATGTCTGGCGGCTCTCCGAGGAGGTGCGCGCCGGAACGTTGTCGCAGGAACAGTTCCTGCGTTCCGAATCGTCGATGATCCGCAGCCGCGGGCACTGCAATACGATGGGCACCGCGTCCACCATGGCGGTCGTCGCGGAGTCGCTGGGCACCACGATGCCCGGCCTGGCGGGCACCCCGGCGGCCGACAGCCGGTTGCTGGAGGCCTCGCACGCGACCGGTCGGCTCGCCGTCGAACTGGTCGAACAGGACCGGCGGCCGAGCCAGATCCTCACCAGGGCATCGTTTCTCAACGCGATCGTGGCGATGGCGGCGGTCGGCGGCTCGACCAACGCGGTGGTGCACCTGCTGGCGATCGCCGGCCGGCTCGGCGTCGAACTGACCCTGGACGACTTCGACACCACCGGCGCCGGTGTCCCGCTGCTGGTCGACCTGCAACCCGCCGGCCGGTTCCTGATGGAGGACCTCTACCGGGCCGGCGGGCTGCTCGCGGTGCTGGCGCAGGTCCGCGACCTGCTGGACCCGGCGGCGCTGACGGTGACCGGCCGGCCGCTGGTCGACTACCTGGACGACGCACCGATCTTCGACCCGGAGGTGATCAGGGCGCGCTCCGCGCCGCTGCTGCCGCAGGCCGGGATCGCTGTGCTGTGCGGAACGCTGGCCCCGACCGGAGCGGTGATCAAGCCGGCCGCCGCGTCACCGCACCTGTTGCAGCATCGCGGCCGGGCGCTGGTCTTCGACTCCATCGAGGTCCTGCACGCCAGGATCGACGACCCCGCCCTGGACGTGGATGCCGAGTCGGTGTTGGTGCTGGGTGGCTGCGGGCCCCGCGGGTACCCCGGCATGCCAGAGGTCGCGAACATGCCGCTGCCGGCAAAGCTCTTGCGGCAAGGGGTCAGGGACATGGTCCGGGTGTGTGACGGTCGGATGAGCGGCACCGCCTACGGCACCGTGGTGCTGCACGTCTCGCCCGAAGCGGCGGCCGGCGGCCCACTGGGTCTGGTCCGGACCGGTGACATGATCGTCCTGGACGTCGCCGGCCGGCGGCTCGACATCGACGTGCCGGCAGCCGATCTCGCGTTGCGGACGCCGGCGCCGGCGGCAGTGGCCGCGTACGCCAAACCGTGGCGTGGCTGGGAACGGCTCTACGTCGACACCGTGCGGCAGGCCGACACCGGCGCGGACCTGGATTTCCTGGTCGGTTCCAGCGGAGATCGGGTGTCCCGTGAGTCGCACTGAAGTCACGCCGGGACCGCTGGTCCGGCGCCACCGCCCGTCGAGCAACCGGGAGAAGCCTTGTACCTCATGCGCATCGGGCCGGTCGGCGGAGAGAAACCCGTCGTCCGCATTGATGAGAACAGCTACGTCGACGTCTCCGACGTCATCGCCGATTTCGACGAGGCGTTCTTTGCCGGCGGCCTCGACGGTCTGCGTGAGGTCGCCCTGGCGCGGCTCGCCGCCGGCGCGCTTCGCACCTTCGCCGGTGAGCGGATCGGGGCGCCGATCGGCCGGCCGCACCAGATCGTGTGCATCGGGCTGAATTACCGCGACCATGCTGCCGAGACCGGGCAGCAGGTTCCCGCAGAGCCGATCCTGTTCACCAAGTCGCCCAATACGCTCGTCGGTCCGAACGACGACGTGCTGACGCCCCGCGGCTCGACGAAGCTCGACTGGGAGATCGAGCTGGGCGTCGTGGTCGGCAGCCGGTGCCGGTACCTGGCGGACGAGGACGCGGCCAGGGCGGCGATCGCCGGTTACCTGCTGGTCAACGACGTCAGCGAGCGCGCGTTCCAGATCGAGCGGTCCGGGCAATGGTGCAAGGGCAAGTCCGCCGAGACCTTCAACCCGGCCGGCCCATGGCTGGTCACCCCCGACGAGATCGACGACGTGCTCGACCTGCGGATGCGGCTGAACGTGAACGGGCAGCGACGGCAGACCGGCTCGACCTCGACGATGATCTTCAGCCCGGCGTTCATCGTGCACTACCTGAGCCAGTTCATGGTGCTCGAACCCGGTGATCTGATCAACACCGGCACGCCGCCCGGGGTCGGCCTCGGCATGCAGCCGCCGCGGTGGCTGCAACCGGGGGACGTCATGGAGTTGACCATCGACGGACTGGGAACCCAGCGGCAGACCGTGCTCCCGCCCCGATGAAACGGTTGAGACGGCGGCCCCCGGTAGGCCGGCGGCCCCGATGACGCGGCAGCCCCGAATGACGCGGCAGCCCCGAATGACGCGGCAGCCCCGGTGAGGGCGTTCGTGGTGACCGGGCCCGGCGAATCCGCCGTGCACGAGGTGGATCCACCGGTGGCCGCGGACGGCCAGGTCGTCATCGACGTGGCCAGGGTGGGCGTGTGCGGCACCGATGTCGAGTTCTTCACCGGTGAGATGGCCTACCTGCACCAGGGCCACGCCGGCTACCCGATGCGGCTGGGGCACGAATGGTGCGGCACCGTGTCCGCGGTGGGTGCGGGCGTCGACCCGCAGTGGATGGGTCGACGGGTCACCGGCGACACCATGCTCGGCTGTGGTCGCTGCCGCCGGTGCCTGGCGGGCCGCCATCATGTCTGCCAGGACCGGTTCGAGATCGGCATCCGCGGCGGGTTCCCCGGCGCTCTCGCCGAGCAACTGGCCGTTCCGGCGACGGCGATCCATGCCCTGCCCGACACCATCGACGACACGGCCGGCGCCATGGTGGAGCCGGGCGGCAACGCGCTCCGGGCCATCCGCGGCGCCGCGCTGTCCCCGGGTGATCAGGTGTTGATCCTGGGCCCCGGCACGATCGGTCTCCTCGCAGCGCAGTTCGCGCACGCCCGCGGTGCCCAGGTGCACCTGATGGGCCTCACCGACCGGTCGCTGCGGTTCGCCCGCTCGCTGGGCTTCGACGGCGCCTGGCCCATGACCGAGATCCCTTCGCTTCCTTGGGATGCCGTCATCGACGCGTCCAATGCGGCAGCGCTGCCGGCCCTCGCGCTCGATCTGGTGGAGCCGGGCAAGCGGGTGGTGTACATCGGGTTGGCCGGCACCCGGAGCCTGATCGACACCAGGACGGTCGCCCTCAAGGATGTCACCGCCGTCGGAATCCTCAGCGCTTCAGCGGGTCTGGCCGGCACCATCGAGCACTACGCAGCCGGTGACGTCGATCCGCGCCCGCTGGTGGCCGCCACCGTCGGCCTGGACCGGGTCGGTGACGTGCTGGCCGGCTGGAGTCCCCACGACGCCGGACCGGGGCCGAAGTTTCACGTCGACCCCCGGCGATGACGCCGACAGAGCGGCCCTGACAGGACCGTACGGATGATGAAAGGTCAAGCAGCATGATGGATTTCACCGGCATGGTGGCGGTCGTCACCGGCGGCGCCAGCGGTATCGGGGCCGCGACCGTCGCCCTGCTGCACAGCCGCGGGTCCAGGGTGGGCGTGCTCGACCGGCAGGCCGGCAGCATCGAACTGGCCGACCTGCTGGCGGTTCCCTGTGACATCACCGACGACTGGGCGGTGCGCGCGGCCATCGAAGCGGTGGGCGAGAAATTTGGCGGCATCGACGTTCTCGTCAACAACGCCGGCATCGGGGCGGTCGGTGACGTCGGCGCCAACGACGACGCCGAGTGGCACCGGGTGCTGGACGTCAACGTCGTCGGCATCGCCAGGGTCAGCCGCGCCGTGCTGCCGCTGCTCCGTCGGTCGGCGCACCCGGCAATCGTCAACACCTGCTCCGTGGTGGCGACGACCGGGGTGCCGCAGCGGGCGCTGTACTCCGCCAGCAAGGGCGCCGTCGCCGCGTTGACGCTGGCCATGGCGGCTGACCACGTCCGCGAGGGGATCCGGGTGAACGCCGTGAACCCGGGGACCGCGGACACGCCCTGGGTGGGTCGGCTGCTGGACCAGGCGCCGGACTCCGCCGCCGCCGCGGCGGCATTGCGGGCGCGGCAACCGATGGGCCGGCTGGTCACCGCTGACGAGGTCGCGCACGCGATCGCGTACCTGGCGAGCCCGTTGTCCGGCTCCACCACCGGAACGTTGCTGGCCGTCGACGGCGGGATGGCCGGGCTGCGGGTGGGCTGACGGGCCAGGAGGCGGGCCGGGACTCAGCTCCGCCGGACGGAGCCTTCCACCAGATCAAGCACACTGCCGAGCCGGTCAGCGGGCAAACCGGCCGCCAGGTGCGCGACCAGTCCCTCCATGACCAGCTCGAGATAGGCTGCCAGTCGGTCGATGTCGACATTCGGGCGCAGCGAGCCGGCGTCCCGCTGCCGGCGCAGCCGGGCCCGTACCGCCTGCCCGAGCTCGGCCAGCCGGGGCGCCCAGGCCGCCCGGAACGCCTCGTCGGTGCGCAGCCGACGAGCGATCTCCAGTTGGGTGCCGAGCCGTCCGGCGTCCGGCGCGGCCACCATCTCGCGCATCACCTGCACCAGGCCGTGCTCGGCGACCGTGTCCAGCATCGCTTGTGCGTCCTCCACAGCCAGGGCCAGGAACAGGGCGTCCTTGTCGGCGAAGTGGTGGAATATCGCGCCCCGGCTCAGCCCGATCTCTTCCTCGAGAACCCGGACGGTGGCGCCCTCGTACCCGTGCCGGGCGAAGCAGGCGCGGGCGCCGTCGAGGATCTGCCGCCGCCGGGCAGTGAGGTGATCGGCGCTGACCTTGGGCATCAGCGCCGATCCCTTCGCCCGCGAGAGCCCGTCGATGATCCGCGGCCGGGTGGCCGCGGATCAGCCTGCTGGACGCCTCAGACCCCTCCGGCCAACAGGTTTCGCAGCACGTACTGCATGATCCCGCCGTTGCGGTAGTAGTCCGCCTCGCCGGGGGTGTCGATCCGCACCACCGCAGCAAATTCGACAACGCCGCCGCCGGGCTTGGTCGCGGTGACCTTGACCGTCCGCGGGGTACCGCCGTCATTCAGCTCGGTGATGCCGGAGATGTCGAACGTCTCGTCGCCGACCAGGCCGAGCGTGCGGACCGTCTCGCCGTCCGGGAACTGCAACGGGATCACCCCCATGCCGATCAGGTTGGAGCGGTGGATCCGCTCGAACGACTCGACGATGACAGCGCGAACACCGAGCAGCGCAGTGCCCTTGGCGGCCCAGTCCCGGGACGATCCTGAGCCGTACTCCTTGCCGCCCAGCACGACCAACGGAATCCCTTGCGCCGCATAGTTCTGCGCGGCGTCGTAGATGAACGCCTGCGGCGCGTCCGGCTGGGTGAAGTCCCGGGTGTAGCCGCCTTGCACGTCATCCAGCAGCTGATTGCGCAGCCGAATGTTGGCGAAGGTGCCGCGGATCATCACCTCGTGGTTACCGCGCCGGGACCCGTAGGAGTTGAAGTCCTTCCGGCTGATCCCGTGCTCCGACAGATACTGCCCCGCAGGGGTTCCCGGCTTGATCGCGCCGGCCGGCGAGATGTGGTCGGTGGTCACCGAATCGCCGAGCTTGGCCAGCACGCGGGCACCGGAGATGTCTGTCACCGGAACGGGCTGGGCGGGCATGCCGTCGAAGTACGGGGGCTTGCGGACGTAGGTGGAGCCCGGGTCCCACTCGAAGGTCTTGCCCTCCGGTGTCGGCAGCGACTTCCACCGCTCACCGCCGTCGAACACGTCGGCGTAGCTGGAGGCGAACATCTCCTTGTTGATCGAGGAGGCCATCGTCTCCTGGATCTCCTGCAGGTTCGGCCAGATGTCCTTCAAATAGACCTCGGTGCCATCGGTATCGGTTCCGAGCGGCTGGGTCTCGAAGTCGAAGTCCATCGTTCCGGCCAGCGCATAGGCGATGACCAGCGGGGGGGAGGCCAGGTAGTTCATCTTGACGTCCGGGTTGATCCGGCCCTCGAAGTTCCGGTTGCCGGACAGCACCGACACGACGGTCAGGTCGGCCTCGTTGACGGCGGCCGAGATCTCGTCCGGCAGCGGACCGGAGTTGCCGATGCAGGTGGTGCAGCCGTAACCGACCAGGTTGTATCCGAGCTTCTCCAGGTACGGCCACAGGCCGGCCTTCTCGTAGTAGTCGGTGACGACCTGCGAGCCGGGGGCCATCGTGGTCTTCACCCACGGCTTGACCGACAGGCCGCGGTTGACGGCGTTACGGGCGAGCAGCGCGGCGCCCAGCATCACCGACGGGTTCGACGTGTTCGTGCACGAGGTGATCGCGGCGATCACCACCGCGCCGTGGTCGAGAACGAAGTCGCCGTACTCGGTGGTGCTGACCGGGGTCGGCTTCGAGGGTCGTCCCGACGCGCCGTCCGCGGCCGAGAAGCTCAGCGCGCCAACCAGGTCCTTGTCGGCGTCCTCGTCAATGTAGGAGATCGAGGGCGGATCGCTGGCCGGGAACGACTCCTCGCTGGCCTCGTCCACGTTGGTGTGCGGGGTGCTGGCGCTCAGGTCGACATAGTCGTGGATGGCCTTGCGGAACGAGTTCTTCGCATCCGACAACTCGATCCGGTCCTGCGGGCGCTTCGGCCCGGCGATCGAGGGCACCACGGTGGACAGGTCCAGTTCCAGGTACTCGGAGAACATCGGCTCGTGGTCGGCGTCGTGCCACAGGCCCTGGGCCCTCGCGTAGGCCTCGACCAGTGCGACCTGCTCCTCGGGCCGACCGGTGAGCCGCAGGTACTTGGTGGTTTCCTCGTCGATCGGGAACATCGCTGCGGTGGACCCGAACTCCGGGCTCATGTTGCCGATGGTCGCCCGGTTGGCCAGCGGGACGGCGCCGACGCCGGCCCCGTAGAACTCCACGAATTTGCCGACAACACCGTGCTGTCGCAGCTTCTCGGTGATCGTCAAGACGACGTCGGTGGCAGTGGTGCCCGGCGGGATCTCCCCGGTCAGCTTGAAGCCGACCACCCGCGGGATGAGCATCGACACCGGCTGGCCGAGCATCGCGGCCTCCGCCTCGATGCCGCCGACGCCCCAACCCAGCACGCCGATGCCGTTGACCATCGTGGTGTGCGAGTCGGTGCCGACGCAGCTGTCCGGGTAGGCGATCCCGCCGCGGTACATGACCACCCGGGCCAGGTGTTCGATGTTCACCTGGTGCACGATGCCGGTGCCCGGCGGCACCACCTTGAACTCGTCGAAGGCGGTCTGTCCCCAGCGCAGGAACTGGTAGCGCTCGCGGTTGCGTTCGTACTCCAGTTCGACGTTGCGTTCGAAGGCGTCGGCCCGGCCGAAGACGTCGGCGATCACGGAGTGGTCGATGACCATCTCGGCCGGCGCCAGCGGATTGATCTTGTCCGGGTCGCCGCCGAGGTCGGCCATCGCCTCGCGCATGGTGGCCAGGTCGACCACGCACGGCACGCCGGTGAAGTCCTGCATGATCACCCGGGCCGGGGTGAACTGGATCTCGATGGTCGGTTCGGCGGTGGGATCCCAGTTGGCCAGCGAGCGGATGTGGTCGGCGGTGATGTTCGCGCCGTCCTCGGTGCGGATCAGGTTCTCCAGCAACACCTTCAGGGAGAACGGCAGCCGGCCGGCGTTCTCCAGCCCCGGCACCCCGACAATCTTGAAGAAGTCGTAGCTGCGCTCACCAACGGTGAGCGTGTCCTTGGCGGCGAAGCTGTCCTTGCTGGCGGCAGGCACGGAACTCTCCTTGCTACATCAGGCGGCTGGGGTCCTCCGGCGGCGGTGCACGGGGAACGTCGCGGACATTGTTTCGCGCCCGCTAGGTCCCCGGTCACCCGACCCCGGCGGGACCGCGGCGAACCGGTCCCGATGCCAAACAGTACGCTTGTCCTGTTAAATCTGGCAAGCCGCCCGGCGCTCCGCGGCAAACCGGCCGGGCCCCGACCGGAGCAGACATCGGCCCCGGATGCACGCATCCGGGGCCGACGTCGGGCAGGTCCTGGCGAATGCCGGGGACCGGGTTGTCCTGCCGGGTCAGTTCCCGGACAGGCTGATCAGGTAATCGACATCGCCCGGCTGGAGGCCCTTGAGCAGCGAGACGAAGACGTCTGAGAACGACCGGATGGGGCTGACGTACCAGCTGTCGCCAACCTTGACGGTCACCAAGCCCAGCCCGATGACCTGCTTGAACTCCCGCTTGATGATGTCCAGCAGTTGCGGGTCCAGGCCGGTGGAGGAGGCACCCAGGGTGTCGGTCAGGTAGTTGTCGATGGTCGACTCGTCCAGCGTCACGGCGGGCTGGTCCGGCACGGTGAGGGTGACCGATCCGGACGTGGCGTCCCGTTGGATGGTGACCGTCTGGCCGTCGGCGGTGAGCGACAGCGACTTGATCGACAGCTTGGCGCCGCCGGTCACGTCGGACTGCACCCAGCTCACGTTGTCCACGCTCACGCCCAGATCGGTCATGTCCGAGGTCAGTGAGCCGGCGTCGGCCTGCTGGATCAGCAGCTTGCCATAGTCGTGCAGCGCGCCCATCTCATCCGGCGGCAGCACCTTGATGACGTCCTCGAGGTTGCCCGCGGACGCCGCCGTGATGAAGGCGTTCACGGCGTCCTCCGGCGATGCCTGGCCCACGGCCGGGATCTGGTCGGCGGTGGTCGGGTTCGGCAGCCCGGCCTGGTGCACCGCGTTGTCGGCGATCGTGTAGAAGAGGCTGACGTACCAGTTGTCACCGCGCTTGACGGTGGCCACCCGGATCGGGTCTCCGCCGTTCTCGGCCACCGCGTCGGCGATGTTCACCGTCTGCGACTGCGGCTGGGCCTGGTCGATCTGGTCGCCGAAGGCGCCCTTGATCTTGTCGCTGAGCGGGATGTTGTCCGGGTCGCTCGAGATCGTGATGGTGCCGCCGGTGAGCTTGACGATCCGCAGGTTGTCGGTGATCGTCTCGTCGGGCCCGGCGAAGGTCAGGCCGGACACGCTGATCTTGGTCCCGGTCATCGAGTCGGCGGAGGCCGCCGGACTGAGCACCTCGAGCCGCTTGAGCTCGGTGATCACGTCCGCGTTCAGGTCGGTGAACAGCTTCGCTTCGGCCGGATCGAGTTGGTCGGCAAGTCCGATCGGGTCGGAGTTGCCCAGCGTCGTGAACAGCGCGGTGACCGATTCCTGCGGGCTGCCCTGGCCGCCCGATGCGGTCTGCGAGTCCTTGTCCCGGATCGCGAAGTACCAGATGCCGACGCCCGCGACCAGGGCGACCACGACGGCGAGCGCGGTGATGATGATCGGTGTTCCGCTCTTGCCGGGCGGCGGCACGGCGGGCTGCTGACCCGACCACGGCTGCCCGGGTCCGCCGGGGCCCTGCGGCGGGAACTGCTGGGTGGGTGGCTGCTGCCAGCCCTGCGGCGGCGTGGGGTGCCACCCGGTCGGTCCGTTCTGCCACGCCTGCGGTGCCGGCTGCTGCCAGCCCTGCGGCCCGGTCGGCGGCTGCCCGGCCGGTCCGTTCTGCCACTGCCCGGCGGGCGGTGGTGCCGGCTGCTGCCAGCCCTGCGGCCCCGATGGCGGTCCGCCGGCCGGACCGCCCGGCGCCCAACCCTGACCGGTGTATCCCTGCCCGCTCGGCCCGTAGGGCCCGCCCTGCTCACTCATCGACCTGTCATCCCTTCGCTGGATGCCGCCGGCTGATGATCGATCGCGCCGGTGGCCGTTGACTGCTGGTGGAGCGGCCGCTCGGGTCGACCGGGGTTCCGTCGACAGTGCCGGCGGCAGCCGTGCTCATCACTGCGGGGCCTAGGAGCGGGCTGACGGCTGCCACGTACACCAGAACTGTTCCGGACAAGTGTGACGTGCGTCTCAGCCATCTGATTGCCTCCCCAACGCAATTATCGCTGATGGTGCGTGAATCAGCGAGCCCCTATCGGCGGATGGGTGAGCCCGCCCCAATGCCGAGCGCGCCTCCTCCGACGACCAGCAGCACCGCGCCGGCCGCCATCACCGCCGGACCGATCGGATCGAGCCGGACACCGAGGCCCGCCCGGCCGGCTGCCAGCAGCACGATCCCGAACGAGAGCACCCCGGCGGCAAGACCCAGCAGCACGGCCAGCGCCCCGGCGACCCCCCACCAGCGAAGGCATGCGGCGACCACCGGCGTCATGCACAGCAGCCCGACGAACGGCCAGGCTACGAGGAGGAACCCGAGGACGCCGCCGTCGGCGATCCCCAGTCGGTCGATCACCCCCACGATCGCGTAACTCGAGCGCCGGACAGTCCCCGACACCACCCAGGGCAGAAACGAGCCAACCACCACCAGGACCAGACCCGCACCGCCGATCACGCACAACCCCACCCGGACCCGGCGGGCGTCCCGCGGATCGGCGGAAGCCGGATCGGACGATGCCGCGCCGGCGCCTGCCCGGCCGGCGGATCCACCGCCGGCGGATCCACCGCTGGCCATCGGCAGCGCTGCGGACGAGTGGTCGGACACCACAACAGTGTCGCGGGCGGTGATCGGTCGGCGCCCGGGAGGGTGATCTTGTCATCGAGTGTCCGGATTGTCGCTTCTGAGACGGAAGTGTTTGACGGGACCACTGGTCAATAGGGGGAACAAAGTGGCATGGTTCTCCTGGCGTGTCGTCTTGACAGTCGTCATTGGCGGCCTGCGTGCAGGTTTGAACGAGACTGTCCGCGTGATCACCCGCGGGGGAGGAGCCACCCGTGCCCGTCCACGCCCGACCCGGCAGCCGCCAGCGGGTCGTCACCGGACATCGCCCCGCGCAGCCGGTTCGACGGCCGTTCGGCTCGCTGCTCGGCGGGCTGATCAGCAGCGCGCTCGCGGCCGTGCTGGTGGTCGGGATCGCCGCGCCCGCCGGGGCCGTGCCGCCGCCGCCGGACAACCCCTCCGATCAGCAGATCCAGGACAGCCAGCAGCAGGCAGCCGCGTCCGCCGCCGAGGTCGGCCGGCTGGCCGGCCTGGTGAGCAAGACCGAGGGCGACATCGAACGCCTGAAGAACGACATGGAGCTCAAGGCCGAGCTCGCCAACAAGGCCGCGGTCGACCTGCAGGTCGCCCAGTCCGACGCCGCCTCCGCGCTGTCCGCTGCGCAGCAGGCCCAGGCCGATGCCGATGCGGCCGGTCAGGCGATCGTCGACGCCAAGGCGAAGGCCGCCTCGTTCGCTGCCGCCTCATTCCGGCAGGGTTCGGTGCTCGGCTCACTGAGCGCCTTCATGGGCGCGGGGAGCGCGAGCGAGCTGCTGCAGCGCCAGGAGTTGCTCGGGCAGATGTCCGGCTCGCAGTTGAACGTCATCGGCAATCTGGAGAGCACCCGTACGCACAAGGCCAATCTCGACTCGGCGGCCAAGGCGTCGCTGGACGCCGCGAATGCCGCCCAGGCTCGGGCCGACGCCGCCAAGGCGGCCGCCGACCAGGCCAAGCAGGACGCCGCGAACTCGCTGCAGAACGGGCAGGACCAACTGGCCGCGCTGCAGACCCAGCACGATCAGCAGCAGGCGGCCTACGGCGCCGCGCTGGCCTCGGTCGCCGGCCTGCAGAACCAGCGTGATCAGTACAACCAATGGCTTGCGCAGAAAGCGGCCGAGGAGGAGGCCGCCCGGCAGGCGGCCGCCGAAGCAGCTCGACTCGCCGCGGAGGAAGCAGCCCGGCAGGCGGCGGCCGAGGCCGCTCGGCAGGCCGCGGAGGCCGCTGCCCAGGCGGCCGCCGATCAAGCCGCTCGCGACGCCGCTGCGGCGCAGGCCGAAGCGGACGCCGAACGCGCCTCCGCCGAGCAGGAAGCCAGCAATCAGGCGGCCAGGAACGCCCAGGAGCAACAGGCCGCCCAGAGCAACGAGCCGTTCTACGCCTCCTGCGATGACGCACGGGGGGCGGGTCGCGGGCCGATCGCCAGGGGTGAGCCGGGGTACCGGTCCGTACTGGACCCGAACAACAACGGCATCGCCTGCGAGGGCACCGCTGCCGTGGACTCCTCGCCGTCCGGCAACGATCCCTACTACGCAACGTGCGACGATGCCCGGGCTGCCGGTGTCGCCCCGATCTCCCGCGGGGATCCCGGCTATCGGTCGGCGCTGGACCCGAACGGCAACGGCAGCGCCTGCGAAGGCACGGCGGCCGTGGCGGTCTCGGTCTCCACCGGCTCGTCCGGCTCGAATTCGGGCTCGCGTGGTCAACAGGTCGTCGATGCAGCGATGGCGTACCTGGGCACGACCTACGCCTGGGGGGGCGGTGACTATGACGGGCCGTCACGGGGCATCCGCGACGGTGGAGTGGCCGATCGCTACGGCGACTACAACAAGGTCGGCTTCGATTGCTCGGGCCTCGCGCTGTACGCCTGGGCGCAGGTCGGCGTCTTCCTGCCGCACTACTCCGGGTACCAGTACACCGGACAGCCCCATGTCGCACGCAGCGATCTGCAGCCGGGCGACCTGGTGTTCTTCGCCTACAACACGTCCGACACCGGCACCATCCACCATGTGGCCATCTACATCGGCGGCAACCAGATCATCGAAGCCCCGAACTCCGGTTCCTACGTCAAGATCTCCACGATGTACTGGAACGGCTTCATCGGGGCGGCGCGACCTGGCGGATGAGCGACGCCGTCCCGCCGCGACCAGGCGGGGCCGGACAGCGGCGGGGCATGACAGCAGCAGGATACGACAGCAACAGGGTACAACAGTGCCGGGGCATGACGGCGGCGGGGACGACACTGCCTGCATGACGACAGTGGACGCGGCGGTGATCATGGCCGGCGGCGGCGGCCGGCGGTTGGGCGGACGGGACAAGCCGGCATTGGTCATCGCGGGGCGCCGGCTGCTGGACGTCGCGCTCGCCGCCGTGCCGGGCTGCCCGGTGGTGGTCGTCGGGCCGCCCAGGGACCTGCCGTCCGGGGTGATCCTGGTCCGGGAGCAGCCGCCGGGCGGCGGTCCGGCGGCGGGCCTGGCCGCGGGCCTGGCCGCGCTGCCTCAGCTGCCCGGTGACGCGATCCTCGCGGTGCTGGCCGCCGATCTACCGGGCGTCGGCGCGGAGACGATCGAGCGGCTCTGCGCTGCGTTGCAGGCGGCCCGGCCGGATTCCGGCTCCGGCCCGGTCGGTGGTGCGGTGCTGATAGATGCCGCTGGTCGCCCGCAGTACCTGACTGGGGTCTGGCGGTCCGCGACGCTGCTGGCTGCCGTCGGCCGTGTGCAGAGCTGGGCCGGCCGATCGTTGCGCGACCTGCTGGCGCCCATCGGGCTGGTCGAGGTGGCCGGTTCGGTGGGCGAGACCGCCGACGTCGACACCCCGGCCGATTGGCAGCGCTGGCAGTCGTGACCGGGCGGGCGACGGCGGCCGAGGTCACGGGCGAGCCGTTGGCCCCGGAGCGCCGCCGGGCTGCCGGCCCGCGGCCCGCTGCGGTCACAATGGACTCGGTGGTGGTGTCCGCGGCTCGGGCGTGTTTCTCATGTCGGGTTGGTTTCATGTCAGCGCGACGCGGGTGGCCGTGGTTTCCCCGTGCAGATTTTCCGTGCGCGGGTTCAGGGACAGATGTCGACCGAGGTCGAACGAGGAGGACTTGGTGAGCTCAGAGTTGATGAGTGGGGGGCCCACCAGTGGAATCCCGGGTTCGGGTCGGCCGGCCGGCCGGCCGGCTGGCCCGCACGCCCCCGCCGGAGACGCCGCGCTGCTGGAACGGACGGTGTTCGAGGTCAAGCGGGTCATCGTCGGCCAGGACCGGCTCGTCGAGCGGATGCTCGTCGGGTTGCTCGCCAAGGGGCACCTGCTGATCGAGGGCGTCCCCGGCGTGGCCAAGACCCTCGCCGTGGAGACCTTCGCCAGGGTGGTCGGTGGCACGTTCTCCCGGATCCAGTTCACCCCCGACCTGGTTCCGTCCGACCTGTTGGGCACCAGGATCTATCGGGTCGGCCGCGAGCAGTTCGACATCGAACTGGGTCCGGTGGTGGCCAACTTCGTGCTGACCGACGAGATCAACCGGGCACCGGCCAAGGTGCAATCGGCCCTGCTCGAGGTGATGGCCGAGCGGCACGTCTCGATCGGCGGCAAAACCTTCCCGATGCCCGACCCGTTCCTGGTGATGGCGACCCAGAACCCGATCGAGAACGAGGGCGTGTACCCGCTGCCGGAGGCGCAACGCGACCGGTTCCTGTTCAAGCTGCTCGTCGGGTATCCGGAGCCGGCGGAGGAGCGGGAGATCGTCTACCGGATGGGCGTCGTCCCGCCGGTGGCCAACCAGGTGTTGCCGATCGCCGAACTCGCCCGCCTACAGCAGGTGGCGGCCAACGTGTTCGTGCACCACGCCCTGGTCGACTACGTGGTCCGGCTGGTCTTCGCCAGCCGTACGCCCGCCGAGCACGGGCTGACCGAGGTGGCCGGCTGGCTGTCCTACGGGGCGTCGCCGCGGGCCTCACTCGGCATCATCGCCGGCGCGCGGGCCCTGGCTCTGGTCCGCGGCCGGGACTTCGTCGTGCCGCAGGACGTCATCGACGTGGCGCCCGACGTGCTCCGGCACCGGCTGGTGCTGTCCTACGACGCCCTCGCCGACGGGGTCCCGGTCGAGGTGATCCTGGGCAGGCTGATGCAGGCCATCCCGCTGCCGCAGGTGAGCCCGTACACGCACCCAGGGGCCGCCTGATGGCCAACAGCGCCGTTGACGGACACCTCCCCGGCCAGCCGCCGAGCACCTCGGATCCCACCCGGCTGGACGCCGCGCTGGCGACCCTGGAGCTGACCGTCCGGCGCCGGCTGGACGGCCTGCTGCAGGGCAATCACCTGGGCCTGGTGCCCGGACCCGGGACCGAGCCCGGCGATGCCCGGCCGTACAACCCCGGTGACGACGTCCGGCGGATGGACTGGTCGGTGACCGCCCGCACCACCGAGCCGCACATCAGGCAGACGGTGGCCGACCGGGAGCTCGAGACCTGGCTGGTGGCAGACCTTTCCGCCTCGCTGGACTTCGGCACGACAGGCTGCGAGAAGCGCGACCTGGTGGTGGCGGCAGCGGCAGCGGTAGGCCACCTGACCCGCGGCGGTGGCAACCGGATGGGCGCCGTCGTGGCCACCGGTGCCGGGTTGGCCCGGATCCCGGCCCGTGGCGGGCGGCCGCACCTGCAGTACCTGTTGCGCGCGCTGGCGTCCACCCCGCGCTCCGGACCGGGGGACCGGGCGGACCTGGCCGTCGCGCTGGAACAACTGCGCCGGCCGCCGCGCCGCCGCGGGCTGGCCGTCTTGGCGAGTGACTTCATCGGTCCGCTCAGCTGGGAGCGACCGCTGCGTGCGCTGGCCGGCCGGCACGACCTGCTGGCGATCGAGGTGCTCGACCCGCGCGATCTGGAGCTGCCCTCGGTCGGGCTGGTCACCCTGCTCGACCCGGAAACCGGCCGGACGAAAGAGGTCTCGACGACGCTCGAGCTGCGTACCGCCTTTGCCAGGGCGGCGGCCGAGCACCGGGACAAGGTGGCGGTGGCACTGCGCCGAGCGGGCGCCGCGCATCTGGTGTTGCGCACCGACCGCGACTGGGTGGCCGATGTGATGCGGTTCGTGGTGTCCCGCAAGCGGGGCTGGACCGGTGCTGCCGCCGGCCTGCCCGGCTCGCCCAACGCGCCCCGAGCAGGGGAGGCCTGGTGAGTTTCGCCCAGCCGTTCTGGCTCGCCGCCGGGCTCGTGGTGCTGGCGCTCGGGGTCGGCTATCTGATCGCCCAGCGCCGAACCCGCCGGCACACCATGCGCTTCGCGAACCTGGAGCTGCTGGAGAAGGTGGCCCCGCGCCGACCCGGCCGCTGGCGGCACCTGCCGACCGCGCTGGTGCTGGTCGGCCTGGTGCTGCTGACGGTCGCGCTGGCCGGGCCGACCGCCGACGCCAAGGTGGCGAGGAACCGGGCCACCGTCATGCTGGCGATCGACGTGTCGCTGTCCATGCAGGCCACCGACGTGGCGCCCAACCGGCTCGCCGCCGCGCAGGAGGCCGCCACCCAGTTCGTCGACGACCTGACTCCCGGGGTGAACCTGGGCATCGTCTCCTTCGCCGGAATCGCCACCGTCCTGGTCAGCCCGACCACCGACCGCGCGATCGCCAAACAGGCCATCGCCGGGTTGAAGCTGGACGAGCGTACGGCGACCGGCGAGGCCATCATCTCGTGCCTGCAGACCATCGAGTCGTTCTCCAAGTCGCTGCCCGGACCGACCGACGGCAGCGATCCCGGGCCCCCGCCGGCCCGGATCATCATGATGACCGATGGCAAACGGACCGTGGGCCGCACCGAGCAGGACGCCGCCCAGCGGGCGGCCGATGCCAAGGTGCCGGTCTCGATGATCGCCTTCGGGACCGACAACGGGTCGATTGTCGTCAACGACGAGACCATCCCGGTCCCGCTGGACACCGAGGCGATGCAGCAGGTCGCGCAGATCTCCGGCGGCGACTTCCACACCGCGGCCACCAGCGAGGAACTCAAGTCGGTGTACGCGCAACTCGGCGAACAGATCGGGTACGAGATCAAGCAGGAGGATGTTTCCCGGCCCTGGATGATCGCCGGCACCGCGCTGGTGATCATCGGGTCGGCCACCGCCCTCGCACTGACGTCCCGGATCCCATAGCTCGGGATCCCATAGCTCGGGATCCCATGGCTCGGGATCCCATGGCTCGGGATCCCATGGCTCCGGATCCCATGGCTCCGGATCCCATGGCTCCGGATCCCATATCTTCGGATCTTGTGGCGCCGGTTCCCCGGCAGCAGGATCCCGCAGCGCATGCTCCGCTGCGTGGAACCCCGACGCCCGGACTCGCGGCGTTACCGGCCGGAACTGCCCTGGGCCGATAGGGTCGGCCAGGCAGCGCGGGCGCTCGCGGCTGCCGGCACCCGCGGGTGGCCCGTCCGCAGACCGTGGAGGAACCCGACGTGACCGACCAGCAGACCGTGTCCGGGCGCTCGGTGCTGGTGACCGGTGGCAACCGCGGCATCGGCCTGGCCATCGCCAGGGCGCTGGCCGCTGCTGGCCATCGGGTGACCGTCACCCACCGGTCTGGCGAGCCGCCGGAAGGTCTGGCCGGGGTGATCTGCGACGTCACCGATGCGGCCAGCATCGACGCCGCGTTCACCGAGGTGGAGATGAACCAGGGTCCGGTCGAGGTGCTGGTGTCCAACGCCGGGATCACTGACGACACCCTGCTGCTGCGGATGAGCGAGGACGCCTTCAGCTCGGTGCTGGATGCGAACCTGACCGGCGCGTACCGGGTCGCCAAGCGGGCGGCGTCCGGGATGCTCCGTAAACGCTTCGGCCGGATGATCTTCATCTCATCCGTCGTCGGGTTGTCCGGGGGCGCGGGGCAGGCGAATTACTCCTCGTCCAAGGCCGGCCTGGTCGGGCTTGCCAGGTCCATCGCCCGCGAACTGGGGTCGCGCAACATCACCGCGAACGTCATCGCGCCCGGCTTCGTCGACACCGACATGACCAGGGCGCTGCCCGAGGCCCGGCGGACCGAGATCATCGGCCAGGTGCCGCTGCGCCGGTACGCCGCACCCGAGGAAATCGCCTCCGCCGTAACCTTTCTCGCCTCCGACGGGGCCGCCTACATCACCGGCGCTGTGCTGCCGGTGGACGGCGGCCTCGGCATGGGGCACTGACCGGGGCCGACCGGCCCGACCGACCCACCGACTTCCGCCACCGCCACCGACTTTCGACCACCGACTTCCCACTTCCGACTTCCGACTTCCGACTTCCGACTTCCGACTTCCGACAGGATCACCATGACCGACCAACTCGGCACCGGACTACTCGCCGGAAAGAACCTGCTCATCACCGGCATCATCACCGAGGCCTCGATGGCGTTCCACACTGCCCGACTGGCGCAGCAACAAGGCGCCACCGTCGTGCTGACCGGGTTCGGCCGGATGTCGCTGGTCGAACGGATCGCCAAGCGGTTGCCGGCTGCCGCGCCGGTGGTGGAGCTGGACGTCACCGACAAGTCGCAGCTCGATTCACTCGCCGACCGGGTGGGGGAGTTCGTACCCCGGCTGGACGGGGTGCTGCACTCGATCGGCTTCGCACCGGCCACCGCGCTGGGCGGCAGCTTCCTGGACTGCCCGTGGGAGGACGTGGCCACCACGGTGCACACCTCGGCGTACTCACTCAAGTCGCTGGCCGTCGCGGCGTTGCCGTTGATGACGTCCGGTGGCAGCATCGTCGGGCTGGACTTCGACGCCAGGCAGGCCTGGCCGGCCTACAACTGGATGGGTGTCGCCAAGGCCGCGCTGGAGTCCGTGACCCGATACCTGGCAAGGGATCTCGGGCCGAAGGGGATCAGGGTGAACCTGGTCTGCGCGGGCCCGATCAAGACGATGGCGGCCAAGTCGATCCCCGGCTTCGGCGACCTGGAGAACGGCTGGTCCGGTCGGGCGCCGCTGGGCTGGGACACCTCCGACCCGACGCCGGTGGCCAGGGCCGCGGTGGCGCTGCTGTCCGACCTGTTCCCGGCCACCAGTGGGTCGATGGTGATGGTGGACGGCGGCTTTCACGCGCTCGGGTTCGGCACGGAGGAGATCGCCCAGGCGGCGCAGCAGTAGACCCGCCCGCGCGGATCAACTTCGGCTGCGCGGCTCAACGTGCGGGAAATGTGACCGGTGGGACAGGAGTTGCCGATTTCGGCCGCGCCGCGGATCGGCCGCGCCGCGGATCGGCCGCGCCGCGGATCGGCCGCGGGTACCGCGGATGGGGCACCCGTCGGCCCGTGCGGGCTGCGGGATTGATCCGCCGGTGGGGCCGGCCGGGCGGGGCCTAGTGGTTGCCGGGCCTCGCGGAACCGGGATCAGCCGCCGAGCGGCGCGACCATGACGTCGGCCGACCATTGCCCGGGGCGTGCGGTGACCGATCGCGTGGTTTGCTCAGCGCGTTGACCGCGGCGGCCACCGCCGCCCGGCGGCTCTCCCGGATGGCAATGGCCAGTGCTCGCAGCACGTCGTCGACGGCGGCCATCTCGTAGCTCGTGACGGCCGCGGTGTCCGCGTTGTTGGCGACGGCGAGCAGGGCGTGCAGGGAGATGGCGGTGGCCAGCAGCGCGGACGCCGCCGGCGGCGTGCCGGGCGGGCTGCTCACCGCCTCGGCCAGCATCACCTGCCGGACCTGCTCACGGGCACTGTCCGACCCGCGGGCGACGTCCAGCGCGGTCAGCGATCTGGTGGCCCGGCCCACGGCGGCGTCCAGCATCTCGTGCGCCTCGGCCAGCCCGAGCGCGGGATGCCGGGTGAGGCAGTGGAAGGCGCGCCACTGGCCGCCCGATGGCACCAGGGCGATGCTGGTGGCCGGCAACACCACGAACGCCCCGGCATCGAGCGCTGCCACGGTCAGTTCGCCGCCGACCGGCAGACCACGCAGGTCTCCCGGGTAGGGCAGCAGCAGCCCGGCGGGCCCGCCGTCCCGCAACAGCGGCAACAGGGCGGCGGAGCCGGCGCTCGGCCAGCCGGGCCCGGGCAGGCCGGTCGCCTCGGCGATATCGCCTGAGGCGGCCCGGACACCGGCCCGATGCCCGGACTCGTCGATCGCGGTCAGCACGTCGTCGGCGCTGGCGCCGCCCTGCCAGGCGGCCGCCCAGAGGGCCAGCGTGGTGGCAGCGCGCAGGGCGCCGACTGGAGACATGAGCGCAACCGTACGTCACGTCCCGGGTGCGCACCGGCCTGCTGTGCTCCCGCAACCCGGCAGGCGTGGTGCCGCCCCCGGGACGTTCGCCAGGCGTAACGTGACGCGCCGTGCCTCCCTCCCACCGCACCGCCGCCCCCGCCCCCGACCGGTACGGCCGGGACGTGCTGGCCGCCGGCCCGCGACGTCCGGTCATCCCCGAGATCGCGGCCACCCCTGACGTTGTCGCCGAGGACCCGCTGTCCGGCTTCTGCGGCGCGGCGGTGGCCTGCACGTCGACCACGGTTACGCTGGAGGACCGGGCGGGCCGTCGCCGGCTGTTCCGGCTCGAACCGGGGGCGTTCCTGGTCGACGGCCGGCAAGTCACCCTGGTTCGTCCGACGGCCGCCGTGGCGGCCTCCCCGGCGTTGTCCGCGTCCGGCTCGAGGGTGGTCGGCGGGCTGCGCGCCAGGACCGCCGAGGCCTCACGGATCTGGGTCGAGGGCATCCATGACGCCGCCCTGGTGGAGCGGGTGTGGGGCCACGATCTGCGGGTCGAGGGCATCGTAGTGGAACCGATCGACGGCCTGGACAACCTGCCGGCGGCCGTCGCCGAGTTCCGCCCGGGGTCCACCCGACGGCTCGGCGTGCTGGTGGATCACCTGGTGCCGCGGTCCAAGGAGAGCCGGATCGCCGACGCCGTCACCGCCCGCTACGGGCAGCACGTGTTGATCACCGGGCACCCGTACATCGACATCTGGCAGTCCGTCCGGCCGGCGGCGGTGGGCATCGCGAGCTGGCCGGACGTGCATCGCGGGGTGGACTGGAAGACCGGAGTCTGTGCGGCGCTGGGCATCTCCGACACCCGGGCGATGTGGGGCCGGGTGAACGGCGCCGTCCGCAGCTACCGCGACCTGGACACCCCGCTGATCACCGCGGTGGAGCAACTGATCGACTTCGTCGCCCAGCCGGACCAACCGGACGTGCGGTAGCCAATCGCCGGGTTGGCTGTGGCCGATCGGCCACAAAGTTGATCAAAAGGCTTGGTGGCGGCCGATCATCCCGCGGGGGAGAGCGACGCTGGGGCATGATGAATTCATGTCGGCATGGATCTGGTTCGGCGGCGCGGTACTGCTGGCGATCGCCGAGGTTCTCGGTGCCGAATTCGTGCTGCTCATGTTGGGCGGCGGCGCCCTGGTGACCGCCGGTTTCGCGGTGTTCTTCCCCGAACTGCTGTGGCTGCAACTGCTGGTCTTCGCGCTGTCCTCGGTGGCGCTGGTGCTGGGGCTGCGGCCGATGTTGCTGCGCAAGTACTACCAGCCGTCCAAGATCCGCAGCGGGATCGAGGCCATCATCGGGTCCAAGGCCACCGTGGTGTCCACCGTCGACGCCGACGGTGGGCAGGTCAAGATCGGCGGTGAGGTCTGGTCAGCGGTCAGCCTGGAGGGCCACCGCGCCCTGCCGCCCGGCACGTCCGTCACTGTTGTCGAGGTCCGCGGAGCTACCGCGGTCGTGATCTGGGGGCCATAGGAACAATGGATCCGGTACTGATCGTCGCCATCGTCGTCGTTGTCCTGGTCATCGTGGTGCTCCTGCGATCCGTGAAGGTCATCCCGCAGGCGCAGGCCGCGGTGATCGAACGACTGGGCAGGTTCAACAAGGCCAGTAGTGCCGGGCTGGTCTGGCTGATCCCGTTCCTGGACCGCATCAGGGCCCGCATCGACCTCCGGGAGCAGGTCGTGTCCTTCCCGCCGCAACCGGTGATCACCGAGGACAACCTCACGGTCTCCATCGACACCGTCGTGTACTTCCAGGTCACCGACCCGCGGGCGGCCGTGTACGAGATCGCCAACTACATCGTCGCCGTCGAGCAGCTGACCACCACCACGCTGCGGAACGTGGTTGGCGGGATGAATCTGGAACAGACGCTGACCAGCCGGGACTCGATCAACGGGCAACTGCGCGGGGTGCTCGACGAGGCGACCGGCAAGTGGGGCATCCGGGTCGCCCGGGTCGAGCTCAAGGCCATCGACCCGCCGCCGTCCATCCAGGAGGCGATGGAGAAGCAGATGCGTGCCGACCGGGACAAGCGGGCGATGATCCTGAACTCCGAGGGCCTCCGGGAATCCTCGATCAAGACCGCCGAGGGCCAGAAGCAAGCCGCCGTACTGACCGCGGAGGGCGCCAAGCAGTCCTCCATCCTGGCCGCCGAGGGTGAGCGCCAGTCCCGGATCCTGCGGGCGCAGGGTGAGCGGGCCGCCAGGTACCTGCAGGCGCAGGGCCAGGCCAAGGCCATCGAGAAGGTGTTCGCCGCGGTCAAGGCCGGCAAACCCACCCCGGAACTGCTCGCCTACCAGTACCTGCAGACGCTGCCGCAGATGGCGCAGGGCGACGCCAACAAGGTTTGGATGATCCCCAGCGATTTCTCCAAGTCGCTGGAGGGTTTCGCCCGGATGCTCGGCACCAAGGGCGACGACGGGGTGTTCCGGTACGAGCCGACGCCTGATGAGCCGGTCGACCCGTCCAAGCCCGTGCCGCGGCCGGGTGACATCGACGACGACGTCGCCGACTGGTTCGAAGGCACCTCGGCCCAAGAGGTCGCCGAGGCCGTCCGCGCCGTCGAGCGGGAAGCCGCCGTGACGATCGAGGAACAGGATCAGGCCCGGCTGGCCGCGAACCGCGAGCGGGCCGAGCTCACGGCGCCGCCCGAGCGGCCGGCCGGGCCGCCCGGCTGGCAGCAGGCCCAGCAGGCACCTCAGCCACAGCCCGGCCCGTACCCGACCCAGGGATACCCCGGCCGGGACGCTCCCACCGGTCCGCCGCCCGGGTACCAGCAGCCGGACAACGATCGGCCGGGCCGGCCGGACATGCCGCCGCCACCGTCCGGATACCCCTACCAGCCGCCGCCCGGACAGCAGTACGGCCCGGGACAGCGCTGACCGGCGCCCAGGGCACCGGGAGCGCTCCGGCTGCTCGGACGCCCCGGCCTGCCGGGGACGTACCGCCTGCCGGGGTCGCCCCGTTCGCGGTGGTCTCTCCGGTGACCGACGCCAGTGGGGTGGTGACCGACGCACCGACCCGGCTGCCGGCGCCGCTCGCGGTGGTCGGCGCCGGCCGGCTCGGTACCGCACTGACGGCTGCGCTGCGGGCCGCCGGCGCCGTGGTCACCGGACCGCACGGCCGCGGCTACGCCGGAGCCGGTGACGCGCTGGTACTGCTCTGCGTCCACGATGACGCCATCGCGGCCGCGGCGGCGGCGATCGGGCCAGGGCCGCTGGTCGGGCACTGCTCAGGGGTGTCCGGCCTCGACGTGCTCGGCGCGCGGGGGGGGTTCAGCGTGCACCCATTAATGACGGTGACGCCGGCCGGCGCGGACTTTCGCGGGGTGTGGGCAGCGGTGTCCGGGTCCACGCCGGTCGCCGTGCGCGCGGCGGAGGCGTTGGCCGGTGCCGTCGGGATGCGGCCGGTGCGGGTTGCAGAGGCCGACCGGGCGGCTTATCACGCGGCGGCGGCGTTCGCGGCGAACTTCCTGGTCACAGTGGAATGCGCTGCGGCCGAGCTGATCTCGACGGCCGGACTGGACCGTCAGGTGCTGCTGCCGCTGGCCAGGGCCGCGGTGGAGAACTGGGGTCGGAGCGGTTCCGAGGCGCTCACCGGTCCCGTCGCCCGCGGCGACGTCGGCACGGTGGCCAGGCACCGGGCCGCGATCGCCGAACGCACCCCCGAGCTGACCGCACTGTTCGACGCGCTGGTCGGGGCTACCGAACGGTTGGCCGCGCGGCACCCGATAGGGTCCGCGGCAGCGTCGGCGATCGCCATCGAGGTGGCCGCCACCCGGCCGGACCCGATCGCGCCGTCCACCGTCGCGACGACCAGCACCGCAGCGACAGCCAGCACCGGAGCGACAGCCAGCACCGCAGCGACAGCCAGCAACGCAGAGACGACCAGCACCGCAGAGACGACCAGCACCGCAGAGACGACGGAGTCCGGCAGGCCATGAGAACGGTTCGCTCGGTGGCCGATCTGCGGGCAGCTCTGCGCCCCTCCCGGGCAACCGGCTCGGTCGGGCTGGTGCCCACCATGGGCGCTCTGCATTCCGGTCACCGTGAACTGGCCAGGCGGGCGGCGGCCGAGAACGACATCGTGGTGATGTCGATCTTCGTCAATCCCACCCAGTTCGACGATCCGGCAGACCTGGACGCCTACCCGCGGAGTGAGCCGGCCGACGCCGAGCTGGCCGAATCCGCCGGCGTCGACCTGTTGTTCGTGCCGACTGCACGGGAGGTCTACCCGCCGGGCTTCAGTGCCACCGTCCAGCTGCACGGCCCGATCGTGGACACCCTGGAGGGCGCCCGCCGCGGCGTCGGGCACTTCCGCGGCGTGACCACCGTGGTCGGCAAGCTGCTGGGGATGACCCAGCCGGACCGGGCCTACTTCGGGCAGAAGGACGCGCAACAGGCGCGGGTGGTCCAGGCCCTGGTCACCGACCTCAACATCGATACGGTCATCGTCACCGTGCCCACCGTCCGCGAGGCCGACGGGCTGGCGATGTCCAGCCGCAACCGTCGGCTCTCCGAGCGGGACCGGGTGCGGGCGGCCGCGGTGTCGGCCGCGCTGCGGGCCGCCGAAACGGCCGTCGCTGGGGGCGAGCGGGATGCCGCGGCGGTGCTGGCCGCAGCCGCGGGCGTCCTGCACCGCGCCGCCATCGAACCCGAGTACCTGGCCCTGGTCGACGCCGAAACGTTTGTGCCGGTCGGCACTCTCGGCGAGGATGCCGCGGTGCTGGCGGTCGCCGCCGACCTCGGCGGTACCCGGCTGATCGACAACATCCTGCTGACCGGGTCGCCGCCGGCGCGCTGAACCGATCACCGCCGGCGCGCTGAACCGATCACCACGGCCGTGCAGTCCGTCACACCGATGGACCGCCGCGTTAGCGCCGGTGGTGCAATGGGGGTTCGAAAGCAAAGGAGCTGCCGATGTCCACCCGCCCCAGCCTGCCGCCGGATCGACGTCCCGTGACGATCCCGAGCCTGTTCGAACTGCGGCGGGCGGGAACGCCGATCGTGATGGTCACCGCTTACGACTATCCGAGCGCGCGTGCGGCCGAGGCCGCCGACGTCGACATGGTGCTGGTCGGCGACTCCGGGGCGATGACGATGCTCGGTCACCCGAGCACGGTGCAGGTGACCACCGACGAGATGCTGGTGTTGACCAAGGCGGCCCGGCGCGGCGTCGCGCACGCCCTGCTGGTCGCGGATCTGCCGTTCGGCTCCTACGAGGTCAGCGACGAGCAGGCGATCGCCACCGCCGTCCGGTTCGTGAAGGAGGGCGGCGCGGACGCGGTCAAGCTCGAACGCGGTGACGACAGCTCGATCAGCCGGGCCAGGGCGATCGTCGGGGCCGGCATTCCGGTGGTTGGTCACGTCGGGCTCACCCCGCAATCGGCCACCTCGCTCGGCGGCTACCGGGCGCAGGGCCGGACGGCGGAATCCGCGCTGCGGATTGCCCGCGGCGCGATCGGCCTGCAGGAGGCCGGGTGCTTCTGCATTGTCTTCGAGGCGGTGCCCAGTGCGCTGACCGCGGAGTTGATGGCTCTGATGACGGTCCCGATCATCGGCATCGGGGCCGGCCCGGCCACCGACGGCCAGGTGCTGGTCTTCCACGACCTGCTCGGCATCCGGGCGGGGGCCGGCGCGAAGTTCGTCCGCAGGTACGCCGACCTGCAGGACGCGATGGACGACGGAGTCGCCGCGTACGCCAAGGAGGTGCGCTCCAAGGTGTTCCCGGCCACCGAACACGGCTACGGCATCGATGGGGCGGAACTCGCCAGGTTCCGCACTCTGTATGGCGAGAGTGCCTCCGCTGGAGGAGATCTCGGCGAGCTGGCATAGTTGGGCACGCATTCTTCCGGTGACGGGCCCAGTGCGGCGCCGGGTGCCCCGGCCGTTGATGAGTTCGACGCCGACGCGATGATCGGGCTGGCCGCGGACCTGGTGCGGATCCGCACCGTGCACCAGGGCCCCGGGCCGGTCGAGGAGCCCGCCGCCCTGCTGGTCGCCGACGTCATGCGCGGCTTCGGCTGGGACGTCACGGTGACGGAGGTCGCTCCGGGCCGGCCGTCGGTGGTGGGCGTCGTGCAGGGTGCGCCCGGCCCCCGCACTCTGATGTTCGAGGGACACCTCGACGTCGTCACCGAGGGCAACCCGGACCTGTGGTCGTTCGACCCGTATGCCGCGGACATCGTCAACGGCAGGCTCCGCGGCCGCGGATCGGCCGACATGAAGTCCGGGGTGGCGGCCATGCTGCATGCCGCCCGCACCGTCGAGGTCGGCGGCTTCGCCGGCCGCATCGTGCTCGGCGTGCTCGCCGACGAGGAGGGCATGATGCTCGGCGCGAAGCGCTTCGCGGCCGATCTGCGGGCCGGCGCGGTGCCCGGCGTCGACCGGGTCGACGGCGTCATCGTCTGCGAACCGGAGGGCGGCGAGGTCTGCCCGGTGGCCAAGGGCGCGATCCGCATCTCGGTCACCTTCACCGGCTCCATGGCCCATGGTGCGATGCCGACGATGGGGCGAAACCCGTTGCCCGCCATCGGGTCTTTGCTCATCGCGGTCGGTCGGATCGAACGCGCGCAGCAGGCCGAGGCCGGCACCTACCCGTTGCTGGGGGAGTTCTCGCTGACCCCGACAGTGCTGTCCGCGGGCAGCCTGGACCAGTTGAACGTCATGCCGGCCACTGCCACGCTGGCGCTGGACATCCGCACGCTGCCAGGGGTCGACCACGCCCGGTTGATCACTCTGATCACCGATCTGTGCGCCACCCTGGCCGCCGACGACGGCCTGCTGTCCGAGGTGACCGTCCTGGACGACCGGCCGCCGGTGGACACCCCGGTCGATTCCCCGGTGGTGCAGGCCATGCTCGCCGGCCACCGCGCCGCGACCGGCTCTGCGGCCGTCCTCGGCGGGGTCCCCGGCACCACCGACGGCACCATCCTGACCCGTGACGCCGGGTTGGACACCGTGGTCTACGGGCCGGGCGGGAAGTGGATCGCCCACCAGGCGAACGAGGTCGTCGAGGTCGAGGAGATCCTCACCTGCACCCGCGCCTACGTCGCGGCGGCCAGGGAATTCCTGGCGGCCCCCGAATGACCGGCGAGGTCCGGCGGGCCGGGTCGTGCAACGCGCTGATCGACGTCACCGGGCTGCGGGTCGGGCACCACACCGCAATCGGTGACGGCTACCTGACCGGCACCACGGTCATTCTGGCGCCGCCGGGCGGCATGGTTGCCGGGGTGGACGTTCGCGGCGGCGGGCCGGCCACCCACGAGACGGACCTGCTGGACCCGACGGCGTCCGTGCAGCGGATCCACGCGCTGGTGCTGACCGGCGGGAGCGCTTTCGGGCTGGTCACCTGCGCCGGCGTGACGAACGAGCTGGCGGATCGGCACATCGGACTGCAGGTCGGGCCCGGCGCCGGTGAGGTGGTACCGCTGGTGCCCGGTGCCGCGCTGTTCGACCTGGGCCGGGGCGGCGATTTCCGGGCCAGGCCGACGGCGGACTTCGGCGTCGCGGCGCTGGCCGCCGCCGAGCAGGCGGGCCCGGCCCGGCCCGGCGAGGCACCCGACGGGGCAGCGCAGGGCTGCATCGGTGCCGGCACCGGGGCGGTCGCCAGCAACCTCAAGGGCGGCATCGGCACCGCTTCGGAAGTTCTCGCCGGCTCTGTGACGGTGGCCGCGCTGGCCGCCGTCAACGCGGCGGGCTCGCCGGTCGACCCGCGGACCGGTTCACTGCTCGGCGCCGGCCTGCTGCTGGCCGCGGACGGACCGCGGCCCCCGGTCCCGGACGAGGCCGCCCGGCAGGCGCTGCTCCGGGTCACCGCGCCCCGGCCGCCCGGTCTGCGGTTCACCGATGCAGCCGATGCCGGCCCGGCCACCGACCCCCGCACGATCACCAACACCACGCTGGTGGTGGTCGCGACCGACGCGACGTTGACCAAGGCGCAGTGCCAGAAGATGGCCGCGGTGGCGCAGAACGGAATGGCGAGGGCGCTCAACCCGGTGCACACCATGTTCGACGGGGACATCGTCTTCGGCCTGGCGACCAGCACGGCGGGACCGCCCGACCTGCTCGGTTTCCACCAGATCACTACCGCCGCAGCGGATGTCGTCACCCGGGCGATCGTCAGGGCGGTACTGTCCGCGTCCACCACCAGCAGCCCGGGGGGTCACTGGCCGAGTTGGGCGGACGTGGTGGCGGGAACGTCGCCGGCCTGAGCGGTGTCCGGCTGCCGGCCCACCCCGGTCGGCCGGCGGTGATGATGGTGGCGTGAGGGCCTGGAGGATCGCCGGTCAGGGCTGCGCCGTGGCCGGCTGGATCCTCTGGGTCGCTGTCCAGGTCGTCGCGCGGGATCCGTTCCCGCCGGAGATCTCCGTGTCCCAGTACGGCCTGGGCGGCGCCGGCTGGCTGTTCTCGGTCTGGGCGGTGGTGCTGGCCAGCAGCCCGCTGTTGTTGCTGAGGTCACGTCCGGTGCCCGGCCCGGCCGGGGCGTTCCTGGCCGTCGGCTGGTCCGGTAGCGCGGTGATGGCCGTCGTGCGGACCGACGAGGGCTTGCAGCAGATGTCCTGGCATGCGCAGGTGCACATGGCCGGCGCCGTGCTCGCGCTGGTCTTCCTGCCGTTGGGCATCGCCGCGGCGATGACGTGGGCCCGCCGGCCCTGGCGGCGGCTGAGCCTGCTGCTGCCGGCGGCCGCGGCGATCGCCGGTGTCGCGCTGCTGCTTGCGGCGGTGGGTCTGGACTCGGCGGGGTTTGGACCCGCCCGGTCGTGGGCATTCTGGCAGGGAACGCTGGTTGTCATCGAGATGCTGCTGGTGGGCCTGTACGCGCTGGTGGTCGACACGATCGACCCGAGGTCCGTTCGTGCCGATCGCGGTGCGCCGGTACAGTCAGCGATCCAGTGATCAATCGGGCACCGGGTCGGCCACGGCACTCTGTGCCGGCGCGAGCAAGCGCCCTTTTCGATCACCGGCCCCGGCCGACATCGTCGTCGACACTGGTCATTGCGTGAGACATCAACAGCTCAAACCGCCGCGTCGAACACGAGGAATTGACGATGACCCAACCGAGCACCCCCGTTCGCATGTCGACTGCTCGTCGCCGGCCCCATGTTGTCGTCATGGGCGGCGGCTTCGGCGGGTTGACCACCATCAGGGCGCTGGCGAAGTCCGACGTCGACATCACCCTGGTCGACCGGCACACCTACAACACCTTCCAGCCGTTGCTGTACCAGGTCGCCACCGCCGGACTCAATCCCGGCGACGTGACGTTCTTCCTGCGGGCCACCCGGATGTCGCAGAACAACGTCAGCTTCCGGCAGGGCGAGGTGACCGGGATCGACACCGCCGAGCAGCTGATCACCTTCCACGACGGCGGCACCCTGGACTACGACTATCTGGTGATCGCCACCGGCGCCACCACCAACTACTTCGGAACCAAGGGCGCCGAGGAGAACTCCCGCGCCATCTACACCCGGCAGCAGGCGCTCAAGCTCCGTGACGAGATCTTCACCAACCTCGAGCACGCGGCCGCGTCGAACACCACCGAGGACCTGGCGATCGTCGTCGTCGGCGCGGGGCCGACCGGCGTGGAGATGGCCGGTGCGCTTGCCGAGTTGCGCAACGACGCGATGGCCTCGATCTACCCGGAGCTGGACCCGCGGCGCACCCACATCGTGCTGGTCGAGATGGCCGACAAGGTGCTGGCCCCGTTCGCCCCGTCGCTGCGGGAGTACGCCGCGAAGGCGCTCCGCGAGCGCGGCGTGGAGCTGCGGCTGAACACCTCCGTGGCCGAGGTGAAGCCGGACGGGGTGGTGCTGGGCGGCGGCGAGTTCCTCAAGGCCGGCGTTGTCATCTGGGCGACCGGCGTTGCGGTGCCCAAGGTGGTCGGCACCTGGGGCCTGCCGCAGGGCAGGGGTGGCCGGATCACGGTCGAGTCGGACCTGCGGGTCCGCGGCTTCAAGAACATCTTCGCGGTCGGTGACGTCGCCATCTACCCCGAAGCGCTCCCGCAGCTCGCGCAGCCGGCGCTGCAGGGCGGCAAACACGCTGGCAAGCAGATTGTCGCGCTGGTCACCGGCCGGCCCACGCACCCGTTCCACTACCGCGACAAGGGCACGATGGCGACGGTCGGCCGCCGGGCCGCCATCGCAGACATCGCCCTGATCAAGGGCAAGACCCTCAAGCTGACCGGCACGCTGGCCTGGCTGGCCTGGTTGTTCGTGCACATCGTGATGCTGTTGGGCAACCGGAACCGGTTCGCCACCCTGGTCAACCTGTCGACCAAGTACCTGGCGCCGTCCCGCCGGACGAACCCGATCGTCGGCGACGTCCCGGTCTTCGAGCACCAGATACCCGAATCCGAAAAGTGACGGTCGGCACGCCGGTTGGGTGATGGGGCAACCCGGGGCGTCACGCTGGGTAGGCTGAGGCAGCATGACGCAGACGCAGTGGTTGAGCCAGTCAGAGGCCAGGGCCTGGCGCGCCCTGCGGCAGTTCGGCACGCCACTGTCCGCCGCGTTGAACCGGCAGCTGATGCGGGATTCCGAATTGTCCAGCGCGGACTACGAGGTGCTCGTCGTGCTGTCGGAGACGCCGGACGGCTCGCTGCGGGCCGGAGAGCTCGGCCGGGCCACCGGCTGGGAGAAGAGCCGGCTGTCCCATCACATCAAGCGGATGGAAGCGCGGCACCTGGTGGAGCGGCAGGACTGCCTCACCGACGGGCGGGGGCTGCTCGTCGCCATCACCGAGCACGGCCGGTCGGCGATCGGGGCTGCGGCACCAGGCCACGTCCGGGCCGTCCGGGAGTTCGTCATCGACGTGCTCACACCGGCTCAGTTGGAGATGCTGGCCGAGGCGGGTGAGGCGATCAGCGCTCGGCTGTCGGCGGAGAACTGCCGGTCGGCGGTGGCCGAAGAAGACAGTTGCGAGGTCCAGCCGGAGTCGGCCGATGAGCAGTCCTGACACACCGGAGCCGGCCGACGAGCGGCCCGAATCACGGCTGTCCATCCGTCAACCGGACAACTCTCAACCTCTAGTCGACGTTGAAGGCGGACCCGAAGTGGCCGACAAGGCTTCCAGGAGCCGCCGGGCGATGGCCGCCGCGGCCACCGCCCGGGACCGGACCATCGGCCAACTGGTGGCGCTGCTCGTCCCGCTGGTCAGGGCTACCCGCATCCCGCTGCTGATCGTCGTGCTGGCCGCCGCGGTGCCGGCCCTCGTCGTCATCGCCGTTGCGCTGCTGCGGATCGGCCCGGACGATCCGTTCTGGTTCCTGATCGGTGCGGCGGGTCTGCTGCTCGCCGGGTGGATGGCGTTGCGCCGACGCCAGCTGCTGTTCGTCGCCGCCGACCCGTCCGCCCTCGCGGATGCGCTGGCCTCGGCGGTCAGCGGCCGGGAGATGCGGGATCAGTTGCTGCGCAACGTCAGCGTCGGCAAGGTCGGGGGTGCGGTGGTCCGCAGGTCCCGCCCGCTGCGCATCCTGGGCGGCCTCTGGCGCGGGGTGCAGATGACCGGGGTGCTCACCCAGCTCACCGACCGGCCCGAGCTGGTCCCGCTGCTGCCGGGCCGGTTGCGCGGCATGTGGTTCCTCGGCATCAGCTGCTTCATCGCCGCGGTGGTCCTGTGGCTGGCCGTGCTGGTCGAGGGCCTGCTGTACCTGCTCGGCGCCTGACCGGGGCCGGCCGCACGGGGTGCACCGGGGCGGCGGTCGGGCGGGTGAGCGGGCCACCGGCACCCACCCGGCGACTACGGTGGAACCCGGGTCGCCGCGTTCAGTGGCGGCCGGTATGCAATCGGTGAACACCGGTGCCGCCCTGCGGTACTGCAGCGAAAGGGACAGGCCGATGAGCCAGATCGACGAGACCCAACCGGGCAATGACGTGGACGAGGGAACCGGCGAGCAGCTGACCGTGCAGGACACGCTGCTGGACAGGGGCGTCGAGGACGTGCTCGACGAGGGCTATTCCCCGCCCGACCGGGAGCCGTCGGTGCACGTGCCGACGGAATCGGAGGAGGAGCGCGGCGAGAGCCTGGACCAGTTGCTGGCCGCCGAGGAGCCCGAGGTGTGGGTCGAGGACGAGAACGATGTCTTCGACGAATCCGGCGAGGAGGTCGGCGAGCGACGCTCCGGGCGGCTGGTCGACCTCGGTTCGGACGGCTTCGCGGACACCGAGAAAGATCTGCTGGCCAGCGATGTGGGGATCGACGGGGCGGGCGCCAGCGCGGAGGAAGCCGCCGTGCACGTCATCGACGAGTACGACCAGCGCTGAGCAGGGGACAGGGCCGCCCGACCCGGTGGTCCCGGCCCGCGCCCTGCACCGGGGACGATGGTGGCCGACCGGGGGGCCCACGTTCTCCGGCGGGTGAACTTCATTGCGCGCCGCAGCGTGAGCACGTACTTTCGTCGGTACACGAGGAAGGAGGTGGTCCCACGTTGAAGACGTATCGGACACGTGAGGTGGCTGGCCGCTAGGCCGCTGCTCTCCACCGTCGGACCAGATCCGATCCATCAGGATCAGGATTCCGTCCCGGTGACGATCTCGCGCTGGGCGCGGATCGTCACGGGCGGCGGTCTGGCACTACCGGACAGTCACCGGCCCCCGGGCTGCCGACCTGGTTCAGTCGGCCCAGCCGGAATCATCCGATTCCGGCTGGTGCAGCCCGGGGGTTGTCCGTCCCCGGATCCGGCGCTGCCGGCCCCATCGCCGGACGCCCGCCTGGCGTCACAAGCCCCGTTCGATCGGCACGACCCCACGGTCGGCCGCCCGCACCAATGCCTGGTGGTCGGCCTCCGTCTGGTCGGCGTACAGCCGGGCGAAGCGGGCCAGCGCCAGATCCAATTTGTCAGACCCGCCGACGTACCCGGCGATCATTGACGCGCCGCTGGTCCTGGCGTGCCCCTTCGCCAACAGGTGCCCGACGATCCCCGCGTAGTCCGCGAGCGCGGCGCCGTCGATCGAATCCAGCGCGACGGTCCCTTTCATGTTCCGGAACTGGCGGACGTAGTACTGCCGGCCGTCGGCCGTGGTCCAGCCCAGCAGCGGATCGCTGACGGTCTGCAGCGCCTGCTGGTACTCCACCACCCGCTGTCCCTGGTGGGCGTGCCAGGCAGATTCGCCGTGCACGTACCGGGCGAGCACCGACCGCCGCGCCTGTTTGAGCTGGAGGAACACCACGTCGTCGGGACTGCTGCCCTCCAGCAACGCGACGTAGGCGCGGAGCCCGACGCTGCCCACCCCGACCACCTTGTGCGCGATGTCGACGATCGTGTATCCGCCCAGGGCCCGCCGCCAGTGCGGCGCCAGCGTCGCAAGGTACTCATCCAGCGCCACGGCGAGCATCTCGGCATCGGCGTCGCTGACTCTGGTGACAAGCGGCGGGTCCTCCACTATCCGTCGCTGACCCTCGTGTTCGCGGGTGAACTTGGGCAGCGCGCGGTCGCTGGTCCTGGTCCGGGCGCGCGCCACCGCCCGCTCGATCTCCGCCCGCAGCGACTCGTGCGAAGTGGTCTCCTGCAGATGGTCGACATCCAGCCGCTGGTAGGACCTGGCCAGCAGCGGCGTCTCGGACAATTCCCGCACCTCGGTCCGGTACGCCGCGACGCACTCGATCACCGCCGACTCGCAGTCCTCCTCGGTGGCGCCGTTCTGCCGGCCGGCCACCCAGATGCTGGCGACCAGCCGCCGCAGGTCCCATTCCCAGCCGCCGGGGTGCGCCTCGTCAAAGTCGTTCAGGTCGATCACCAGGTCGCGTTCCGGTGAGGCGTAGAAGCCGAAATTGCCCAGGTGCGAGTCGCCGCAGATGACCGGCGTGATGCCGGTGGCCGGCAGCCGGGCGACGTCCTCGGCCATCACCACCGCGGTGCCGCGGAGGAAGCCATAGGGGTTCGCCGTCATCCGGCCGACCCGCAGCGGGATCAGCCAGTCCAGCCGGCCCTGGTGTGAATCCATGATCTGCTGCACCGGGTCCGGCCGGCCCGGCGGCGGCGCCCAGTCACCCAGCGAGCCGCGCGGCACCTGCTGACGCAGCTGGCGACCCAGCCGGTAGCGGTCCGCGCGGGCCGTCGGGCGACGGCGCAGCGAGGCGAAGGCGTCGCTGTCGGCGGTGGCGAGCACGACGTGCCCCTGTGCCGGGAGCGGGCCGTTCATCCGGTGGTCCGGACTCGCCGGTGGAATGTGCGCGCCCGGCCGTCCGGCCAGCGAAACGATGGTGTGCCCAACGTGCCCTCATCCCTTGCTGGCGGCCGACATCGCGGCCGGCGGCGGCGGTCCGGGCCGGCCCCAGGACAGTAGCGGCCGGCCGGTACGCCGTCGGTGAGCGGACCCTAGCGCGGCGGCACCGGGCACGCATGCCGTGGGCTGGGGGCCACCCCGGGGATCCCGCCCGGGGCCTGCTCACGGCTGGGAGTCGTCGATCGCCTGCATCGGATCGCCCGGCGGCCGCGGCGCCCGGACGCCGGGCGGCAGCGCGCCGTGTTTGTCCTGGTAGGCCCGCACGTACGCGGCGACGGCGGTCGGCAGTGTCGGGAAGATCAGGTCGGCGCCGACCCGGTTCACCAGCCCGGCGCGAACCAGATCGTCGCGCAGGTCCTGCTTGACGCGCGCCATCGCGAACACCACGGCACGGGACTGCACCTCCTCCCGCAGCTGCTCGAGGGCGTCGGCGGCGGTGATGTCGATCTCGACGATTGCCTCGGCGTTGAGGACGAGCCATTCGACCGGACTGCCCGCACCGAGGGCGTCCGGGCCCACCGAAGAGCCGGCGGAGTCGACTGCGGCCAACGCACGACGGCGGAAGTCCTCGGCATTGGCGAAGCACAGCGGTGCGTCGTAGCGGTAGACGACCAGCCCCGGGATCTGTCGTGCCAGCGGGTAGTCGTCGACGTCATGCATGCCGGCCATCCCGGGCACGTAGCCGAGAATGCCGTCGTGCGGACGGGCCACCCGGCGTAACAGGTCGATAATCGACAGGGCCACAGCGACCAGCATTCCGTAGAGGACGCCGAGCCCGAGCACGGCGACCGTGGTGGTCGCCGAGAGGATCAGCTCGCTGCGCCGGAAACTCCGGATCCGCCGGATCTCCGGGACGTCGATCAATCGGACGGCCGCGAAGATCACCAGCGCGCCGAGCGCGGCCTTCGGAAACCCCGCCAGCAGCGGCCCCGCCGCGACCAACGTCAGGAGCACCAGCACCAGCATGATCAGGGAGTACAGCTGGGTGCGGCTGCCGACGGCGGCGCCCAGAGCGGTCCGGCTGCCGCTGGAGCTCACCGGGAAGCCGCCGAACAGCGAGGCGGCGATGTTACCGGCGCCCAGCGCGGTCCATTCCTGATTGGCGTCCACCGGTTGCCCCGCCTTGATGGCGAAAGCTCTTGCCGTCAAAACGTTGTCGGTGTAGCCGACGAAGGCGATGCCGATGGCGGGCAGGATCAGCACGGCCAGATCGTCGAAACTCAGCCCGGGCAGAGCCGGCACCGGCAAGCCGGACGGCACAGCGCCGACCACTGTGATGCCGTAGTCCTGCAGCGAGAAGACCTGCACCGCAACGGCCCCCAGGGCCACGGTGATCAGCGGGCCGGGCAGTCGCGGGGCAAACCTGGCCAGCGCGAACAGCATCACCACCAGGACACCGGCGAGCAGCACGGTCGGCCAGTGCCGCTGATCGATGCCGCTGACGAAGGACATCAGCTGCGGAACGAACTCGTCACCGGTCACCGGGACGCCGGTGATCTTCCCCAGCTGACCGCTGATCATGATCACCGCGACGCCTGCCATGTAGCCGACCAGCACGGGCTTGGACAGCAGATCGGCCAGGAACCCGAGCCGGGCGAGCCGGCCCAGCAGGCACAGGCCGCCGACCATCAGTGCCAGCGACGCGGCCAGTGCGGCGTACCGGGCCGGGTGACCGGCGGCGATCGGCATCAGCACCACGGCCGTCATCAGCGCAGTGGTCGACTCCGGCCCGATGGACAACTGCCGGGACGAGCCGAGCAGCGCGTAGACCGCCAGCGGCCCGATGATCGCCCACAGCCCGGTGACCGGGGGCAGGCCGGCGACCTCGGCATATGCCATCACCTGCGGAACCAGGTACGCGGCCACCGTGACGCCGGCCAGGATGTCCCCGCGCAACCAGCTGCGCTGGTACTGCCGGAACTGGGTCAGCCCCGGGAGCAGCGCGGTGATTCTGGTCCCGCGGTCGCGTCTCACCGGCTCACCGTGCAGAGCCCGACCCAGGTTCGCAACCGCGGCGAGTCCCCCGCACCGGCAACCCGGGGAAAACCCGGAGCCAGACCGGTACGAGAACACGGCCGGGGTGACGGGCTGTGCGCAGGCTGAGAGTTCCCGTACAGCAGATTCTCAGCAAGGTACTCCTTTTGGGTGAAATTGGAGATTTGGTCTATCGGGGTCCACCGGTTTCATCGTCTGCTGAACGCACCCCGGCCAATCTGCGGAAACGCCACATTCCGGGAACGATTCATGATCGTTATCAATCCGTTATGTCGGGTTCTGCTCGCTGGATTTCACATTCGCCGTCCGTATGGTCTGCAACAACCGGAGTTTCGCTCCGGTCAACCATGAACACCTCTGGGCCACGCGCCGAATGCTGTCCGAATCGGACCCGGAGACACCTCGAACAGAAAGGCTCGGACAGCAGCGGGGAACCCATATCTGGAAGCGCGAGAGCTTCCTTGGGGTGAATTCGGTTTCTCTGACAAGCGAACCGGACGGGCGACCCCCGGCACCCACCCGCAGTTTCCTGCGGATGAGTCGCGCCCGAACCCGACAGCTCACCTCGCAGGCGCAGGCTAGGGGAAACACATGATTCGTCGTCACAACGGACGTCATCGCGACACCTCGAAGGTTCGCGTGCTGGCACTGCGCGGCGCCACCGTCGGTGTCGTCGCCGGCGCCGCCGCGCTCGCCCTGGCCGGGCCCGCCTCGGCGGCACCGGACTCGACATGGGACTCGGTCGCCCGGTGCGAGAGCAGCGGCAACTGGTCGATCAACACCGGCAACGGTTACTACGGTGGCCTGCAGTTCAGCCAGTCCACCTGGGACGCCTACGGCGGGCAGCAGTACGCCTCCCGCGCCGACCTGGCCTCCCGCGACCAGCAGATCGCGGTGGCCGAGCAGACCCTGGCCGGCCAGGGCTGGGGCGCCTGGGCGTGTGCCTCCGCCGGCGGCGGCGAGGCTTCGAGCGGGCGTTCGGTGAGCAGCACCAGCGGCAGCATTAGCAACGACTCCGCACCGGACGCCACCGACACCTCCTCCAGCAGCTCGGACAGCGTCAGCTCGGACAGCGTCAGCTCGGACACCCAGTCCGCGTCCGACACCTCGTCCCGGCACGCCGACCGCAGCCGGCACCAGGACGCCGGCAGCACGGATGCGTCGAGCCCGACCGACGCCACCCCGGCCGCTGCACCGGCCGGCGCGCCGGACGGCACCTACGCTGTCGTCGCAGGCGACACCCTGTCCGGCATCGCGGCCGCCAACGGCGTGGCCGGTGGCTGGCAGGCGCTGTTCTCGGCGAACTCGGACGTGGTGACCGACGCCGACCTGATCTACCCGGGTCAGCTGCTGCGGCTCGGCTGAGCCCGACTCCCGCTGCTGTGCTAGCGCACGGCTGTGCTGACGTAGCACTGTTTCTGCGCTGTGTGCAGGACCACCGACGAGGCGCAACCGCTGGATCTGCCAGCGGTTGGCGCCTCGTCGTCATCTCCGGTGGTGACGCACAGCCGCCGTCCGTCCGGCCGGCGCCGCCGACGGCCGAGCCCGGCGCGATCATCACCGATACGATCCGCCCATGACGCCGAGACGAGCCTTCGCCGCCGCATTCCTCGCGGTCGCCGTGCTGCTCGGCGGCTGCTCCTCCACGACGGCCACGCCCACCGCGACCGCCGCCACCCCGACCGCCACGGACCTGCTGGCCTCCTCGGCGACCGCCATGAAAGCGGTGTCCAGCGCCGGTTTCACCCTCACCGTCGACGGCCAGTTGCCGGCGGTGACCGTACAGACCGCCAAGGGGTCGCTGACCTCCGCCGGCGACGCGCAGGGCACCGCCACCATCGTCCAGTTCGGGCAGTTGGTGGAGGTCGAGTTCGTGCTGGTCGGCGGGGACCTGTACCTGAAGGGCCCGACCGGGGGATTCACCAAGGTGCCGGCCGCGTTGGCGGGCTCGGTGTACGACCCGTCCGCGATCCTGAACCCCGACAAGGGGGTGGCCAAGGTGCTCTCCTCGGTGCAGAACCCGACCATCATCGGGACCGAGGGCGAAGCCTGGCAGGTCAGCGGTACCGTCCCGGCAGCGGTCGCCGGGGGCCTGGTGCCGGGCATCAGTACCGACGTCAGCGCGGTGTTCACGATCCAGATGACCGGCTCCCAACTGATCGCCGCGACCTTCACCCTGGACGGCGCGGACGGCAAGCCGGCCGGTGTCACGGTGACCCTCTCCGACCTCGGCGCGCCGGTCACGATCACCAAGCCCGGGTGAGCAGCCGGCGGCTCGCGATCGGGGCGGCCGGGACCGCGGTGCTGCTGGCCGCCCTGGACGCCTACGTGGTCGTCGGGGTGCTGATCGACATGGTCCGCGACCTTGGCGTCCCGGTGAACCACTTGGAGCGGGCCACCCCGGTGGTCACCGGCTACCTGCTCGGCTACGTGGCGGGGATGCCGCTGCTCGGGCAGTTCTCCGACCGGTTCGGCCGCCGACCGGTGCTGCAGCTCTGCCTGGTCGGGTTCGCGGTCGGATCGACCGTGACGGCGCTCGCCGATCACCTGCCGGTGTTGGTCGCCGGCCGGCTGGTGCAGGGCATCGCCGGTGGTGCCCTGTTGCCGGTGACGATGGCGCTGGTCGCCGATCTGTGGAGCGAACACCGGCGGTCCACCGCGCTCGGCGTCGTCGGTGCGGCGCAGGAGCTGGGCAGCGTGCTCGGCACGTTGTACGGCGTTGGTCTGGCCACCGCCTTCAACGCATGGCGGTTCACCGAGGACCTGGAGCCGCAGAGTTGGCGGTGGGTGTTCTGGGTGAACCTGCCGCTGACGGTGCTGGCCGTACTCGTCGTGCAGTGGACGATGCCCGGTGGACGACCGCAGCGTCCGGTGGCCGGCGGGATCGACCTGGTCGGTGGCGGTTTGCTGGCGCTGGCGCTGGGGCTGCTGGTGGTCGGGCTGTACAACCCGGACCCGGCGCACGGGGTGCTGCCGTCCTGGGGACTGCCGGCGATCGCGGCGGCCCTCGTGGTGCTCGCCGGGTTCGTGCTGTGGGAGCGCCGGGCGTCGGTCCGGTTGTTGGACCCGGCCGGAGTGCTGATGCGGCCGTTCCTGGCCTCACTCGGGGTCAGCGCGGCCGCCGGCGCAGCGCTGATGGTGACCCTGGTCGACGTCGAACTGTTCGCCCAGACGCTGCTGGGGATGGACTCCGGCCAGGCGGCGCTGATCCTGATCCGCTTCCTCATCGCGCTGCCGGTCGGCGCCGTGGTCGGCGGCTGGCTCGCCACCCGGGTGGGTGAGCGGGCGGTGTCCTGCGCTGGACTGCTGCTGGCGGCGGTCGGTTACCTGCTGATCACGCAATGGCCCGTCGACGTGCTGGGCGCCGCCCACCCATTCGGCCTGCCGGTGCTGGACACCGACCTGGCCATCGCCGGGTTCGGCCTCGGCCTGGTGATAGCGCCGGTCACCGCAGCCGTACTGCGGGTGGTGCCGGCCGTCTCGCACGGGGTGGCGGCGGCGGCAGTGGTGGTCGCCCGGATGACCGGCATGTTGATCGGGGTGGCAGCACTGACCGCCTGGGGGCTGTACCGGTTCGGGGTGCTGACCGCGGAGTTGGCGACGCCGCTGCCGATCGGCGTCACGCAGGACGTCTATGCCGCCCAGCTCGCGGAGTACACCCGAGCGCTGTCGGCCGCCCTGCTGACCGAGTACCGGGAGATCTTCGGCGTCACCGCAGTGATCTGCCTGGCCGGCGCCGGCCTTGCCCTGCTGCTCCCGGCGAAGCTGGTCAGCGAGCGACCGGTGGACCGCTGACGACTGGCTCGGTGGTCAGGTCGGCGGTGGTCAGGTCGGCGGTGGTCAGGTCGGCGGTGGCCGGGCCGCCGGTCGCCGGGTCGGCGGTGGTCAGGTCCGCGGCCACCCGGCCGGCCCGGATGTCGCCGCCCGGGACGACGCTGTGCGTGATGAAGTCGCCGAGCACCCCGGCGAACCGGTCCGGTTCGTCCAGGTGCGGGAAATGCCCTGAGCGGGCGAACATCTCGACCCTGGCGGACGGCAGTTCGTGGCGTGCGTTCTCCACGTGCGAGGCCGGCACGATCCGGTCGCGTTCCCCCCAGACCAGCATGGCGGGTCGGCTGGCGATCCGGGCCAACCGGTTCTGTGCGCTCACCGTCTGCCCGTGTACATCGATCACCGATCGGCTGGTCGCCAGGAAGGCCCGCCGGGTGTCGCCGTCCGCGAGACTGGACAGCCCCTGCCAGGCCTCGTCGGAACTCGGGCTGATCGATGGCAGGCCGACCCTGGACCAGAAACGCAGCGCGGTGTCGCCGGCGTCGTGCAGCCACCTCGAGGCGATCACCGGCAGCACCAGTTCGCTGCCGGGCAGGGTGGCCGCGCGGAGGAACGGGTTGAGTTCACGGCCCAGGCCGCCGCTGCTGACCAGGACCAGAGCGTCCACCCGGTCGGGGAACAGGTAGGCCAGCTGTAGCGAGATCCCGCCGCCCAGCGAGTGGCCGACCAGCGTTGCGCTGCGAACGTCCAGGACGTCGAACAGATCCCGCAGGCTCGCCGCGTGCGCACTCAACGAGTAGTCGCCGGGCGGCTTGGCCGACTCGCCGTGCCCGAACAGGTCGGGGGCGATCACCCGGTGCCGGTCCGCCAGCCGGCCGATCTGTGACCGCCAGGTCTGCGACGAACTCATCAGGCCGTGCACGAAGACGATCGGCGGCCCGGCGCCGTCGTCGGTGTACCGCATGTCGTGGCCGTGCAGGACGCTCCGCTTCATCGGTGCTGGCATCGGCTGGCCGCCTTGGTTACTCGTCGGTAACTCCGTTGCCCGGAGCCTACCCGCCGCCGCCCGCGTGTTCGGCCCGCCGACCGGCCGGACAACAGGAAATCTGATCGGTACACGCCGCCTCTACGCTGTCGGGTGCGGACGAGGGGTCCGGACCGACGCGTGGACGGAGATTGTTTGATGAGAACCCGGCAGGTCCGGATCGGCTGTGAGTTCGTGTACGACGCCCAGGTGAACACCCCAACGGTGTTCCAGGTGGAGCCGCTCGGGGTCGACGGCGTCGACATCGAGGGTGAGCGGTGGACGTTCTCCCCGCCGCAGGACTCGCACGAGTACCGGGATATCTATGGCAACCGCTGCCAGCGCATCGTGCTGCCGGCCGGCCGCTCGCAGATCGGGTATCAGGCCCTCGCCAACGTCCCGGACGCTGCCGAGGACTTCGATCCGACCGCACCGGAGCTCGCCCCGCACGCGTTGCCCGACGACGTTCTGGTCTATCTGATGCCGAGCCGCTACTGCCTTCCCGACATGCTCGGCAACGAGGCGTGGTCGCGGTTCAGCGCCCTGCAGCCCGGCTACAGCCGGGTGCAGGCGATCTGCCAGCACGTGAACGACCACCTGCAGTTCGCTTACGGGAGCAGTTCGCCCACCTCGACGGCGGTGGATGTGAACGCGTCCGGCTTCGGCGTGTGCCGCGACTTCACCCATCTGGCCATCACCTTCTGCCGCGCGATGAACATCCCGGCCCGGTACGTGTTCGGCTACCTGCCGGACATGGACGTTCCGGTCGATCCGGCACCGATGGACTTCGCGGCGTGGATGGAGGTGTGGCTGGGGGACCGCTGGTGGACCTTCGATCCGCGCAACAACGTCCGTCGCAAGGGCCGCATCCTGATCGGCCGCGGCCGGGACGCCTCCGACGTCGCGATGGTCACCTCGTTCGGCGGCCCCATCCTGCAGTCGATGACCGTCGTTGCCGAAGAGGTCAAGAACTGAGATCACGGACTGAGATCGAGGACCGAGATCATGGGCCGGGATGAGCACGGCTGACGCTGCAGGGAGCCTGCCGACCGGGAGACAATGACGGCATGTCGAGTGCTTCGAGTGCGGGCGATCGCGATCGTGACGCCACCGGTCGGGCCCGCAATGCCCGCCCGCGGGACTCCCTGGGTCGACCGTTGCCCTACGGGTCGGTCGACATCGCCCGGCAGCCGGAAGGTGTCGTGCGGTCCCCGGACGAGACCATCGTCGAGGCCCAACGGTTGCTGGACGCGGATCTGCCGTTCCACACCCATGAGGTCTTCGAGGACGCCTGGAAGTCCTCCGTCGGTGACGATCGGGCGCTGTGGAAGGGGTTGGCGCAGCTGGCCGTCGGGCTCACCCATCTGGGTCGCGGCAATGTGCCGGGAGCCACGGCGCTGCTGCGCCGCGGCCGGGACGCGGTCGCGGCGTTCGACGACCGGCCGCCGTACGGGCTGGACATCACCGGCATCACCGGCTGGGCGGACGGGTTGATCGCGGGGCTGCGCTCGGCCCAGGGCTCACCGGCCGTCGACTGGCCGGCGCCGGTGCTCAGGTCGGGGCAGGTCCAGGGGCCGCACCTCGAACGGAAAGAGCCATGACGGGAAGGGATCTCGAATACATCACGACCCGGTGACGGCACCGCGTCACTGCTGGCCCTGCCACAGCGGGGCCACCCGCGCCCAATCCCTGTCCCAGTCGGCCCGCCGTCCGCGGTCCAGCGCGACCACGGTCAGCTGCATGGTCAGGGCGAGCAGGCACCCGAGGGCCAGCCAGCTGCCGAGGCCGACGAGCAGGCCAACCCCCAGTGCTTCGGTGGTCGAGATCGGCGCACCGACGACCGCGCCGGAGCGGTCGACCCAGATCGGCACCTTGGCTCCGGTGAGCGCGCCGGCCTGGGCGGCAACCGTCCCGGTCTGCATCGAACCGTTGGGGGCGATCCATTGGGCGGCCACCTGGGCGGTCGACAGGATCGGGACGCCGCCCGCCGTGTACGTCACGGGTGATGCGTCGGCAGTCAACAGGGCGGTCGTCGCGGTCCGTTGATGCGCCTGGTCCTTGGCTGCCTGCAGGGCGTCGGACCCGATCAGCGAGCCGGCGGTCGCAGCCAGCGGTAACGCCAGCATCCACACCCAGATCAGCAGCAGGCGAAGACCGGCGTGCCACCGGTCGGCGGACCGGGCGAGCGAGTTGCCCCACACGCCGGTCAGCCAGCTGCGGTGCGGTGCCGGTGTGCCGGGTGCCGGATCATCCTCTCCGTCGATGTGGGGCATCTGGATCACTCTCCGGGGTGGGCTGACGATGCAGTCGGCGGCGGGCCGAGTGGGCGGGGCTGGTCGGGCTGGCGGGGCGTGGGGCCGTGAAGGGCGTCAATCCAGGCTGTCCGGGCGGACGACGACGACCGGGCACAGGGCATGCGAGATCAGCGAATGGCTGGTCGAGCCGAGCACCATGCCCGCGAAGCCGCCCCGGCCACGGCTACCGACCACCAGCAGTTGGGCGTAGCCGGCGAAGGTGAGCAGCGTCTGGGTGGCGCGGCCCCGGATCACGTTCTGCTGCACCGGCACGTCGGGGTACTTGTCGCGCCAGCCGGCCAGTTCCTCGGACAGCAACGCCCGTTCGGCGTTATCGACCTTCGCGATGTCCAGGGGCGAGACGTCGACAAGGCCCGGTCGTGGCTGGTTCCAGGTGTGCACCGCGATCAGCTCGGAGCCGCGAACCGCTGCCTCCTCGAAGCCGAACCGGATGGCGGCCTCGCTGGTGGCCGAACCGTCGACGCCGACGACGACCGGCCCCTTCCTCGCCCAGCCGGGTCCCTCGGCGGGGATGATCGCTACCGGCGCGGTGCCGTGTGCGGTGATCGACATCGCCACGGAGCCGAGCAGCAGACCGGACACCCGGCCGTTGCCGCGCGACCCGACAACCGTCAGCCGGGCGAGTTCGGACTCGCGGCGCAGCGCCACCACCGGATCACCCTGGAACAGCCTGATCTCGATGTCGAGCCCGGGGTTGTCGGCGCGCAGGTCGTCGCTGATCTCCCGCAACATCTTTCGACCCTCGGCGCGCAGGATGCTACCCAGGTCGTCGGGCGCCATGCTGTAGCCGGCATACCCCGCGATCGGCAGCGAGTACGCGTAGACCAGGCGCAGCGCCGCGTGCCGGTGTACGGCCTCCGAAGCGGCCCAGACCGCCGCGCGGTGGGCGTGCTCCGAGCCGTCCACGCCGACCACGACGAGATTGGCCCGCTGCTGGTGGGTCGCGTCGCTATCGTCGTCGATCGCGGCGAGGGGGGTCTGCTCGGCGGCCAGTGCCGACCCACTGTGCACGAACGGCGGTGGCAGCCAGGCGTCGAAGTCGTGCGCGGCCCCGCTGGCGTGCTCCATGGCGCCGAGGTAGCGCTGCAGAGCGGCGTCGTGCCGGGACAGTGGTGCGGACGACCTCTCGGCGGCCCGACGCGCCTCGGCGGTGGCTCTGAGGTTTTCGTGGTCGCTCATCTGTCCGCTCCTCCGCCGATCAACCCGGGACCGGCAGCCCACGACGGGGCCTACCTCGACTGTCGTTCCGCGCGACGACGCGGCACAGGGCCGAAAGGCCCACGGTCGGTGGCAGAGGTCCCGGGCTCCCCGGAGCCGTGACCGACGGCGGGGCCCCGGCTGCCGTGAGAGGCCTGGTCAGGGTGGGGAGTGGCTCAGGGGTCGCACAGCAGGACGGCAGCGCCGGTGACCCGGTCGCCGGCGAGGTCGGCCAGCGCCCGGTCGGCGGCCGAGAGCGGGTATGCCGTGGTGGTGACCGACAGCCGGTGCCGGCCGGCCAGGGCGAGGAAGTCCCGGCCGTCCGCCCTGGTGTTCGCGGTGACGCTGCGCAGCTCACGTTCGTAGAACAGCTCCCGCTGATAATTCAGGATCGGGACGTCGGTGAGGTGGATGCCGGCGACCGCGAGGATCCCGCCGCGGTCCAGGGCCCGCAGCGCCACCGGGACCAGATCGCCCACCGGGGCGAAGATGATCGCCGCGTCCAGCGGCTCGGGCGGTTCCTGATAGGCGCCGGCCCAGGACGCGGCACCCAGCTCGCGGGCCAGCTCCCTGGCGGCGGCGGAGCGGGTCAGCACGTGCACGCGGGCGTCGTACTCGGCGATCGCCAGCTGGGCGGTCAGGTGCGCGCTGGCGCCGAACCCGTAGATGCCGAGCCGGCCGCCGTGGGCCAGCCCGCTGCGCCGGAGCGCCCGGAACCCGATGATGCCCGCGCAGAGCAACGGGGCCAGTTCGGCGTCGCTGTACCCGGCGGGCAGTGAGTAGGCATATGCGGCCGGCACCGTCGTGTACTCCGCGTAACCGCCGTCGGCGTCCCAGCCGGTGTATTCCGATGCCGGACAAAGGTTCTCGGCCCCGCGCAGGCAGTACCGGCAGCGCCCGCAGGTGTTCCGCAGCCAGGCGACTCCGACGGTGTCGCCCACGCTGAACCCGGTGACACCTGCGCCGGCGGCGACCACCTCGCCGACGATCTCATGGCCCGGTACGACGCCCGCCCGGTGCACGTCGAGGTCGCCCTCGGCCACGTGCAGGTCCGTGCGGCACACCCCGCAGACCCGGGTCCGGACCAGCAGTTCATCGTCCAGGGGAACCGGCACGGCAACCGTGGTGAGCTCCAGCGGCGCATCGCCGATCGGTCCTGGCCGGGTCACCCGCCAGGCGCTCATCGTGCTGCGCAGCGTCATCGGCGGGGCCCGGGGGAGGCGGCCGGCACGTCGTCATGGAGCCGGACCGGCAGCCCCGCCGCCGGTGACGCGGAGCGATTGTCGACCATCACGATCCCCATCCTGCTCCGGGTTGCTCGACCTGCACGGGTCCCGGTCGCCGGAGGGTGCCCGGCACCAGCGCGCAGTGTTCAGCGGCGAACCACCGGCCGAGCATGCGCCGGTGCAGCACCGGTGGGCCCGGGCCGAACGGCCCGCCTGGTCGGGACCTCCGCAGGTTCCGCCCCGGCGCGGCCCGGTCCTACCGTCGGGTAACAGCGACCACCAGGGAGATGCGTCATGCGGGTACGGGAGATCATGACGAAGTCGGTCCTCACCGCACTACCGTCGATGACCGTGGGCAAGGCAGCAGAGTTGTTGGCCTACCGCGGGTTCAGCGCCATGCCTGTCGTCGACGCCAAGGGCGACCTGGTCGGCATCATCAGTGAGGCCGATCTCATCCGCAACAGGTTCCCGGCCGCCTACGGCGACACCACACCGACCGATCCAGCACCGCCCCCCGGCCGGACCGTCGGCGAGGTGATGACCTGCCCGGTGATCGGCATCAGCCATGACGCCGACGTCGCCGTGCTCGCCAGGGCGATGGTCACCGGCCGGCGCCGCTGCGTGCCGATCGTCGACGGCTCCCGGTTGGTCGGCGTGGTCACCCGCCGCGACGTCATCCGGATGCTGTCCCGGCCCGACGCCGACGTCGCGACCGACGTCCGCCGGCACCTCGCCGTGCTCGGTGGCCAGGCGCGGTGGACAGTGCAGGTGATCGACGGTGACGTGACCGTCCGCGATCAATTCGACGAAGCCTCCGACCGGCAGGTCGCGCAGGTGCTGGCCGAGGCGGTTCCCGGGGTGCTGCGGGTGACCGTGCTGGCCAGGGACGCGGTGGCGGCGAACTGAGCGGCATGCGTGCAGTCGTCGGTGCGCTCCGGCGTACCCCGTGCGGCACCACCTGCGCCTGGGCGCCCGCGGCGGGTGCGCCGCCCGGCACGGCCGGTGCTTCGGTGCCCGCAGCGGGTGCACCGCCCGGCACTGCCGGCGCCCGGACGATCCCTACGATGGGCCGGTGGACATCTGGTTCTGGATCGTCGTCATCGTCGCAGCTGCGCTGGTCGCTCTGGTGGTTGTCGGTAGGAGGGCAGCGCGGTCCAGGGTCGATCCCACCCAGGTCAGTATCGACGCCGCGCTGGCCGGAAAGGTGAAGGCACTGTACGCCAGCGGCGACAAGCTGCGGGCGGTCAAGGAACTCCGGGCCGCCACCGGCCTGGGTCTGGCTGATGCCGTCCGCATCGCCGACAAGCTGGGTGCCACCGCGAAACCTGCTGCCCCGAAACCTGCTGCCCCGGGTGGCGTCCCGAGGGTCGCCGACCCTGCGGCGGTGGCCGCCGGGATCGGTCCCGACCACCAGGACGAGCTCCGGTCGCTGGTCGCCGCGGGCCAGGCGGTCGAGGCGGTCAAACGGGTGCGACAGCTCACCGGGATGGGCCTGCAGGACGCCGAGGATTACGTCCAGCGGTTGTAGACAATCCAGCCGCCGCGATTGCGGCCCTCGATCGGTTGTCCCCAGCTCCGTGCCGCCGCCACATGCTGCCCGCGCGGCCGGGTACGGTGAGCCGGCCACGCTGAGGGTCGGCCCCGGCGGGCCGTCGCCGGCCCTGCTCACCCATCGGCGACGGCGGGCAACGGTGAACGGTACTGGGGGGCAAGGACTTCGTGATCAACGGCGGGCAGGGCGCGGGCTGATGAGCAGTCGTCGGGCGAGGAGATGACGCTCTTCGTGCACCGTGCCGAGCGGGCCGACCGGCTCGTTGCCGGCCTGGCCGAACTGCTCGCCGACCCGCTGCCGGATGTCTTCGCGGAGGAGGTCGTGGCCGTACCTGCGAAGGGCACCGAACGCTGGTTGGCGCAACAGTTGTCGCTCCGGCTGGGCCGGCGGGACGGCCGCGCGGACGGGATCTGTGCGGGGGTGAGATTCCCGCATCCGTCCGCCGTGGTGGCCGACGTGCTCGGGTCGGATCGCGACGATCCGTGGGCGCCGGATGCCCTGGTGTGGCCGCTGCTCGAGGTGATCGACGAGTCCTTGGGCCAGGACTGGTGCCGGACGCTGTCCGGGCATCTCGGCCACAACCTGCCGGCAGCCGAAAAGGAACACCGCCGGGGCCGGCGGTACGCGGTCGCCCGCCGGCTGGCCGGTCTGTTCCAGGGCTACGCCCTGCACCGGCCGGCGATGCTGCAGGCGTGGTCGACCGGCGCCGCGGGCGCGAGATCCGGCGGCGCGGGCGCGAGATCCGGCGGCGCGGGCGGGAAGGGGTGCAATGACACCGCCGGCTCCGACACCGACGGATTCGGCGTCCCGCTGCCACCGGACCTGAGCTGGCAGTGCGAACTATGGCGGCGCGTCCGGGACCGCATCGACGGTGAAGACCCCGTCGTCCGGATGGCCCGCGCCCTCACCCAGTTGCGTGCCGACCCCGAAACGGTCGCTGTGCCACAACGCATCTCGCTGTTCGGGCTGACCCGGTTGCCGGTCAGTCAACTCACCGTGCTGTCCGCCCTCGCCGAGGCCCGCGACGTGCACCTGTGGCTCACCCATCCTTCCCCGCGACTGTGGGAGCGGATCGCGGCGTCCGGAGCGACCGCGCCGATGCGCCGCCGCCTCGATCCCACCGCGGCGGTGCCCGCCCACCCCCTGCTGTCCTCCCTCGGCCGGGATTCCCGCGAACTCCAGCTGACGCTGGCCACCAGCCCGCACGTCGACGACCACCTCTGGCTGGACCGGGCACCCACCACCCTGCTGGCCCTGCTGCAGGCGGACCTGCGCGAGGACCGGGCACTGGTCGACATCGGAACGGCACCGCAAGATCCGGACGGGCCGCAGAACAGGGTGCTCGCGCCCGACGACCGCAGCATCCAGGTGCACGCCTGCCACGGCGCCGCCCGCCAGGTCGACGTGCTGCGCGAGGTACTGGTCGGCCTGCTGGCCGCGGACAGCACCCTGGAACCGCGGGACGTGCTGGTCATGTGCCCGGACATCGAGGTGTACGCGCCGCTGATCGCGGCCGGGTTCGGGCTGGCCGACGTGGTCGACAACGGGCACCCGGCGCACCGCCTGCGGGTCCGGCTGGCCGACCGGGCGCTGGCCCAGACCAACCCGCTGTTGTCGACCATGGCCCGGCTGCTGGACCTGGCGGACGCCCGCGTCACCGCCTCGCAGGTGCTCGATCTGGCGTCTTGGCCCCCGGTCCGCCGTCGGTTCGGTCTGCAGGACGACGATCTCGAGCGGCTCGCCGGGTGGGTGGCCGACGCCGGCGTGCGCTGGGGCCTGGACGCCACCCGGCGGTCCCGGTTCGACCTGCAGCGCTTCCCGCAGAACACCTGGCGGGCCGGCATCGACCGGTTGCTGCTCGGGGTGACGATGAGTGAGCAGGACCAGAACTGGCTCGGTCTGGCGCTCCCGCTCGACGACGTCGGCAGCTCGGACATCGAGTTGGCCGGCAGCCTCGCGGAGCTGGTCAGCCGGCTGCGGACGGCCCTCGACGCGCTGTCCGTCGACCAGCCGCTGGGGGACTGGCTGGACGCACTGATCGCCGGGGTGTCCAGCCTGACCAGCCAGGCCGACGCCGACGAGTGGCAACGCGCGCAACTGCTCACCGAGATCTCGGTGCTCCGCGACGGGGCCGCCGATCGGGCGGATCGGACCGTCCTGACTCTGTCGGACGTCAGGGCCCTGCTGCGCGGCCGGCTCGGCGGGCGGCCGACCAGGGCGAATTTCCGCACCGGCACCCTGACCATCTGCACGATGGTGCCGATGCGGTCGGTCCCGCACCGGGTGGTCTGCCTGCTCGGCCTGGACGACGGGGTGTTCCCGCGGACCAGCGGGGTGGACGGGGATGATGTCATCGCCCGCGATCCGGCGGTCGGCGAGCGGGATCCGCGGGGCGAGGACCGCCAGCTGCTGCTCGACGCCATCCTCGCCGCGACCGAGCATCTGGTGATCACCTACGCCGGTGCCGACGAGCGGACCGGTGCGACCCGGCCACCGGCGGTGCCGCTCGGCGAACTGCTGGACACCCTGGACGACACGGCGAGGGCGGCCGTCGGCGGCCCGGCCCGCAACCAGGTTGTGGTGCGACACCCCCTGCAGCCCTTCGACTCCCGGAATCTGCTGGCCGGAAAGCTCGGGGTGCCCGGCCCGTTCAGCTTCGACCGATCAGCGCTGGACGGGGCCAGGGCGGCGACTCGCGAACCGGTGCCCGTCCCGCCGTTCCTACCGGCCCCGCTGCCCCCGCGCAGCGGCTCCCTCGATCCCACCGACATCGAACTCGCCGACCTGACGGCGCTGCTGGTGCACCCGGCGCGTGGCTTCCTGCGGCAGGCCCTCGACGTTGCGGTCCGGTTCGAGGACGACGAACCCTCCGACAGCCTGACCGTCGAACTCGACGCGCTCGAACTGTGGGGGCTGGGCAGCCGGCTGTTGCGGGACCGGCTGGCCGGTGTCGACGAGCAGACCTGTCGCAACGTGGAATGGCGGCGCGGCATGCTGCCGCCCGGACCGCTCGGCGGCCGGCAATTGGACTTCGTGCTGTCCGAGGTGGCGCCGCTGGTGGATCGCACCGCCGAGGTGCGCACCGAACCGGCCCGCACTGTGGACGTTGTTGCGCGGGTGCCCGGCGGCCGGGAGCTGCGCGGCAGTGTGCCGGGGGTGCACGGGTCCCGGTTGCTGGCGATCAGTTACAGCAAGCTCGGTCCGCGGGACCGGCTGCGCGCCTGGATCGGGCTCGTTGCGCTGACCGCTTCCCATCCCGAAACCGCCTGGACGGCGGTCACTGTCGGTCGCGGAGACCCGGCGCAGCCGCGCTGTTCGATCCTGGGCCCGATCGACCCGGTGCTCGCCGCGGCGCAACTCGAGAATGTCGCCGAGCTGTACGACCTGGGACTGCGCGCGCCGTTGCCGATGGCGACCAGGTCGACGGCGGCCTACGCGCAGGCCAGGTGGAACCAGGACGACGCCGATGCCGCGATCGTCCGGGCCCGGCGGTGGTGGATCAGCAGCGGGGAGATACCGGGTGAGGATGCCGACGCCGCCAATGAGCAGGTGTGGGGGCAGCGCACCGACCTGGCCACGCTGCTGGCCATCCCGCCGGCCGCCGACGACGAACATGCGCCGGAGGGCTCCGCGTTCGGCGCGCTCGCCCTGCGGCTCTGGTTCCCGCTGCTGGCCGCCGAACGGACCCGCACACTGTGAAGCCCTTCGACATCCGCGACCCGCTGCCCACCGGCACGACCGTCCTGGAGGCCAGCGCCGGAACCGGAAAGACCTACACCGTCGGAGCTCTCGTCGCCCGCTATGTCGCAGAGGGACACGCGACGCTCGACCAGATGCTCATCGTCACCTTTGGCCGGGCGGCCAGCCAGGAGCTGCGGGCGCGGGTGCGCGGTCAACTGGTGGACGTGCACCGAGCGCTCGCCCACCCGGCCACGGCGCGCGAGTCGCAGCACGTCCTGCTGCAGCTGCTGGCGGCCGGCACCCCGGCGGAGGTCGCCGAGCGCCGCCGCCGGGTGAGCTCGGCGCTGGCGCAGTTCGACGCGGCGACCATCGCCACCACCCACCAGTTCTGCCAGCAGGTGCTCGTCGGGTTGGGCGTTGCCGGCGACAGCGAACCCGGCGCCACGCTGGTGGACAACCTCGACGACATCGTCGTGGAGGTTGTCGACGACCTGTACGTGCGCAAGTTCGGTCGGGTCGGCGCCGAGGAGCCCACCTTCCGGCGGGCGGCCGCCCTGCAATTGGGCCGGGACGCGGTGCGCGACCCGCAGGCCCGGCTGGAACCGCTGGCCGCGGAGCCCGGCAGCCCGGCCGACAGCCGCCGGCGATTCGCCGAGGCCGTGCGGACCGAGGTGGACCGGCGTAAACGTCGACTCGGGATCCTTGGGTACGACGACCTGCTGAGCCGGCTCGCCGGTGCGCTGACCCCCGACGACGCAGCCGCCCGGGATCGGATGCGATCGCGGTGGTCGATCGTGCTGGTGGACGAGTTCCAGGACACCGACCCGGTGCAGTGGGAGGTGCTGCGGCTGGCCTTCGCCGGGCATGGGACGCTGATCCTGATCGGCGACCCGAAGCAGGCGATCTACGCCTTCCGGGGCGGCGACGTCGTGACCTATCTGGCTGCCGCCCGGACCGCCGGCACCCGGGCCACGCTCGCCGAGAACCACCGCAGTGACGCCCCTCTCGTCGCCGCGCTGCAGGTCCTGATGGGCGGAGCCGAACTCGGCGACCCGGCGATCGTGGTGCGCCCGGTGACGGCGCGGTATCAGCAGAGCAGGCTCAGCGGGGCGCCGTCGGCCGCGCCGCTGCGGCTCCGGGTGGTGCGTCGGGACCAGGTCGGGGTCGGCCCTCGGTCGAAGTTCGACATGCGAACGGTCCGTGCCCTGGTGGCCACCGACCTCGCCGCCGACCTGGCCGCGCTGTTGGCGGCCGGGCCCCGGTTCGACGGCGAGCCGCTGCAGGCCGGTCAGGTCGCCGTGCTGGTCGGCACCCACGACCAGAGCGCACTGGTCCGGGAGGCGCTGGCCGCGGTGGGTGTGCCGTCGGTCACCGCGGGCGCGGGCAGTGTGTACGCCACCAGGGCCGGTGACGACTGGCTGGTGTTGCTGGAGGCGCTGGAGCAGCCGCACCGAACGGGCCGGGTGCGGGCGGCCGCGCTGACCCCGTTCCTCGGCCGCAGCGCGACCGAACTCGGCACCGTCCGCGACCCGCTCACCGACGAACTCGGTGCCATCCTGCGCGGCTGGGCCACGCTGCTCGCCGAACGTGGGGTGGCCGCGCTGCTCGAGGTCGCCTCCGTCGAGCAGGACTTGTCGGCCCGGCTGCTCGCCGAGCAGGACGGTGGTCGCCGGCTGACTGACCTGCGGCACGTGGGGCAGGGCCTGCAGGCTGCCGCGGTGCAGGACGGGCTCGGCCTGCCGGCCCTGGTGGAATGGCTACGCGGTCGGCGTGCCGAGGCCGCCGCCGACCAGGCCACCGACCGCACCCGGCGGCTGGACAGTGACGCCGCCGCCGTCCAGGTCGTCACCCTGCACGCCAGCAAGGGCCTGCAGTTCCCGGTCGTCTACCTGCCGTTCGCGTTCGACCGGTGGGTGCCAAGGCCCGACGTGCTGCTGCTGCACGACAACGACGGCCGGCGGGTGCTGGACGTCGGCGGGCAGGCGTCGACGGGACGGATCGACCGGCAGCGCCGGGCCGCCACCGAGCAGGCCGGTGAGGCGCTGCGGCTGCTCTACGTCGGCCTCACCAGGGCGCAGTCGCAGGTCGTCACCTGGTGGGCACCGTCGACCAACACCGCCGATTCCGGTTTGCACCGGTTGCTCTTCGGCCGCACGGCAGGCGCGGCGGAGGTACCGGAACAGGCCAGGATCCCGTCGGACGACCAGGCGGCACCGGTGTTGGCCGCACTGGCAGCGCGGGGTGGACCGGCGGTCGAACCGGCCGTGACGCCGGTGTCGCCGTTCGTGCCGGTTCCCGCCGAACCCGTCGGGGTGCTGGCCGTCGGGGAGTTCGACCGGACGCTGGACACGGCCTGGCGCCGGACGTCCTACAGCTCGCTGGCAGCGGCTGCACAGGACCGGCACGCCGGGGTCTCCAGCGAACCCGAGGACGGCGAGCGGGACGACGAGGACCTGGACGTCGCGCCGACGGCTGCCTCGACGGACGCGGACCTGCTGGCGGTGCGCTCCCCGATGGCCGACCTGCCGGCGGGCACCTCCTTCGGCACGCTGGTGCACGCGATCCTGGAAACGACGGACCCGATGTCGGCGGAACTGCTCGGCGAACTGCGGCTGCGCAGCGGCCAGCAGCTGGCGCGTCGGCCGGCGGCCATGACGGCCGAGGAGCTGGCGGCGGCCCTGTTGCCCGTGCTGGCCACCCCGCTCGGCCCGATCGCGGACGATCGCGCGCTGCGCGACATCGACGGGCGGGACCGGCTGACCGAGCTGGATTTCGAGATCCCGCTGGCCGGAGGTGATCTCGCCGATGCCGACGTCACGCTGGGCGACGTCGGCGCCCTGTTCCGCCGGCTGCTGCCCGCGGCGGATCCGTTGGCGGGCTATGCGACTCGGCTCGCCTCGCCCACCATGGCCCGGCAATCGTTGCGCGGCTACCTCACCGGCAGCCTGGATGCGGTGTTCCGGCTGCCCGGACCGCGGTACGTGGTCGCCGACTACAAGACCAACTGGCTGGGCGATGTCGGCGGAGAGCCGTTGTCGGCCTGGCACTATCGGCCGGCAGCGCTGGCACGGGCGATGGCCGGCTCGGACTACCCGCTGCAGGCCATGCTGTACGGCGTTGCGCTGCACCGCTTTCTGCGCTGGCGGCAGCCCGGGTACGACCCGGACCGGCACCTCGGTGGCGTGCTGTACCTGTTCGTGCGCGGCATGTGCGGCGCCGCGAACCCGACGGTCGACGGGTTGCCGTGTGGCGTCTTCGGGTGGCAGCCACCGGCCCACCTCATCGTCGAACTGTCCGCGCTGCTGGATTCCGGTGCCCGATGACGGCCGCACCGGACACTGGGAATCTGTTGCCGGACATCGAAGTGGCGGACACCGGGTTGCCCGGCGCCGGGTTGCCCGGCGACCCGTGGAATGCCCGACTTGCCCTGGGCGCCATCGGGTTGCTCGGCGTGTTCAACTGTGCCGGCGTACTGACCGCCGCCGATGTGCAGGTCGCGACCCGGCTGGCCGAGCTGTCCGGGGAGCGGGACGAACGGGTGCAGCTCGCGGTCGCCCTGGCGGTGCGCGGCGTGCGGGCCGGCTCGGTCTGCATCGATCTGCGGGCGGCCGCCGAGATTGCTCCGGAGCTGGACTGGCCGGACATTCCCGGCTGGATCACAGCGGTCCGCGCAAGCTCGCTGACCGGACCGGGCCGACCCCTGCGGTGGGACCTGGACCTGCTGTACCTGGATCGGTACTGGGGTCAGGAGGAGCAGGTGCACACCGACCTGCTGGCCCGTGAGGCGCAGCCGCCTCCCGTCGTCGACGAGACCCGGTTGGCCGCCGCGCTCGATCGGCTGTTCAGCGCTGACGCCCCGGCTCAGTTCGCCGCCGCGGTGATGACGGCCACCCGCTGGACCACGGTGCTCGGCGGCGGCCCCGGAACGGGCAAGACCACCACGGTCGCGCGGGTGCTGGCCTTGTTGCTGGATCAGCCCGGACCGACCCTCAGGGTCGCGCTGGCAGCGCCCACCGGTAAGGCCGCGGCCCGACTGCAGGAGGCCGTGCAGCAGGAGATCGGGCGGTTCGGGCCGGACGACCGGCGCCGAGTGGGAACGCCGGCCGCGTCGACGATGCATCGGCTACTCGGCACGCTGCCCGGCCGGGGCACCCGGTTCCGCTACCACCGCACCAACCGGCTGCCCTTCGATGTCGTCGTCGTCGACGAGACGTCGATGGTCTCGCTGACCATGATGGCGAGGCTGCTGGAGGCCATCCGCCCGGACGCCAGGCTGCTGCTGGTCGGCGACCCCGACCAGCTGGCCTCGGTAGAGGCCGGCGCGGTGTTGGCCGACCTGCTGACTGGGCTGACCGCTCGGCTGTCCGCAGCGCAGATGGGCCCGCCAGCCGCGAGAATTGAGACGAGAAGCTTTGCAGGACAGTTGTTTGCTTCGTCGACCGCGCTGACCGGCGTCGCGGTGCTCGATCACACCTGGCGGTTCGGCGGCGCGGTTGCGGAGTTGGCGAGTGCCGTCCGGGACGGCGATGCGGACCGGGCCGTCGCGGTCCTCGGCAGTGGCGCAGCCGACGTGTCCGAGACCGATGACGGGCTGCGCGAAGATGTGGTGACGGCCGCCCTGGCGGTGCGGGCCGCCGCCATGGCCGGTGACGCCGCCGGGGCCCTGGCCCATCTGGAGCAGCACCGGCTGCTCTGCGCGCACCGCACCGGCCCGTTCGGAGTGCAGGCATGGAGCCGGCAGATCGAGCGGTGGCTCCGGGACGAGGACGACCGCCGGGACGAGGGCGAGTGGTACGTCGGACGCCCGCTGCTGGTGACGGCCAACGACCAGTCCGTTGGCCTGTTCAACGGTGACACCGGGGTGCTGGTGCGGGAGTCTGACGGGGTGGTGCGGGCCGTGTTCGCCCGCGGCAGCAGGGTGGTCAGTCTCGCGCCGGGCCGGTTGTCGGAGGTGCAGACCGTGCACGCGATGACCGTGCACCGCAGTCAGGGCAGCCAGTTCGCCAGGGTGAGCTTCGTTCTGCCGCCCGCCGACTCACCGCTGTTGACCAGGGAGCTGCTGTACACCGGGCTGACCAGGGCGCGGGAGTTCGTCAGGGTGATCGGAACGGCCGATCAGTTGCGCGCCGCCATCGCCCGGCGAGCCGCGCGGGCCAGCGGGCTCGGCGACCGGCTGCGCAGGTCGTAGCCGGGAGTTCTCGCGCACGCTGTCCTCCGAGATCGTTGCCGTGCAGACCGTTTCGCGCAGTCCTCCGAGATCGTCACCGAGCTGCCCGTTGTCGTGCAGATCCACACCTGCCGAGCTCACGCCGCCAGCGACAACAACCGTGCGGCAGGCAGTTCCGACCGCTGCAGCTCTGCCATGATGCGGGCGACCACCCGCGGGTGGCGGGTGATCGACCCGTGGCCGGCCGACTCCCGGACCGTCACCACGTCGTCGGTGCCGCGTCCCGCCGGCCCGAACTCGTTGGCGGGCAACGGGACCACCCGGTCCGTGGAGCCGTGGATCATCACCCAGCGGGTCCGCGGCTGGGCCGGCAGGACGCCGAGACCGGCCAGGAAGTCCGAGCCGGGACGCATCTGCCGAGCGGCCGGGCCGGGGACGAACCTGGCCAGATGGGCACCGGAATGCGGGGTTGCGATGGTGACGGCGGTGGCCGTCAACCCTGCCAGCCCTCGGTTCTGCACGGCCTCGCGGACCACCAACCCGCCCATGCTGTGGCCGATGAGATGGATCCCGCCGGTTCCGCTGGTGTGCACGGCGTGCCGCGCCCGATCCACCAGCCAGTCCGCGACCTGGCGTATGTCGGCGCGAAAAGCGTTGTAGCGCAGAGCGATCAGCCAGCCGAATCCGGCTTCGGTCAGTGCGGCGCGCAGCGGCCCCCAGACGTGTTCGGTACCCGCGTAGCCGTGCACGAACAGCACCGGCGCGCCGCCCATTCGGGCGGCTCCCTGCTCGGGGCGGTGCCAGTACCGGATCGACGCGCAGTCCGGGGTGCCCACCGAGCGGGGGAGTCGCAGGCATTGCGCCAGCCAGCCGCCGGGCCACCGCGGAGCTGTCGGTGATCCGATCGGCGCTGGTCGGCGATGGTCGGTCGGCATCTGAACCTCCGGGCTGTCAGCTGGGGGTAGTACCGATCGGGCCGGCGCACTGGATCGCCGAAGCAGGGCCATATCGGTTGTGGTGTCGTGGTTCTCGGCTGGCTGAACCGCGGCGGCAGTAGGGCGGAGAGTTGGTCAGTCGAAGGTGAGTTCCGCGGCTGCGCCTTGCGCCGCGGACCGCCCTCCGGGTGGCGTGGGGCTGACCTCAGCAGGGAGTACGGCGCCGGTCGCGGAACGGTTCGCCGGTCATCCGGGTCCGTCGGGCTTCGTCATCGGGGCGGGGAGCTCCGGTCATCGATCAGTCCTCCGTTGTTGCTGTTCTGCCCGAAAGACGCTCGGTGGCACCGAAGGTTGTGATGGCGCCCACCCGATTCTCAGGCGGTGACCAGCTGTTTCACATCCCAGCGATGCTGCATGTGCCGGAGTGGCCGTGACGTGCGGGCGGAGCGCACCGGCCGTGACCAGGCGCAACGGATCGGCGGGACTGCGATGTAACCGGTGTTACAGTTCTCGTCGTGACCGAGTGATGACGGGTGTTCCACGCCCTGCATCAGCTGTGATCCCACTGGGGATCCGACCACCGGAGGAAACAAGATGAGTCCCGATAGCTTCCGGCTGGCGCGTCCGCTGCTGGTTCGGTTGGTCGACGCGCTGGAGTCCACCGCTATCCGGCCGGCACTCACCGTCGCGGCACCGCCTGCCCGGTAGCAGAGGGCACCGGAGATGATGGGCCAATGATCACTGTGCTCCCCGGAGTCTCCGCCCGCCGCGTCCCGACACCGGCCTTGACGGTCAACGTTCTCGAGATCGACGGACGGGACGGCATTCCCGTCGTGTTCGTGCACGGCAACGTCTCGTCCAGCCTGTTCTGGCAACCGCTGATGCTGGCGCTGCCCGAGAAGTACCGGCCGATCGCCATCGATCTGCGCGGGTTCGGCGACACCGATCCGGAGCCGGTGGACGCCACCCGCGGCGTCCGGGACTACTCCGACGACGTCGCCGCCGCCATCACGGCGCTGGCTCTGCCCGCGGTGCACATCGTCGGCTGGAGCCTTGGTGGCGGGGTGGTGCTGCAGGTCCTGCTCGACGCGCCCGCCGGGCTGATCTCGTCGGTGACTCTGGTGGATCCGGTATCGCCGTTCGGCTTCGGCGGGACCCACGGAGCCGACGGCGTGCTGTCCGATCCGCCCGGGATCGGCTCCGGGGGCGGCTGCGCGAACCCGTTGTTCATCGCCCAACTGGCGGCGGGCGACCGCGGCGGCGACTCCCCGCTGAGCCCCCGGCAGGTGCTGCTGGCCCACTACGTGAAGCCGCCGTTCGTCCCGGAACACCTGGACATCCTTATCGAGTCGATGCTGTCCAGCAGGCTCGGCGAGGATCACTATCCCGGCGACTGGACCGCGGTGCCGGACTGGCCCGGCATGGTGCCGGGCAGCAAGGGGGTGCTGAACACGCTCGCGCCCAACCACTTCCGGATCGACGATCTGTCCCAGGCGGCGTCGGCGCCGCCGATCCTGTGGATCCGCGGCGCCGACGACGTCATTGTGTCCGACACCTCGCTGTACGACTTCGCGTTTCTCGGCTCGCTCGGTGTGGTACCAGGGTGGCCGGGCGCGCAGGCGTGGCCGGCGCAGCCGATGGTGACCCAGACCAGGGGAGTGCTCGAGGCCTACGCCGCCGCCGGCGGCGCCTACCGGGAAGTCGTCATCGCCGAGGCAGGCCACTCGCCGTTCCTCGAGCAGCCGGCCGAATTCCTCGCCGCCCTGCTCGAGACCCTTGACGCCGCAACCTGATCAGGCCGGTCGCTGCTGTGGGGCGTTGCGCGCGGTCTGCTGAGGATCGGTGATCACCACGTCGCCCAGCACGTCATCGATCCGGGCCAGCGCGTCGGCCGGGATCCGGACCCCGGCCGCCTTGACGTTCTCGGCGACCTGCTCCGGGCGGGACGCTCCGACCAGGGCGGCGGCGACGTTGTCGTTGGTGAGCACCCACGCGACAGCCAGCTGAGCCATCGTCAGGCTCAGATCCGCGGCGATCGGCTGCAGGGCCTGCACCCTGGTCAGCACGTGGTGGTCCATGAACCGCTTGATCATGTTCGCGCCGCCCTTCTCGTCGGTAGCCCGGGAGCCGGCCGGCGGCGCGGCGCCCGGCCGGTACTTGCCGGTGAGCACGCCCTGCGCGATCGGGGACCAGACGATCTGCGAGATGCCCAGCTCCTTGGACGTCGGCACCACCTCGTCCTCGATGACGCGCCACAACATGGAATACTGCGGCTGGCTCGAGATCAGTTGGATGCCCAGCTCGGTGGCCAGTGCGTGGCCCGCCCGGAGCTGGTCCGCGGTCCACTCGCTCACCCCGATGTAGAGCGCCTTGCCCTGCCGGACCACCTGCGCGAACGCCTGCATGGTCTCTTCCAGCGGTGTCCCGGTGTCGAACCGGTGCGCCTGGTACAGGTCCACGTAGTCGGTCTGCAGCCGGGCCAGCGACAGGTTGATCGATTCGGCGATGTGCTTGCGGGACAGCCCGACGTCGTTGTGCCCCTTGGGTCCGGTGGGCCAGTAGACCTTGGTGAAGATCTCCAGCGATTCCCGGCGCACGCCGTTGAGTGCCTCACCGAGGACGGATTCGGCGGCACCGCCCGCGTAGACGTCCGCGGTGTCGAAGCTGGTGATGCCGGCGTCGAGGGCGGCCCGGACACAGGTGGTGGCGACGTCGTTCTCGACCTGGGACCCGTGGGTCAGCCAGTTGCCGTAGGTGATGGACGAGACTTTGAGCCCTGAGTTCCCCAGGTAGCGAAATTCCATTGCGCAACCGTATGTGTCGTCGACGCCGGATCGCCAACCGCCGCGGGACCGCACAATGCTGCGGTGACGGAGAGGCCGTGACAGCATCTTCTGCAGGCCAGCGGAAAGGATTGTGCCGTGCGTCGGATACTGGTGGTGGCGAATCAGACCCTCGGGGGCGATCACCTGGCGGCGGTGATCGCGGCCCGGGGCGCCGAACCGGACATCGAGTTCACCCTGCTCGTTCCGGCAACCCACCGGACCGACGTGGTCGTCGCGCTGGCGGAGGCGTTCGCGGTCCAGGGTGGCATGCGACCGCCGGTTCCGACCGCCGACGACGATGTCGACGCGGCCGGCCGGTTGACCGACGGGCTGTCTTGGATGCGCGGTCTCGGGGTGAGCGTCGACGGCCGGATCGGCGAGCACGATCCGGTCCGCGCGGTCCGAGACCTGCTGGCGGATCAGCCCTGTGACGAGATCATCGTGTCCACCTTGCCGCGCGGACACTCCAGCTGGTTGCATCACGACCTGCCGAACCGGATCGAACGGGCCAGCGGCCTGCCGATGACCGTGGTCAGCGCCGAACATCCGGTGCCGGCCTGAGCAGCTGGCGCCAGGCCTCGACGACGCGCAACTGCACCGCCCCGGCCCGGGCCCGCGTCGATGCGCCCGATGACCGTCGCGGCCTCGGCGGTTGGCCGGGAGAGGCAGCCTGCCCGGTGATGGCCCGAGCGAACCGCTCGTCGAAAGACTGCCGGCGGCCCCGCGCCGACGGCACCGGGCGCGACCCGGCGAAGATCGCCGACGGCTGCCGCAGTGGCTGGATGAACCGGGCTTTCCTCGGCGATCGGGTGATTTTGGCCGCCGGGTGTTGCTGACACCACACCAGTCCGCCGTGCGAACCGCCCGCTGCAGGGTCAGGATGCACTGAGGAGGTACAAAACGGTGAACGAGTACGAAAAGATCTTCCGCGCCAGTGTCGACGATCCGGAAGCATTCTGGCTCGGTGCCGCGGGGGTGATCGACTGGAAGGTGGCACCGACGCGCGCACTCGACGCGACGAACCTGCCCTTCTATCGGTGGTTCCCCGATGGCGAACTGAACATCGCCTACAACGCCTTGGACCGGCACGTCAACGCCGGCCGCGGGGAGCAGGCCGCGCTGATCTATGACAGTCCGGTGACCGGGACGACGCGGACCTACAGCTATCGCGCGTTGCGTGACGAGGTGGCCGCGTTCGCCGGGGTGCTGGCCGGCCTCGGCGTCGGGAAAGGCGACCGGGTGGTGATCTACCTGCCGATGGTGCCCGAGGCCGCCGTTGCCATGCTGGCCTGCGCGCGGATCGGCGCCGTGCACTCGGTGGTGTTCGGCGGGTTCGCGCCCAAGGAACTGGCCGTCCGGATCGACGACGCCACCCCGAAGGTGATCGTGTCCGCATCCTGCGGCATCGAGGGCAAGCGGGTTATCGAGTACAAACCACTGCTGGACCGGGCGATCGAGCTGGCCGGGCACAAGCCGGAAACGTGCGTCATCCTGCAGCGTCCGCAGGCGACGGCGACGATGGGCGCAACGGACGTCGACTGGGCGCAGGCGATGTCGACCGCAACGCCGGCGGATCCGGTGGCCGTCATGGCGACCGACCCGCTCTACATCCTGTACACCTCCGGCACCACCGGTAAGCCCAAGGGCGTGGTCCGGGACGTCGGCGGGTATGCGGTCGCGCTGGCCTGGACGATGCCCAACCTCTACGACATCGGTCCCGGTGAGGTGATGTTCACCGCGTCCGACGTCGGCTGGGTGGTCGGGCATTCCTACATCGTCTACGCGCCGCTGCTGGCCGGCGCGACCACCGTGCTGTACGAGGGCAAACCGGTGGGCACGCCGGACGCCGGCCAGTTCTGGCGGGTGGTCGCCGACCACGGGGTCAAGTCCATATTCACCGCGCCGACCGCATTCCGGGCGATCAAGAAGGAGGATCCGCGCGGGGAACTGGTTGCCAAGTATGACATCTCGAGTCTGAAGTACCTGTTCCTGGCCGGTGAGCGGCTCGACCCCGAGACCTACCATTGGGCCTCCGACCTGCTGGACATCCCGGTGATCGACCACTGGTGGCAGACCGAGACCGGCTGGGGCATCGTGGCGAACCCGGCCGGTATCGAGTTGCTTCCGATCAAACCCGGCTCCCCGACCAAGCCGCTGCCCGGCTGGGATGTGCGGGTCCTGGACACCTTCGGCAAGCCGGTCGAGGACGGATCCGACGGTTCCATCGTGATCAAGCTGCCGATGCCGCCGGGGTCGTTGCCCACCCTGTGGAACGACGACGAGCGTTTCGTCCAGTCCTACCTGTCGGTCTACGACGGGTTCTACCTCACCGGCGACGGCGGGCGGATCGACCAGGACGGCTACGTGTTCGTGATGGGCCGCACCGACGACGTGATCAACGTTGCCGGGCACCGACTCTCGACCGGCAGCATGGAGGAGGTGCTGGCCGGTCATCCGGACGTCGCGGAATGCGCGGTGATCGGGGTGGCCGATGAGATGAAGGGTCAGGTACCGCGCGGTCTGGTGGTGCTCAAGGCCGGCGTGGTCCGGGATCCGGTCGAGTTGCAAGCCGAACTGGTGGCGCTGATCCGGGCCCAGATCGGGGCCGTGGCGGCGCTCAAGGACGTTGCGGTGGTCGCGGCCCTGCCGAAGACCCGGTCGGGCAAGATCCTGCGGAAGACCATGCGTGGCATCGCCGACGGGGTCGACGAGCCGGTACCGTCCACCATCGACGACGCCAGCGTGCTCGACGCGCTGCGCCCGGTGCTGCGCCGGGTCTGAGCCGAGTCCGGGCCGGCCCGGCCGCCAGCGGTCATTCGTCATCCGTCAGCGGTCATCCGTCAGCGGCGGGCCGGCACGGCGGATAGCTGAACGCCGGTGACGAAGCCGCTGCCGATCCGGGGTCCGAGCTTCGGACGGCTCAGTTCCGGTAGACGCTGATCGCGATCGGGGTGTCGGCGGCGACCGGGGAGTTGACCGGGACGGACTGCGACTTGACCTTGCCGGCCTGGCCCCGCGGTGCGGTGCCCACATCGACGAAGGTGACGTTGGTGGCGCCGGCCTGACCGAGCAGCGCGGCCGCCTGGGCCTGGGTCTTGCCGACCAGGTTGGGCACGGTGATCTGCCGGACGCCCACTCCGACATGCACCGGGGTGCCGATCTTCGGCACTACGGACCCGGCGGCCGGCGTCTGGCTGATCACCGCGCCGATCAGCGCCTGGCTCGGCGTCGCCTGCCCGGCCATCGAGAGAGTGCCGAGATCACCTGCCCAGCCCAGGTTTTGCAGCGTGGCGACGGCACGGTTAGGGGCCTGGCTCTGCAGGGCCGGCATCACCATCAACGTGTTGTTGGAGACGGTCAGCGTCACCGGCGTGCCCTGCGGCAGTGGCCGGTTCCCGGGCTGGTCGGTCGCGATGACCTGGCCCACGGGTTCGGTGCCGTCCCCGTCCTGGGTGACGGCGGACAGCCCGGCCGCCTGCAGCAGCTGGCTGGCCTCGTCGGCGGACTTGCCCACCAGGTTCTCCGGAACGGTGACCAGCGGCTGGCCGGTGCCCACCGTCACGGTGATCGTCGACCCCGGCGGCACCGCGGTCTGCGCATCGGGGACCTGCGCCAGGACCCGGCCGCGGTCGGCGTCCGACGACGGCTGCTGTTGCTCGGCGTAGACCAGTTGCGAGTCCGCCACCGCGTTCTTGGCGGAATCTGCGGACCCGCCGACGAGGTCGGGCACCCGCACCTGGGTGATTCCGCGGCCGATCGAAAGGTTCACTGAGGTGCCCTGGCCGACCTGGGTCTGGCCGGACGGCCGTTGGTCGACGACCCTGCCGTCGTCGGCCTCGGTGGACTCCACTTCGGTGATCGATCCGACGGTGAGCTTCTTGCCCTGCAGGATGGCGGCGGCTTCGTCCCTGGTCTTCCCGGACAGATCCGGCACCGCGACAGGTGCGGCCGGCGGAGCGGCGGTGATCACCCCCAGGGTGAGCCAGAGCGCGCCGACCAGAACGGCAAGGCAGAGCACGGCGATCCCGATGACGCCCCAGATCGGCGGCCGCCGGGGCGCCGGCTCGGCCGCCCAGTCGTCATCCGGCGGCTTGGTCACCGGCGGCGCCAGCAACGGCACTGGTGCGCTGTGCTCCGCGCCCGGCGCGACCATGGCCCGGCGCCGATCGAGGGTGTCCGGAGACTGGGCGGGCGCCGGATCCGGGCGACCGGTAAGTGCGCGGGAGACTGCAGCGCGGAAGGCCGCGGCTGTCTGATAACGATCCAGCGGGTCCTTCGCCATGGCGGTCAGCACCAGGGCGTCGACGCCGGTCGACAGTTCCGGGCGTTCCGCACTCGGCGGGCGGGGCGGCGTGCCCAGGTGCTCATAGGCAGCGGCGACGGCCGAGGCGGCCACAAAAGGTACTGCGCCGGTGAGCATCTCGTAGAGGACGCAGCCGGCACTATAGACGTCGGAGCGGGCGTCGACACTGTCTCCGCGGGCCTGCTCGGGTGAAAGGTAGCCGGCCGCGTCCACCGACGACGCCGCGATCGACGATCCCGATCGGCCCGTGGACCCGGCCACCCCGAAGTCCATCACCTTGATCGCCCCGTTGCGATCGATCAGCACATTCTTCGGCGACACGTTCCGGTGCACGATCCCGTGCCGATGAGCGAAATCCAGGGCGGCGCACAGGTCGGCGGCGATCTCCAGGGCGCGACGCCACGGCAGCGCGCCCTCCCGCGCGAGCAGCTCACGAAGGGTCTCGCCGTCCACGAATTCCATCACGACATAGGGGGTGACGCCCGTCTTCGCGGCGGTTGACCCGGTGTCGTACAGGCCGACGATGGCCGGGTGGTTCAGGGACGCGGCGTTACGGGTCTCCAACCGGAAACGCGCCTCGTACTTGGCATTTCCGACCAGGTCGGCGCGCAGCACCTTGATCGCCACCTCCCGGTCGAGGCGCAGGTCACGGCCGCGCAGCACGACGGACATGCCGCCGCGGCCGAGCAAGTCGCCGACCCGATACCGGTCGGTCAGCAGGTCATTGGTGATCACATCCATGCCGCACCCCCCGGCGTCACTTCGCGAACTCGCGGCCCTTCCCGGCGTCCACGGGCGGCGGCGTTGACGGCGTCACGCTCTGCAGCGTGCAACCGTTGCACGTAGTGCCAACTGTGCGCTCAGCGCCGCCCTTGCGCAAGACCGGGCGGGGCGGCCGAGCTGAACCCGCCATGCGCTCCCGACGGGCCCCGCCGCGGTGCGTCGACGGCCGGTCACCACCCGGGGGTCGCGGGCCCAAGGCCTGCGCCCCGGGGACCGGTCAGTCGGCGATGCCACCGCCGACTACCACGACGGGACAGGAACTCTGGTTGACAAGGGCCTGGCTGGTCGCGCCGAGCAGCAGCCCGCTGTGTCCGCCTGCGCCGTGCCGCCCGACCACCACGAGTTGGGCCCGGTTGGCAAAGTCCAGCAGGGTCGCTGCGGGCGAGCCGAAGACCACCGCGCACTGCACATGCACCTGCGGACAGCGATCACGCCACGGCGCCAGCCGGTCGGCCAACTGGATGCGCTGCTCCTCGATGGCGACGGGCACCGTGTCGGTCACCACCTGGTAGGGAAAGGTGCCCTCGATGGCGACGTCGTGCCAGACATGAACGGCGATCAGGTCGGTGCCGCGCAGTTGCGCCTCGGCGAATGCGAACTCCAAGGCTCCGTCGCCGGTCGCGGAACCGTCCACGGCGATCAGCACCGAGCCCTGGGCGTTCGGGTGGTGGTGCGGATGGATCACCGCGACAGGCGCGGTGTTCACCGACGCGATGGCATAGGCCACCGAACCCAGCGGCAGACCCGGCGCCCGGTCGGCCGCCCAGGAACCCATCACGGTGAGCTGCGCGTTCTCCGATTCGCGCCGCAGGGCCTGCACCGGGTCGTTACGGTCCAGGTGCGTGCTGATGTTGAGCACCGGATGGGCTCGTTGCAGCTGCGCCGCGACCTCGTTCAGCAACGTCTGACCGCGCAGGTGCATCAGGGCGGCCCCGACATCCGAGGACCTGGGACCGGCTGCGCGCGCCTCCGGTGGCGGACAGGCGTGCATCAGCCGCAGCACGGCGTTTCGACGGATCGCCTCGACGGCCGCCCACTCGGCGGCGTTGCGCGACGATCGTGACGCGTCCAGCCCGACGACGACCAGGTCGGTGCGCCGTCGCCGCCCGCCGTCGCCGGCCGAAGTCGTCGGTGCGGCGCAACTGTCCATCAGAAGTCCGTCGTTCCCTCGTGAGCGCCGGCCACCGTCGAGCCGGCGTGCTGGTCATTTTCGCTGCCGGCCGGCCTGCCGCCCCAGGGCCGTAAGTCCCGGCCTGGGGATCCATCTGTCCCGGCGTGGGTGCCGGCGACCGCGTCGATCAGGGACGGTTCACCCAGCCGGATCACGCATTGCGGCCACAGCCCGCCGCCGATCAGCTCCCGCAGCGCGCGCCTGGTTTCCGGAACGACTGCGATGTCGGGGACGACGGTGGCGAGGACGCCCAGCCCGGCGGCCGTCAGCAGTACCCGTTCGAGAGCCTGGCCGGCCTGGAGTCGGGCGATCGGGACGTCCCGCAGCGACCCGATCACCGCGGTCCAGCCGGCACTCGATGCTGTCGCCGCCCTGGTGGTCGCCCTGGTGGCCGCGCCATTGGTCAACCGGTGATCGGCCGGGATCGGCGGCGCGCCGAACTGGGACCGGCCGCCAGCTTGCCGAAGGGACGGCAGCACCGCGACCTGCGCGGGCGCCAGCACCGCCAGCCAGGCTTGCTCGACCTTCGCGGCCTGCCGCAGCCGGTTCAGCAGGCTGGTCGTCACCGCGACGGGCGCCGTCGACGCTTCCTCCTCTCCGGTGGCAGACAGCCTGGGCATCACCTCCGCCAGGGCGAGGTCCTCCCGGGTCGGCTGGCTGCGGCCCTGCGGCCGGATCACCGCGAGCAGATCGTCCTGATCGGCGTCGGGGAGGAGTTGCACTGCGGGATGGATGCCCAGGGCCCGGATCGCCACTCTGACGTCCAGCACCAATCGGCCGGCATGCAGCATTGCGTCGCCACGATTTCCCCTGTCGCCCGAGGGTCCGTCGGCGGTGATGTCCCGGACCTCGAAACCGCTGTCGGTACAGAGGAGTCCCAGCTGCCGGTGACTGTTCGACAACGCGGCGCGGGCCGCCGCCAGCACCCAGAACACCTGGTCCTGGGTCAGGCTGCCGACGGGCATGGAAGGCGTATTCACGAGGGAGCCTCCCATCCCCAGGCCCTCCCTGGTGATCCCTCACCGGTCCCGGGTTCCTCTGCTGTCCTCACTGTGCTTGACCCGAAAAGGGCTCGACAGGGCCGAACGTCCCTGCTTCGTGGGCACGCCTCGCGGCCGGAGTCGCTGCCGCGGCCGCAGTTCCCCGGCCTGGCGGCGGTGTCCCCGGCGGCTGTGTCACAGTGTGGACGTGACGATCGGCAAGCAGGCCGGGTCGGGTGGCTCCGCGCCGGAGCACTCCCCACCCGGATCGCCCGCGCGGCAGGCGCGGGGGTCGGCCGGTCAAGAGGCCCTCGACGACGGACCTGGTCAGCGGGACGGGGCGTACGGCACCGGACGCACCGACACCGACGCCCTGCTCGACGCCGTGCTGGCCGTCGCGTCCGGCCTGGACCTGGATGCCACGTTGAAGGAGATCGTCGAGGCGGCAACCGATCTCGTCGACGCCAGGTACGGAGCACTCGGTGTGGTCGGCGAGCACGGCTTGCTCACCAAGTTCGTCCATACCGGAATCGACGCGGCCACCCACCAGCTGATCGGGGCGCTGCCCACCGGCCGTGGGCTGTTGGGCGTGGTCATCGAGGATGGTCAACCGCTGCGCCTGGACGACCTCGCGACCCATCCCGCCGCGTTTGGGTTTCCGCCCCATCACCCGGTGATGCGCACTTTCCTCGGGGTGCCGGTGCGCGGCCGTGGTGAGGTTTTCGGCCGGCTGTACCTGACCGAGAAGCGGTCCGGCCAGGGCTTCACTCAGAGTGACGAGAACACGGTCCTCGCACTGGCCGCGGCCGCGGGGGTGGCGATCGACAACGCGCGGTTGTACGAGGACGCGCGGCGTCGGCAGCGCTGGCTGGAGGCGAGCGCGGAGGTCACGGCGGAGTTGTTGGGCGGCGGGGCCACCAGAGACGCGCTGCACCTGATCGCAAGCCGGGCCCGGGAGTTGACGGCCGCCGATGCCACGCTGATCGCCCTTCCCGAGGATCCGGAGGCCAGCGCAGAGGACGTCACCGACATGGTCGTAGCGGTCAGCGTAGGCCCGGAGGCGGACTCGGTCAGCGGTCAGCGGATTCCGGTGAGCGGATCGACGACCGGTGCCGTGTTCGCCGACCACGTGCCGCGCAATGTGGCAAGGCTCGCCTTCAACCTGGCGGCGACCATGGGTGCGGAGTGGGGCCCGGCGCTGGCGGTTCCGCTGGGCACCGGCGATTCGTTGGCCGGTGTGGTGCTGGCGGTGCGCGCGCCCGGATCGCTGCCGTTCGACGAACAGGACCTGCAGGTGGTGTCCTCCTTCGCCGATCAGGCGGCACTGGCGCTGCAGCGGGCCGAGATCCAGGCTTCACGGAGTGAATTGGAAGTGCTCGCCGACCGCGACCGGATTGCCATGGACCTGCACGACCACGTCATCCAGCGACTCTTCGCGGTGGGCCTGGCGATGGAGAGCACGCAGCGCCGGGTGAAGTCGCCGACAATCGCCCAGCGGCTGTCCGACCACGTCGACCAGTTGCACGAGACCATCCAGGAGATCCGCGGGGCGATTTTCGAACTGCAGACCGATCCGGTGGCCGCGCCGCGGCTGCGCGGCACCCTGCACGAAGTGATCATGGAACTGACCTCGGACGCCCCGCTGCGGACGACCGTGCGGATGTCCGGCCCGTTGGACATCGTGCCCACCGACCTGGCTCAGCACGCGCAGGCGGTGGTGCGCGAGGGCGTGAGCAACGCGGTCCGGCACGCGCAGGCCACCGAATTGCTGGTCACCGTCGCGGTTGATGATCGGTTGTCCATCGAGATTTCCGACGACGGCATCGGGTTCCCGGCCGGTGCCGCTCGAAGCGGCCTGCACAACCTGCAGCAGCGGGCGTCCACCGCGGGCGGAACCTGCACAGTGGGGCCAGGACCGACGGCCGGCACCCGGTTGCGCTGGGTGGTCCCCCTCCCCTGACCCGCCCCGCCTCCCGCCCCGCCCCGCCCCGCCCCGCCCCGCCCCCGCGCCGATCAACTTCGCCAGCGCGGATCAACTTGCGCGAAATGTGACATGAGTACGGCCTAGACATGTGTGTGCCGCACTCATATGGTGGCGTGATGACCAAGACACTGCAGACCGCACTCGAGATCAAGTCATGGGATGAGAAGCCCTACCGGGAATTTGATGATGGCCGGAAGTTCACCCGCGCCGAGGTGCAGCTCGGCGGCAACGCCGGCATCGAGAGCGCCACTTTCGAGGCGCTGATGTACTACGGCGCGGACGGCACCGGCAGCTATGTCATGTTGATGCACATCACGGCCACGCTGGGCGGCCGGACGGGCAGCTTCCTGCTCCGGGGCAGCGGTGGCTACGACGGCACCACCGCAGCCAGCGACATGCAGGTGGTTGCCGGCTCCGGAATCGGTGAGCTGGCGGGCCTGCAGGGCACCGCGACGAGTGCCTCCACGAAGGACGACTACCCGAACATGCCGCTCACGCTGACTTACGACATCGGATGACAGGGGCGGGCCGGACAGCCAACGTCCTGGGCGCGCTGGCGCTGGCCGTCACCGATCAGACCGCCGGCGCCGTGCTCGCCGCGACCGGGCGGTCCGGCTCAGCGGTGAGCGCGTTGTCCGCGCTGGCCGAGTTTCTCGATCGGCCCACCCTTGATGAATTGCGCACGGTGCTTGGCCTGACTCCGTCGGGCGTCGTCCGGCTGGTCGACCGGCTGGCCGACGCCGGCCTGGTCTCCCGGGCGCCCGGAACGGACGGTCGCTCCCGCACTCTCCTGCTGACCGAGGCCGGACGGCAGGTGGCGCAGCAGATCTCGGCGGCCAGGTCGGTCGCGTTGGCCGGGCTGGTGGAGGGTCTGACGGAGCAGGAACTCGATTCGCTGCATGGATTCTTGGGCCGGGTGATGGCCGCCGTGGTGCAGGTCAAGGACGGCGGTGCGTGGGTTTGCCGGCAGTGCGACCTCGTCGCCTGCGGCCGGCCGACCGGGCTCTGCCCAGCGGCCAACGCAGCCCAGGAGAAGTACACCAACCGCTCCTAGTGTTTCCGTCAGCAATTCGTGCGATAAGTGGACTTGGGTATGCCTCGGACTGGACGTCCGAAAGCGTTGCCGGAGTTGACTTCTGGCGAGAGTGCGCAGTTGGAGCGGTGATCGCGGCGGCGGAAGTCGCAGGCGATGCCGTTGCGGTCGAGATCGTTGTGGGGTGCGCGGACGGGGTTGTCGAACAGGGAGGTCGCTGCCCGGGAAAGGGTGACCCAGACGACCGTGGGCAAGTGGCGGGGCCGGTTCGAGCAGTCCCGGCTGGACGGGTTGGCGGACCAGGACCGACCGGGCAGGACACCATCGGTGACCGCGGTTGGCGCACGTGTGTGCACACGTGCGCGGTCTCTGTGCGCACCGGTCCTGGATCATCGACAGCGTGCGCATCTGCGATCAGTGCGACACGAGTTGAGAGACACGGCCTTTGGTGACGCCAAGAACGGCCGCAGTGTCAGCTACCGAGAGACCGGCCCGCCGCAGCCGGGCGACGAGGTTCCGCGCGGCTTTGGCTGCCTCCTGTTGCGCGATCTGCGCTCCTTCTGTTTGCGCCCGTACCGCCAGGACCAGATCCTCCAGGCCGCCCAGGTCGGGACGGATGGTCACCTCGGCGGTCTCGGCGTCGGAAATGTCGTCAGCGGCCAGGTAGTCGCGGACCATTGATTCGGCGTCGGAAAGCAGGCGGGATTGGGTGACCCCGATCCCGTCTATGTGGAGCTCCCAGCCGTGTTCCCACCGTTTGGCGGTGACGGTGTAAGCCATCACATCCATCCTTCCGGTAGACAGACCATCCGGTCGTGGATGTCCTTGATGACACCGCATGGGCATCGCCACTTCTCGTGGCTGCCTCGTCCGCTGTTGGCGACGGGTGAGCAGCCGGCGGCGTGTAGTGCGGCGACGACTTGTTGGCGTTTGTTCCCTGCAACCAAGACGGTGGTTTACCGGGTCTAAACCGTCAACGTCAAGGAGGGGTATACACCGCGTAGGCATCTGCTGACCACGTCACCAAGCCTGACCACCACCTGGATCGCCGCGGCGCCCC
>Ga0208588_1000004_pt1 | contig 67473 bp, 57 predicted proteins | sample NGESurshal092012_8_FD_184483 | JGI IMG/M metagenome (GOLD analysis project Ga0208588, IMG submission 184483) | Arctic peat soil microbial communities from Barrow, Alaska - NGEE Surface sample 415-3 shallow-092012 (SPAdes) | ecosystem: Environmental > Terrestrial > Soil > Wetlands > Peat ...
CGCGGTGGTGAAGTCGATGGCCGGGTCAGCGCCCAGGGTGAAGAAGACGACGACGGCGAACCCGAGCGAGAGGCCGACCCAGATGGCGCTCCAGATCGCAGCTTCCTTGAACTTGATGATGTGAGCGCCGCGGTGGGCGAGCAGGTCGATGGCCAACATGATGACGACCACGGCACCGAAAGCGGCCCAGGCCCAGAAGGGAACGGTCATGAGTGTCCTTGGTGAGAGCGGGAGTTGAGGATCGGAACCTTGGGCACCGATCTCACCACTGTGCCGACACCTGTGCTGCCCATCCATGGCAAAAACAGGCTGTTTCTGGGCGTCTTCGTTGCCGAGGCTCGGCAGTCAGTGGCCCTCCGTCGCCTCTGGCCAACCCAGTAGGCGCGCACCGGTGACCGCCGTCTGCAACTCGAAACGCTGCGCCGGGTCGGCGGGATCGCGGCCGGTCAATTGGGCGATCTTGTCCAGTCGGTAGGTCAGTGCGCGGACGGACAGGTGCAGCGAACGGGCACTGAGGGAGGCGTTGCCGCCGGCGGCGAAGTACGCCTCGAGGGTGCGCAGCAGGGGCTCGGCGCCGCCTCTTGCCCCGGTCAGCGGGGTCAGCACAGCGTCCACCAGTTCGCGCATTGCCATCTCGTCGCGGACCAGGACCCGTTGCACCAGCAGGTCGGCCGCATTCAACACCTGCTCGCTGCCGCCGAGTCGGCCGCCCAACTGGAGCGCTTCCCGAGCCTGTTCGTACGACAAGCGGACGCCACCTGGGCCCGGATGGGCTTGCCCTACCCCCATCCGCCAGGCACCCACCTGCGCCGTTCGCTGTAGTTGGACACCGGGTGCGGTCGCGGCTGCGGGCAAGCTGCTGGTCAGTCCGCTGATGACCCCATCGATCGCGCTGCGGTCGGGTGCCGCGAAAATCACCACCAGAGCGCCCTCCTTGGTGGTCACCAGAGCGTCGGCGTCGGCCTTGCTGCCCAATATCGAACGCTCCAGCAGCGCGGTCAGCGGTGACGAGTCGGTGAAGGGTCTGTCGGCATGGACGACGACGGCGGCGTGCGGACCCGCCAGGCTGAGGCCGAACGAGGCGGCCCGCTCGACCAACCCGGCCAGCTCCTGCGTTCCACCCAGCAACAGGTCGTCGATGAACTCGCGGTGCGCGGCGGCCTGCGCAGCGACCAGATCCCGTCGGGCCAGTTGGTACCCCTCGGTGAGCACCCCGACCACGTCGTCGGCGGCGCGCAGCATCAGCTCCCCGGCCCGCGCCACGGCGGACGGGTCCTGCGCCGCAGCGGTCACCTGTGGCAGGTGACCCCACAGCCGCCAGGCGGCGGAAAGGTACAGGTCGAGCAGTGCCCGGAGCGCAACCCCGCGCGCCGCTGCCTTCCGCCCGGCGTCGCGGAACGTCGCAAAATCCCGGCGCCCCAAACGTTTTCCGGTCGCGACCGTGGCGACCAGCACCGGCAGGAAATCCGCGAGCAGGGCCGCATCGATGCCGGCATCCTGGGCGGCCGCTGCGCCGATGCTGGCCAGCGGTGGTTCCGAAGCGGCCGCCGTCGTCATGGTGCACTCCAGGCTACGTTCTGGCTCTGGACACCGGACAGGAGGCCAGTGATGGTCCCACGCGGCCCGCCATGGGGGTGCCGGCAGCAGCCCCATTCCACAGGGTCGTGCACACGTTCCGGACGCGAGAAGGTCGAGCGGTCGCTACGACTTGCCGGCAACCAAGGGCGCTTGGCGGAGATATCTCGGTTCGGCGACCAGGCCCGCGAGGAACGCCGCCAGGCCCGCACGGGTGATCGTCGTGAACGCCGGCGAATCGGTGGCGTGTTCGTCGACGGACCCGGTGGCGGGACCGTCCTGAAGCCTGGGCGGGCGGACCAGGGTCCACGCCAGCCCGCTGTCCCGCCACGCTTCGTACTCCAGGGTCTTGTCCTTCGCGGCGTCGCCGCCGAGTTTCTGGATGAGCGTCGAGATGATCCGGTCGCGGCGAGACTTGTTGTCCCCCGGCACATCGATGCCGGCTCCACTGATCCCGATGAACCGCGTCATGCCGGCCTCCTTCATGGCGGCGATCAGCAACGGGGCGACGTCCCGGTGCAGGTGCTTGTCCTTTGCCACCGGACCGAGCGCGCTGATCACCATCCCGCAGCCGTCGAGGAGTTCCCGCAGTACTGTCCGGTCGCGGGCGTCACCGACGACGAGGTCGACACCGTCTGGTGGTGACGTGCCATTTCGCACCAGCAGGCGGACCTGGTGCCCGTTCGCCAGCAGTGCGGCCACCAGCAACCGGCCGGTTCGGCCGGTGCCGCCCAGGACGGCCACTCTCATCGCCGATCCCGTTGTCCCAGCCGGCTGATCCTGTGGGCTGGGCTCGACCTCGGTGGCCGGTGCTGGACTGCGGGCCCACGCCGCGCGCTCCCGGTGCGCGAACTCCTTGATCCCCTGTGGTTCTCGACCCAGCACGGAGTGGATGTCGTCGGTGAGCCCGTCGGCCAGTCCGAGCCGGGCGGTGGTATAGATCGCCGTCGTGACGAGCACCATTCCGAACGGCATCCCGAGCACCCGGCGCGCGTGGCGGGCATACCGCCACGCACCGGGCCGCGCATACCTGACCGGTCGCTGGAGTTCGGCAGTGAGGGCGGTCGCCACCTCGTCGTAGGTGAGCGCGACCGAGCCGGTAGGGGTCCACGCCTTCCCGATGTGGTCCGCCGGGTGACGCAGCACCTCGACAGCCACCGCGGCAATGTCCGGCGCGTCGACGAAGGCCGTTCGGCCACGGCCGGCCGGCACGAAGATTTCGTCCCTGCACGGATGTCGGTGCGATGCGTGGTCGACAAGTTTTGGAAGAAGAATGACGGCCGCAGGAACGTCCAGTCCAACGACGATCCGCGCAGCCACTTCTCGACGGTCGCGTGCGGGACGACCTTGTTCTTTTCCGCACCGTGCAGCGACAGGAAGACGACATGCCGGACGCCGGCCCGTCGGGCGGCCTCCAGGGCAGGCAGCATGTCGCGCTTCACCTTTGACAGTTGGGGCGGTCGAACGAGAAACATGACCCGTACGCCGTCGAAGGTCGCCTGCCAGGTAGCCGGGTCGGTGAAGTCGAAAGCGGCCGGTTCGGCGCCGGTCAGTGCCGGATCGCGGTCGACATCTCGTGGGTTGCGGACCGCGGCACGGACCCGGAGTCCGGCGGCAAGAAGTCCGAGCACGACTGGCCTGCCGACGTTGCCGGTGGCGCCGGTCACCAGGATGGGGTCCATATGTGTACGGTACAGATATCTAGCTGGGACAGGTGATGGGGATGTCCATGTCGGCCGATCCAGCAGGGCCCGGCGCGCTCGCCGGTCTGGACGATGCCCTGGTCCGGCTGCGCAGGCTGTGGTCCGGCCCTCGGCAGGTGATCGACCATGAGGGTCATCCCGTCGAGATGTCCAGTGTGCTGGTGGTGGAGGCCTGCGCCCGCGGCGCCGTCCGCGGCCGGGGGGTCAGCGTCGGCGACGTCGCGCAGTTCGCGGATGTCGCACCATCCACCGCCAGCCGGCTGGTCGATCGGGCCGTTCGCGCACACTTGTTGCAGCGCAGACTTTCTCAGCTCGATGCCCGGCGCAGCGCGCTGGAGCTCACCCCCGGCGGGCGGGCCCTCCAGGCGCGCGCCCTGCAGGCCCGCCTTGGCTGGCTGGGCACAGTCGTGGACGGTTGGACGCCGCAGGACCTGACCACTCTGGTGGAGTTGCTCGGGCGGTTCGCCGACTCGATCGACGTCGTTGGGCCGCCGTCGCACGGCAAGCCGCAGCTCGATCCCGACGATCACTGACGATCGAGATCTGCCGACACGCGCGGAAGGTCGGGCACCTCCCAAGGCTGTCCGTCGCGAGGAAATCCGCGGTCCGCGGCCCGGTCACCGTTCGTGCTGGGCAAATGCAGCGGCGATGATCGCCTGCTGTTCGACCTCGTGAACCCGGGACGACCCCGCCGATGGCGCGGCCATCGCGCGGCGCGAGACTCGCGAGATGCCGGCGAGCCTGGGCACCATCTCGGGCAGGGCCAGGGCCAGGAACGGCCAGGCGCCCTGGTTGGCCGGTTCCTCCTGGACCCAGCGGACCTCCGTGGCGGTCGGGTAGGTCTGCAGGATGAGATCCAGTCTGCGGCGGGGAACGGGATAGAGCTGTTCGAGTCGCAGCAGCGCGGTGTGGGTGATGGTGTGAGCGCGCCGGTGGGCGTCGAGTTCGTAGTAGAGCTTCCCGCTGGTCAACACCACAGTGCGGACCGCTGACGGTTCGATCGTGTCGTCGGGAATGACCGATTGAAACTTGCTGCCGGTGAAATCGGCCACCGAGGACACCGCGGCCTTGTTGCGCAGCAGGCTTTTCGGGGTGAACACCACCATCGGCCGGTGCAGCCCGCTGAGCACGTGCCGGCGGAGCAGGTGGAAGTAGTTCGCCGGGGTTGACGGTACGGCGACCGTCATGGACCCTTCGGCGCACAACTGCAAGAATCGTTCGATGCGCCCGGAGGTGTGGTCCGGTCCCTGTCCTTCGTGGCCGTGCGGAAGGAGCAGGACGACTCCGGACTGTTGGCCCCACTTGGCTTCTCCTGAGGACAGGTACTCGTCGATGATCGACTGGGCCCCGTCGGCGAAGTCCCCGAACTGGGACTCCCACATCACCAGGGCATCGCGGTTCGCAACGGAATAGCCGTATTCGAAACCCAGCGCCGCGTATTCCGTCAGCGCGGAATCATAGATCAGGACCCTGCCCTGATCTGTCGAAAGATGCTGCAATGGTTGAAATTCAGCCCCGGTGCGGTGGTCGATGAGCACTGAATGCCGTTGCACGAATGTTCCGCGCCTGGTGTCCTGGCCGGACAACCGGACCAGTTTGCCATCCATGGCGATCGACCCGAGCGCTAGCAACTCACCGAATGCCCAATCGATCCCGCCGTGCCGGGACATCTCGACGCGCCGGTCCAGGACCGCCTTGACCCGCGGATGCGGGGTGAACCCTGCCGGCAACGCAACGGCGGCATCGGCGATGCGCTGCAGCACGGTTGCACTGACTGTGGTGTCCAGCCCGGTGACGAGTGGTTGAACGGTCTCCACCGACGGGGAGGGGGTGGCCACGGCCCTTTCCAGGTCGCGGACCTCACGGAAGACCCGGTCGAGTTGGGTCCGGTAGTCCCGCATCGCCTCTTCGGCGTCCTCCGGCGAGAGGTCACCCCGGCCGATCAGCGCCTCGGTGTAGAGCCGCCGGACGGACCTCTTGCCGTCGATGATCTGGTACATCAACGGGTTCGTCATCGACGGGTCGTCGCCCTCGTTGTGCCCGCGGCGGCGGTAGCAGACCATGTCGATCACCACGTCCCGGCCGAAGGTCTCCCGATACTCGACGGCGAGTCGGGCCACCCAGACGGCGGCCTCGGGGTCGTCCCCGTTCACGTGGAAGACCGGCGCCTGGATCATCTTCGCCACATCGGTGCAGTATTCGCTGGACCGGGACACCTCCGGTGCGGCGGTGAATCCGACCTGATTGTTGATGATCACGTGCAGCGTTCCGCCGGTGCGGTACCCGCGGAGCTCGGACAGCTGCAGGGTTTCGGCGACGACGCCCTGGCCGGCAAAGGCCGCGTCGCCGTGCAGCGCAACCGGCATGACGCTGAAACCCTCTTCACCGAGGTTGATCTGGTCCTGTCTGGCCCTGGCCACGCCCTCCAGCACCGGGTCGACGACCTCCAGGTGCGACGGGTTCGCGACAAGCGTGACGTCCAGCTGGCCCCGACCGGACTGTGGGATGTACTTCCCCTCGGCGCCCAGGTGGTATTTGACGTCCCCTGAACCCTGGGTCTGTCCGGGATCCATGTTGCCCTCGAACTCGCGGAAGATCTGTGAGTACGGTTTGCCGACGATGTTGGCCAGCACATTCAGCCGGCCGCGGTGCGCCATGCCGATGACCACCTCGTCCATGCCGCGTTCGACGGCGACGCTGAGTGCTGCATCCAGCAGGGGGATGAGCGTCTCGCCACCTTCCAACGAGAACCGCTTCTGCCCGACATATTTCGTCTGCAGGAAGGTTTCGAAGGCCTCTGCGCTGTTGAGCCGGCCGAGGATGTACTTCTGATCCTCGACCGGAGGCTTCTCGTGCTTGAGCTCGACGCGTTGCTGAATCCACTTGCGCTGGGTCGGATCCATGATGTGCATGTATTCCACCCCGACGGTGCGGCAATAGGAGTCCCGCAGCACGCCCAGCACATCTCGCAGCTTCATGAATTCTCGATCGCTGAACCCACCGACCGGGAACTCGCGGTCAAGATCCCACAGGGTCAATCCGTGCGACACGATATCCAGGTCCGGGTGCCGGCGCTGGCGGTAGTTCAGCGGATCGGTGTCGGCCATCAGATGCCCGCGGGTGCGGTAGGCGTCGATGATCTCCAGGACGCGGGAGGTCCGGTCGAGCTGACCGTGGCGCCCGGCATCGAGGTCTTTCATCCACCGAACCGGCTCGTACGGCAGTCGCAGAGAGGCAAAGATGTCGTCGTAGAAGCCGTCCGCGCCCAGGAGCAGCTGGTGGATCCGACGGAGGAATGCCCCGGATTCGGCGCCCTGAATGACCCGGTGGTCGTACGTGGAGGTCAGCGTGATGATCTTGGAGACGGCGAGCTCACCGAGCGTTTGATCGCTCGAACCCTGAAATTCAGCTGGGTAGTCGAGTGCGCCGACCCCGACGATCGCGCTCTGCCCCGCCATCAACCGCGGGACAGAGTGGTTGGTGCCGATCCCGCCGGGGTTGGTCAGCGAGATCGTCGTGCCCGCATAGTCTTCTGCGGTCAATGCACCGGTGCGGGACTTGCGCACAACTTGCTCGTAGGCACTCCAGAACTGGGTGAAGCCCATCGTCTCGGCGCTCTTGATGGGCACCACCACCAGATTCCGGCTGCCCGCCGTGCCGGGGAGATCGATCGCCAGGCCCAGGTTCACGTGCACGGGCATGACAATCGACGGTTTGCCGTCGACTGCGGTGAAATGCCGGTTCATGTTGGGGAAGTCACTGACCGCCCGGACGATGGCGTACCCGATCAGGTGGGTGAAGGAGATCGTGCCGCCGCGGTTCCGCCGGAGGAAACTGTTGATCACGATCCGGTTGTCGGCCATCAGTTTGGCAGGCACCGCTCGTACCGATGTCGCCGTCGGCACCTCCAACGAGGAGGTCATGTTCTTGACGACCGCCGCGGCGGCCCCCCGCAAGGGTGTGCTGGTCGGTGTTCTGCCTTCCGCCTGCAGGGCCACGATCGCTGCCTCCGCTGCCTGCGCCGAAACCATGTCGGTGGGGGTGGCCGTCGTTTCCGGTCGCGCCACCCGCTCGACAACGGAGGCGTCGGCGGCCGACGAGGTCGGTGGGCTGCTGGCCGTGCCGGCAAAATCACCACCGGCCCCGTACGGCGCGAAGAAATCGCGCCACACCTTGTCGACGCTGCCAGGATCGACGAGGAATTGCTCGTATCTCTCCTGCACGTACCAATCGTTCGGCCCGAATTCTGGAATCGTGGATGACGACATTGTCAAGGTCCGCCTGTTCTGACTGGAGGGCAGCACATCGAAAGAGCCCTGGGGGCATCCGCCGGCCATGGATCGCGCGAGCAGCGGGCGACCGGGCAGGAGACCACTTCTCGGCCGGTCAACGAGCAGGTCCTGATCCGCACCGAACTGATCCGTCCTGCGCGATCCGTCCTGCGCGATCCGTCCTGCGCGATCAGCCCTGCAGGATCAGCGGGCCGCCTGTGCCGAACGCGACCGGACCATCCTTCGCCTCGCGAATTCGCCGCGGACACTCGTCGTGGGAGGGGACTCCCATCTCCGACTGATCAAGCCGCAGCGATGTCGTCTTGGCAGGTCTCCTCTCCCGGCGACCGGAACCGGCTGTCAGGACACCGAAACGCAACCGTTCTCCAGAGGGTGTCCGCCGGTCTGCGTCATGCCTAGGGCCAAAGGACCCAGAGCGGTTCAATCGTGCTGGTGTGTCATCGCTTCCGCTTGTCGTTTGAGGTCGGCTCGCCAGGCTTGCAGGCTGCTGTCCAGGGCAGCTTGCGCGCCGGCCACGTCGGCATCAACTGGCGGGCCGCTCCACGACTCCTCGGTGTGGACGAGAACGCCGCCCGGGACCTCGGTGTACTTCCAGAGGTGCTCGCCCTGGATGCCGCTGGCCGGTCCGCCCCTGAGAGTGCAGTGGTCGTGGTGAACCGCCCGCACGGTCGAGACCACAGTGAGGCCGCCGGTCTCCCATCGGAAGCTGGACCCGGCAATGAACGGGCCGGGCTGGAGCCGGGTCGCAGAAACGACGTCGGGCCGCCAGGTCGCCCAGTTGTCGATGTCGGTCTGCAGATCGAAGACGGTCTTCACCGACGCCCGGATCAGGACGTCGCCGGTGCTGATGACCGGTGCCTTCTCATCGATGTGCTGTCCCTTGCAGGTTTCCAGGATTCTTCCGTCCAGGGAGACCGATGTGGCCGCTGGGTCTGCCTTGCCGCTGTGGGAGGCCCGGGCGGAGCCGGCAGAGCCCAGCACTGCGGCGGCCAGGCCCGCACCGATGAGTGCGGCGCGACGGGCTTTCGGGGTTCGGAACACGGTGTCCTCCTGAGAGTGGTGGGTGCCGGGCAAACGCGGTTGTGCACTGACAAGGTGGGCATGACCAACCAGATGCTGGTGCCGGTTACTGCTGGTTGCCTTCGCCGTCGGGCACGGTGAACGACGGCACCTGGGCCACGAGCTCGGCGAGCTCTGGATGCTCCTGATAGTTGCGGGCTTGCAGCTCGGCGATCTTGTCGCCGAACTCCGGGTCGTCGGAGTCCGTGATGTCGAAGGCCTCGAAACGCTCGATGAGTTCCATGCCACTCATTTCGGAGTGGACGTGCGCCGGATGGGTCAGGTACTCCCAGTACCCGTCGAGGTCGTCAACCACGTAGACGGCGCCCCATTGGAACTCCCCCCGAGGTCGGGGCCCACAACGTAGGAGCGCACCGCGGGGTTGGCCTCGCCGGCCTTGCGGAGCAGGTCGAGGCCCGCTCGGCGTTGCTCGTCGTTGAGATCGGACCTGAACGTCAGGCGGTTGATGTGAAAGATCATCGTCAGCTCCTTGCTGGGTGTTCGGTCGTCGGGTGTTCGGTCGTCGGGTGTTCGGTGCTGCGCAGGAGGTCCATGACCAGGTGCCCGGCTGTCTCCGGGTCGTCGAGCCAGGGCAGGTGGCCACCTCCGGGGAGCTCGGTGAACCGGCCGTGCAGGAGCGCGGCGATCCGTTTCCCGGTGTCGACGGTGCCGAACGGGTCGTGTTCCCCCCACAGCAGCGTGGTCGGCGCGTGCACCGTGGCCAGTTGGGCCTCGGTGATCCGGACCTGCGGCCTCGATCCGCGCAGCCGGTTCGTCACCTCCATCAGGGTCCGGGTCGAGAGCTGGTAGTTCGGGAGCCGATCGAAGGCGAAGTAGCACTCCGCCAGCGCGGCGGGCAACCGGGCGAGGTGCTGTGCTCAATGGCCGATGAAACCCAGTCCACCAAGGGCTTTCTCGGTGGTGCGGGGGATCGTGGCGCGGACCACAAGTCGGTTCAGGCCGCGCACCGAGGCCAGCCGCAGCGCCAACGGCGGGTGCGTGGTCAGGACGTTGCCCGGCACGCCGAGCAACGCCAGCGCCGTGACTCGCTCGGGGCGGTCCATCGCGAACCAATGGCTCCAGTGCCCGCCTATCGAGTGGGCGACGATCGGCACCCGGTCGATGTCCAGGCTGTCGAGGACGGTGGAAAGGGTGTACCCGGCGAGGTCGCGAAAGCCGATCGTCCTGTGGTCCATGCCTTCGCTCAGGCCACCACCGGGACGGTTGAGGACGATGACCCGGCGGCCCGGCAGGTGCGGGATCAGCGGGGCGAAGGGGAAGCCGTCCCCGGTGTTCCCCGGCACGACGAGCACCGGCGGCCCGGTGCCGACCTCGGTCACCCGCACCCGCAGGTGCAGGCGTGGCAGGGCGACCATCTGGTGGGTCGGCTCGAGACCGTAGTGGTCGTACAACCGGCGCTCCGCCTGCTGTGCGGCGACGACGCGTGGATCTTCGTGGTCGAGAGGGACCGTCAGCGAGCGGCGGCCCGTCATGGTGGAACTCATCACGCCTTCCCTTCAGTCGGCTCGGTGTGCCGTCGAGGGTGACGGGCGACGACGAGTCGTCCGAGCCGTCGCGGGGGTCCCGGCTGATCGTCCGGTTGGTTGGACCGCTCCAACCATATACCTGCGACCGCCGTTGGCCTCGGCCGATTGGTGGGACTAATCTCACTACTATGCCGACCAACGAAAAAGCCAGCGAGGCGGGCGTCATGACGCAGCGGGCTTTGCAGCAGATACTTCGATGGGCACATCGACCCAATGGCAGGCAGGTGCTGCTCGGTCCGAAGTCAACCGCCGTCACGATCACTGAAATCTGGCTGTTGGACGCCGTTTTCAGTGGGCCGGTCCGGGCCTCCACCTTGGCCGGCTGGCAGGCCGTCGACAAGTCCACGATGACCTCGCAGGTGAATCGCTTGGCGGCCCGGGGTTTGGTCAGTCGCCGACCTGACCCCCGCGACGGCCGGGCGGTCTTGATCACCATGACACCGAAGGGCCGCCGGCTGCAGCGTGACCTCGCCGCTCATGGTGCCCGGACGATGGACGCGGTGACTTCCGATTGGCCCGAGGAGGACCGGACCCGGCTGGCCGAGCTGCTACGCCGCCTTGCCGAACAGCTCTCCCGGTTCGAGAACAAGGACATCGATCGCGGACCCGGTGCCGATGCATTCGGACTATTCAGGCGGTAGCGTCCTGAGCTAGCATGAAGTCTACTTAGGGACAGCTCGGGGTTCAGCTGGAGACTCGGGAGCGATCGATGACCGGTTCAGGTGGGCCACGACTTCGAACCGTCGGCGTCACGGCAATTCTCGGATGTGCGCTGGCCGCGGTCGTGGTCCTTGCAGGCTGTTCCGGCCCGCAGGGGCCGCAGGCGGCAACCACCTCGGGTGCTGGGACGCCCACGTCGGCCGGCACGTCCATCGACAGTTCTCCGGTGAACGCCACGGCCGAGGTCGGTCGACAGGTCAACCTGTTCCTGAGTCCCGGTGGTCGCTACGACCAACTGATCAAGAGTGTGCTGGTCAATGTTGACGGGCAGGAGCTGTTCGAGCACTACAGCGCGGATTCCGGGCCCGGGATCGCTCACAACCTGTACTCGGTGACGAAGAGCGTGATGTCGATGCTGGTCGGGATCGCCATCCAGGAGGGGCTGATCACCTCCGTCGACCAGACCCTCGCCGAGCTGCTCCCTGCTGACGTCCCCGAGATGGCTCCTGGTGTCAGCGATGTCACGCTCCGGCAACTGCTGACCATGACCGGCGGCATCGCTGCGGACGAGCAGTTCAACAGGTATACGCCCGATGCCAACTGGACGAAGGTGACCCTGGCCACCCCGCTGACCCAGCCCGCCGGAACGGGGTTCATCTATTCGAGCCCAGGTTCTCACCTTCTGTCGGCGATCCTGGTCCACGCGACGGGGCGTTCGGTACTGGACTATGCGCGCGAGAAGCTCTTCACCCCCCTGGGCATCTCGACCGAACCGGCCGCCCAGCCGACCCTGTCCATCGCCGACCTACCGGCGTACGACGCCGCACCCGGATTCGGCTGGTCGACCGACCCGCAGGGCCTGAACCTGGGCTTGTCCGACCTGAAGGTCACCGCGCCCGACATGATCACGTTGGGCAGGCTGTACCTGCAGGAAGGCCGCTGGGAAGGTCGGCAACTGGTGCCCGCGGCGTGGGTGCGGGAATCGACCAGCAGCCTGGTGCCCACCCAAGGTCCGGTGCTGCCTTCCGACCACTACGGGTACCTGTGGTGGATCCCTGATGCGGGCGGTCATCCGGCTTTCGCCGCGATGGGCCATGCGGGACAACTCATCGAGGTCGTCCCCGATCTGAAGCTGGTGGTCGCGGTGTCCTGCCTCGACGGCCCGGCCGCATTCGATGCGAGCGATTTCGTCGACGTGGTGGCCCGGCAGATCGTCCCGGCCGTGGCCCGCTGATCACCCGACGGCAGCCGGAGCGTCGCCGGGCTTTCTGGACATCCGGTAGTGCAGGACAAGGAAGGGAAAGCCGAAAACCCAGAATGCGTGCTCCGCCCGCAACCCGTCGTCGTCGACGAAGACGTCGAGTTGCTCGGCGAAGCCGGGTACGGCCAGGGCGGTCAGGTCGCGGGTGTCCGGGTCGATGTAGGCCAGGTAATGACCGGGGTGGGCCAACTCGCTCCGGCTCGTCAGCACCAACCCGCCACCCGGCCGGGCGCGGGGTAGCAGGGTCGCGGTGAAGCTGCCCTGCGGCACCGGGAAGCCGACGCTGACGTAGCCGCGCTCGGCGTCCCGGTAGGTGGTGTAGATCCCGACGTAGATCGGCTCGTCGGTGTCGCTGAACGACCTGATCCAGCCGCGGACCGCGACTGTGTTCGAGGCGGTGTCGGTGTCGGTGTCGGTGTCGCTGATGGTGTCGATCCGGCTGCGGATGCCGCGCTGCGTCTCGCGTTGGTTCATCGGCACGTTGGCCTGCCCAAGTGGACGGGCCACCAGGTTCCGGTACAGCAGGTAACCGGGGCGTATCCACAGGCGCCATTGCGGGACGATGTCGAGCTTGAACCGGGTCGTGTGCTCGTAGAACTCGCGGACCCGCGGGTCGACGGTGACCGGGTCGAAATCCGGACCGGCCAGTTCGTCCAGGGAGGCGACGATGCCGGCGTCCGGCGCATCTTCGACGTAGCTGCCGCCGAGCTGGTCGGCCAGCTGCCGAACGTAACCCGTTCCCACGTACCGGGACCGGGCCTCGCGTGGCACGACGAACGGAAGGTCCTCCGCCGCAACGCGTTCCGCGAGCAGGCTGACCTGCGCGTCGCGGAACACCAGCGCCGACAAGGTCCGGTACGCCAGCATCGTGCTGCTGGCGACGACCGCGGCCGGGGCGGGTCGCCGGCGGGCAGCGAACGCACCGCCGACGGCGGCGCCGAGAAGTGGCCCCAGCACAAGCTTTTGCGGGCGAACACCCAGTAGGCCGCCCAGCGCGCCGGTCCCGGCGCCGATCGCGACCGGTCCGACGCCGCCGATCCGTCCCGCCACCCAGCCCAGTGGAGCGAGCAGTGCGCCGCTCATCGCGATCCGCTGCCAGAGCGGCGGTAACCCGCCCGGACGTTGCCGGGCCCTGGCCACCCGCTCGGACACTGCCAGGCCCGATGCCCCCAGCGCCGCCCCGATCACGGCGGCCCGGGTGCCCCGGTGGCCGGTGAGCGCCGCGCCGGCCACCCCACCGACGGCGGCCGCGAAGCCGATCGATCCACCTCGCCGTGCCGGTGCCCCGGGTTCCCGTCCTGCCATGAACGGGGAACCTACCGGCCGCGCCATCTGGGTCAGCGACGGCGGTCGCGACGCGGCGGGTCCTCGGCAACGCTGTGCGTGCGGGCGGAGCGAACGCATCCAGCATCACCGGCGCGCTGCCTTGACCGCGCCGACTCAGGCGCGCACGGTCGTGGCATGGCCACCCGCGGGGCATCGACCCAGGACAGGCGGGCTGCGCTGTCCCCGCCGCTGGCATCGACTCTGGCCGACTATGAGCGTCATCTGGTCGCCGAACGTGGCCTCGCGCGCGCGACCGTGGTCGCCTACACCTCCGATGTCGCGTCCTTGCTCGACCACCTCGGTCGGCTGGCCGGCGGCCGGTCGCCGGAGAACCTGGACGGGCTGACGCTAGCCGTGCTGCGGAGTTGGCTCGCCAAGCAACGCAGCACCGGGTCAAAGCGGGCCTCGATGGCCCGCCGGGCCGCCGCTGGGAAGTCGTTCACCGTGTGGGCGCACCGGACCGGCCGGCTGGCCTCCGACGTCGGGGCCCGGCTGGCGTCGCCGCGACCGGACAAGACGCTCCCGTCGGTGCTGCGCACCGATCAGGCAGCCGCGATGCTGGCCCCCGCTGCCGGCAGCGGGGTAGCGGGCAACGACCCGGCGGGCAAGGACCCGGCGGGCAAGGACCCGGCGCCGGAGGATCACGCGATCGAACTGCGGGACCAGGCGATCCTTGAACTGCTCTACGCCTCCGGGATCCGGGTCTCCGAGCTGACCGGCTTGAACACTCATGACGTCGACCGCCATCGCCGGGTGCTGCGGGTGCTGGGTAAGGGGTCGAAGGAGCGGGTGGTGCCGTTCGGGCTGCCCGCGGACCGCGCGCTGGCAACCTGGCTGGACGCCAGGCAGCTGATCGTTGACGAGGCGTCGGGATCGGCGCTCTTCCTCGGCCGGCGCGGCGGCCGGCTGGACCCGCGGGCCGTGCGCACCCTGGTCCACCGGCGGACGGCCGCGGTGGCCGGGTCGCCGGAGATCGCTCCGCACGGCCTGCGACACACGGCGGCCACCCACCTGCTGGAGGGCGGCGCCGACCTGCGTACGGTGCAGGAGTTGCTCGGGCACGCGAGCCTGGCGACAACGCAGATCTACACCCATGTCTCGGCCGAGCGGTTGGCGGCCGTGTACCGGCAGGCACACCCCAGGGCCTGAGCTTCACCGGCCGTCCCACGGCAGCAGCCGGACCCGCCACGGCCGGAGCAACGACATCGGGTCCACGTACACCCGGTCCGGCAGGCGCGCGCCCCAGTGCAGGCACACGGCCGGGGCGCACCCCGGGTGCCCGGGCTCCAGGACGCCGATCGGCTGGCCGGCCGCGACCGTGATGCCGGCGGCCACCGCAGCGGTGACCGGTTCATAGGTGGTGCGCAGCCCCCCGTCGTGCTCGATCGAGACCACCCCGCGGCCGGCAAGCGGTTCGGCGAAGACGACCACCCCGGCGCCGGCGGCCAGCACGGGCGAACCGGCCGGGGCGGCGAGATCAACGCCGCGATGCCCGGCGCCGTACCGGTTCGCGGGCGGAGCGAACGGAGTCAGCAGCAGTGCCGGAGGCGGTAGCGGCAACACGAAGCCGGTTGACGGCGCGACGGGAGCCACGACCCCGGTCGAGGTCGTCGCGCCCGCCGCGGCTGCCCCGCCCGGCGCCGTTGTCACTACGGCCAGCGTCAGCAGCCCGACAAAGACCATCCGCCCTCGGCCCGCACCCATCGCGCCAGCTTGCTCGACAGCGGCCGCCCGCAACGGGGGCGAGGCGAATTTGTGGACAACGTGACGGATTCACAGCCGGCAGCCCTGATCCGCTACCCTGGCAGGGCAGCCCGCCACAACGGGTTGACTTCGCACGCCTTGTTGCCGTACGTGGATCCTTCACCGGCCCGAGGTGCACCGTTGGTCCCGCAAGGGCGGTGCATCCGGAAGGCGTCAGGGCCTCAGGTCACCCGACCTGCGGCGACAACCGAAACTGCGTCCCAACCCGCCCGAGGCGGGGCACCGCCGGGTCAGGACGCCCGCACCGAAAGGACGCGCCCTCACCATGGCTGTCGTCACAATGCGCCAGATGCTGGACGCCGGTGTCCACTTCGGGCACCAGACCCGGCGCTGGAACCCCAAGATGAAGCGATTCATCTTCACCGAACGCAACGGCATCTACATCATCGACCTGCAGCAGACGCTGCAGTACGTCGATCGTGCCTACGAGTTCATCCGCGAGACCGTCGCCCACGGCGGCACCGTGCTGTTCGTCGGCACCAAGCGGCAGGCCCAGGAGGCGATCGCCGAGCAGGCGACCCGCGTCTCCATGCCGTACGTCAACCAGCGCTGGTTGGGTGGCATGCTGACCAACTTCCAGACCGTGCACAAGCGCCTCCAGCGCCTCAAGGACCTCGAGGCCATGGAAACGAGCGGCGAGTTCGAGGGACGCACCAAGAAAGAGGTGCTGCTGCTGACCCGCGAGAAGGACAAGCTGGCCAAGACCCTCGGCGGCATCCGCGACATGGCCAAGGTCCCGTCGGCCGTGTGGATCGTGGACACCAAGAAGGAGCACATCGCCGTCGGCGAGGCCCGCAAGCTGAACATCCCCGTCGTCGCTGTGCTGGACACCAACTGCGATCCCGACGAGGTCGACTACCCGGTTCCGGGCAACGACGACGCGATCCGGTCCGCGGCGCTGCTGACCAAGGTCATTGCCGAGGCCGTCGCGGCCGGGCTGCTCGCCCGCAGTGGCGGCGCCGCCGTTGCCGCCGGCGAGGAGCCGCTGGCCGAGTGGGAGCGTGAATTGCTGGCCTCCGGTGCCGAAGCCGCCGCCGTCGACCCGCTCCCCGAACCGGTCGAGGCCGTTGCCGAGACCGAGTCCGGCGCCGAGGCGCTGCTCGAGGTGCAGGCCGACGCCGCCGACGGTGTCACCGAGGTCGTGCCGAACGAGCAGGCCAGCGTCGTCGGCGCCGAGCTGAACTAGCTCAGCGGAACCACATCAGACATCACCACAATCTCGAGTAGACAAGGAATACCGCCGACCATGGCGAACTTCAGCGCGGCAGACGTCAAGAAGCTCCGGGAACTCACCGGCGCCGGAATGATGGACTGCAAGCGGGCTCTTGACGAGTCCGATGGCGACTTCGACAAGGCTGTCGAGCTCCTGCGCATCAAGGGTGCGAAGGACATTGGCAAGCGGGCCGAGCGGACCACCGCAGAGGGACTGGTGGCCGCCGCCGGTGGCGCTCTCATCGAGCTGGACAGCGAGACCGACTTCGTCGCCAAGAACTCCGAGTTCCAGCAACTGGCCGAGCTGGTGGTGAACGCCGCCGCCGAGCTCGAAGCAGGAGCCGGCGTCGAGGCAGTGCTGGGCGCCCCGCTGGGGACGGGCACGGTGGCCGACGCCATCAACGCCGCATCGGTGAAGCTCGGCGAGAAGCTGGAGCTGCGGCGGGTCGTCAAGTACGACGGCCCGACCACCGTGTACCTGCACAAGCGGTCGGCTGACCTGCCGCCGTCCATCGGCGTGCTGGTGCAGTACACCGGTGACAGCGAGGCCGCCGCCGAGGCCGCCAGGGGCGCCGCGATGCAGATCGCGTCGCTCAAGGCCCGGTACGTCTCGCGGGACGAGATCCCCGAGGACGTCATCGAGTCGGAGAAGCGGATCGCCGAGGCGACCGCCCGCGAGGAGGGCAAGCCGGAGGCGGCCCTGGCCAGGATCGTCGAGGGTCGGGTCACCGGCTTCTACAAGGACGCGGTGCTCACCGAGCAGTTATCGGTGCTGGATTCGAAGAAGACCGTCGGTGCCCTGCTGGGCCTGGCGGGCGTCACCGTGACGGCCTTCAGTCGCTTCGAGGTCGGAACGGCCTGATCCGAAGGTTCGCCTCACGGTGGTATTCAAGGGGAGTGTCAATGGCAGACGTACACCCAAGGCGCCCCTTTCGTCGGGTCGTGCTCAAGCTCGGCGGGGAGATGTTCGGCGGCGGTGAGGTCGGCGTCGACCCCGACGTGGTCTCGACAGTCGCCGACCAGATCGCCGACGTCGCCGCCGACGGGGTGCAGGTCGCCGTCGTCATCGGCGGCGGCAACTTCTTCCGCGGCGCCGAGCTGCACGAGCGGGGCATGGACCGGGCCCGCGCCGACTACATGGGCATGCTCGGGACCGTGATGAATTGCCTTGCGCTGCAGGACTTCCTGGAGCGAGAGCACAACCTGGACACCCGGGTGCAGACCGCCATCACGATGGGCCAGGTCGCCGAGCCGTACATCCCGCGACGGGCCGAGCGGCACCTGGACAAGGGGCGCGTGGTGATCTTCGGTGCCGGTGTCGGGATGCCGTACTTCTCCACCGACACGACGGCAGCGCAGCGTGCGCTGGAGATCGGTGCCGAGGTGGTGCTGATGGCCAAGGCCGTCGACGGGGTCTACGACGCCGACCCGCGGTTGGTGCCGGACGCGAAGATGTTCACCGAGATCACCCATCGTGAGGTGCTGGAGAAGGGCCTGCAGGTGGCGGACGCGACCGCGTTCAGCCTCTGCATGGACAACGACATGCCGATCATCGTGTTCAACCTGCTGACCAATGGCAACATCGGGAAGGCTGTCCGTGGGGCGGCGATCGGCACGCTGGTGTACACGCCGCCACGGAACCAGACTCGCACTGACCTGGAGAGGCGCAACGAATGATCGACGAGACGCTTTTCGATGCCGAAGAGAAGATGGAAAAGGCCGTCCACGTGGTGAAGGACGACCTGTCCACGTTGCGCACCGGTCGGGCCAACCCGAACATGTTCGGGCGGATCGTCATCGACTACTACGGCGCGCCGACCCCGCTGACCCAGATGGCGACCATCAACATCCCGGAGGCCAGGATGGCGGTCATCAAGCCGTATGACGCCGGCCAGCTCCAGGCCATCGAAAAGGCCATCCGCGACTCGGATCTCGGGGTCAACCCGGGCACCGACGGGATCGTCATCCGGGTGGTGTTCCCGCAGCTGACCGAGCAACGGCGACGCGAACTGGGCAAGACCGCCCGGTCCAAGGGGGAGGACGCCAAGGTGTCCATCCGCAACATCCGGCGCAAGGCCAAGGAGACCCTGGACAAGATGTCCAAGGACGGCGATGCAGGCGAGGACGAAGTCTCCAGGGCCGAGAAGGAATTGCAGCTCGTCACCGACCGGTACGTCGGACAGGTCGACGATCTCGTCAAACACAAGGAAGCCGAGCTGCTCGAGGTCTGATGAGCGCTCAGACATCCGGCGGGCCGCCGGACGAGCCGGCGCCGCCGGTCGCCTCGCGCGCCGGCCGGAACCTCCCGATGGCCATCGGTGTGGGCCTGGTGCTCGGCGCGCTGGCGATCACCAGCCTGCTGACCTATCGGGAATCGTTCATTCTGATCATCGCGGCCGCGGTGGCGGCATCCATCTGGGAGCTCAAGGGCACCCTGGCCGCGGCCCGCGGAATCGTCATCAGCTGGATCCCGATCACCGTCGGTTCCCTCGCCACCGTGGCGCTGGTCTGGCCGTACGGCCAGGCGGCGCAGGGGATCGGGGTGGCGTTGACTGCGCTGGCCTGCATGCTGTGGCGGTTCGGCCGCGGGGCCGACGGCTATGTCGCCGACCTGTCGGCCTCCATCTTCGTCACCGTCTATCTCGGGTTGTTCGCCAGCTTCGCAACGCTGATGCTCGCCCCCGCGGACGGCGCCGGGCGGATCATCACCTTCCTGATCATGGTTGTCGCCTCCGACACCGGCGGCTACGCAGCCGGCGTGCTGTTCGGCAAACACCCGATGGCGCCGACGATCTCGCCGAAGAAGTCCTGGGAGGGATTCGCCGGGTCGGTGATCGGTGCGATGATCGGCGGTGAACTCACCGTCTGGCTGATCCTGGACGGGCAGTGGTGGCAGGGGCTCATCGTCGGCGCCGCCATCGCCGGCACGGCCACCGGCGGGGACCTGGTCGAGTCGCTGATCAAACGCGACCTCGGGGTCAAGGACATGGGCAATCTGCTGCCCGGGCACGGCGGTGTGATGGACCGGATGGACTCGCTGCTGCCGTCCGCTATCGTCACCTGGGCGTTGCTGGCACTGTTCGTCACATGACGTCTCGTTCGATGACACCGCCACTCGTGCTGCTGCACGCGTTCCCGTTCGACTCCCGACTGTTCGACCCGATCCGGTCCGCGGTGGCCGCCACGGTCGAGCTCAGCACTCCCGACCTGCGCGGCTTCGGCGCCGGTCCGGCCCTGGGCGACCCGCCGCCGGAACCCGACCTCGGTCTGCTGGCCGACGATTGCATCGCCGGACTCGATGCGACCGGCATCGACCGGGCGATCATCGGTGGTGTCTCGATGGGCGGCTACGTCGCCCTGGCCCTGCTCCGCCGGCACCCGGAGCGGGTGGCCGGGCTGGTGCTCGCCGACACCCGCAGCGGGCCCGACGACGTTGCCGCGCTCGATCGGCGCAGGGTCGCCGCCGAGCGTGCCGACCGCGGTGACATCGCCTCCGGCGCCGACGCGATCGCCCCGCTGATCGCCGATCGCACGCCGCCGGCCGTTCGCGCCGAACTGGCCCGGATCGCCGGCGCGGTGCCGCCGGCGACCATCGCCTGGGCGCAACGCGCCATGGCGGCCCGGCCCGATTCGACCGTCCTGCTCACCACGGTGCGGTTCCCGGTGCTGATCGTGGTGGGCGAACGGGACGGCATCACCCCGCCCGAGGTGGCCCGGCAGATGGCGGCGGTCGCGCCCGGGGCCGAACTGGTCGAACTCGCGCAGGTCGGACATCTCACCCCAGCGGAGGACCCGACCGGGTTCGCCGATGCGCTGAACGGGTGGCTGGCGCGTCGGTACTGACGGATCCCCTGTGGCAGGGTGGGACGCATGGGGAAAAGATGACAACCAGCGACCAGAATCCACTCTCTGCGACCGCCCTGCCCAGCTATCCGGGCAGCGCCGACCTGGTGCGGTCGGTCGTCGGCCAAGCGCTCGCGCTGCGCGGATTGACCAAGTCCTTTGGTGGGCGTCCGGCGGTCGACCACGTCGACCTGGACGTGCCGACCGGCTCCTTTTTCGGCCTGGTCGGCCCGAACGGAGCGGGCAAGACCACGACCCTGTCGATGGTCACCGGGCTGCTTCGGCCGGACGCGGGCCGGGTGATCGTGGCCGGTGTCGACGTATGGACCGACCCGGCCGCCGCCAAGGCCCGGATGGGCGTGCTACCGGACGGGCTGCGGCTCTTCGAGCGGCTGTCCGGCCCGGAACTGCTCAGCTACCTCGGCCGGCTCCGCGGCATCCCGGCGGAGGTGGTCTCCGCCCGCGCCGCCGAGCTGATCACTGTGCTCGACCTGGACGATGCCGGCAACAAACTCGTCGCCGACTATTCGACCGGCATGCGGAAGAAGATCACCCTGGCCGCTGCGCTGCTGCATTCGCCGGCGGTGCTGCTGCTGGACGAGCCGCTCGAGGCGGTCGACCCGGTCTCCGCCCGGATCATCCGAAATGTGTTGCACCGCTACACGACCGGCGGCGGCACCGTGGTGTTCTCCTCGCACGTGATGGCCCTTGTCGAAGGGCTCTGCTCGCATGTGGCGGTGATGGCCAACGGCCGGATCATCGCCGCCGGCGAGCTGGCCGAAGTCCGCGGGTCGGCGGCCAGCCTGGACGACGCCTTCATGCACCTCGTCGGCGCTTCCGATGTGCAGGAAGGGGGCCTGTCATGGTTGGGGTCTTCGCAAGTCTGAAATGGCGGCTGGTCACCAGCCGGCTGCGGGCCACCAGGGGCGCCACCAGGGCATGGCTGATCGTCGGCATGGTGGTGCTGTTCCTGTTCCTCGGTCTGATCACGTTCGGGCTGGCCTCGCTGCGGATGCTGCCCGACGTCGCCCTGCCGGTCATCACCACCATGTTCGCCGTGCAGCTGATCGGCTGGGTACTGACCCCACTGGTGGCCTTCGGGGTGGACGAGACAGTGGATCCGGCGCGGTTCGCGCTACTGCCGCTGCGCCCGCAAACGCTGCAGGTCGGTCTGCTCACGTCCTCGCTGATCGGCTACTTCCCGGTGGCCAACATGATCGTGCTGCTCGGCGCCGCCGTCGCGCTCGGGGTGCCGTGGTCGGTGCTGCCCATCGCGGTGCTGTGCGCCGCGGCGCAGCTGCTGCTCTGCGTTGTGCTCTCCCGGGCCGCCTCCACCTCGATGTCCGGCCTGATGGCCAGCCGCCGCGGTCGTGATCTCGGGATGGCCGTCGGGCTGCTGATCTTCCTGCTGTACATGGGTTTCGTCGCGGTGATCAACAACCCGGGTGACGGCAATGCACTGCAGGGCGGGACCGAGGCGGTTGCCTCGGTGCTGCAGTGGACCCCGCCGGGGGCGCTGGCCACGTTGCCGAACCTGGTGGCGACCGGACAGTGGGCCCATGCCGGGCTGGCCGCTGTGATCGCGCTGGCCGCGCTGGGCCTGGCCTGGTGGTGGTGGTCGGTCGCGTTGGCCCGCAGCCTGACCACGGTGCCGTCCACCACCGCCGGCTCGTCGCCGGCCGGCGACAGCCACGACACCGCGGTCGGGGTGGGGGTCCGCGGCACCATGCAGGTGGTCGCCGGCCGGGACCGGGTGCTCCTCTGGCGGGACCCGATGCGCCGGATGCCATGGCTGATGCTTGCGGTGCTCACCGTGGTCTGGCCGTTCCTGGTGGTCCGCGGTCAGGGCGCCGTCTTCGCGGTCACCCTCGGGGCGATCTTCTGCGGCGCCCAGGCGGGCAATCAGTACGGCGTTGAGGGTTCCGGCCTGTGGCTGCACCTGCAGACCATCACCGACCGGACCAGGGCCAGGGGCGAGGTGCTCGGCCACGCCATCACCGCGGTGCTGCCCGGCACGGTCGTCATTCTGGTGGCGATCGCAGTGCAGGCCGTCGCCCGTGACGACTACCCGAACGTTCCGGCCGCGCTGGGCGTGTGCTTCGGCGCCATGCTCGGGGCGGTCTCGGCGGCGTGTTACCTGTCGGCGGCGCTGCCCTACGCGCAGCCGCAGAGCCGCAAGTCACTGTTCGCCTCCAGCGTGCCGGGGCAGAAGGGCCGCACGGCAGCCGCCAGTCTCGGGCTGATCGGCGGGGGCCTCGCGGTGGCGTTGCCGGCCGTCGCGGCGGTCGTACTGTCGTTGACCGTCGACCCGGCGTGGGGCTGGCTGGCCCTGGTGCTCGGCCCGCTCGCCGGAGTCATCGCACTGGTGATCGCCTCGCGGATGACCGCGAACCGCTACCTGGAGAACTCCACCGAGATCTTCGCGGTGGTGTCCGCCGGCGACCGGGTGTGACTCCCGGTCAGCGGCCGCCCATCGCCCGCTCGGCGAAGGCGCGCAGGCCGTTGCGCGGGTGCGGCTGTTGCTGCGACGGAACGACCGGCGAGCCAGCGGTGGGCGACTGATCGTCGGAGTCGGTGATCCTGGCGAACGTGTCCGTTGCCGATTCGCTCGGGTCCGACGCCGCGGCGGTGGCGGATTCCGGGCCGACATCGGTGGTCAGCGGATCACGCGTGTCGCCCTCGGCGGTGGCGCGAGCCCGGCCGTCCTGCTCGTCGGCATCCTGGGCGCGCAGCGACTCGATGGTCACGCCGTCCCAGGGGCCCTGCTCGCTGTCGTAGGTCGACGGCAGGCCGGTGGGCCGATCCTGCGGGTGGACCGGGAAGTCGCCGGTCACGGGGCGCCCGGCTTCGGACTGCGGTGGGTCGAGCAGGGCCGGCGCGGACGCCGCCAGCTTGTCCACCTGGCCGAGGTGCTCACGCAGCGAATCCAGCTGGTCGAGCACGGTGGCGCGCAGCGCGGTGAGCTCCTGCACGGCCTGGTCGGCGTCGGCTACCCGCTGATGCGACTCCGCGGCGGCCCGCCGGATGAGCTCGGCGGAATGCGCGGTGGCCTCCTGCATCAGCCGTTCGGCCTCCGCGGTGGCGTCGGCCACCCGCTGCCGGGCATCGGCGACCGAGAGTTCCTCGCGTTCGGTGAGCCGTTGGTGTGCCTCGGCCCGACGTGCGCTGATCGCGATCTCGAAGTCCTCGTCCACGGCGTTCCGCCGGGCGGTGCCCTCGTTGTCCAGCCGCAGCCGCTCGGCGGTGGCCGCGGCGGTCAGCGCCTCGGCCTCGTCGCGGGCGGAGGTGAGGGTCTGCTCGGACTCGGCGCGGGCCGAGGTCAGGGTGGAGGTGGCCTCCTCGCGGGCCGCCGTCAGGGTGGCGGTCGCCTCGTCCCGGGCGGCGGCCAGGGTCGCGCGGGATTCCGCGCTTGCCTCGCCGACCAGCCGCTCTGCCTCGGCCGTGGCAGCCGCGACGGCGGTCTGGGACTCCTGCAGGGCAACGCTCCTGGTGTTCTCCGCCTCGGCGGTGGCCTCGGTCAGCAGGTCCCTGACCTGGTCGGCAAGCTGCCGGCGGGTGCGCTCGCGCTCCGCGTCGAAGGCCTCCCGCTCGGCGACCGTTGCGGCGGTCATGGCCGCTGCGGCTGCCTTCACCTTCTCCGCCTCGGCGTTGGCCCTGGCCCGGATCTCGGCGGCTTCCTCCTCGGCGAGCCGGATCATCCGCTGCATCCGGTTGGACAGTCCCGTCATCGAGACCGGTTCCCGGGCGAGGTTGTCCAGCTGCGCTCGCAGCTCGTCCACCTCGGTCTGGGCATGGTGCAGCTGGGTCGAGACCTCGGAGAGTCGCTGGTTCGTCGCGTCACCGTTCGCGGTGGCGATCCGCAGGTCGTATTCCAGCCGTTCCAGGTGTGCGGTGACCTGCTCGGGCGCAAAGCCGCGGCGGACAAGATCGAACGGAATCTGGGCGGGCAGCCACTCGTTGGAGCTCATGGCTTCATCGTCCCACTCGCCGACGCTGAGTCCGCGCAGGCAACGCCGGTGTCAGCCGGCGTCCCGGCGGGTTGGACCAGCTCCACCAACACACCGCCGGCGTCCTTGGGATGCAGGAAGTTGATGGACGACCCGGCGGTGCCGCGTCGGGGCTGGTCGTACAGGGTGCGTACGCCGGCCGCCCGGGCCGCCTGCGCCGCCTCCCGGACGTCGGCGACCCGGTAGGCCAGCTGCTGCAGTCCGGGGCCGTTGCGGTCCAGGAACTTGGCAATGGTGGACTCCGCTGTCAACGGGGCCAGCAGCTGCACCTGCGCGCCGTCCCGGTAGGCGATCATCGCCTCCTCGACGCCCTGTTCCTGGTTGCGTTCGCGGTGCACCAGCCGGCCGCCGAGGACGCCGGTGTGGAACGTGATTGCCGCCTCCAGATCGGGCACTGCGATGCCGACATGGTCGATTGCGGTGATACCGATCCCAGTTTCAGTCCCAGTCATCGCCCCACCGTAGCGCCGGGGGAATTCGCCCGGCCGAGTCGGCCCGGTGAGTGGTCTACCTTCTAGCGCATGGTGACCGGACCCGGGACGAGCGCCGCGGATCTGCTCGCGGCGGCCGACCGGGGCTCCGTCCGGGCGATCGCCCGGTTGCTCAGCCGGGTGGAGGCGGGCGGCCGCCGGGCGGCGGAGGTGGCCGGCTGCCTGACCGGCCGGCCCAGGAGAGGCGTCATCGTAGGGCTGACCGGTCCGCCCGGGGTGGGCAAGTCCACCCTGACGACTGCGATCATCGCCCGGCTGCGGGCCGCCGAGCGGCGGGTGGCGGTGCTGGCGATCGATCCGTCCAGCCCGTTCAGCGGTGGCGCGTTGCTCGGCGACCGGGTCCGGATGGGGGAGCACAGCACCGACGGCGGCGTGTACATCCGCTCGATGTCCAGCCGCGGCGCCCTGGGCGGACTGTCAGCGGCGGCGCCGGCCGCGGCGGACCTGTTGTCGGCCATCGGTTTCGACGACGTGCTGGTGGAAACCGTCGGGGTCGGGCAGAACGAGATCGCGGTGATGCGGCTGGCCGACTCGGTAGTCGTCGTGCTGGCGCCCGGCATGGGCGACGGCATCCAGGCGGCCAAAGCCGGCATTCTGGAGATCGCAGATGTGTTGGTGGTGAACAAGTCTGACCACGAGGGGGCCGCCGTGACGGTGCGCGACCTGAAGTCGATGGTGGCGCTGGGCCGGACCGGGACCGCGGACCCGGGTGCGTGGCGGATCCCGGTGCTGTCCACCACCGCGTCCACCGGAGCCGGGGTCGACGATCTCCTCACCGCGCTGGCCGCGCACCGCGACCAGTTGGCCGCGCACGGCGGCGCGCAGCGCCGGCGACAGCAGCGGGCGGAGGTGGCGGTGCAGGCCGTGCTGCTGCAGGAGATCCATCAGGCGCTGACCTCGGCCGCCGGTCAATCCCAGCTCGAACGGGCTGCCGCGTCGGTCGCGGCCGGCACCACCGATCATCACCAAGCGGCCCGAGACGTCCTGCACTGGCTGCTCGCCGCCACCGGATAACCTGGTGCCGACCGGCCAACCCGTTGCGCTACCGTGACTTTCATGACCGACACCATCATTGCCGCCAATGTGGTGAAAAGGTACGGAACGCTCACCGCTGTCGATGACGTGTCATTGTCGGTGGGGCACGGGGAGTTTTTCGGAATTCTCGGACCGAACGGGGCCGGCAAGACCACCCTGCTGGAGATCATCGAAGGGTTGCGGGAAGCCGACTCCGGCTCCGTGGAAGTGCTCGGCGAACCGGTGTGGCCGCGAAATCCCCGGCTGCTGAACAAGTTCGGCGTTCAGTTGCAGGCCACCGCGTTCTTCGAGCGGCTCACCACGCGGGAGCAACTGCAGACCTTCGCAGCGCTGTACGGCACGCCAACGAGTCGGGTGGACGAGATGCTCGAATTGGTCGCGCTGACCGACAAGGCCGGCACCCAGGCCGAGAAACTGTCCGGCGGCCAGGCGCAACGGTTGTCGATCGCCTGCGCGTTGATCCACGATCCGGAGATCGTTTTCCTGGACGAACCGTCCGCCGCGCTTGATCCGCAGGCGCGACGCAATCTGTGGGATGTGTTGCGCGCCATCAATGATCGGGGCAAAACGGTCGTGCTGACCACGCACTACATGGACGAGGCCGAATCGCTGTGCGACCGCGTCGCGATCATGGACAACGGCAGGATCCTGCAGCTCGGGGCGCCGGCCGAGCTGGTCCGCAATCTCGACGCCCCGATCAGGATCTCCGTGGTGGCCGGGGCCCTGTCGGCCGATCTGGCCCGGTCGATCGACGGGGTCGACGAGGTCCGCACCGACAAGGTGTCCACCGTCATCGCCACCCGCCGGCCGGCCCCCGTCCTGGCGGCGCTCGCCGAGGCTGACGCATTGGAGGGCCTGCAGGTCAGCGGCGCCACCCTGGAGGACGTCTTCCTCGAGCTGACCGGACGGGAGTACCGGGCATGAGGGCATTTCAGAGCCTCTCCACCGCAATGCTCAAGGGTTTCTACCGGGACAAACTGAGTTTGTTCTTTGCGATCCTGTTCCCGCTGTTCTTCATCGTGATCTTCGGCACGGTGTTCGCCAACAGCGGCGCTGCCAGGCCGCAGGTCATCGAGGTGGGCGCGGTGCCGCTGATCGACTCGATGCCGGCCGAGGCCAGGGCGAGCCTGGACCAAGCGGTCGAGATCGTGCCCGGCACTACCCTGGACGCCGCGCTGGAACAGGTGAGCAAAGGCGACGCCGATGCGGCCCTCCAGCAGCAGGGCGACACGCTGCTGCTGAACTTCTCCTCCGCGGATCCGGTCGGCGCAGCGTCCGTGCAGGGCATCTTCTCGGCCTTCGTCGACCAGGCGAACGTCGCCGTCTCGGGCGCTCCGCCGACCTACACCCTGCAGGCCGAGCAGGTGGAGGACCAGTCGCTGCAACCCATTCAGTACATCGCGCCCGGGATGATCGGCTACGGCATCGCCGTCGGCGCGGTGTTCGGGGCGGCACTGACGCTGATCACCTGGCGGGAGAAGAAGCTGTTGCGCCGGCTGCGGCTGGCCCCGGTGTCGACCGCAACGGTGGTCGGCTCGCGGGTCTCGGTCTCCGTCGGGGTGGCTATCGGCCAACTCATCCTGTTCGTGGCGATCTCGGTGCTGCCGTTCCTCGGACTGCAGCTGAACGGCGCCTGGTACATGGCTGTGCCGCTGGTGATCGCCGGCACCCTGGCCTTCCTGGCCATCGGCCTGCTGGTCGGCTCCGTTGCCAAGACGGCCGAGGGTGGCAGTGGGCTGGCCAACCTGATCACCCTGCCGATGGCGTTCCTGTCCGGTGCGTTCATCCCGCTGGAGGCCGCGCCGCAGTGGCTCGTCGTGGTGTCGAAGTTCCTGCCGATGGGCTACCTGGTGGAGGGGATGAAGGACGTCATGGTGCGCGGGGAGGGCCCGTCTGCGGCGTTCCTGCCGATCGTCATCCTGCTCGGTTTCGCGGCCGTCGTGACGTTCATCGCGACCAGGGTGTTCCGCTGGGACACCGCATGACGGCTGGGGTCAGGCGAAGTCGCCGGCCGCCTGCCGCACCTTGGTGAGCAGCACCGACAGCTGATCCAGCTCGTGGTTGTCCAACCCCACGACGCCGAAATCCGCAGCGGTGACTGCCTCGGTCGCGCCGGTCAGCCGGGCCCGGCCGGCATCGGTCAGCTCGACCAGGGTGGTCCGGCGATCGCTCGGGTGCGGGAGTCGGCGGGCCAGTCCGTCGGACTCCAGCCGGTCGACGATGTTGGTGATCGACGTCGGGTGCAGCTGCAGCCGCTCGCCCATCATCCGCATGGGCAGTGATCCGCGACTGGAGAAGGACAGCAGGACCAGTGCCTCGTAACGGGCGAAGGTGAGCCCGTGCGGCTTGAGCCGCTCGTCCACGGTGGCCTGCAGGATCTGCTGCACCCGCATGATGTTGGTGACCGCGGACATCGAGATGCTGGGTCCGATGCGCTCCGCCCAAGTGTCGGCCGCCTTCGCGATCGGGTCGAAGGGCAACGCCGGGGCCGTGACGTGCGAACTCATTACTGCACGGTAGCAAGGACGGGCCGACGCACTGATGGTAGGTAGTCCGACTATCGGATATCCTCAGAATTGGCCGCAGTGGTCGACGGAAAGGTGGGACGCGTGCACGAGGACGACAGGAACCGGGCGGGCATCGCCGACGGACGCCGCCGGTGGGAGGAACGGTTCGCGGCCGCACACTCCGCCGGCCGGGTCAGGGACATCGACTACTCGACGCTGTCCGGGATGACCGTCGAGCCCGCCTACGGTCCGGCACCGGGGGACGTGGTCGAAGACTTCGATCGGATCGGCTGGCCGGGGGAGTTCCCGTTCACCCGCGGCCTGCACGCCACCGGGTACCGGGGCAAACCGTGGACCATCCGGCAGTTCGCCGGCTTCGGCAACGCGGAACACGCCAATGAGCGGTACAAGATGATCCTCGCGCACGGCGGCCACGGGCTGAGCGTGGCGTTCGACATGCCGACGCTGATGGGCCGGGACTCCGACGACCCGTGGGCGCTGGGTGAGGTCGGACACTGCGGGGTGGCCATCGATTCCGCCACTGACATGCAGACCCTCTTCGACGGCATCGACCTGGGCCAGGTCACCACCTCGATGACCATCTCCGGTCCCGCTGTTCCGATGTTCTGCATGTATCTGGTCGCCGCAGAGCGGGCCGGAGTGCCCGTCGGCGCACTGAACGGGACGCTGCAGACCGACATCTTCAAGGAGTACATAGCGCAGAAGGAGTGGATCTTCCCGCCCGCGCCGCACCTGCGGCTGATCGGCGACCTGATGGAGTTCTGCACCGAGCAGATGCCCGACTACAAGCCGCTGTCGGTGTCCGGGTACCACATCAGGGAGGCCGGCTCGACGGCCGCGCAGGAGCTCGCCTACACCCTGGCCGACGGGTTCGGGTACGTGGAGCTGGGCCTGTCCCGCGGGATGGACGTGAACGCCTTCGCGCCCGGGCTGAGCTTCTTCTTCGATGCGCACATCGACTTCTTCGAGGAGATCGCGAAGTTCCGCGCCGCGCGGCGTATCTGGGCCCGCTGGATGCGAGATGTCTACGGCGCCAGCGATCCCCGGGCCCAGTGGCTGCGTTTTCACACCCAGACCGCCGGCGTCTCGCTGACCGCGCAGCAGCCGGACAACAACGTCACCCGCACCGCGATCGAGGCCCTGGCGGCCGTCCTGGGCGGGACGAACTCGTTGCACACCAACGCGTTGGACGAGGTGCTGGCGCTGCCCAGCGAGAAATCCGCGCAGATCGCGCTGCGCACCCAACAGGTCATCATGGAAGAAACCGGGGTGATCAACGTCGCCGATCCGCTGGGCGGCAGCTGGTACATCGAGGCGCTCACCGACCGGATGGAAGCCGAGGCCGAGCGAATCTTCGACCGGATCCGCGACCTGGCGGCCCTGGCGGTGCCGTCCGGTCAGCACCAGGTCGGCGTGATGACCAGCGGAATCCTGCGCGGGATCGAGGACGGCTACTTCACCGGTGAGATCGCCGACGCCGCGTTCGCCTACACCATCGCCGTGGAGAAGGGCGACAAGAAGGTCGTCGGGGTGAACGGGCACACCGCTGGCATCGGCGAGGACCTGGAGATCCTACGGATCTCCGGCGCGGTGGAGACCGAGCAGAACGCGCTGTTGGCCCGACGCCGGCTGGCCAGGGACGACAACGCGGTCCGCGCCGGTCTGAGCGAGCTGATTGCCGCGGCCGCCGGCAGCGACAACATGCTGCCGGCAATGCTCGCGGCGGCCCGGGCGGAAGCCACCCTCGGGGAGATCTGTCACGCCCTGCGCGGCGTCTGGGGTACCTACACCGAACCGGCCCGCATCTGAGCGCTCCGGGTCGTGACCGACAGCCTGGCAACGTCCGGCCGCTCAGCCGTGTGAAAATGAACCCATGAGCCGCCCGGACCCCCGGCAACAGGCCGCCGCCCTCCCAGCGGCCTTCGCCGGCGCCATCGACCTGTCAGGACTGAAGAACCGAGCCACCGCGGCCGCCGCTGGCCCGGCCGCCGCCGGACCCGGCGCTGCCCCGGCTGCCGACGCCGCCCCGGCGTCACCGTTCGTTGTCGACGTGGACGAGGCGAGCTTCGGCAGCCTGCTGCAGGCTTCGGCCCAGGTGCTGGTGGTCGTCGACCTGTGGGCCTCCTGGGCCGAGCCCAGCAAGGAGCTGTCCGCAATCCTGGCCAAGCTCGCCGCCGCAGCCGGTGGCTCCTGGATCCTGGCCAGGGTCGACGTCGACGCGAACCCGCGGATCGCGCAGGCCTTCGGCGTGCAATCACTGCCCATGGTGGTCGCGCTGGCCAAGGGTCAGCCGGTTGACGCGCTCAACTCCGTGCTCACCGAACCGCAGGCGCGGCAATGGATCTCGGCGCTGCTCGATGCCCTGCGCGATCAGTTGCCGGGCATCGGCGAAGCGGAGGCGCTGACCGGTCGGTCGGCCGAGCCGGCCCAACCGGAGCCCGAGGATCCCCGGTTCATCGCCGCCGAGCAGGCGCTGGCCAATGGTGACTACGCGGCTGCGGAACTCGCTTATCAGCAGATCCTTGCGGTCGAGCCGGGCAATATCGAGGCCAAGGCTGCGCTGGCTCAGACCGGACTGCTGTCCAGGGTCGAGCAGTTACCGCCCGATGCGATCGGGCAGGCGGATGCGGCGCCGGGCGACGTGCAGGCGCAGCGCAATGCCGCCGACCTGCAGCTGGCCAACGGCGACATCGACGGCGCGTTCGCCAGGCTGGTCCAGACGGTCCGGCGGACCGCCGGTGACGAGCGCGCCGCCGCCCGCGAACACCTGGTCGAGCTGTTCACGCTCTTCCCGCCCGATGACGAGCAGGTGATCAAGGCCCGCCGGGCACTGGCGGCGGCGCTGTACTGACCGTCAGCCGCAGGCCGCCGGCCCCCGGTGGAACCCGTCCGCGTAGGCGGCCAGCTCGTCGAAGCTCACGCCCGGTCGGGAACGGATCAGGTCCATCGCCTCGTCGGCGTCGGTCGGCCAGGAGCCGAGCGTGTCGGCGCCGGCCTTGCCGAACACCGACGCGGTCCAGGCACCGGTGAAACACGTTGCGCCCGAGCGGGTCCCGGTGCTGGCCTGGCCGGCGGCGATGGCGACGGCGGCAGCCGCCGCGAACTGCCCGATCCGCGTGGACAGCGCGAGGTCGGCCGGGTCCGGCGCCGGGACCGCGCCTGGTGCTCCGGGAACGCCGGCGGAGAACTGGCCGACCGACGTGCGGGCAGCGGCGAGCACGTCCTCGGTCGAGGAGAACCGGGGCAGCGTCGACGGCGGGCCGGTGGTCACCCCGGGCCGGCCCAGCGTCAGCGGCAGGTCGTCCCTCGTCATCGCCGGGCAGGCCGTTGACCCGCCGCGGAAGCCGACCAGCAGGAAGCTGAGCCGGTCGAGACCGAGTCCGTGGGCGGTCGGGTCGGCAGGGGAGACGGTGGCGGCGTCGCGGAAATCCAGCAGCGGCGCAACCGCCCGGACCAGTGAGGAAGGCGGCAGGTGCAGCCGCTGCGTGTTGCCGGAGGAGGCCCAGGCGAGGAACGCTCCGGCGTCACAGTCCGCCTGCGCCTCGATCAGGATGGACGGATAGCGCCCCGGATCCTGCTGGCGCTCTTGGGGTGTCGGACCGATCTGAGCCTGCACTGCGTGCCCGAACTCGTGCGCGAAGGCGGCGGCCAGCCCGGCACTGCCGTAGGCGCCGAGCAGCACCGGGACGAGTGCGGCGGAGTCGAAGACGATGCCGTCACCTTGCGGGCAGTAGAACGCGTTCCCGGCGATCTGCGCGGGGTCGGAGATGCACAGCGCCGACCCGATGGACGCGGTGGAGTCCATCGACACGTAACCACCCGCGGGCGGCCGGAGCGCCGGGCCGCCGGCCGCCGCGATCTGCGCGATCCAGAAGTCCTGCAGATCGGCCAGCACCGCGGCCACCGCGCGGTCTCCGTCGGCGGCCAGATCGCCCGACTGGCCGATCACCCGGACGGGGGCGGCCGGCGCCGACAGGTCGATGCGTTCGGCCGCCACGGCGCTGCCCGGCACCGACCGCAACGAGTGGGCCGGTGCCGGGACCGCAAGCAGCACAACAAGGCAGACCGCCGGGACGGCCACCAACAGGGCGGTCCAGCGCCGCCCGGTCAGCTCATCACTGATCCGTGACGGGCACCAACCACAGCGCACCGAGCGGCGGGATGGTGATCGTCGCCGACGCAGGCTGACCGTGTGATGCATGGTCGGACGCGATCACCGCGCCCATGTTGCCCGCACCCGACCCGCCGTAGAGCTCGGAGTCGGTGTTCACCGCCTCGCGCCACACCCCGGCGAACGGCAGCCCGATCCGATACCCGCTGTGCGGCATCGGCGCGAAGTTGACGATGCAGGCGATCACCGAGCCGTCGCGGCCCCAGCGCAGGTAGGCCAGCACGTTTCCTTCCCGGTCGTTGGCGTCCAGCCAGGTGAACCCGGCCGGGGTGAAGTCCTGCGAGTACAGCGCCGGGCTGGCCTTGTAGACCCGGTTCAGGTCGCCGACCAAGGTGCGGACGCCGTTGTGCAGCGGGTAGTCCTTGAGCTGCCAGGGCAGCTGGATCGCCTGGTTCCACTCCCACGGGTTGCCCAGTTCCTGACCCATGAACAGCAACTGCTTGCCGGGGTGTGCCCACTGGTGGGCCAGGAACGTCCGCAGCGTCGCCGCCTTCTGCCACTCGTCACCTGGGACCTTCGACCACAGCGACCCCTTGCCGTGCACCACCTCGTCGTGCGAGATGGGCAGCACGAATTGCTCGGAAAACGCGTACATCAACGAGAAGGTCATCTCGTTGTGGTGCCAGGACCGGTAGATGGCGTCCCGGGAGATGTAGCCCAGGCTGTCGTGCATCCAGCCCATGTTCCATTTCAGGTGGAAGCCGAGGCCGCCGAGGTGCGTCGGCCGGGTGACGCCCGGCCAGGCGGTGGATTCCTCGGCGATCATCAGCACCCCGGGGACCCGCTTGCCGACGGTCGCGTTCGTCTCCTGCAGGAAGGCCACGGCGTCCAGGTTCTCGTTACCGCCGTAGATGTTCGGCAGCCACTGGCCGTCCTCGCGGGAGTAGTCCAGGTAGAGCATCGAGGCCACCGCGTCGACCCGCAGGCCGTCGACGTGGTACTGCTCCAACCAGTACAGCGCATTCGCGACCAGGAAGTTGCGGACCTCGCGCCGGCCGAAGTCGAACACCAGGGTGCCCCAGTCCGGTTGCTCGCCCCGTCGTGGGTCGGCGTGCTCGTACAGCGACGTGCCGTCGAACTTGCCCAGCGCCCACTCGTCTTTCGGGAAGTGCGCCGGCACCCAGTCCAGGATGACGCCGATGCCGGCCTGGTGCAGCCGGTCGATCAGATAGCGCAGGTCGTCCGGCGAGCCGAACCGCGAATCCGGCGCGTAGTAGGACGTCACCTGGTAGCCCCAGGACGGCGCGAACGGGTGGCCGGCCAGCGGCAGGAACTCCACGTGGGTGAAGCCGGTCTCGGCCAATTCGGCGATCAGTTCGTCGGCCATCTGCCGGTAGTCCAGGCCCATCTTCCAGGACCCGGCGTGGACCTCGTAGATCGACAGCGGGCCGCTGAGCTGGTCCGTCCGCGCCCTGGTGGCCATCCACTCCTCGTCGTTCCACTCGTGCTTCGCGGTGGCGACCAGGGACGCGGTGGCCGGCGGCACCTCGCAGGCGAAGGCCATCGGGTCGGCCTTCTCCCGCCATACCCCGTCCTGCCCGAGGATCTGGAACTTGTACCGGGTGCCGTCGCCGACGCCCGGGACGAACAGTTCCCAGACGCCGGACGAGCCCAGCGAGCGCATCGGGGTGCCGGCCCCGGACCAGTGGTCGAAGTCGCCGGTCACCCGCACACCGCGGGCGTTCGGCGCCCACACCGCAAATGAGGTGCCGGTGACGGACCCGCCCGGCGTCTCGTAGGTCCGCACGTGGGCGCCCACCACGTCCCACAGGTTCTCGTGCCGGCCCTCGCCGATCAGGTACAGGTCCATCTCGCCGAGCGTCGGCAGCCAGCGGTAGGGGTCGTCGACCTCATAGACGGCGCCCGGGCCGTAGTCGACCCTGATCCGGTAGTCCGTGACCGGCCCATCGATCACCACGGAGAACACCCCGCCGTGGGTATGGACGAACGGGATCTCCTTGCCCTCCTGCAACAGGGTGACGTTCTGCGCGTGGTGCCGCAGGGTGCGCACGATGGTGGTGCCGTCGCCCTGCGGGTGCGCGCCGAGAATGCCGTGCGGGTTGTGGGTGTCGCCGCCGATCAGCTTCTCGTAGTCGTCCGTGCTGGGCCCGCGCGCCGGTTGGACGGCGCCGCCCGCAACCGGGGTCTCCGAGGCCTTCACCCGGCTCTTGGCCGGCGCCCGCTTGGCTGGGGCCTTGGCGGCTGGGGCCTTGGCGGCCGGGGCCTTGGCGGCCGGGGCCTTGGCGGCTGGGGCCTTGGCTGCCGGGGCCTTGGCGGCGGTCGCCGTGGTTGCGGCGGGTTCCTTGGCTGCCGCCGGCTTGCGCGTCCTGGTCGGCTTCGTCGTACCCTTGTCCACTGGATCCGGGGTGTTGCTGGTGGTCACGAGATACCTCCGGTGTTGGTGAGGGCGACGACGGCCTGCAGGGGGATGGTTTCCCACAGCGGGCGATGTCCGTGTTCGTAGACGACTTCATAGATCGCTTTGTCGAGTTCGAAGGCTCGGAGCAGGCTACCGGCAAGCCGCGGGTCTGTCCCGGCCACGGCGGCGTAGCCGTCACAGAACGACGTGCGGTTGCGCTCCGCCCACTCCGCGGCCCGGTACCTGTGCTGGGCGTCGGTGTGCGGGCTGATCACCTGCCCGCGGGCGGCGTAGTCGAACGACCGCAGCATCCCGGCCACATCCTTCAGCGGGCTGTGCATGGCCCGCCGGACCTCCAGCGGTTTCGACGGCTCGCCCTCGAAATCGATGATGCTCCAACCGGTCAAGGTCCGCAGCACCTGGCCCAGATGCAGGTCGCCGTGAATCCGTTGCAGGTTGATCCCGGCGGCGTGATCGGACGCCCGGTCGAACGCGGCCATGATCGCGGGCCGGTGTTCGGCCAACGACGGGACCAGATCGGCGGCGGCATTCGCCTCGGCCCGCATCTCGTCGAGAATCTTCGTCAATTCATCGTGCGGCGCGATGTTGGTGCCGAAGGCGCGAGCCAGGTCCGCATGTACCGCGGCCACGGCCTCGCCGAGCCGGTGCGATTCGGCGGCGAAGTCGCCACCCACCTCGTCCGCCCGCAGGTCGCCCTCGCTCATCAGGTCCCGCACGCTCGAGGTGGCCATCGCCCAACCCTCCGCGCTGTTCGCGAAGAACTCGGTGAGCAACGCCAGAGTGGTCTGTTGGCCGTCGACCAGCCCGACGAACTCGCCCAGCGGCTGGGCGATGTGGGTGGAGCCGACCGCGTGCAGGGCCCGGTGGATCTCCGCATCCGGGTTGGGGCCCGGCTCGAGCCTGCGGAACACCTTGAGGATGGAGGCGTGTCCGTAGACGATCGAGGTGTTGGACTGCTCGGCTCCGATCACCAGGCCCTCGGCGCCGGTGTCGATGACGGCGTCCGGTTCCCGGCTGGCCCGCAAATTGTCGCCGAAATCCCGGTTTTGTTCGATCGCCTCCAGCAACAGCCGGGAGACGTTCGCATCCGACAGGGCGTCATAGGCGGTGCGGCCGTCGACCGCGCCGATGATCGCATGCGCAATGCGCTCCGGGACCTGCCAGCACCAGCCGATCCACATCTGGTAGAGCTGCGGCCCGGTTGCGGTGGCGACGGTGAACAGCACCTGCTCGATGTCCGCGTCGTAGTAGTTCTCCGCCACCGTCGTGCGGTGGGCGATGTCGATGGAGCTCAGCTCGAGCTGCTGGCCCTTGGCCGCGAACCAGCGCTGATGGGGCAGGTATTCCAGGAGCAACGGGACGAGTTCGTGATCGGCGGCGCCGGCGGAATGCATCCTCACATCCCCTCCGAATTGTTGGTGATGTCGAACCAGTAGAAACCGTGACCGGGCAGGGTCAGCAGGTACGGCAGCCGGCCGATTCGCGGGAACGGCGTGTGACCGGTCAACTCGATCGGGACGGCGTCGATGTGGTCCCGCAGGTCGAGCTCGACCGGCTGCGGGAAACGGGACAGGTTGTTCACGCACAGCACCGTATGCGGCGGGGTGCTCCGGTCACCGTCGAAATCCAGGGTGTAGGACAACACGGTCGGGTTGGACCCACCCAGGTCGGTGAACTGCCCGACGGCGAACGCAGCGTACCGCTTGCGGATCTCGATCATTCGCCGTGTCCAGTGCAGCAGCGAGGCGGTGGAGTTCATCTGCGCCTCGACGTTGACGGTCTGGAACCCGTAGACCGGGTCCATGATTGCCGGCAGATACAGCCGGGCCGGGTCGCATCGGGAGAACCCGGCGTTGCGGTCCGGCGACCACTGCATCGGGGTGCGGACACCGTCCCGGTCACCGAGCCAGATGTTGTCGCCCATGCCGATCTCGTCGCCGTAGTACAGCACCGGTGATCCGGGCAGGCTCAGCAGCATGGCGGTGAACAGCTCCTGCTGGTTGGTGTCGTTGTCCAGCAGGGTGGCCAGCCGCCGGCGGATGCCGATATTGGCCTTCATCCGCGGGTCCTTGGCGTACTCCGCCCACATGTAGTCGCGGTCCTCGTCGCTGACCATCTCCAGCGTGAGCTCGTCGTGGTTGCGCAGGAAGATGCCCCACTGGCCGCTCTCCGGGATGGCCGGGGTCTGCGACAGGATCTCCGAGATCGGGAACCGCTGCTCCCGCCGCGCTGCCATGAAAATGCGCGGCATCAAGGGGAAGTGAAAGCACATGTGGCATTCGTCGCCGCCGACGGTCGGGTCGCCGAAGTAATCGACGACGTCCGCCGGCCACTGGTTGGCCTCGGCCAGCAGGATGGCGTTGGGGTACTCGACGTCGAGCACCTTGCGGCAGCGCTTGAGGAACTCGTGCGTCTTGGGCAGGTTCTCCCCGTTGGTGCCCTCCTCCTCGAACAAGTACGGCACCGCGTCCAACCGGAAGCCGTCCAGGCCGAGGTCGAGCCAGAACCTCAGCGAGTCGATCATCTCGTCGCCGACCGCGGGGTTCTCGAAGTTCAGATCCGGTTGGTGGGAGAAGAACCGGTGCCAGAAGTACTGCTTGCGGACCGGGTCGAAGGTCCAGTTGCTCGGCTCGGTGTCGACGAAGATGATCCGCGCGTCCGGGTAGCCGTTGTCGTCGTCCCGCCAGACGTAGTAGTCGCCGTAAGGGCCGTCCGGGTGCCGCCTGGACTCCTGGAACCATTGGTGCGCGTCGGAGGTGTGGTTCAGCACGAGGTCGACGATGACCCGGACGCCCCGCTCGTGCGCGGCGTCCAGCAGCGCGACGAAGTCCTCGACGGTGCCGAATTCCGGCAGCACCTTGCGGTAGTCGGAGATGTCGTAGCCGCCGTCCCGCAACGGGGAGTCGTAGAAGGGCGGCAGCCACAGGCAGTCGACGCCGAGCCAGGACAGGTAGTCCAGCTTGTCGATCAACCCGCGCAGGTCGCCGGTCCCGTCGCCGTTCGAGTCGGCGAACGCCCGCACCAGGACCTCGTAGAAAACGGCGCGTTTGTACCATTCGCGGTCGGTCTCGGCGCCGGCGATGGGCCGGGCCTTGGCGTATTGACTCGCCCGCCGTTCGTGGACGATGCCCTGTCCGTCTGTATAGGTCATGCTCACCCTTCTCGCTTCATCGCTCGCGTCATCACTGTCCCGCAGCACTGCGGATTGTCAGAATGTGCGCCGGCCGCCAATGCGGGTCCAACCCCACCGCGGCCCGCCGGCCCCACCGGTACACCTCGTCGGTCAATTCGTCGACGACCTCGACCACGTCGTCCCAGTCCAGGCCCAGAGCCGGCATGCACAGATCGATCTCGCCCCACTGCTGGGACTTGGAGTCCAAACATACGACCACGACGACGATGTCATCCCCGATCGCGTTCCGACGCGAATAGCACAGCAGGTTCTCGTTCGAGATCGGATGAAAGGTAAGGCCCTTCATCCGCTGCAGGGCCGGATGCGCGCGCCGGACGGCGTTCAGCCGGGTGATCAACGGCTGCAGCGAGCGACCCTGCTCCAGTGCGCCGTCGAAATTCCTTGGCCGGAGCTGGTACTTCTCCGAATCCAGGTACTCCTCGCTGCCGGGCACCGCCTGGTTCTCGTACAGCTCGAACCCGGAGTACATCCCCCAGGCCGGCGCGAGGGTGGCGGCCAGCACCGCCCGGATGCCGAACATTCCGGGGCCGCCCTGCTGGAGCGACGCGTGCAGGATGTCCGGGGTGTTGACGAAGAAGTTGGGGCGCAGGTAGTCCGAGGTGGCGACCAGCTCGGTGCCGTACCGGGCCAACTCGTCCTTCCCGGTGCGCCAGATGAAGTAGGTGTACGACTGGCTGAAGCCGACCCTGGCCAGCTCGTGCATCATCGGCGGTGAGGTGAAGGCCTCCGCCAGGAAGATCACGTCCGGGTTCTCGTCATGCGCCGTGGTGATGAGCCACTGCCAGAAATTGAGCGGCTTGGTGTGCGGGTTGTCGACCCGGAAGATCGTGACGCCGTGGTCGATCCAGAACCGCACGATGCGCAGCGCCTCGGTGGACAGGCCGGCCGGGTCGTTGTCGAAGTTCAGCGGGTAGATGTCCTGGTACTTCTTGGGCGGGTTCTCGGCGTACGCGATGGTCCCGTCCGGCCGGGTGGTGAACCACTGTGGGTGCTCGGTCACCCACGGATGGTCCGGCGAGCACTGCAGCGCCAAGTCGAGCGCCACTTCGAGTCCGCGGTCGCGGGCGGCGGCGACGAAGTCATCGAAATCGGTCAGCGTGCCCAGCTCCGGATGCACGGCGTCGTGCCCGCCCGCGGCCGAACCGATCGCCCACGGTGACCCGACGTCACCCGGCTCGCAGATCTCAGAGTTGTTGCGGCCCTTGCGGTATTGCTGACCGATGGGATGAATCGGCGGCAGGTAGACGATGTCGAAACCCATGGTGGCGGCGCGGTCCAACTGCGCCACCGCGTCGCTGAAGGTGCCGTGCCGCAGCGGCCGGCCGTCCGGATCCACCACCGCGCCACAGGACCGCGGGAAGAACTCGTACCAGGAGCCGAACTCGGCAAGCCGGCGGTCCACCCAGACGAACAGCGGGTCGGCCGAGGTGATCAGTTCGCGGATCGGGTCCGCGGTCAGCACCGGCCAGAGCTCGGCGGACAGCGCCGGACCGATCCGCTCGGCAACCGACCGATGGTCGTCCCGCAGGGCGTGGATCGCCGCCGTGACGGCGCCCGCATACCGCTGCGCCGGCCGGGACACCACCCGCTCCAGCAGCCGCGCACCGGTTTCCAGGTCGTTGCCGAGTTCCTGACCGGACTGGCCGACGGCCGCCTTGGCCTCGACGTCGTGCCGCCAGGAGGCAAGCGGGTCGCCCCAGGCCTGCATCGTCAGCGTCCACAGACCGTGCCGATCGGGCACCACGGACGCCTCGAACCGGCTGCTCCAACTCGCTTCCCGATGCATCAGGACCAGCGCGGCGGCGTCGGCCGCGACGCCGGGCGGGCACCAGAGAAGGTTGGCGCCGACGGCCTCGTGTCCTTCCCGAAAGACGGTGGCCGAAACAGTGATTTCTTGCCCGATGACTGCCTTCGCTGGGTAACGTCCACCTGCCACACTGGGGGCAAGGTCGTTCAGTCCGAGTCGGCCGGCCACCGAGCAAACCTACCGGTGATGATGACCGGCCGCCGACCATGTGCATCGTCGGGTCGGCCGGCGCCGCTCCATGGCAGTTGACCTGCTAAATCGGTTCGGCCTGCGGGTTCGCGGTGCGGGTCGGTCGCCCGGACACGCCCGGGCGAGTAGGACGATCACCGCACCAGGCGTTAAATTCTTCTGGTGAAGGCTCTCCGACGTTTCACCGTCCGCCCGCAGCTGCCGCCGCCGCTGCAGCCGCTCGGTGCTCTGGTACGCAATCTCCGGTGGTCCTGGCATCCGGCAAGCCAGGATCTCTTCGCCGACATCGATCGCACACTCTGGGACAGGTTCGAGGGTGACCCCCTGAAACTGCTCGGCGCGGTCTCGGTGTCCCGCCTCGAGGAACTCGCGCAGGACCAGTCCTTCCTGAGCCGAATGCACGGTCTGGCCGCCGATCTCGACCACTACCTGACCGACCCGCGGTGGTATCAGCACCAGGTGAGCATCGGCGCGAACCTGCCGGCGGCCGTTGCCTACTTCTCGATGGAGTTCGGCGTCACCGAAGCGCTACCGAACTATTCCGGTGGTCTGGGCATCCTGGCCGGCGACCACCTCAAGTCCGCCTCCGACCTCGGTGTGCCGATCATCGGCGTCGGCCTGCTCTACCGGTTCGGCTACTTCTGGCAATCGTTGTCGTCCGACGGTTGGCAGCAGGAGCACTATCCGGCGCACGACCCGCAGGGGTTGCCGATCGATCGCGTGCTGGGCGCCGACGGCGAGCAGTTGGCGGTGAGTGTGCCGATGCCCGGCGGGCGGCTGCTGACCGCCCGGATCTGGTGTGCGCAGGTCGGCCGGGTGCCGTTGCTGCTGCTGGACGCGGACATCGAGGCGAACGACGACTTCCTGCGCGGCACCACCGACCGGCTCTACGGCGGTGATCAGGACCACCGGATCAAGCAGGAGATCCTGCTGGGCATCGGCGGCGTGCGGGCCGTGCTGGCCTTCGCGGAGGCGACCGGGCACCCGCTGCCCGAGGTCTTCCACATGAACGAGGGGCACGCCGGGTTCCTGGGCCTGGAGCGGATCAACTCGCTGATCGTCGACCACGGGCTGACCTTCACCGAGGCGCTGTCCGGGGTGCGGGCGGGCACGGTGTTCACCACGCACACCCCGGTGCCGGCCGGCATCGACCGGTTCCCGGTGGACCTGGTGCGGCACTACCTGGACCCCGGCAGCGACGGCATGTCCCGGCAGCTGCCCGGCCTGGTGGTGGACGAGGTGATCGCGCTCGGCTCCGAGGACGACCCGCATCGGTTCAACATGGCGCACATGGGCCTGCGGCTCGCGCAGCGGGCCAACGGGGTGGCGAAGCTGCACGGCCGGGTGTCGCGGAACATGTTCGCCCCGCTCTACCCGGGTTTCGAGGCCGACGAAGTGCCGATCGGCTCGGTGACAAACGGAGTGCACCTGCCTACCTGGGCGGCTCGTGAGATGTACGACGTCGCCGGCGACCTGGCCGATTGGCAGGACCTGGCGGCCGCCTCGGAATGGCCGGCCGCGGACAAGGTCTCCTCCGACCGGCTGTGGGAACTGCGCAATGTGCTGCGGCAGCGGTTGGTGGCGACGGCCCGCGCGACGGTGCGCAAGTCGCACCTGCAGCGCGGCGCGACGGTGGCCGAACTGGGCTGGACCGAGTCGATTCTCGACCCGGACATCCTGACCATCGGGTTTGCCCGCCGGGTGTCGACCTACAAGCGGCTGACCCTGATGCTGCGCGACCCGGCCCGGTTGCGGGCGATCCTGCTCGACCCGGACCAGCCGGTGCAGATCGTCGTCGCCGGCAAGGCCCACCCGGCCGACGACGGCGGGAAGCGGTACATGCAGGAGATGGTCCGGTTCACCGATGACCCGACCCTCCGGCACCGCATGGTGTTCCTGCCCGACTACGACATGGGGATGGCGGCGGTGCTGTGCGCCGGCGCCGACGTCTGGCTGAACAACCCGATCCGGCCGCAGGAGGCGTCCGGCACGTCGGGGATGAAGTCGGCCCTCAACGGCGGGCTGAACCTGTCGATCTCCGACGGCTGGTGGGACGAGCTGTACGACGGGCACGACGGCTGGACCATCCCGACCGCGGACGGGGTCGGCGACGACAACCGCCGGGACGACCTGGAGGCGGCCGCGCTCTACGACCTGATCGAGAAGCGGGTCGCGCCGTTGTTCTACCGCCGGGGCGAGTTCGGCCGACCGGACGGCTGGGTGGACACCGTTCGGCACACGCTCGCCTACCTCGGACCGCGGGTGCAGGCGACCCGGATGGTGCGCGACTACGTCACCGAGTACTACGGCCCGGCCTCGATGTTCTCCCGTGCGGTGACCGGCGACCTGACCGTGGCCAAGGGTCTGGCCGCCTGGAAGGACCAGGTGCGAGCGGCCTGGCCGAGCGTCCGGGTGATCAACGTCGACACCTCCGGAATCGGTACCGAACCGTCATTGGGCAATCTGATGACGCTGCGGGCCTACCTCGACCTCGGCGGGCTCGCCCCTGAGGATGTCGAGGTGCAGGCCGTCACCGGCCGGGTCGACATCAACGAGCAGCTGCACGACATCACCACCGTGGACATGGATTTCGTCGACGGCGACGCCCGTGGGGATGGCTACCGGTACGAGGCGCAGCTCCCGTTGACCCAGTCCGGTGCAGTCGGCTATACGGTCCGGGTGCTGCCCAAGCACGAGTTGCTCGCCTCGCCGGCGGAGATGGGGCTGGTTACGACGGCGTGAACCGGTCGGCCCGCAGCAGCCACAAGGTGCGGCCCGGGATAACCAGCGGTTCGTCGACCGGCAGGGCCGCCGGGTCGGCCGGTTCGCCGGTCGGCGTGCTGGTGTCCAGGACGGGGAAATAGCTGATGCTGTACGGCATTCCGGGCAGCACCAGGGTGGCGGGTCCGGCGTCGGCGTGCAGCACGAGCAGCCACGAGACGTCGGTCAGCGGCTCGCCGTCGCTGGTGTGGCCGCGGACGTCCCGGCCGTCCACCCACATCAGCAGGGTGCGCCTGGACCCGTCGAACCAGTCGTCATCGGTCATCGGGACGCCCCGCGGGTTGAACCAGACCAGGTCCGGGAAGCCGTCCCCGCCGGAGACCGGGGCGCGGCCGTCGAAGAACTCGGCCTGCCGTAACGCGGGCGCCTCGTTGCGGATCGCCAGCGTGCGGCGGAAGAACGCCACCATGTTCCGGGCCTCTGCAGAGCCCGGCTCGGCGCTTGCTTCGGCGAGCAGACCCCAATCCACCCAACTGATCTCGTTGTCCTGGCAGTAGGCATTGTTGTTGCCGTGCTGGGTCCGCCAGAGCTCGTCGCCCATGGTGATCATCGGGGTGCCGGTGGACAGCAGCAGGGTGGCGGCCATGTTGCGGGCCTGCCGGGTGCGCAGTGCGATGATCGTCGGGTCGTCGGTCTCGCCTTCGGTGCCGTAGTTCCATGACCTGTTGTGGTCGGTGCCGTCGCGGTTGTCCTCGCCGTTGGCCTCGTTGTGCTTGCGGTCGTAGGACACCAGATCGCGCAGGGTGAACCCGTCATGTGCGGTCACGAAGTTGATCGACGCCCACGGCCGGCGCACCGGCGCGAACAGGTCCGACGAGCCCGACAACCGGTAGCCCAGGTCGCGGATCCCGGCCAACCCGCGCCAGAAGTCGCGTGTGGTGTCGCGGAAGCGGTCGTTCCATTCCGTCCAGTTCGGGCCGAACCCGCCGACGGCGTAGCCCTCGCCGGTGGCGTCCCACGGCTCGGCGATCAGCTTGCGGGTGGACAGCACCGGGTCGGCGGCGATCGCGGTCAGCAAGGCCGAGCCCGGGTCGAACCGGCCGCCGTTCGGCCGGGCGGCCACCGAGGCCAGGTCGAACCGGAAACCGTCAACCCCGAGGCAGTCGGCCCAGTACCGCAGCGAGTCGGTGACCATCCGGACCACCGGCAACGTGCCGGCGTTGACCGTGTTGCCGGTCCCGGTGATGTCCCTGCCGTCCGGTAGGTAATACGATTGCGGCGACAGCCCGCGCCAGGACAGGTCGACGGTCAGCCCGGGGCCGCCCTCGCAGGTGTGGTTGTAGACGACGTCCAGCACCAGCTCGATGCCCGCCGCGTGCAGCGCATCGACCATCTCGACGAACTCGGCGATCTCCTCGCCCGGCCGGCTGGCGTACCCGGGGTTCGGCGCGAAGTAGCCGAGAGTCGAGTAGCCCCAATAGTTTCGTCGGTTGGTGGCGAGCAGGCCGGGTTCGGCGGCGCTGGCCTGCACCGGCAGCAGTTCCAGCGTGGTGACCGACAGGCTCTTCAGGTGCTCGATGACGGCCGGGTGGGCCACCCCCTTGAAGGTGCCGCGGAGCTCCGGTGGGACGTCCGGATGCAGCCTGGTGAGCCCGGTGACGTGTGCCTCGTAGATGACCGTGTGCGCCCAGGGCACCCACGGTCGGACCGAGGTGGATTTGTGCCGCCGGTCAATATCCGCGGCGACCACGGCGAGGGGCACCCGGCCCAGCGTGTCGACGCCCGTCGAGGCCGCGGCGATCAGGTCGTACTCGGTGCCGGTGAGCTGTCGGGCGTAAGGGTCGAGCAGGATCTTCGCCGGGTCCCTGGCCGGCACCCGGTAGCCGTAGCGCTGGCCGGGTCCGACGTCCGGCACGAAGGTGTGCCAGATGCCGTACGTCCGCTCGTCCATCACCATGACGGTCTCGGTGCCGTCGTCGTCGACCAGGCAGAGCCGAACGTCGGACAGCCCGGGCACCCCGTCGGCGACCACCGCGAAATTCGTCCCGCCCTGATACGGCGTCGCGCCGAGCGGGTGGGGCAGACCCGGGTAGGGCGACGAACCGACCCGCGGCGCGGCCTGCCGATCGACCCGGCCGGGGCGTGCGCGGGCTTTGGTCTTGCGCTTCTTCTTCGGCTTCTCGGCGCCGTCACCCGCCGGGTCGATGAGGCCGTCGGCCGCATCGTCCGGCTGGGCGGTCGCGGCTGGTGCGCTCCTGGGCATTGAGGGATTCTCCCCGACGCCACCCGTTCCACCAACCACGGGTGCGAAACGGGGGCTGCCGGCGGGGGCCGAAACTCCGCGGACCGCGGTAGGCGACAATGACGCCCGTGACTTCCAGTCCTGCGCAGTCCGCCCGCCCGTCGATCCTGCCGGGTCCGGATTCCGTGCTGCATCTGACCGAGGTCACGGTGCGGCGCGGACCGGCCGTGCTGCTGGAGCGGGTGGACTGGAACGTCGACGTCGACGAGCGATGGGTGATCCTGGGACCGAACGGGGCCGGGAAGACGACGCTGCTGCAGATCGCCTCGGCGCAGATGTTTCCCACCTCGGGCCGCGTGCACGTGCTCGGCGAGCGGTTGGGCGCCGTGGACGTGACGGAGATTCGGCCGCGGATCGGGTTGTCGTCGGCCGCGTTGGCGGGACGGGTGCCGCCGACCGAGACGGTGATCAACGTGGTGGTCTCCGCCGGGTACGGCGTGGTGGGGCGGTGGCGCGAGCGGTACGACGAGCTCGATTTCGCCCGGGCCCGGGACCTGCTTGCGGCGATGGGCATTGCCGGCCTCGCCGATCGGCGGTACGGGACGCTGTCCGAGGGGGAGCGCAAGAGGGCGCTGGCCGCCAGGGCGCTGATGACCGACCCCGAGCTGTTGCTGCTCGACGAGCCGGCCGCCGGGTTGGACCTGGCCGGCCGGGAGGACCTGCTGGCGCGGTTGTCGGTGCTGGCCATCGACCCGTTCGCGCCGACGACCGTGCTCGTCACGCATCACGTCGAGGAGATCCCGAGCGCGTTCAGCCACGTGCTGTTGATGCGCGGCGGTCGGGTGGTGGGCGCCGGTCCGATGGCCCAGACGCTGACCCGGGAGGCGCTCTCGGACACCTTCGGGATGACGCTGCGGCTGGAAACACGCGGCGGTCGGTACTTTGCGTTCGCCGGCTGATCCGGTCGGTGATCTGTCAGCATCGGGAAAGGGTGTTTCATGAGCGAGTTCGTGCGGCTGGACCTCGACGGGGCGGTCGGGGTGATCCGGCTCGACCGGCCGCCGGTGAACGCGATCAACACGGTGATCCACCACGAGCTGCTGGCAGTCGCCGCCGAGGTGGCGGGGAATCCGGAGATCCGGGCGGTGGTGCTCTACGGCGGCGAGCGGGCATTCGCCGCCGGCGCCGACATCAAGGAGATGACCGACCTGACGCCGGGCGAGATCACCGGCCTGGGCGGCAGTCTCAACCATGCCGTGTCCGCGGTCGCGCGGCTGACCCAGCCGGTGATCGCCGCGATCACCGGGTACGCGCTCGGCGGCGGCTGCGAGCTGGCGCTGGCCGCCGATTTCAGGTTTGTCGCCGAGAACGCCGTGCTCGGGCTGCCGGAGATCACCCTCGGGGTGATTCCCGGTGCCGGTGGAACCCAGCGGCTGCCCCGGCTGATCGGGGTCACCAAGGCCAAGGAACTGATCTTCACGGGCCGGCCGGTGAAGGCTGTCGAGGCGCTCGAGATCGGTCTGGCGAGTCGGGTGTTGCCGGCCGATCAGGTGTTCGCCGAGGCGATGGCGTTCGCCCGGACGCTGGCCGCGGGGGCGACGGCGGCACTGGCCGCGGCCAAGCGGGTGATCGATGAGGGGTTGGACGAGACCCTCGCGGCGGGCCTGGAGATGGAGGGTCGGAAGTTCGCCGAGCTGTTCGGCTCCGAGGACCAAACGATCGGCATGACCTCGTTCCTGCAGCACGGTCCGGGAAAGGCGCAGTTCGTCGGTCGCTGATCGGCGACCCACCGTCGTGGCCTATCAGTTCACCGTTGACGACGTCGGGTTCCTCGGCAGCGGCGCAGGCGCCGAGGCGCTGGCCGCCGCGGAGTCCCTGCCGCTCACCGACGCGACGTTGCTGACGGATCTGACCCGGCTGCGTTCTGCCTTTGCCGGCCGAGTCGCCGCCGGACGGGTAGCGGCGGTGGCCGAGACGGTACGGCTGCGGCGCCGGGCGACCGGCAAGCTCGGCGGTGCCGCGGAGCGCTGGTTGTTCACCGACGAGGCGCTGCAGCAGGCCACCCCGACACTGGTGGCGGCGCACCGGGCGGCCCGGCTCGCCGGGATCGGGGTGCACGACCTGACCTGCTCCATCGGTGCTGATCTGGCGTCATTGGTGGCGGCGGGCGAGCCGCTGGGCGCGGCCGTGGTGGGGTCGGACCTGGACCCGGTCCGGGTGTCGATGGCGCGGCACAACCTCGCGTCGTCCGGCCTGCCCGCGCGGGTGTTGATCGCCGACGCGCTGACCAGGACGTCCCGCGGCCTGCTGGGCTACGCCGACCCCGCCCGCCGGGACGGCAGGGGGCGGCGGATCAGCTCCGTGTCCACCCTGCCGTCGGTGGCCGATCTCGATGCGGTGCACGCCGATCGCCCGCCGGTGCTCCGGCTGCCGCCGGGGATCGACTACGACGGTCTCGGGCGGACGGGGGAGGTAGAGATCGTTTCGCTGGACGGCGGCGCCCGGGAGGCGGTGCTGTGGCCCGCCGAGCTGGCCGTGGTCGCCCGGCGGGCCACTGTGCTGGTGTCCTTCGAGCGGGCCGACGCGGCGTCCTGGCAGGTCACCAGTGACGACCCGGAGGAGTCCGGGGTCGGTGCCGTCGGGGATTACATCGTGGACCCGGACGCCGCGGTCGTCCGCGCGCACCTGGTGCGGCATTACGCGACCCGGCACGGGCTGTGGTTGCTCGACCCGCACCTGGCGTACTTGTCCGGTCCGGCGGTGCCCGCAGGAGTGCGCGGGTTCCGGGTGCTCGACGCGGCGCCTTACCGGGAGAAGACCGTCGCCGGGTGGGCGCGTCGGGACCGGATCGGGACGCTGGAGATCAAGCAACGCGGCACCCCGCTGATCCCCGATGACCTGCGCCGGCGACTTCGGCCCTCGCTCACCGGACCCAGGACGGCGGCGGCGACGCTGGTCGTCGCGCGGATCGGGCAGCACGCCCGGGCCTTCTGGTGCCGGGCAGTCGATCCCTGAATCTCTCGGGCCGTAGGGTTCTGGCCCGTGGCATTCGAACTTCTCCCCGCGGTCGACGTCGCGGACGGCCAGGCCGTCCGCCTGGTGCAGGGCAGGGCGGGGAGCGAGACCACCTACGGCGCGCCGCTGGCCGCGGCGCTGGCCTGGCAGGCCGACGGAGCGGAATGGATCCACCTGGTGGACCTGGACGCGGCGTTCGGTCGCGGCTCGAACGCCGCGCTGCTGGCCGAGGTGGTCGGCGCACTCGACGTCAAGGTCGAGATGTCCGGCGGGATCCGCGACGACGAGTCCCTGGAGGCGGCGCTCGCGACCGGCTGTGCCCGGGTGAACATCGGCACCGCCGCGTTGGAGCGGCCCGACTGGTGCGCGTCGGTGATCGCCCGGTTCGGCGACCGGGTCGCGGTCGGGCTGGACGTCCGGGGGTCGACCCTGGCCGCCCGCGGCTGGACCGAGGACGGCGGCGACCTGTGGGAGGCGCTGGCCAGGCTCGACGGGCAGGGCTGCGCCCGGTACGTCGTCACCGATGTGACGAAGGACGGCACCCTGCGGGGCCCGAACCTGGAACTGCTGCGGGCCGTCTGCGCGGCGACGCCGGCGCCGGTGGTGGCCTCCGGCGGAGTGTCCTCGCTGGAGGATCTGGTGGCGTTGGCGGCGCTGGCGCCGCTGGGGGTGGAGGGCTCGATCGTCGGGAAGGCGCTGTACGCAGGGGCTTTCACCCTGCCGCAGGCGCTGGCCGCGGTCGCGGACTGACCAGGGTTCGGCGGGTGGGAGCGGACGGGCCGGCGCCGATCGGTGACCGCCGGGGGTCCGGCGGCCCGTACGAGGAGCGCTTCGGGTACTCGGGGGTGGTGCGGGTCGGGCCGTTGGCGGTGACCGCCGGCTGCACGGCCATGGTGGACGGTGCGGTGGCTGCCGCCGGTGATGCCGGCGCTCAGACCCGCATCGCCTTCCGGGTCGCGTTGTCGGCGTTGGCCGAGGTGGGTGTCGGGCCGGACTGCGTTGTGGCGACGCGGATGTCGATCGTCGACGTCGGCGATTCCGATGCTGTTGGGCTCGCGCACGGGTCCGTGTTCGGCTCGATCCGGCCGGCGGCGACGATGGTGGTGGTCGCCGGGCTCATCGATCCCGCGATGCTGGTGGAGGTCGAGCTCACCGCCTGGGTGGGGTGAAGTAGCCGGCCCAGCCATTGAGGGGGAAGGGGTAGGACGGCAGTCGCCCGCTGAGGACCGACCACCCGACCTGCGCGAAGGCGTCGAACAGGTGCGCGGCCAGTTGCAGGGGATCGACCAGCTGCACCGACACGTAGTAGGCATGCTCCGGCTGGTGGGCGGCGGGTGGCGCGCTGGAGTTCCGGGTTGCGTTCAGCTTGGCGACCACGGCCTTGGCCTCCGGGTCTCCCTGGTCAGCCCACGCCTGAACGACCCGGAATTTCACGGCGTTGGCGACCATGATGTCCGCCGCATCCGCCGGCAACCGGACGTCGCCGCGTGCGTCATGGATCCACAGCTCGCCGGCGTTCTCGCGAAGCAGCACGTCCCACGGGCCATGGTTCGGTGTACCGGCCAGTACCACCACGCCCAGGTCCGGACGCCTGGTCAGCTCGCACGGCACGTTCCCGGAGCGGAGCAGGGCGTGCACCCGGCGGAGCCGTTCGGTCATGGACGTCCCCCATCACCACAGTCATGTCCGTCGTGCCAATGATAGGCGGCGCGGTCCCGCCGCCCGGCCATTCGTCGACTGGTAGCGGTAGATCGGTGGCGGAGTAGGTGTGGCCGGTCGGGGTGGTCCAGGTCGTAGTGTCGGGGCTGGTGCGGTGGGTGTGGTGGCCGGCGTGCGTTTTCGCTCGGTGGTCGGAGCGGCAGTCGTTGTTGAGGTTGTTGGCGGTGGTGGGTCCGTCGGGGACTGGGATGACATGGTCGAGGTCGCAGCGGTGGGCGGGGACGGTGCAGGTGGGGCGGGTGCAGACCAGAACATCGGTCGACCTGATGGACCGGAACACTCGTGCCCGCAGCCGAAGCTCCACTGGTCGGCCGCTTCCTGTCCTTTGTGGCACCCGGCACCACCCCATGCCGCAAGATCAGACCCGTGCCTCTCGCCCTCGTCTGCTTCCTCGCCTCCGCCGCCGCGTACGCGGGCTTCCAATGGACGGTGCACGTGGTCGTCTACCGGCAGTTCGCCGCCGTGCCGGCCGACGCCTTCGCCGGCTACGAGCTGTCCCACCAGCGGCGGATCAGCTACCTCGTCGGGCCGTTGTTCGCCGCATTGATCGGCAGCGTGGTCTGGCTGATTCTCGACCCGCCGCCCGCCGTTGCCCGGTGGGCGGCGATGGTCGCCGGCGCGAGCGTCGCGCTCATCCTCGCAACCACCGCCGTTGTCGCCGTTCCGTTGCACCGCCGTCTATCCGCCGGCTGGGACGAGCAGGCTTACCGTCGGCTGCTGCGCGCCGATCTGGTCCGCGCGCTGGCGGCGACGGTCACCCTCGGCCTGGCGATTGCGTTCAGTGTGGCCTGACGGCCGACAGGACCGCGACAGCCGCCGCCTGGCAGCCGTATTCGGCCGTCCTGGTGCAGGTGAAGCGACGGCATGGCAATCCCTTCCGGTGCACCCGATGCTCGCTCGGTCGGGCCGAAAGGGGCTCTGTGGTAGGTGCTGTCGTGCTCATCAGGTGGGCTGAGCCCATGTCCACGAACCGGGTGCGCCCTGGGCGCCGCTGTCGACAGAACGTCCGGCGGACCGAGATCTCCGGGGTCAACGTCCCCGTCGACGACTCGTAGGCTGGTCGTATGTCCGTCGCCGTTCGCGTCATCCCCTGCCTGGACGTCTCCGAGGGCCGGGTGGTCAAGGGCGTCAACTTCGTCGGGTTGGTCGACGCCGGTGATCCCGTGGAGCTGGCCCGCCGGTACGACGAGGAGGGCGCCGACGAGCTGACGTTCCTGGACATCACCGCGACCAGCGACAACCGCAGCAGCGCCTACGACATGATCCGCCGGACCGCGGAGCAGGTGTTCATCCCGCTGACCGTCGGCGGCGGGGTGCGCACCACCGACGACATCGATGCGCTGCTGCGGGCCGGCGCCGACAAGGTGTCGATCAACTCCGCGGCGGTCGCCCGGCCGGAGTTCCTGTCCGAGGCGGCGAACCGGTTCGGGTCGCAATGCGTGGTGATCGCGATCGACGCCCGTCGGGTGACGAGGGGGCATGCGGTGCCCTGCCCGTCCGGGTTCGAGGTCACCACCCACGGCGGCCGCCGCGGCACCGGCGTCGACGCCGTGCAGTGGGCCGAGCTGGCCGAGTCGTCGGGGGCGGGGGAGATCCTGCTGACCTCGATGGACGCCGACGGCACCAAGGATGGCTTCGACACCCACCTGCTGCGGCTGATCCGGGCGGCGGTGCACGTGCCACTGATCGCCTCCGGCGGAGCGGGCGCGTTGGACCATTTTCCGGACGCTATCGCCGCGGGCGCCGACGCCGTGCTGGCCGCGTCGGTGTTCCACTTCGGCGAGCTGCGGATCGACGCGGTCAAGCGGGAACTGGCGCGGGCCGGCTACCCGGTCCGCGAGACCCTGACCCAGGTGCAGGGATGACGACGGCCGACCCCGCGGCGGGACTGCGCTTCAACGACGCCGGCCTGGTCTGCGCCGTGGTGCAGCAGTACGACACCAAAGAGGTGTTGATGGTCGCCTGGATGGACGCCGAGGCGCTCCGCCGGACCATCGACACCCGTGCGGCGACGTACTTCTCGCGGTCCCGGCGGGAGTACTGGGTGAAGGGCGCGACGTCCGGCAACACGCAACGGGTCGTCGAGGTGCGCCAGGATTGCGATGGAGACACCGTGCTGCTGCTGGTCGACCAGACCGGGGTGGCCTGCCATACCGGGACCAGGACCTGCTTCGACGACGGCTTGCTCACCCCGATGACGCAGGCCGTCGGTAGTGATAGGCGTGATGGCGGCTGAAGGCCAGCCGGTCGTACAGCGCCAACGCGGCGGTGTTCTCCGCAGCCACCTGCAGGTAGACCCGCCGGCCCACGGCGGCGGCGCCGCCGGCAGGATCGGGAAACGAGCCGAACACCACGTTCTCGGTATACGCCAGCACCGCGACGGCCGTCGACGGCAGCGGGGCGCCGCGATACTGATAGCCGGCCAGCCAGGCCGCCGACGCGCGGTCGGCGAACTCCGCGGTGCGTCGGCCATCGGCAGGCGGGCAGGCGGCAAGCGCTGCACCCAGATCCGGGACCAGCATCCACGACCGGTTGAAGGTCTCCCAGCATCGATCGGTGAGATCGCCATCCACCACAGCGGTCTCGGCGTCCACCGGGACCTGGAACAGCGGCACACCAGGCGGTGCGATGCGTAGAACCGGGCGATGACGTCGAGCGCAACGTCCACCGGGCATCCAGGAGAACCCAACGGCAGCACCGAGTTCGCCCGCCCGGTGAAGCCGGAACCGGCGCGCGACAACCACTGTCCGAGGCGCGCGGTGCTGGTGCCCCGCCAGCCGCGGGCGGCCACGCGCTCGAACTCGACGGTGCTGATCACGGCCCGCAGGCCGCCAGCCGGGACGCCATCTCGGCCAGCAGCGGGTGCGGTAGGGCGAGGTTCAACCGCAGAAATCCCGGTGTCCCGCAGAGCGCGCCGTCCACCCCCCTGACCTTTGCCCGGTACTCGACATCGGTTGGCTCGCAACCGGTGTCGCGGAGATCCAGCCAGCCGAGGTAGGTGCCCTCCAGCGGGAACAGCCGAGCGGTGGGCAGCGAGCGGGCCAGGCCGTCCGCGAACAGGTCGCGGCCGGCGGCCAGGTAGTCGACGACCTCCGCCAGGTGATCCGCGCCGCGGGTGTAGGCGGCAACCGTGGCGACCGCCCCGAGCGGAGTGGCGCCGTACCAGACGAACGGGTCGATGCCGGCCCAACCGTCGCGGGCGCCGTCGCTGGACAGAATGAGCTGCGCACAGCCCAGTCCGGGGATGTTCCAACCCTTCGACGCCGACGTCCCGGTGATGGTGTGCGCGGCCGTCACCGCCGACAGCGCGGCGTACGGGTGGTGGGTGTGGCCGGGATAGACCAGAGGGGAATGGATCTCGTCGGCGAACACGGTCGCGCCGGCGTCCTCGACGACCTCGGACAGGGCGAGTAGCTCCGCGGAGGAGAAGACTCGGCCGGTCGGGTTGTGCGGGTTGGTCAGCACCAACAGCGCCCCCGGCGACAGCGCCGCGGAAATGGCCGGCAGGTCCAGCTCGTACCGGTTCCCGGTCAGCCGCAGCGGCACGGTGGTCAGCTGCCGCCCGGACAACGCGGGCACGGTCAGGAACGGCATGTACGACGGGGTCGGCAGCACCACCGGCGCTGCCGGATCACTCAGGTGCTCCATGACGATGCGCAGGGCACCGACCACGGACGTCACCGGGTGCACGTCCGCGGGGTTGACCGCCCAGCCGTAGCGCGCCTGCCAGGTGGCGGTAGCGATGCCGACTGCCGCGTCCAGGTACTGCGGCAGGTAACCGGTCAGGCCCTGATCAACGGCGGCATGCAGGGCCGCGGTGATGGCGGGCGCCGGCGGCAGGTCCATCTCCGCCACCCAGGCGCCGATCACGCCGGGCGCGGTCCCCGTCCATTTCAGCGAACCGCCGGCGCGCAGGTCCGCATCGGTCCGCGCGTCGGCCCATTCCGCGACAGTCATCCGCTCACCGTACGAGAGCCCGCGCGCGGGACGGCACAATGACCGCCATGTCCGTGCCTTCCGTCGCCCCTGCCCGCGCGGCCCTGCGCGCACTCGGGGAGATCAGCCCCAGCCGGGAGGAATTCCGTACGCTCGCCCGTGATCGGCGGGTCATCCCGGTCACCCGCAAGCTGCTCGCGGACGCGCTCACCCCGGTCGGCCTCTACGCGACGCTGGCCGGTGACCGGCCCGGAACCTTCCTGCTCGAATCGGCGGAGAACGGGCACTCCTGGTCGCGCTGGTCATTCGTCGGGGTCTCCGCGCCGGCCGCCTTGACCGAGCGGGACGGCGTCGCGCACTGGCTCGGCCACCCACCGGTCGGCCTGCCCGCCGCCGCTGATCCGCTGCAGGTGCTCGCCGAGACGCTCCGGCTGCTGCACACCGACCCACTGGACGGGTTGCCGCCGCTGACCGGCGGCCTGGTCGGCTACCTGGGGTACGACGTGGTCCGCCGGCTCGAGCGGATCGGCGCGCTGGACGGCGCCGGGGGACCGGTCGACGACCTGGGCGTCCCGGAGCTCGTCATGCTGCTGGCCACCGACCTGGCTGCGCTGGACCACCACGAGGGCACCGTCACGCTGATCGCCAATGCGGTGAACTGGGACGCCAGCGACGAGCGGGTGGACGCCGCGTACGACGCCGCCGTCGCCCGGCTCGGCGAGATGAGCCGGGCCCTGGCCGCACCGACCGTCCTGCCGGCCGCGGTGTTCTCCCAGCGGCAACCCGGCGTCGTGCGGCGCACCGAGTCGGCCGACTACCGCGGGATGGTGGAGGTGGCCAAGGAGCACATCAGGGCCGGTGACGCCTTCCAGATCGTGCTGTCCCAGCGGTTCGACGTGCCGACCCGGGCCGATCCGCTGGACATCTACCGGGTGCTGCGGGCCACCAACCCCAGCCCGTACATGTACCTGCTGCGGCTGCCGACCCCGCAGGGACCGCCGATCGCCGTCGTCGGCTCGTCACCGGAGGCACTGGTCACCGTCCGGGACGGGCTGGTGACCATGCACCCGATCGCCGGCACCCGGCCCCGTGGCGCCACCGACGAGGACGACGTGCTGCTGGCGAAGGATCTGCTGTCGGACGCCAAGGAACGCAGCGAGCACGTGATGCTGGTCGACCTGGGACGCAACGACCTGGGCCGGGTGTGCGCGGCCGGCACCGTCAAGGTCGTCGAATTCTTCACCATCGAGCGGTACAGCCACGTCATGCACATCGTGTCAACGGTGACCGGCCGGCTGGCGCCGGGCCGCACCGCCTATGACGCGCTGACCGCCTGTTTCCCCGCCGGCACGCTGTCCGGGGCACCGAAGCCGCGTGCCATGCAGATCATCGACGAGCTCGAACGATCCCGGCGCGGGGTGTACGGGGGAGTGGTCGGGTACCTGGACTTCGCCGGTGACGCCGACACCGCGATCACCATCAGGACCGCGCTGGTCGCGGGCGGCACGGCCTACGTCCAGGCCGGCGCCGGGGTGGTGGCCGACTCGGTACCGGCCTCCGAGGACGCGGAATGCCAGGGCAAGGCTGCCGCCGTCATCGCGGCTGTCGGTGCGGCGGCGACCCTGCGGCCGGTCCGGTGAACAACCAGGGCAGGCAGCTCGGTCTTCTCGTGCTGCTCGCCGTGCCGGGCGCCGCGCAGGCGGCCATTGCCTCCGGACTCACCTGGTGGTCGGCGGACTACCTGGACCCGTTGACCGGGCCGGTCACCGTCACCGCTTCGGGGGCCACCTGCGCCCCGGCGTTGATCCCGCTGGCGCTGGTCGGCCTGGCGGGGCTGGGTGCGGCGTTGGCCACCCGGGGCCTGCCGCGCCGGCTGGTCGGCGCCGTCGTGCTGGCCTGCGGAACGGCCGTCGCAGTGCTGTCCGCAATGTCGCTGACCGGCCCGCCGGCCGCGCTGGCCGGGTCGCTGACGAGACCGGCCGACCCGGTCGGCGCCGCCCAGCTGCATCCGGTCGGTCCGGGGCTCGGGGTGGCGGGCGGGGTGTTGCTGACGGCGGCCGGGCTGCTGATCGCCATGGGCGTCGGGGCGCGGCGGGCGTTGGGGTCCCGGTATGAGCCACCAACCGGGAGAAGCGCCGGCCTGGCAGCCGCTGCCCCGACCGGAAAAACCATCGAGCCCACCGATCCGGGGGACTGGTGGAAGGTGCTGGATGCTGGCGGGGACCCCACCACGACAGAGCTGCCCGCAGATAGTGCACCGGCAGTGTCCGAACAGACATCCGAGGGCGGTTACCATGACCCCAATGCATCGCGCCCGTCATGACCGACGGGGACCAGTGCTGGTGACGTGAGCCGGTCGGGGTCCGGCAGTGGGTGTCGATCGGATGACCGAGCGCAGACAAGGAGACCATCGGGTGAACGTGCTGGACGGGATCCTCGCCGGCGTTCGGACCGATCTCGCCGCGCGTGAAGCAGATGTCCCGCTGGCCGAGATCAAGGCGATGGCAAAGGATGCGTCCGCGCCGCGCGCGGTACTGCCGGTGCTGCTCGAACCCGGCGTCGGTGTCATCGCAGAGGTCAAGCGGGCCAGCCCATCTCGCGGTCAACTCGCGGATATCGCCGATCCCGCAGCGCTTGCCGGCATGTACGCCGACGCCGGTGCACGCGCGATCAGCGTGCTCACCGAGGGCCGCCTATTCGGTGGGTCGCTCGCCGACCTGGACGCCGTGCGGGCGGCCGTGGACATCCCGGTGCTGCGCAAGGACTTCATCGTCACCCCGTACCAGGTGCATGAGGCCCGGGCGCATGGCGCCGACCTGGTGTTGCTCATCGTCGCGGCGTTGGAACAGAACGTGTTGTACGGCCTGTTGGAGCGAATCGAATCCCTGGGCATGACGGCCCTGGTCGAGGTGCACACCGAGGCCGAGGCGGACCGGGCGCTGGCCGCCGGCGCCCGGGTGATCGGCGTCAACGCGCGCGACCTGACCACCCTGACGGTGGACCGGGACGTGTTCGCCCGGATCGCGCCCGGCTTGCCCAGTGGGGTCCTCACCGTGGCCGAATCCGGCGTCCGCGGCCCCAACGATCTGCTCGCCTATGCCGGCGCCGGTGCTGACGCCGTCCTGGTCGGCGAAGGACTGGTCACCAGCGGGGACCCGCGCGCCGCGGTGGCCGACCTGGTGACGGCCGGTTCGCACCCGTCCTGCCCGCGGCCCGCTCGCTGAGCCGAGCCGTTCGCCGAATGTCTGGAGAGTGACGTGTCCGTCAGTTCCGCCCAGGTCAACACTGGGCTGCCCAGACCGTCAGACGGGCTGGCCGGAACCACCCACGACCCGGACGACCGGGGGTACTTCGGCTCGTTCGGCGGCCGCTGGCTGCCCGAGGCGCTGGTCGGTGCGCTGGACGAGGTCGCCGACAGCTACCGCAAGGCCCGGCGCGACCCGGAGTTCCTCGGCCGGCTGGACTATCTGGCGGCGAACTACGCGGGCCGGCCGAGCCCGCTGTCCGACGCCGAGCGGCTGACCGAGCAGGTCGGCGGCGCCCGCATCCTGCTCAAGCGGGAGGACCTCAACCACACCGGCAGTCACAAGATCAACAACGTGCTCGGTCAGGCCCTGCTCGCGCAGCGGATGGGCAAGACCAGGGTCATCGCCGAGACCGGTGCCGGTCAGCACGGGGTGGCGACGGCCACCGCGGCGGCGCTGCTGGGCATGCAGTGCTGCATCTACATGGGCCGGGTGGATACCGAGCGGCAGGCGCTCAACGTCGGCCGGATGCGGCTGCTCGGCGCCGAGGTGATCGCCGTCGACTCCGGATCGGCCACCCTGAAGGACGCCATCAACGAGGCGTTCCGGGACTGGGTCACCAACGTGCAGAACACCTTCTACCTGTTCGGCACCGTCGGCGGCCCGCACCCGTTCCCGGTGATCGTCCGCGACTTCCAGCGGATCATCGGCCTGGAGGCGCGGGCCCAGGTGCTCGAGCGGACCGGGCGACTGCCCGACGCGGTGGCCGCCTGCGTCGGCGGCGGTTCCAACGCGATCGGCATCTTCCACGCGTTCCTCGACGACGCCGACGTCCGGCTGGTCGGCATGGAAGCCGGCGGTGACGGCATCGAGACCGGCCGGCACGCCTCCACCATCAGCGGCGGCACCGTCGGGGTGCTGCACGGCGCCCGGTCGTTCCTGCTGCAGGACGCCGACGGCCAGATCATCGAGTCACACTCGATCTCGGCCGGCCTCGACTACCCCGGCGTCGGCCCGGAGCACTCGCACCTGGCCGAGATCGGCCGTGCCGAGTACCGCTCCATCACCGACACCCAGGCGATGGATGCCTTCGCGCTGCTCTCGCGGACGGAGGGCATCATCCCGGCGATCGAGTCGGCGCATGCGGTGGCCGGCGCCGTCGACCTCGCCAGGGAAATCGGACCGGACGGCATCGTGCTGATCAACGTCTCCGGCCGCGGCGACAAGGACATGGAGACGGCGATCAACTGGTTCCACCTCGGTGAGTCAACGGGGGCGGCCAGGTGAGCGCGCTGGCCACCCTGTTCACCGAGCTCCGGGCGCAGGGCAGGGCCGCGCTGATCGGGTACCTGCCGGCCGGCTACCCGACGGTCGCCGGATCGGCTGAACTGCTCGCCGCGATGGTCGACGGCGGCTGCGACCTGGTCGAGGTCGGGCTGCCGTTCTCCGACCCGGTGCTGGACGGCCCCGTCATCGCGCACGCCGCGCAGACGGCGCTGGCCGCCGGGTTCCGGATCCGGGACGTCTTCCGGGTCGTCGAGACCGTCACGGCCGCCGGCGGTACAGCCGTCGTCATGACCTACTTCAATCCGATGTTGGCCTACGGCGTGGACGCGTTCGCGAAGGATCTCGCGGCCGCCGGTGGTTCCGGGGTGATCACCCCCGACCTGATCGTCGACGAAGCAGGACCCTGGTTGTCCGCGGCCCGCGCCAACGAGCTCGACCCGATCTTTCTGGTGGCGCCGTCGTCATCGGCCGAACGGATCGCGCTGACGTCGTCGTGCACCAGCGGTTTCCTGTACGTAGCGTCGACGATGGGGGTGACCGGCGCTCGCAACCAGGTCTCGGCGGCCGCGCCCGAGCTGGTCGCCCGCTGCCGGGCGATCACCGACCTGCCGCTCGGCGTCGGGCTCGGCGTGCGAACCGGCGAGCAGGCGGCCGAGATCGCCGCCTACGCCGACGCGGTGATCGTCGGCTCGGCCTTTGTCAACGCCGCGGACCAGGGCGGACCGGACGCCGTCCGCGAGCTGGCCCGCGAGCTCGCCGACGGGATCCGGCTGGCCGCCGCGACCCGTGCTGCACGGCAGGCCAGCCCGGCGTGACCCACTACCTCGCGGACATCCCGTCGCCCTCGCAGGGCGTCTGGTACGTCGGGCCGATCGCCCTGCGCGCCTATGCGATCTTCATCATCATCGGCATCGTCGTCGCCGTCTGGTGGGGCAACAAGCGGTTCGTGGCCCGCGGCGGCCGGCCCGGTCGGGTCACCGACATCTCCGTGTTCGCCGTGCCTTTCGGCATCGTCGGCGGCCGGATCTACCACGTCATCACCGACAATCAGTTGTACTTCGGCGAGGGCCGCAACCCTTGGAACGCGTTCGCCATCTGGAACGGTGGGCTGGGGATCTGGGGTGCGATCGCCTTCGGCGCGGTCGGTGCCTGGCTAGGCTGCCGGTATTACAAGGTGCCGCTGGCCGCCTACGCGGACTCCGTCGCCCCCGGCATCGCAGTCGCGCAGGCCATCGGCAGGCTCGGCAACTACTTCAACCAGGAGCTGTTCGGTGCGGCCACCTCGATGCCGTGGGGTTTGGACGTCTACGTCCGGACCCCGGGCGGCATCGCCGGCGCCGTGCCGCTGGACGGGGTCTGCGAATTCCCCACCGACTACCTCAAGGCCACCCCCGAGGTGCTGTGCGGGGTCTACCAGCCGACGTTCCTCTACGAGATCCTGTGGAACTGCGGCGTTGCGCTGGTCGTCGTGCTGGCGGACCGCCGCTTCAAGCTCGGCGGCGGACGGGCCTTCGCGGTGTACGTCGCCGGCTACACACTCGGCCGGACCTGGATCGAGATGCTCCGCATTGACCCGGCCAACCACATCTTCGGGCTGCGCATCAACGTCTTCACCTCGGTGATCGTTTTCCTGGGCGCGGTGGTGTTCCTGATCCTGCGGCGGAACGTCGGCCGGGAGGACCCGGCCCTGGTCCGCGGCCCGGACCGGCCCGGCAAGCCGGCGGACACCGACGAGCCCGCGGAACCGGCCGAAGTCGTCGATTCCACGGGCTCACCGCGGCCCGAAACACGGGGGTAACCTCGACCTCGGGAGTGTGCGTTGCACCACTTCCGGTGGCCCTACCTGCTGGTACCGGTCGGCGCCGGTCGTGCGGTAACTTTGCATTCGTGCTGGGCCATTGCCGTCCCGGTGTACCGCGATCTTCGAACGCGGGAATGGTGACGATGGGCGGCGATCCCGCTGGAGGGCACCCGTTCCCGTGCTCGGGCCCGGTGGCTCACCTACCGCCACGGACGGCCACTTTGCCGCTCTGACATGTCCACCGTGCAAGCCGCCGAGACGGCGGTCACGCCGCCGACGACGGGAGGTCTGCCGTGCAGTACTCGGCAACACCCGCCCCCCAGGGGCTGTACGACCCGCAGTTCGAGCGTGACGCCTGCGGTGTGGCCGCCGTCGCCGATATCAAGGGCCGGCGCAGCCACTCCATCGTGAACGACGGCGTCACAGCGCTGATCAACCTCGACCACCGCGGCGCGGCCGGTGCCGACCCGGCGGTCGGTGACGGCGCTGGCATCCTGATCCAGGTCCCCGACGAGTTGTTCCGGGGTGCGGTGGACTTCCCGCTGCCGGTCAGCCCGGACCAGCGGCACGGCGAGGCGTACGCGGTCGGGGTGGGCTTCCTGCCCGCCGACCCGGCCGCCCGCATCCGGGCCAAGCAGATCGTCACCGAGATCGTCACCGAGGAGGGCCTGCAGCTGCTCGGCTGGCGCACGGTGCCGACCGACCCGATCTGGTCGGGGGTCGGGCAGATGGCGCTGGACGTCATGCCCGCTTTCGAGCAGCTGTTCCTGGCCGGCCCGGCCCGGTCCGACGGCACGCTGCCGTCCGGTCTTGATCTGGACCGGATCATCTACCCGGCCCGCAAACGGATCGAGCACGAGACCGTCGATGTGCTGGGCGATTCCGGCGGGATCTACTTCGCGTCGCTGTCCAGCCGCACCATCGTCTACAAGGGCATGCTGACCACCGCGCAGCTGCCGGCCTTCTTCGCCGACATCACCGACGAGCGCACCACCAGCGCGATCGCGATCGTGCACTCCCGGTTCTCCACCAACACCTTTCCGGCCTGGCCGCTGGCCCACCCGTTCCGGTACATCGCGCACAACGGGGAGATCAACACCGTCCGCGGCAACCGCAACCGGATGCGGGCCCGGGAGGCGATGCTGGCGTCCACGCTGATCCCCGGCGACCTCGCGCGGGCGTTCCCGATCTGCACCCCGGGCGCCTCGGACTCCGCCTCGTTCGACGAGGTGCTGGAATTGCTGCACCTGGGTGGTCGCACCCTGCCGCACGCGGTGCTGATGATGATCCCGGAGGCCTGGGAGAACGACGCCACCATGGATCCCGCGCTGCGCGGGTTTGCCGAGTTCCACGCGTCGCTGATCGAGCCATGGGACGGCCCGGCGTGCGTGACCTTCACCGACGGCACCGTGCTGGGCGCGGTGCTGGACCGCAACGGGCTGCGCCCCGGCCGCTGGTGGCTGACCACCGATGACACCGTGGTGCTGGCCTCCGAGGCCGGCGTGCTGCCGATCCCACCGGAGAAGGTGCTCGAACGCGGCCGGCTACAGCCCGGCCGGATGTTCCTGGTGGACACCGATCAGGGCCGCATCCTCAACGACACCGAGGTGAAAGAGGAGCTGGCCGCCGAGCAGCCCTACCGCGACTGGGTGCACGCCGGCCTGATGCGGCTGACCGACCTGCCGCCGCGGGAGCACGTCACCGTCTCGCACCGCAGCGTGCTGGCCCGGCAGAAGATCTTCGGCTACACCGAGGAAGAGCTCCGGGTGTTGATCACCCCGATGGCGGCCAGCGGCGCCGAGGGCATCGGCTCGATGGGCACCGACACCCCGGAAGCGGTGCTGTCCACCCGGCCGCGGCTGATCTTCGACTACTTCAGCCAGCTGTTCGCGCAGGTCACCAACCCGCCGCTGGACGCCATCCGGGAGGCGGTCGTCACCTCGCTGTCGTCGGTGATCGGGCCGGAGGAGAACCTGCTGGAACCGGGCCCGTGGTCCTGCCGGCAGATCGTGCTGCCCTTCCCGGTGCTCGACAACGACGACCTGGCCAAGTTGATGGGGATGAACGCCGACGGCAACCTGCCCGGGTTCGCGTCCGCCACCATCTCCGGGCTGTTCGACGTGCACGGCGGCGCGGCTGCGCTGGCCGGGGCCATCGAACGGTGTCGGATCGAGACCGACGAGGCGATCGCCGGCGGCGCGCGGGTGATCATGTTGTCCGACCGGCACTCCACCGCCGACCGGGCACCCATTCCCTCCCTGCTGCTCACCTCCGCGGTGCACCAGCACCTGGTCCGGCAGAAGTCCCGCACCAAGGTCGCGCTCGTGGTGGAGTCCGGCGACGCCCGTGAAGTGCACCATGTGGCGCTGCTGCTGGGCTACGGCGCCGGTGCCGTCAACCCGTACCTGGTGCTGGAGAGCGCCGAGGACCTGGCCGGCCGCGGACTGCTCGGTGACGTCACCCCGCACAAGGCCGTCAAGAACACCGTGTACGCGCTCGGCAAGGGCGTGCTCAAGGTGATGAGCAAGATGGGCATCTCCACCGTCGGCTCCTACCGGGCGGCCCAGGTGTTCGCCGTCTTCGGGATCAACAACGACGTTCTCGACGAGTACTTCACCGGCAGCACCACCCGCACGGGCGGCACGGGCCTGGCCACCATCGCCGGTGACGTGGCGCAGCGGCACGCCCTCGCTTTCGTCCCCAATCCGCGGACCCTGGAACACCGCGGGTTGGAGATCGGCGGCCAGTACCAGTGGCGCCGCGAGGGTGAGATCCACCTGTTCAACCCGGAAACCGTGTACCTGCTGCAGCACTCCACCCGCAGCAAGCAGGAGCGGGTGTTCCGCCGGTACACCGAGGCCGTCGACAACCTGTCCCGTGAGGGCGGCACCCTGCGCGGGCTGTTCGACCTGGTGGTGAACGAGGGCCGGAGCGTGCCGCTCGACGAGGTCGAACCCGCGTCGGAGATCGTCAAGCGATTCGTCACCGGGGCGATGTCCTACGGCTCGATCTCGATCGAGGCGCACGAGACGCTGGCCATCGCGATGAACCGGCTCGGCGGCAAGTCGAACACCGGCGAAGGCGGTGAGGATGTCGACCGGCTGCTCGACCCGGTCCGCCGGTCGGCGATCAAGCAGGTCGCCTCCGGCCGGTTCGGGGTGACCAGCGCGTTCCTGGTCAACGCCAGGGAGATCCAGATCAAGATGGCGCAGGGCGCCAAGCCCGGCGAGGGCGGGCAGCTGCCCGGACACAAGGTGTATCCGTGGATCGCCGCGACCCGGAACGCCACCGCCGGGGTCGGGCTGATCTCGCCGCCGCCGCACCACGACATCTATTCCATCGAGGATCTCAAGCAGCTGATCCACGACCTGCGCAACGCCAACCCGGCGGCCGACGTGTCGGTGAAGCTGGTGTCCGTGCCCGGCGTCGGCACCGTGGCCGCCGGCGTCACCAAGGCGCACGCCGACAAGGTGATCGTCGCCGGGAACGACGGCGGTACCGGTGCGGCGGCGTTGACCTCGCTCAAGCACACCGGGCAGCCCTGGGAGCTCGGCCTGGCCGAGACCCAGCAGACGCTGCGGCTCAACCGGCTGCGCGAACAGGTCAAGGTGCAGGTCGACGGCGGTCTGAAGACCCCGCGCGACGTCATCGTGGCGGCGCTGCTCGGCGCCGAGGAGTTCGGTTTCTCCACCGCACCGCTGGTGGTGGCCGGCTGCGTGATGATGCGCGTCTGCCATCTCGACACCTGCCCGGTCGGCATCGCGACGCAGAACCCGGTGCTGCGCGAGCGGTACACCGGTACGCCGGAATTCGTCGAGACCTTCTTCCTCTACCTCGCCGAGCAGGTCAGGGAATACCTTGCGGCCCTTGGCTTCCGATCGATGGCCGAGGCGATCGGGCATGCCGAGCGGCTCGACGTCTCGCATGCGATCGCCCTGCACCGGGCCCGCGGGCTGGACCTGGCGCCGCTGCTGGAGATCCCGGACGTGGACAGCGACTACTCCTGCACCCACCCGGCGCAGCACGACCTGTCCAAGACCTTGGATGCCAAGCTGATCGTGCTCGCGAAGCCGGCGCTGCAGGACGCCAGGGGAGTGCACATCGACCTGCCGATCCGCAACGTGGACCGCACCGCGGGCACCATGCTCGGCTCCGAGGTGACCAGGGTGTTCGGGCCCGACGGGCTGCCCGACCACACCATCGACGTCGACCTGACCGGTACCGCCGGTCAGTCGCTGGGTGCCTTCCTGCCGCGCGGGGTGTCGATCACGCTGCTCGGTGACGCCAACGACTACGTCGGCAAGGGCCTGTCCGGCGGCCGGATCATCGTCCGGCCGGACGAGAACTCGCCGTCCCAGGCGCCCGGCGTCAAGACCCAGGTCATCGCCGGCAACACCATCGGCTACGGCGCGACCTCGGGGGAGATCTACCTGCGCGGCCGGGTCGGCGAACGGTTCGCCGTCCGCAACTCCGGTGCGCTGATGGTCACCGAGGGCAGCGGCGACCACGCCTGCGAGTACATGACCGGCGGCCGGGTGGTCATCCTGGGCCGCACCGGGCGCAACGTCGGCGCCGGGATGAGCGGCGGCATCGCCTACCTGCTCGACCCCGAACCGGCCAAGGTCAACCCCGAGCTGGTGGACCTCGAAGCGCTCGACCCCGACGAGGTGTTCTGGCTCGGCGAGGTGATCAGCGCGCACGCCAAGCTGACCGGCTCCCGGATCGCGGCGGCGCTGCTGGCCGATTGGCCGATCGCGGCCGTGCGGTTCTCCCGGGTGATGCCGCGCGACTACAAGCGGGTGCTGGAGCTGCGCGCCGAGGCGGCCGCCCGCGGACTGGACGCCGACGAGATGATCATGGAGGCCAGCCATGGCTGATCCCAGTGGGTTCTTGAAGTATCACCGGCAGGGGCCGGCCCGCCGGCCCATCCCGCTGCGCCTGCGGGACTGGAACGAGGTCTACGAGCCGTTCGACGAGCAGGACACCCGCAGCCAGGCGGCCCGCTGCATGGACTGCGGGATCCCGTTCTGCCACCAGGGTTGCCCGCTGGGCAACATCATCCCGGAGTGGAACGACCTGGTCCGGACCGGCAAATGGGTCGAGGCCTCCGACCGGTTGCACGCCACCAACAATTTCCCCGAGTTCACCGGGCGGCTGTGCCCGGCACCGTGCGAGGCGGCCTGCGTGCTCGGCATCGGCGACGAGCCGGTGGCGATCAAGCTGGTCGAGCAGGAGATCGCCGACCACGCCATCACCGCCGGGTTCGGCCTCACCCCGCGGCCGGCGGAACTGTCCACCGGTCGGTCCGTCGCCGTGATCGGTTCCGGCCCAGCGGGTCTGGCCGCCGCGCAGCAACTGGCCAGGGCCGGCCATGCGGTCACCGTGTACGAGCGGGACGCCCGGATCGGCGGCCTGATGCGGTACGGCATCCCCGAGTTCAAGATGGCGCGTGACGTGCTCGACCGGCGGCTGGCCCAGATGGCGGCCGAAGGCGTCACCTTCGTCGCCGGCTGCGCGGTCGGCATCGACCTCACCGTCGAGCAGCTGCAGGATGACTACGACGCCGTGGTGATCGCCACCGGCTCCACCGTCCCGCGCGAGCTCACCGTCGACGGCCGCGACCTGGACGGCGTGTACCTGGCGATGGACTACCTGGTGCAGCAGAACCAGGTGCTGGAAGGCACCAGGGGCGCCGTCGAGATCTCGGCCGAAGGCAAGAACGTGATCATCATCGGCGGCGGCGACACCGGCGCCGACTGCTACGGAACGGCGCTGCGGCAGCAGGCGAAGTCCGTCACCCAGCTGGACATCCACGTCATGCCGCCGACCACCCGGGACCAGTCGACCCCGTGGCCGACGTACCCGCTGATGCTGCGCATCTCGGCCGCGCACGAGGAGGGCGGCGAGCGGGTCTTCGGCGTCAACTCGACGTCGATCGAGGGCACCGACGGTCACGTCAGTGGCCTGCACCTGGTCGAGGGCCGGCGGATCCCGGGCGGGTTCATCCCGACCGAGGGCACCGACTTCCACCTGGACGCCGACCTGATCCTCATCGCGCTCGGCTTCGTCGGGCCCGAGAAGCCCGGCCTGCTCGACGGTCTCGGTGTGCAGATCTCCGGCCGCGGGACGATCGTGCGGGATCCGAACTACATGACCAGCGTCCCGGGCGTTTTCGTCGCCGGTGACGCCGGCCGCGGGCAGTCGCTCATCGTGTGGGCGATCGCCGAGGGTCGGTCGGCCGCCGCCGGGGTGGACGCGTATCTGGCCGGATCCTCGTTCCTGCCGGACCCGCTGGAGCCGACGGCCGTCGCCATGCGCTAGTGGTGGTCTTGCCTGATGCGGAGCGAAATCCTTTCCGCGTCAGGGTGTATCGGGCCTGTGGCGGCGTTGTGCTGGTCGCTCTGGCGCTCGCCGCACTGACCGGTGCGCCGTTCTGGTCCGAGACGTTCGCCGGGGTCGCCATCGGCACTGGCTGGCTGCTCCGGGCCTGTGAGCCCGACCTCATGATCGGTTCAGAACCCGGCTAAGGTATCGCCCATGACTCGCCGCGCAAAGATCGTCTGCACCATGGGACCCGCGACGTCGTCCGAGGAGGGCATTGCCGCCCTGCTGGACGCTGGGATGAACGTCGCCCGGATGAACTTCTCACACGGCGACTACGCCGACCACAAGGTCACCTACGACCGGCTGCGGGCGGCCGCCAGGTCCGCCGACAAGGCGCTGGCAATCCTCGCCGACCTGCAGGGCCCGAAGATCCGGCTCGGCCGGTTCAGCGACGGCCCGCACGAATGGAACACCGGTGACCGGGTCACTATCACCGTCGACGACATCGTCGGCACCCGGGACCGGGTCTCCACCACCTACACCGGCCTCGCGCAGGACGCGCGTCCCGGCGACCGGCTGCTGATCGACGACGGCAAGGTCGGCCTGGTGGTCACCCAGATCGAGCGCAACGAAATCATCTGTTCGGTCACCGAGGGTGGCCCGGTGTCGAACAACAAGGGCATCTCGCTGCCCGGGATGAACGTCTCGGTACCGGCAATGAGTCAGAAGGACATCGACGACCTGAAGTTCGCGCTGTCCATCGGCGTCGACGTGATTGCGCTGTCCTTCGTCCGCTCGGCGGCCGATGTCGAGCTCGTGCACAAGGTGATGGACGAGGTCGGCGCCCCCCGGCTGCCCGTCATCGCCAAGCTCGAGAAGCCCGAGGCGGTCGCCAATCTCGAGGCGATCGTGCTGGCCTTCGACGGTGTGATGGTGGCCCGCGGCGATCTGGGCGTCGAGTTGCCGCTGGAGCAGGTGCCGCTGGTGCAGAAGCGGGCCGTCCAGATCGCCCGGGAGAACGCCCGCCCGGTGATTGTCGCCACGCAGATGCTGGACTCGATGATCGAACACTCCCGGCCGACGCGGGCGGAGGCCTCCGACGTCGCCAACGCGGTGCTGGACGGCGCCGACGCGCTGATG
>Ga0208588_1000006_pt1 | contig 65438 bp, 63 predicted proteins | sample NGESurshal092012_8_FD_184483 | JGI IMG/M metagenome (GOLD analysis project Ga0208588, IMG submission 184483) | Arctic peat soil microbial communities from Barrow, Alaska - NGEE Surface sample 415-3 shallow-092012 (SPAdes) | ecosystem: Environmental > Terrestrial > Soil > Wetlands > Peat ...
TGCTGGGTTGGTTGCTGGTCGGACGAGCGCTGCTGGTGGTGCTGCGCTGATCGGGTGGCCGGCGTCGATGACGGTGCGAAGCCTGACCGCGACTCTTAGCCTGGGTCAATGCCTGCCCGCACGATCGTCATTCCACTGGCCGCGATCGACTTCGACGCAATTCGCGACGAGCTCTCCATCCCGGCGGCCTACCCGCCCGCGGCCGTCGCCGAAGCGGCATCTGTCGCTGCCGCGCCGCCCCCACCGCTGCCCAGGAGCGAGATCGGCTTCGTCACCGTCGACCCGGAAGGTTCACTGGACCTGGACCAGGCAGTGCATCTGAGCCGGCACGGCGATGGCTACCTGGTGCGTTATGCGATCGCCGACGTCAGTTCGTTCGTCGACAACGACGGCGCGTTGTTCGCCGAGACCTGGCGCCGGGGAGCCACCCTGTACAGCCCGGACCGCACCACTCCGCTGCATCCGCTCGAGCTGTCGGAGGGCGCGGCCAGTCTATTGCCCGGGCAGGAACGGCCGGCGGTGCTGTGGACGATCCGGCTGGACCGGCGGGGCGAGCCGGTCGAGGTGGACGTCCGCCGCGCCCTGGTCACCTCGATCGCTCAACTTGCCTATCCGGCGGCGCAGGTCGACGCCGATGCCGGCACCCTGCATCCGTCGATCGGGTTGCTGCCGGAGATCGGCCGGCTGCGGCAGGACAGGTCCAGACAGCGGCACGCAATCAGCCTGGACATCCCGGATGCGGAGATCGTCCGCGGGCAGGACGGGCACTGGACCCTGGAGCTGCGGGCGATCCTGCCGGTCGAGCAGTACAACGCCGAGATCAGCCTGCTGACCGGGATGTGCGCGGCGTCGATCATGCTCAGCGGTCGGATCGGGTTGCTCCGCACGCTGCCCTCACCGAGTCCGGAACAGGTCAGAGCGTTGCGGAAATCGACTGCGGCGCTGGGCATCCCGTGGCCACCGGGGACGCCACCGGGGGACGTCATCGCCGGCCTGAACGGCGCTCGGCCGCGGGACGCAGCGTTCCTGGAGGATGCGGTCCGGTTGCTGCGGGGCGCCGGGTACACCCCGTTCGACGGGGAGCGACCGCAGCGCCGGGACCACGGCGGGGTCGGCGCGCCCTATGCGCACGTGACGGCGCCGCTGCGGCGGCTGGCCGACCGGTACGCCACCGAGGTCTGCCTGGCCCTGCACGCAGGTCTACCCGTGCCGGACTGGGCCCGGGCCGCGTTGCCGGAGCTGCCAAAGGCGATGGCGGCGGCCGACCGGAAGGGCTCGGAGCTGGCCAAAGCGTGCGCCGGCGCGGTGTCCGTTTTCGTCCTGCAGGGCAGGGAGGGGGAGGAGTTCATGGCCACCGTGCTGCAGATCGAGCCGGAACGGGACCGGGCGGTCGTAGTGCTGCACGAGCCGCCGGTGCGAGCGCACTGCCCACCCGCGGGCCTCGTGGAGGGATCGGTGATCGTGGTCCGGCTGCTGTCCGCGGATCCGGCGACGCATCGCTTCGTGGTCGAACCGGCCGGGTGAGCGGTGGTCCGTGCGCCCGCCCGGCCGGAGTGGCACGCTGCTGGCATGGGAGACGACATCGGCCAGCACACGGCCTTCTACTACAACCTCACCACCAAGCAGGTCGAGCGGGAGGGCGAGAGCAAGGCCAAGGACCTGCTGGGTCCGTTCCCGACCGCGGAGCAGGCGGCCAACGCGCTGGAGATCGTCCGGCAGCGGGAGGAGCGCAAGAACGCCGAGGATCGGGAATGGCGGGACGGCTGATCGCGTAGGGGAGCAGGTGACCTACCGAACCGAGAGAAGGGCGTCGGTGACCTGACCTGGAGGGTTGCGCCGGCGCGCCGCCGTGGGAGACGTCGCACTGCTGCGGCCTGCGCTCGTGCGAGAGGGTGGCGGCGCCGACCATCGTGCTGGCCGAGCAGGCCGTGCGGGTGCTTGCCTTTTCCTGACGCGGGCGCTGCACGCGTTCGGCGGCCGACCGGCTACGGCGGCGGACCCTGGGTGGCGTTCGTGAGGTTGTCGGCCACGTTCGGCGTGCTGCCCTGCGGCGCCGACACCGCCCGTTCGATCACCCAGTAGACGCCGTAGACGACGATGACGGCCGCCGTCACGTGCAGCAGCAACGCCAGGCTGATCCCGGCGATCGCCCCGGCCTTCCACAACCGACGCCACAACACCGACAAGGCCAATGGGATCACGACCGCGAACAGCGCCCCGAGGCCGAGTTCGGCCGGCCACGGCCGGTCGCCCATCCAGGGCAGCACGTTCCACACCGCCAGCAGGTCAAGCGTCGCGATCACCCCCAGGGTGGTGATCACCAGCACCGTGCCGATCACCACCGGAGGCCAGTACCAGCGCGGCTTGAGGGCAACGATCGCAGTGGCCAGGGTGACGCCCGTCCAGATCAGCCAGCGGCGGACCACCGGGGTGCCCAGGCTCGCCATCGCGTCCCGCAGGATCCGGTCGGCCTCCTCACGGTCGACCGGCGGACCTTCGTAGGCCTGACCGATCTGCCCCTTGTCCGGCACCAGGGCGTCGTGCACCAGGATGGCCGGCAGATGGGTGCCCAGGCCTGGGATGAGCCAGGCGAAGAACCAGGGGATCGAGGCCAGGTCGGTGCGGAAGGTGACCGGGTCCTTCGGGATGACGAAAGGCTCGCTGTGGTGCGGGTCGCGGTACCCGAATTGCCGCAGCACCAGGAATTCGGCGCCGACCGGCTGCAGCTGCAACTGCAGCTCCCCGCCGGTCGCCACGTCGTAGAACCGGCTCGGTTCCGTCGTCTGGTCGATCACCGTGGTCCACCCCGCCTCTCCGCCATACTGTCGCTCACTGCGCTGTCGCTCACTTCGCTGTGTCTGGTTTCGCTGTGTCTGGTTTCGCTGTGTCTGGTTTCGCTGTCTCTGCTGCTTCTGGTTGTGCCGTCGTCGGTTTCGTCGAGCCTTGAGCGGCGGCCCGGTCGAGCAGCAGCGCCCGTTCTCGCAGGTTCTGCGTCATCGCCGCCGCCCGCTCGAACTCCACCCTGGCCTCCCGGTGCCGGCCCAGCCTGCCAAGCAGGTCACCGCGGACGCTGGGTAGTAGGTGGTAGCCGCGCAGCGCCGGCAGGTCGAGCAGCTGATCGAGCAGGGTGAGCCCACTCTCCGGTCCGTACGCCATGGCCAACGCGACCGCACGATTGAGCTCGACCACCGGTGACCCGCTCACCCTGGCCAGCCGCTCGTAAAGGGTGGCGATCCGGATCCAGTCGGTGCCCTCGGGTGACCGGGCCCTGGCATGGCACGCGGCGATGGCGGCCTGCAGTGTATAGCCACCCGGTGCGCCGGCCGCGGGTGTCGCGGACAGCGACTGAGCCATTTCGAGCGCCGTCAACCCCCGGCGGAGATGGGTTGCGTCCCAGCGGGTCCGGTCCTGGTCGAGCAGCAGCACCGGCACACCGTCCGGCCCGGCCCTGGCCCGCAACCGGGACGATTGCAACTCCATCAACGCCGACAGCCCGTGCACCTCCGGCTCGGCCGGCAGCAGTGCGGACAGTATCCGGCCGAGCCGGATGGCCTCGTCACACAGCGCCGGGCGCATCCAGTCGTCCCCGGCCGTCGCGGAGTACCCCTCGTTGAACAGCAGATAGATGACGCCCAGTACGGACACCAATCGAGCGGCCCGCTGTGCTCCGTCGGGTTCCTCCATCGCGGCCCTGGCGTCGGTGAGCGTTCGCTTCGCCCGCACCAGTCGCTGCGCAATGGTGGCCTCGGAGGTCAGGAATGACCGGGCGATCTCGCGGCTGGTCAGACCGCCGACCAGCCGAAGGGTGAGCGTGGTCTGCGCGTCCGGGCTGAGCGACGGGTGACAGCAGATGAACACCAACCGCAGCACGTCGTCCTCGACATGATCGATGGCGCCAAGGATGTCGATCTCGGCGGCCTCATCGCCCAGGTCGCGGGCGATCGCCGCATAGCCCCGATCCCGGCGCTCGGCCCGCCGGAACCCGTCGACGGCACGCCGCTTGGCGGTGCTCATCAACCACGCGGCCGGGTTGTCCGGGATACCCGCCGCCGGCCACTGGCGCAGCGCAGCCACCAGGGCGTCCTGGGCAAGGTCCTCGGCAAGCCCGACGTCCCTGACCACCCGCACCAGGCCGGCGATCAACCGGGTCGACTCGAGCCGCCAGACGGCCTCGACGGCGGCCCGCGGGTCCGGATCAGACTTCGTCGGCGCCGGCTGCCAGGCGGTCGGGGTGCGCTGCTCGGTCACAGGACCGATCAGAGCACCCCGCACCGACAACGCGCAAAAGTCAGGCCCCCATGATCTGCCGCACCTCGCAGCTGCCTTCCCATCCGGGCCAGTTGTCGAGGTGAATTTGCAGGAGTCGCTTGCCGAGTTCGATCGCCTCGGCCTTGGTCCTGACCTCGATCACCGCGTAGCCGCCGATCAGTTCCTTCGCCTCGGTGAACGGTCCGTCCATGACACTGATCGACCCATTGGCCAGGGACACGATCGCGCCGGCCGCGCTGGGCCCCAGACCGCCCTGCTCCACCAGGGTGCCGTTCACCGCCCCTTCCTGCGCGAACTCGTTCATCGCCTGCCACAACGCGGGTGGCGGTGGGCCGTACGGCATGGCCTCGTCGGACTTGATCATCGACATGAACCTCATGTGATCCTCCTGCGGTCGGTTGCGATGGCCAGCTGAGCCAACGTCATCCTCACGTCGACCGGACGGGCGCGTTCTCGACATCCCCCGGAGCCGAATCTTCTCGCCCCGTCGCTGGACAGATTGTGCCGTTCCGGATGTCGAGAAAGCGGCCGGCCGGTGGACGAGAGGCAGCACCCCCGAGGGGTCACCTGTTCGCCCGACCGAAGGGAACCGACCGTCATGACCACCACCACCACCCGCCCGACCCGGGCCGACACGCTGACCAGGCGGCTGCTGGCCGCGGGCGTCGTCGCAGGCCCGCTGTTCGTCGTCACCGGCGGCCTGCAGGCGCTCACCCGCGACGGGTTCGATCTGGGCCATCAGCCGCTGAGCCTGCTCTCGCTCGGCGACCTCGGCTGGATCCAGATCAGCAACTTCCTGGTCGCCGGCCTGCTCAGCCTCGCGTTCGCGGTCGGCGTGGCGCGCTGCCTGACCGATGGACCGGGCGCGGTCTGGGCGCCGCGGCTGCTCGCCGTGTTCGGCATCGGCCTGGTCCTGGGCGGGGCGTTCCTGCCGGACCCGGCCCTCCGATATCCGGTCGGCACCCCCGACGGCTACCCGACCAGCGTGAGCGTGCACGGCCTGCTGCACGCCGTGGCGCCGCCGCTGTCATTCCTGGCGCTGGTGGCGGTGTGCTTCGTCCTCGCCCGCAGGTTCGCTGCGCAGGGACACCGCTGGGCGGCGCTCGGGTCTCGCTCCGTCGCCTTCGCCTGCCTGGTGCTGGTGGTGCCCGTCGGCCCGGGGGCCAGCTGGCGGATCTTCCTCGGCGTCGCGCTCGGGTTCGGCTGGATCGCCGCCGTCGCGTTGACGCTGCTCAGGGCCACGCGATAGGTCGACGGTGCCGCGTCAGCGTGTTCGGCGCACCGCCCGGCTGTGCGCCGACCCGATCAGCGTTCCGATCACCAGCGCGGCGACCGTGGTACCCACCATGGTGAGGCCGGTCAGCGGCCACCAGCCGGCAACATCGCCGATCGCGATGAGAGCGCCCGCCATGAGCACCCCGAGGATGCCCACCCGAGTGACGCGGACGCGCAGGCGCCCGGCCCGGGGCCCGGAAAGTGGCGGCGGTTCGGGGAGATCCCAGGCGAATGGCGCGACGCCGAGCGGATCCCAGGCCGGCGGGGTGCGGTCCAGTCCCGGCGTCGAGCCGACCGGGCGCTGCGTCACCGCGGTCGTCGGGAGATCCCAGAACGCGGGCTTGTCGAAGGGCGAGCGGGCGGGCGGTAGCGGCTTGAACGACACGGCGTCGGTGCTCGGCGACCGGCGGTGCGCGATCGTCCCGGCGGTCGGTGCTCCCCACGGTCGGCCGGGGCCTCCAAGGCCGGCCGGTCGGCGTTCGGCAACGGCAAAATCATTGGTCTCGATGCGCTGGTGGTCAAAGCGATGCGTCGGGAACCGGCGCCGCGGCCGGGTGATCGACATCGCCACGATGAGGACGGCCAGTAGCGGCCAGACGGCGGGCCCGGCTGCCAGCAACGGCGCCACGAAGAACGCGACGAAAACGGTGAGGGCGATCAGTGGGGCTGCCGGCGCCGGCCCGCCGCTACGGCCTCCCGGCCGACCGGGACCGGCGAGCCGGCGCATTTCTCCGTAGCACATGTGGTGAGTGCCTTCCTTGCTACCTGACCATGAAAGCCATTACCGACTCTGAGGTTTCGGCCATGAGCGCAACCGAGGGGGACGCGCCCACCGGGTCCGCCAGTGCAGCACGGACGAGGACGACGCGATGTCCAGGAGCGAGGGCGCGCACCGGACGGTCCGTGCCTGTGGCAAGGTTCTGCGCCGTAGATGTGAAACATCTGGGACGGAGCTGTGACCCTGGTTGTCCGCCTCCGCGTGGCAATCGTTCAGCGCCGGCGCCGGCGCCGGCGCAGGCAAGGCTTGGGCGCCGGGCGCCGGGCGCCTGCTTCAGCTGACCTGTCGGCCGCCGATGGCATGATCGCGGGGTGCCCTCACCTCGCGTCCGCCTCCGGCGGAAACCCCTCGGCCGGTTGCTGGCCGTCATCCTGACGGCCGGCCTCGCCGCTTGTTCCAGCACCGTTGCCGGGAGTGGGGTCGCGGCCGGCGGCGGTACGCAGGCGAGCGCGGGACCGGCCTCCGGCGGCGGCGCCACCCCGCCCAGCGGGACGGCGGGGACATCGACAGCGGCCAGTCCCGCTGCAGTGCCCGCCGGGCTGGAGAAGTTCTATGGGCAGCAGCTCAGCTGGGGCTCCTGCGCCAAGTTCGCGACGTCGGCCGCCACCAAGTTCTACCGCTCGGCGTCCCTGCAGTGCGCTGACCTCACCGTGCCGCTGGCGTACGACGATCCCGCCGGTCCGACGATCACCCTCCAGGTGCTGCGAAAGCCGGCGACCGACGCGGGCCAGCGGATCGGTTCCGTGGTGATCAATCCGGGCGGCCCCGGTGGGTCCGGCGTCGAGTACGCGGCCTACCTCGGCGCCTACGGGGTCGGCGCGGACCTGACCAAACGCTTCGACCTGGTCGGGTTCGACCCACGCGGCGTCGGGTTCTCCCAGCCCGGGATCCACTGCCAGAGCGACGCCGAGCGGGATTCCTCCCGCGCGCAGGTGCCGCGCACCCGGACCCAGCAGGAGGTCGACGCTGCGAACGCGGCGGCCGAGCGGATTGCCAAGGGCTGTGCTGCGCTGAGTGGCTCCGGGCGGGGCATCGACGGCGCCAGGTTCCTGGCGAACGTCGGAACGCGGGACGTGGCAAAGGATCTGGACGTCCTGCGGGCAGCATTGGGTGACAACCAGCTGACCTATATCGGCTGGTCGTACGGCACCAGTATCGGCACGGCGTACGCCGAGCAGTTTCCGACCAATGTTCGCGCGATGATCCTGGACGGTGCGCTCGATCCGGAGGCCGACCCGGCCGCGGAAAGCATCGCCCAGGCCGAAGGCTTCCAGAAGGCGTTCGAGGACTACGCGGCGGCCTGCGCGAAGCAGTCCCCCTGCCCGCTCGGCACCGATCCGCAGCAGGCCACCGCCTCCTACCAGGCGCTGGTCCGGCCGTTGCTGGACGCGCCGGCGAAGCTCGCCGACGGCCGGGTGCTCAGCTTCAGCGACGCGAACACCGGTACCAGCCAGGCGCTCTACAGCGAAAGCCGGTGGGACTCGCTGACCAAGGCGCTCGAGGACCTGAAGAACGGCGACGGATCGGCCTTGATGGCACTGGCCGACCGGTACGACGGGCGCGCCGCGGACGGCACCTACTCGAACTCGCTGGACGCGTTCCTGGCCATCGGCTGCGTCGACGGCAGCCGGACCCTGGACCCCACCCAACTCGACCAGATCGCCGCGAAGTACGCGGCCGCCGCCCCGTACCAGGACAGCGGCGACCCGCCACGCGGCATCAAGGACCCGTGCGACTTCTGGCCGGTCAAGCCGACCAGCACCCCGCACGTCCCGGACGTCAAGGGCCTGCCGCGGATCCTGGTCATCTCGACGACGCAGGATCCGGCCACTCCCTATCAGGCCGGGGTCAACCTCGCCGACGTGTTGGGCGCGTCCAAGCTGACCGTCGAAGGCACCAACCACACGGCCTATCTCGGGATCGGCAGCACCTGCGTCGACGCCATCGGCACGAGCTACCTGACCACTCTCGCGCTGCCCGACGACGGCACCACCTGTCAGTAGTCGCCCGGCTCGGGTGCGACTGATCAGTCCTGGTCGGCCACCCACAACCCGATCAGCCCGCGGAAGTGCGCGTAGAACTTGTCCTGCTCGTGCGCCGGGTAGGTGGCTCGCACGGTGTCCATCAGCAGCGCGTCGAAGTCCGGCGAGGTGATCCACTCGTAGACGATCTCCGGCAGGGACGCCAGCGCGTTCGAACAGAACTCCCGGTAGGTATCCGCCTCGAAATACTGGTCGGCCATCAGCGCGTACCGGCCCAGCTTGTCCGACCAGTTCAGCTCCGGATCGTCGGCGACGTCGAACCAGGCCCGGGTGTTGGTGTCCACCTTGGGCTGTCGGCCGGTCACCGCGCAGAACACCGACCAGGAAACCAACTGGGTGATCGCCCACGGGAAGTAGTAGTGCAGCGAGGTGATAGCGATGTCCGGACAGGCGTTGGCGTAGTCGATCGGCTTGACACCGGTGCCGGTGACCAGCGACTCGCAGGAGTTGAACTCCCAGCGGAAGAAGGCGTTGATCGTCCTGGACAGGGTCAGGATCTCCATGCCGGCTTCCGGCGGCAGGAAGTTGTGGGACACCTCGTACCGGTGGTGCATGGGCAGTTCCGGCCGGAACCGCATGATCTTGGTTTCCGGGCCGATGGTCAGCGACCGGGCGAACGAGTCGTAGTCGGCCGCGGCCTGCAGGTGCATCAACATCTGCCCGGACTCGTCGTAGGCGCGGTGCAGGGCGGCGTTGTCGTCAACCCTGGACACCCCTCGCCAGGCCCCGCCGTCGAATGGCTTCATGTACATCGGGTAGCCGACCCGGGAGGCGACCTCGTCGAGATCGAAGGACAGGTTGTAAGTCTCGGCGGTATAGGCCCACTTCTCGTGGTCGACGGGGTTCTTGTAGGGCACCAGCACGGTTTCCGGGATGGCGAAGCCGAGCCGGATCATGGCGCAGTACGCCGAGTGCTTCTCCATCGCCTGGAAGGTGAACGGATTGTTGATCAAGTAGGTGTCGTTGACCAGCGCGGCCTTCTTCAGCCACTCCCGCGGGTGGTAATACCACCAGGCCAGCCGGTCGATGATGACGTCATGCCGGACCGGGTCCCGCAGGTCGAACGGCTCGATGGTGATCCGCTCGGTGTCCACGTGATGCGGCACGCCGCGATGGCTGATCGGGTCGAGCCGACGGGTGAGAGTTTCGAACGCGGTCGGCCAGTCCTTCTCGGTGCCGAGCAGCAGGCCGATCAAATGGGTGGCGGAGTCTCGTCGCGGCGCTGTCATGACGGTGATCCTTCCCTCCGCCCGTCAACTGCGACAACGCCGGGGTCCCGGTGTCCGGTTCACCCCAATCCGGGCAGGTAGACCGCCGCTTGCGCCCGCCAGCTGGGCCAGTCATGCGGCCATTCGTGGCCCCAGATGAACAACTCGTGCGGGATCTGCTTGTCGGCAAGCACCCCGGCCAGCGCCCGGGTAGAGGCGTTGGCGCCGGTGGTGTCCTCCCACATGCCGCTGCCGACCACCAGGGTGATGGCCAGCCGGGACCGTAGGTAGTCCAGGTGATCGCCATGCTCGCCGGGCAGGAACTGCATCGGGTTGGTGAAGTAGGTCTCGTCATCGGCCGGTCCCCAGGCCCGCCAGGTCCACGGGTCGTAACTGCCGGAAAGCCCGATGGCCCGGCCGAACACGTGTGGATGACGCAACGCGAACAGCACCGCGTGGAAGGCGCCCATCGACGGCCCCACGGTCGCAATATCGTCCCTGCCGCCGCACGTGTCGCGGATGAACGGCACCACCTGCCAGATGATCCAGTCCTCGTACCGGCGGTGGTTACGGGCCCGGTCGGTCAACGGCATCCAGGACGCCGACCAGGACGACTCGTCGAACGATGGCACGCAGAACACCGTGATCCGGCCGTCGTCGATGGCCGGCCGGACGGCGTCCAGCATGCCGTTGGCCTCGAAGTCCCACGGGGCGCCGCCCTCGGATGGAAACCAGATCACCGGCCGCCCCCAATGACCGTGGACGGCGATCTCGCCCGAGCCGCCGAGTGGCGGCGCAGCCAACCGGTGGTATTCGGTGCGGGTCACGGTGTGCCGTCCCTTCGCGCGGATCAACTTCCCCTGCGCGGCTCAAACTGCGGGAAATGTGACAGATGTGACAGAAGTCTGCAAGTTCGGCCGCGCGGGAGAAGTTGATCCGCGCGGGGTGGGGCGGGGTGGGGCGGAGCGGGTGGGCATCAGTGCAAAGGGCGGATCAGGTCATCCAGCGCCGGGAACCAGGCGTCCCGCCAGCCGATCATCGTGTGCGCGTCCGGGACGATACGCATCGTGACGGGGTGATGTTGCGCCCGCAACGCCCGGGCCATCGCCTCGTTGTTGAACCGGTTCTCCTCGATGGTTCCGCAGGTGATCAGCACCGGGACCTGGCGCGGGGCGCCGGCCGCCGCGTGATCCGGCCCGGCACAGATGAACCGGACGGCCGAGCAGATCTGGTCGAAGTGCCCGAAGCCGCCTTCCTGGCCGTCGAGTTCTCTGGTGAAGAACGACCCGGACTGCAGCGCCAGGGCGGAGATGGAGCCGGGGTGCCTGCGCTGCAGCGCCAGCATGGCCAGCGCCCCGAGGCTGGCGCCCATCCCGATGACCGGTCCGGTCAGCACTCGGGCGGTCAGCGCCGGCAAGACGATCTCGGCCAGGTGATCGGAGTAGTCCGAATTCGCCGAGTACCACTCGTCACGCAGCCCGCTGGGCGGGTCGAGCAGCGCGACCCGCAGCGGCAGGTCTCGGCCGATCTCCGTGGCCCAGGACAGCAGCGACCCGCGGTCGGCCATGTCGGTCCCGTCGTTGACCAGCAGCAATGGCGCAGCGGTGTCGGCGGACAGGCCAGGGGGCGACCACAGATGCACGGGCACCTGCGCCGTCAACCGGCCGGCCGGAGTGGGCACGGCGCGGACCGGCCCGGCGGGCGGGGTCAGCAGCCAGCGGGGTTCCCGGTAGTCCGGGAACCGGATCTCGGACTTGTCCCCGAACGGGTTCGGCACCCGTCGCGGGTTGGTCGGATCGGTCGTCCAGGTGCTGACGCCGCCGCGGCGCAGGGTGAGCTGATATTCCAGCCGCCAGGCGTCCGGCGGCGGCATCACCAGCGTCCATCGGCCGTCCGCCCAGCTGAACTCGCAGTCGAGATCGCCCGTGATCCAGTCAACCTCGAGGCGCACACCGTCGAGCTCGTGGTCGAGGTCGGGCAGGCGGAACAGCACCCGATCGGCGGTGGCCAGTGGACCTGCGTCCTGCGCCGGCAGCGGGTGCGTCGGCACGGCGTTCCATCGATGCCGACCGGCGGGGGCAGCGACGGGGACAGCCTTGGGGGTCGGCATCCGATTACGGTACGTCATCAGGCGGGGGATCAGGCGGTCCAGCCGTATGACGGGTGCGGCAACGCCCGCGAAACAGGACCTACATAAGGTGTGCTCATGGATCGTCAGCAGCAATTTGTCCTCCGCACCCTCGAGGAACGTGATATCCGCTTCGTCCGGCTCTGGTTCACCGACGTCCTGGGCTTTCTGAAGTCAGTTGCGGTGGCGCCGGCGGAGCTGGAGGGGGCGTTCAGCGAGGGCATCGGGTTCGACGGTTCGGCGATCGAGGGCTTTGCCAGGGTGTTCGAGTCGGACATGGTCGCGCGGCCCGATCCATCGACGTTCCAGGTGCTGCCCTGGGAGGCCGACGGTGGCCGGGTCTACTCGGCGCGGATGTTCTGCGACATCACCATGCCGGACGGTTCGCCGTCCTGGGCCGACCCGCGGCACGTGCTGCGTCGCGCGATGGGCGAGGCAGCGTCGATGGGCTTCACCTGCTACGTGCATCCGGAGATCGAGTTCTTCCTGCTCAAGGACCTGCCCGATGACGGGTCGGTGCCCCAGCCGGCCGACCAGGGCGGGTTCTTCGATCAGGCCTCGCACGACGCCGCCCCGCACTTTCGCCGCCGGGCCATCGAGACCCTCGAGGCGATGGGCATTTCGGTGGAGTTCTCCCACCACGAGGGTGCGCCCGGCCAGCAGGAGATCGACCTGCGGTACGCCGACGCGCTGACCATGGCGGACAACATCATGTCGTTCCGCTATGTGGTCAAGGAGGTCGCGCTCACCCAGGGCGTGCGGGCCTCGTTCATGCCCAAGCCATTCTTCGATCAGCCGGGATCGGCGATGCACACGCACTTCTCCCTGTTCGACGGGGAGACCAACGCATTCCACAACCCGGAGGACGAGTACCAGCTGTCCGCGACCGGGAAGCACTTCCTGGCCGGTGTCATCAAGCACGCCCCGGAGATCACCGCGGTGTCCTGCCAGTGGGTGAACTCCTACAAGCGTCTGGTGGTCGGCGACGAGGCGCCGACCACGGCGTCCTGGGGGACCGCGAACCGCTCCGCGCTGGTCCGGGTGCCCAACTACTCGCCGGGGAAATCGTCCAGCCAGCGGCTCGAGTTCAGGCTGCCCGACTCGGCCTGCAACCCGTACCTGATGTACACCGTGGTGATCGCGGCGGGGCTCAAGGGCATCCGCGAGGAGTACGAGCTGCCGGCGCCCGCCGAGGACAACGTCTGGTCCCTGTCGGAGGTGGAACGCCGGGCGATGGGCTACCAGAAGCTGCCGACGTCCCTGGAGTCCGCACTGGCCGTCATGGAGGGCTCTGAGCTGGTCGCGGAGGCTCTGGGGGAGCATGTCTTCGACTTCTTCCTGCGGAACAAGCGCGCGGAGTGGGAGGCCTACCGTCGGCAGGTCACCCCGCAGGAACTCAAGCGATACCTCTCGCTCTGACGGCCTGCCTGACGCATCATTGACGACATGGTGCGGGCCGAGTTCTTCACCGACGCGGACGCCTACGCCGCGGTGATCGAGCCGCTGGTCAACCGGGATCCGGACGGCGCCACCATGGTCGCCAGCGTGCTGGCCAACCATCTCGCGCGGCCGTTCCCCGGCGGCCCGCTGCTGGTCGCCGTGCTCGGTGGCGACCAGGTGCAGTTGGCCGCCCTGCGGGTGCCGGACTTTCCGTTGTTGTTCGTCGTCGATCCTGACATCGAAGATCCGGCAACGGTTTTCACGATCCTCGCGGACGCCGTCCTGGCCACGGGGGAAACCATTGTCGGATTCAGCGGGCGCCGCGTCGGTGCGCGCGCGCTGGCCGCCGCCTGGACCGCCGGCACCGGCGTGGCCCCGGAGCCGCGGATGTGGTCGCTGCTCTACCGGTTGACCGGGCTGGTCGAACCGGTGGGCGTGCCCGGCGCACCGCGCGCCGCCGCACTGCAGGACGCCGCCGAACTCGACGTGCTGGCGCGGTGGTTCGCAGAGTTCCGCCGGGAGACCGGCGTGGCCCGGACGCCGTCGGAGCCGGATCCGTGCGGCGTGCTCCGGCACGCCGCACGCGGCGAGGTGTTCACGCTGTGGACGAACGACGGCCAGCTGGTCGCGGTCGCCGGTCACTCGCCGGTCCGCCGCGGCCGGGCGAGGATCGCCCCGGTCTACACGCCGCCGGGGCACCGTCGGCGCGGCTTCGGGTCGGCGGCGACGGCGGCCGCGGTGCACTCCGCGTGGCGGGCCGGCGCGGTCGAGGTGACGCTGTTCACCGACGCCGAGTACCCGGCGGCCAACGAGGTCTACCGCAGGCTGGGGTTCGAGGTGGTCGGCGAGTTCGCCGAGTTCGACGTGCCGACTTCCTGAGCTGCGGCGCGCGTCGTGGCGGCCGCCACCGGGTGGGCCGGGGCCTTCGGACCGTCGCCGCCGATCTGCAGCGCCGCCACCACCAGGTCAGCCAACTGCCCGGCCAGCTCCCGATCGGTGAGCCGCGACGCGAACGTGCCAACGGCGTTGAGCATGCCGAACGCCCCGTGGACCGCGCTCCGGACCCGCTCGCGGTCCCAGTCCGGGTGCGCCAGGCCCAGCAGCTCACGCCACCGACGGAGAAGTTCCCGCTGCCGCTCGATGAGCAGTTCGCGGTCCTCCGCCGGCAGGTGGTGGACCTCCCTGATGAACACCGCCATCAACCGGCGTCGACCGGACACCGCCGAGGCGTACGTCCGCACCAGGTGACGCAGCCGGGCGGCCGGGTCCTCGTCGGCGTCACCGGGAAGCTCTCCGATGACGTCGGGATCCAGGGTGACCGCATCGATCACCCGGTCGAACACCGCGGTCAGCACCGAGGCCTTGGCGCCGAAGTGCCGGTAGATGGCCGGCCCGGTGACGCCGGCGGCGGCGCCGATGTCGTCCATCCCGACGGCGGCGTAGCCACGCTCGGCGAACAGTTGGGCGGCGGCGACCAGGATGGCCTCGCGGCGCGCCGCCCCGCGGCTCGAAGGTGCGCCGGCCGGCCGCTGGGACCCGGCCGCGGTGACCGGTGGCGCCAGCTCGGGGGAGCCGACCGGCACCGTCCCGCCGCTGCGCCAGTACTGGCCGTCGGCCCGGTCCATCAGCCCGAAGTCGATCAGTCCGCGGCGCAGTGTCACGTAGTCGTCGTAGACGGCCATCAGCTCGCGATTGACCTCCGGCTCGGTGTACCGCACCCCGGGGACGAACCGCTGGGCGATCAGGTCGTACACCGCGAGCTGGCGGGACTGCTTGGCGGGCAACGTGGTCAGCCGGCCATCGACGGAGAAGTACCGGAGCACCACCGCATCGACGTTGGCCGCCGCCGACCGCTGCAGGTCGTCGTTCACCTCGTCCTCGCTGATCGGATCGGTGCCGTCATCAATCGATCGTGGCGCCCGGCGCGACCCTGGGGCGGGGCACCCGCCACCGCCGGATCAGGCACGACCGGTTGAAGGCGTAGAAACCCAGCGACGAGCCCTTCGTCGACAACTCCGTGTTGTCCCCGTTCGGGAACTTCTGCTTGACCTTCCGGGCGAGTTGCCGGCCGAAGACGATCGAGTCCACGACGGCCGCCACGATCGCCACCAGCAGCACCAGCGGCCCGTAGGCCTGCACCACCGGGAACGGGATCAGCAGGATGACGAACGACAGCACCGCGATCGGCAGCAGGATGCCGGCAACGTTCCGGCGGGTGTCGACCAGGTCGCGGACGTAAGCCCGCACCTTGCCCCGGTCGCGGGGGAGCAGGTACTTGTCGTCACCGGCCATCATCTTTTCGCGGTTGCTCGCCGCCATGGCCCGCTTCTCGTCCTTGGTCAACGACTTGCCCTGCACCCTGGACCGCTTCATCGCCTCCCGCTGGGTCGTCGGCGGCGGCGGCACGGGGCCGCGCCTGCCTTCGGCCTCTCGACGCTTCGGCGTCGGACGGCCCTTGCCGACGGTGGGCTCCTCATCGATCGGCGGACCAACGCTGGCCCCGGTCTGTTCGGTGCCATCGGCGGGTTTGCGGCGCAAGAAACTCACATCGGCAGCCTAGAGGAATCGCCGGCTGGCTCCGCCTCCCTGCGATCTGCCCGCGCAGAGTGGGCCGGCCCGACCGGGACGGCCGAGCGGGCCGGCCGACCGGGACGGCCGACCGGGACGGCCGACCGGGGAATACGGCCGAACGGGGAATGAGCGGCTCCGGCCGCAAGGTTCTTCGTCACGTCGGCGGCGAAAGGCTGCCGTCAGGCACCCTGCGCGTGGCATCATCGAAACAGCGCACGCGACAGTCCTACGCATCGACCATCCGCGGCAGGCGATCGACCGGCCGCTCGCGACATAAGGGAGTGACAGATGACCGTTTCTGACACCGCAAGCATCACCGGCGTCGAGGCACCCGCGCACGGCGTCACGCTGTCGGAAACGGCCGCGGCCAAGGCGAAGGGTCTGCTCGAACGCGACGGCAGCAGCGACATGGTGCTGCGCATCGCGGTGCAGCCGGGCGGTTGCTCCGGACTGCGCTACGAGCTGTTCTTCGACGATCGGACGCTGGACGGCGACGCGCTCGTCGACTTCGACGGCATCGGGCTCGCGGTCGACCGGATGTCCAAGCCCTACCTGGACGGTGCCGTCATCGACTTCGTCGACACGATCGAGAAGCAGGGTTTCACCATCGACAACCCGAACGCGCAGAATTCCTGCGCCTGCGGCGACTCGTTCCACTGACCTTCAGCCTTTCCGCAAAGAAGCCCCCGGCGAACCGCCGGGGGTTTCTTGATGTCCGGGATCGGTGCCGGGCCCGGTAGGGTCGTGGACGGCCCCGTAACCGGTCTCCGCACAGCAGTGTCATCGGCACGAACGTGCCCATCAACAGGCGACATTCATCTGGCAGGGAGAGCTGACAATGCCGATCGCCGTTTCCGGATCCATCGCCACCGACCACCTGATGCACTTTCCCGGTCGGTTCCAGGAGTCGCTGCTGCCCGACCAGCTGCACCGGGTGTCGCTGTCCTTCCTGGTGGACGACCTGGTGGTGCGCCGCGGCGGGGTCGCTCCGAACATCTGCTTCGGTATGGCGCTGCTCGGGCTGAACCCCGTGCTGGTCGGCGCAGCCGGCGTGGACTTCGCCGACTACGAGAGCTGGCTGAGCCGGCACGGCGTCGACTGCTCGAAGGTGCACCTGTGTGACGACGTGCAGACCGCACGGTTCGTGTGCACCACCGACAACGACATGAACCAGATCGCCTCCTTCTACGCGGGCGCGATGGCCAGGGCCCGGGAGATCGAGATCGAGCCCATCGCCAGGGCCTACGGCGGGCTCGACCTGGTGGTGATCGCCGCCGACGACCCGGAGGCGATGGTCCGGCACTCCGAGGAATGCCGGGAACGCGGCTATCGGTTCGCCGCCGACCCGTCCCAGCAACTCGCCCGGATGGACGGCTCCGACGTCGCGTCGCTGGTGACCGGGGCGAGCCTGCTGTTCACCAACGACTACGAGTTGGGACTGCTCCGCTCGAAGACCGGCTGGACCGACGAGAAGATCAGCGCCGCCATCGGCTACCGGGTGACCACGCTGGGCTCCAAAGGCGTGGAGATCGTCGCTGCCGACGGCAGCAAGTTGACGGTCGGCGCCCTGCCGGAGAAGTCCAAGACGGACCCCACCGGTGTGGGTGATGCCTTCCGGGCAGGTTTCCTGGCCGGCAGCGCCCAGGGCCTGTCCCATGAGCGCTCCGCCCAGCTGGGCTCGTTGATGGCCACCCTGACGCTGGAGACAGTCGGCACCCAGGAGTACCAGCTGGACACCGACGTTGCCCGGGTCCGGCTGGCCGACGCCTACGGCGAGGATGCCGCGGCCGATATTGCCCAGGCGATCGCCTGGTCGGCCTAGCCCCGCCCCGCCCCGCCCCTGCTCGCCCCGCCCCGGCTCGCCCTGGCCGCTGCTCGCGCGGATCAACTTCGCCAGCGCGGCAGAACGTGGCGGTTGTGGGGTCGGTGGGACAGAAGTCGATCAGTTGAGCCGCGCGACAATCGATGCCGGCCAGCTGTTCGGCCGCGCGGACGAAGTCGTTGACTCGCGCACCACCCGTCCCATTTTCCGCATCTTCCGCCGCGCAGGCGAAGTTGATCCGCGCGGGGGACGGGGCCGCGGGTCAGAGTCGGACGGGGTAGACCGGCTCCGGGATCACCGGGGTGATCGCACCCGTCACGAAGATCTCGTGCCAGAGCTGGAAGACCAGGATCGTCCAGATGCGGCGGGAGTGGTCCGCCTCACCGGCGCGATGCGCGTCCAGCATGGCCAGCACCGCCGCCGGGTCGAGGTACTCCTCGGTGTGTGCCGAGGTGATGATCGAGCGGGCCCACTCGTACGAGCCCTCGGCCAGGAAATGCCGGATCGGCACCGGAAAGCCCAGTTTGCGCCGGTGCAGGACGTGCGGCGGGACGATCAGCTCCATCGCCCTGCGCAGCGCCAGCTTCGTGGTCTGCTTGGTGACCTTCTGATCCGCGGGCACGGTGCGGGCCACCTCGAACACCTCGGTGTCCAGGAACGGCACCCGCAGTTCGAGGGAGTTGGCCATCGTCATCTTGTCGGCCTTCACCAGGATGTCGCCGCGCAGCCAGGTGAACAGGTCGACGTGCTGCATCCGGGCGATCGGGTCGGTCTCCTCGCTGAGCGCGTACACCGGGTCGGTGACGTCCCGGAACGACCGCCGCGGATCGTAGGTGCGCAGTAGGCCGGCCAGCTGCTCCTCGCGGAAGATCCGGGCGTTGCCGTAGTAGCGGTCCTCCAGCTCCAGCGAACCCCGGCGGAGCATGTCCTGACCGCGGAAGCCCTGCGGCAACGCCCGCCCGACCGCCGCCAGGCCCTTGCGCAGGCCGCCCGGCAGCGAGGTGATGCCGCGCAGGCTCGACGGTTCCCGGTAGATGTTGTAGCCGCCGAACAGCTCGTCGGCGCCCTCACCGGACAGCACCACCTTGACGTGTTTGCGGGCCTCGTTGGCCACGAAGTACAGCGGCACCAGGGCGGGGTCGGCCACCGGGTCGTCCAGGTACCAGATGATCAACGGCAGGGTCTCGGTCAGCTCCTGTTCCGAGACAGTTCTGATGACGTGCCGGACGCCGATCGCCGCGGCGGACTCGGCGGCGACCTCCACCTCGGAGAAGCCCTCCCGCTCGAACCCGGTGGTGAACGTCATCAGGTCGGGGTTGTAGCGCTTGGCCAGCGCGGCGATGGCGGTGGAGTCGATGCCGCCGGACAGGAACGCGCCGACCGTCACGTCCGCCCGCATGTGCTTGGCCACCGAGTCGTCCATGACGGCCGCGATCCGCTGGTACAGAGCGGATCGTTCGGCGTCGGAGATGGCCGGCCGGCCGGCGAACACCGGGTGGAAGTACCGCTTCGTGGTCATCTTCCGGCCGGGGCGCACCGTGACGTGCGTGCCTGACTCGATCTTGCGGATGGCCGGGTCCATGGTGGCCGGCTCCGGCACGTACTGCAGGACCAAATAGTGCTGCAGTGCAGGCACACTCACGCTCGCCTGGCCGGTCAGTTCGCGCAGCCCCTTGGCCTCGGAGGAGAAGCCGACTCCGTCGGGGGTCTGCGCGACGAACAGCGGCTTGATGCCGAACGGATCGCGCGCACCGAACAGCACCCGGTCCTGGGTGTCCCAGATCAGGAAGGCGAACATCCCGCGCAGCCGGGAAACCGCCTGTGGGCCCCAGTAGTGGTAGGCCGCGACGATGGCCTCGCCGTCGCCCTCGGTGGTGAACAGGGCGCCGTGATCGGACCGCAGTACCGCTCTCAGTTCCAGATAGTTGTAGATCTCGCCGTTGAAGACCAGCGCGTAGCGGTCCGGCGACTCCGGCGGGCCCCAGCGCAACGGCTGGTGCGAGTGCTCGATGTCGATGATGGACAGCCGGTTGAACCCGAAGACAACGTCGTCGTCGTGCCAGGTGCCGGCGTCGTCGGGCCCCCGGTGACGGGCACAGCGCATGCCGTTCGCGATGGCGTCCGCCCGGGTCTCGGCCCGCCCCGCCGCCGAGACGAAACCCATCAGTCCGCACACCCGCAGTGCCTCCATCGTGTTCACCAAAGCCGTCTGCCCGCGCGCCAAGTATCTCCGCTGCCGGCCCCGGAACCGGCCAACCTCCGGGCATTTCGCGGTGCGCGACGATCTTTCGGATAAGATCGACGTTCTGTAGAACTCGCGGGGTGCCCGGCCGGGTGGATCGGAACCCGGGGAGGTAATCTCCACGTGTCGGGGACAGGTGCCGCCGTCAGTCGGGTCTGCCCGGACAGCACGCGGTGCGAATGGCGAGAGGAAGGGCGCACGTGACACGGTCTCGCGCGAGACGGCGGATCCTTCTCGCCGGGTTACTCGGCCTGGTGACGGTGCTGGTCAGCGGGTGTTCGGTCACGGATCTGCCGCATTACGGCTGGCCCGACGGCATCACGCCGCAGGCCGTACGGATGCAGGAGTTCTGGTCGGCGTCGTTCACCGCGGCACTGGCCGTCGGCGTGCTGGTGTGGGGTCTGATGTTCTGGGCCTTCATCGTCTACCGCAAGCGTAAGAACGGTCCGCTGTACCCGAAGCAGACCAAGGAGAACCTGCCGCTCGAACTGGTCTATACCGCCGTACCGTTCCTGATGGTCGGCGTGCTGTTCTACTTCACCGTCACCACCGAGAACTTCGCCCTGGACACCAAGGCCAATCCCGATGTGACGGTCGAGGTGACCGCCTTCAAGTGGAACTGGGACTTCGGCTACCCGGGCACCACGGCGCCGGGCGGCGGCGAGGTGCACACCGTCGGCAGCAGCGAAGAGGTGCCGATCCTGGTGCTGCCGGCCAACAAGCTCATCCAGTACAACCTGCGGTCCAAGGACGTCATCCACTCTTTCTGGACGATCGACTTCCTGTTCAAGCGGGACGTCTTCCCGAACCCCGAGCAGAACCAGACGGTCAACCATTTCCAGAACACGATCGACACCACCGGCGCCTTCGTCGGCCGTTGTGCGGAACTGTGCGGCACCTACCACAGTTCGATGAACTTCGAGGTACGGGCGGTGCCGCAGGGCATTTATGACGCTTACCTGAAGCTTCGGCAGTCGCTGAACCCGGCCACCGGGCAGGCGTTCAGCGCGGCGGACGCATTGCGCGCCGTCGGCAAGGCGGACCCGTCCTGCGGCGATCTCTGCGCACCGCTGGCGACGACCACCTACCCGCTCAACACCAACCGTGCGGTGAAGGCCGCCTCCGAGCCGCCCACAGGGGGCAACTGATGGCCTCGCATTCCGAGCAGGACTCGCTGGCCCCCGAAGAGGCCAAGAACGGCCTGCACGTCGAGACCTGGATCTTCCTGGGCCTCACCGGGTTCTTCGTGATCGCGGCCGTCATCTACGGGTTCCTGGCGCCAACGGAGCCGGTCGGCATCGTGGCGCTGTCGCTGACGGCCGGCCTGACGCTGATCATCGGCACGTTCCTGCGGTTCGTCTCCCGCCGGCTCGAGCAGCCCCGCCCGGAGGACAACGACAACGCCGAGGTGTCCGATGGCGCAGGCGATGTCGGGTTCTTCTCGCCCGGCTCCTACTGGCCGTTCGGCCTCGCGCTCAGCGCCGCGGTGCTGGCCGTTGCCACCGCATACCTGCTGGCGTGGCTGATGGTGATCGCCGTCGGGTTCCTGATGTTCGCCATTATCGGGCTGGTCTTCGAGTACCACCGCCGGCCCGCGCACTGACCCGAGTGGTGGGCCCCCTCGACTGAAGAGAAGCCTGCGGCCAGGGGCTTGCGCCGGCTCGCCGGGGGCGGCCGCAGTTGGGCCGGCTCGGTGGGCGCCGCGCCGCGCCTTGTCGCGCCGCAGTAGTGCTGGGTGGCATGACAGGAGAGTCGGGCCGCGGAGTCACGTTGGCGTGACCGGGAACCACCAAGTCCTTGCCGAAAGGCCGGCGGAACCCACCACGCTACGACGTCCCCGGCGACGGACCACGTCCCGGTATTGGCCGGTAGCCGGAGTGAATGTCACCTGCCGTCCTGATGCAGCCGCCGGTCGCTCGGTGACAGCGAGGAGGCCCCGCCCCCAGGAACTCGGGGCGGGGCCTACTTATCGTGCGGACGCCGACGAGACCATCAGCGTTTGGCGGCTGCTTCGATCTCGCTGACCGGATGGAGCTCGTCGTCATAAGCGATGTGACCGGAATCGTTCACCGGGCTCAGTATCCCGGGCACTGCTATCCCCGCCGAGCCCAGCTGGTTCATCCGCTTGGGCACCGACGCACCCTGGTAGTTCAGTGGAACCGGGTGGCCGTGATCGTCGACCGGACCCAGCGGCTGATGCACCTCGATGAACTCACCGCTCGGCAGCCGCTTGAGGATGCCCGTTTCGATGCCGTGCTCGAGCACCGCCCGGTCCGAGTGCTGCAGGCCGAGGCAGAGCCGGTAGGTGACGACATAGACGATGACCGGCCCGACGATCGACAGGATGCGGCCCGCCCAGGTCATCACGTTCAGCGAGATGTCCAGCTTGAGGGCGAACAGGTCATTGGCGCCGTTGATCAGGTTGACGATGTAGAAGGCCATGAACGCCGCACCCAGCGCGGTCCGCACCGGAACGTCACGCGGGCGCTGCAGCAGGTTGTGCACCACGTTGTCCTTGGTGAACGCCTTCTCGATCCACGGGTACATGATCACGATGATCATCAAGATCGTCGCTGCGAGGATAGACGGGAAGAACACGGCCGGAACCATGTAGTGCCCGAACAGGTTCCGGATCTCCCAGGCCGGCCAGATTCGTACCATGCCGTCCAGGAAACCCATGTAGAAGTCCGGTTGCACGCCCGCCGACACCTGAGAAGTGTTGTACGGACCCAGGTTCCAGATCGGGTTGATCTGGAACAGGCCGGCCATCATCACGGTGATGCCGAAGACAACCGCGAAGAAGCCGCCGCCCTTGGCCGCGAACGAGGGCAGCACCCGCAGCCCGATGACGTTCTTCTCGGTGGCCCGCGGGGCTGGGAACTGGGTGTGCTTCTGGAACCAGACCAGCGCAACGTGCACACCGATCAGCGCCAGGATGATGCCCGGGATGAGCAGGATGTGCAATGAGTAGAAGCGCGGGATGATGATCTCGCCGGGGTAGTCGCCGCCGAACACCGCCCAGTGCGTCCAGGTGCCGATCACGGGGATCGACAGTATGAAGGCGCTGACCGCCCGCAGGCCGGTGCCCGACAGCAGGTCGTCGGGGAGCGAGTAGCCCAGGAAGCCTTCCGCCATACCCAGCACCAGCAGCAGCACGCCGATCACCCAGTTCGCCTCACGCGGCTTGCGGAACGCGCCGGTGAAGAAGATCCGCATCATGTGCAGCAGCATCGAGAAGATGAACAGCAGCGCGGCCCAGTGGTGGATCTGCCGCATCAGCAGCCCGCCGCGGACCTCGAAGGAGATGTCCAAGGTCGACGCATACGCCATCGACATCGGCACGCCGCGGAGCTTTTCGTAGACGCCCTGATAGACCGTCTCCGCCATCGACGGGTCGAAGAACAGACTCAGGTAGACACCGGACAGCAGCACGACGATGAACGAGTACAGCGCTGCCTCGCCGAGCATGAACGACCAGTGGCTGGGAAAGACCTTGTTCAGGGCAGTCCGCAGCGGCCGAGCGCCGTGATATCGAATATCTGCTTCGTCGAGAGCCTTCTGCACGGCTGACGGGCCGGCAGTCGCTGTGGTGGGGGTGGTAAGGCGGCTCATCCGGTTGCCTCCTTGGGCTCGGAATACCACGCGGGAAATTTGCCGTTCTCCCAGAAACCGGGACCGACTGCTTCGACAAAATCCTTGGCTGCCACGAAGTAGCCCTCGTCATCCAACTCGATGGGGAGCTGAGGGAGTGGACGGGTGGCGGGCCCGAAGACCGGGAACGCACCTTCGTAGACGTTGAACTGCGACTGGTGGCACGGGCACAACACCCGGCCCGTCTGCTGCTCGTAGAGCGACACCGGGCAACCGACGTGCGTGCAGATCTTCGAGAAGGCGTAGTAGTCGCCGAACTGGAAGCCCTGCTGCCCGTCCCGGATGCGGACCACCGAGTCGGACCGCAGCCGGAACAGCATCACCGCTGCATCGGAGGCCTTGGCGCCGCCTTCGACGCCGGGGAACACGGTGGCCATCGAGCCGGCCTCGAGATCCTCCGGACGGACAGGGGTGCCGTCGATCTGCACCATCCGGATCTTGGTGCCATCCGATTTCGGGGCCCACGGCGTCACCCACAGCGGTGAATTCGCCCGCTCGGCCCATGGATTCTGGATGAAGCCGCCGAGCACCGGGACGATCGCCGCGATGCCGAGACCGCCGCCGGCCAGCAGCAGCGAACCCTTCAGCACGCCCCGGCGCTTGATGCCGGTCTTGTCGCCGGTGTCCAGCACCTGTGCGGCCAGCGTCTGCCGGTCGACCTCGTCGGACATCCCGACGTGCCGCTGCTGGATGGCCACCTCATGCGGCATGATCCTTTTCGCCAGCGCGACGACGCCGATCCCGAAGAACAAGATGGTGGCGCCGAGGGTCGCGCCGATCACCGGTGTGTAGAGCGCGTACATCAACTGCCCGTCCGAAGACGCCGGCACCCACTCGCTCGGCCACCAGATGAACGCCACGATGAAGATGATCGCCATCAGCCCGGCGAGCAGGAACCACTTGGCGACCTGACGTTCCGCGCGCTTGTCCGCGGGCGAACCTGGAACGTAGCGCTCGCCGTACTCGACGAGTTCGACGCCGTCCATCGCCATGCCCAGGGCGCCGAGCTCTTCCCGGGACATCTTCGACCGTTCGGCCTCGTCCGGGATCTGCAGGTTCGGGTTGCCGCTCATGCCGCTCCTCCGCTCGTTCCTCGCGGATGACCGGCATGCCGGTGCTGATGATTCGCTCGCTGCCGCTCGCTCATGCCTTCGACCCCATCCACAACGTCGCAGCAACGATGGCGCCCATGCCGACCAGGAACGCGATCAGCCCCTCCGGTGCCGGGCCGAACCCGCCTGCCGCGTAGCCGCCCGGATCGATCGTCTCCTTGTTGTTCTGGATGTAGGTGATGATCGCGCGCTTCTCGTCGGAGGTCAGCACACCGTCACCGAACTTCGGCATGTTCTGCGGGCCGCTGAGCATCGCGCCGTAGATCTGCCGATCGGTCGCCGGGTCGAGGTTGGGGGCGTACTTGCCCTGCGACAGCGCGCCGCCCTGGCCGGTGAAGTTGTGGCAGGACGCGCAGTTCAGTCGGTACAACTCGCCGCCCTTGGCGATCTGGTCCGGCGCCCGAAGGTCGCCCTCCGGAATCACCGGGCCGCCGCCGTTGGCCTGGATGTACGCGGCGAGCGCATCGGTCTGCTCGGCGTCGAACACCGGCTGTTTGCGCTGGATCTGGGCGCCGTTCTCCGCTGCCGGCATCCGGCCGCTGGACACCTGGAAATAGGTCGCAGCCTGCCCGACACCGACCAACGACGGGCCGCGGCCGACGACGCCCTGCAGGTTCGCCCCGTGGCAGGTGATGCACGCCGTCTGGTAGATCTGCTTGCCCTCGGCCACCTGGGCGGCGTCGACGTTCGAGGCGACCGCTTCGTTGTTGCTGCCGGTGAAGGCGCTGTAGAGCAGCGCCACCGAGGTGAGGGCGAAGAGCAGCGCGAGACTGCCGGAGATCCGGCGCATCGTCTTGGAACGGCGACGCTTGCGCGCCGATCCGCCCGTGGGCGGTGTGTCGTTGACCGACATTCTTCTGGACACCTCGTGCTCGGTAGCAGCGGCTTGGCGGGTGCTGATCAGCCGGTGGCGTGATCCGCAGGAACTGCCGGTCTGGGCCGTACTTCTAACTACTGTAGAAGTTCAGCGGTCGGATGCGAAGAGCCGTCATCGAATGATGTAAATCGTTGCGAACAATCCGATCCACACCACGTCGACGAAGTGCCAGTAGTACGACACCACGATCGCGCTGGTGGCCTGGGCGGGGGTGAACTTCGAGACCTTGGTCTTGGCGATGAGGATGAGGAAGGCGAGTAGACCGCCGATCACGTGCAACCCGTGGAACCCGGTGGTCAGGTAGAACACGGTCCCGTACGGCGAGGAGGCCAGCGTGGTCTCGTGGTTCATCACGAGGTTGCGGTACTCGTTCGCCTGGCCCAGCACGAAGATCAGGCCCATCACGAACGTCAGCAGGTACCAGCGGCGCAACCCGAACACATCGCCCCGCTCGGCGGCGAACACCCCGAACTGACAGGTGAAGGACGATGCCACCAGGATGATCGTGAAGATCAGCGCGTAGGTGAGGTCCAGTTCGGTGGGTGCCGGCGGCCACTCGCCTTCGGTCTGGGCGCGCACAGTGAAGTAGATGCCGAACAAGCCGGCGAAGAACATCAGCTCGCTGGACAGCCACACGATCACGCCAACGCTGACCATGTTCGGCCGGTTCAGCGTGTGGATCCTGCTGCTGATCGCGGGGGGCCCTGTCGGGCTGGTCGCAGTCGTCACACAGGGATTATGGACTGCCGATTGCGATGATGCGCCTGCGGGTTGGATTCCGGCGGGTCGCGACCTCCAGCGATGCACAATCACCGCAGATCAGCACCCACTCGTGAGTTCGACAGGATGTCGAAACTCGGGTCGATAGCGCGCGTCGGGCAGCTGGGCCGCGCGGGCCGCGGACGGCGGCGCCTGGCGGCCTGCGCGGGGCACTAGCATCAGCGGCGTGAGCAATCCCGTGCTGTTGGTCTACAGCCACCGCCCGGAGGTCCGTGAGCGGATCATGGCCGCGATCGGCCGGCGCCCGGCGCCGGACGTCGGCAGGGTCGACTACCTCGAGTGCTCGGCCGTGTACGAGGTGATGATGGCGACCCGGGCCCAGCAGGCCGATGTGCTGATCCTGGACGGCGAAGCACAGCCGACCGGGGGCATCGGCATCAGCCGGCAGGTCCACCAGGAGGCCGCGGTGATCCCGCCGGTGGTGATCGTGGTCCGGCGGGCGGATGATCGCTGGCTGGCCACCTGGGCCGGCGCTGACGAGATCCTGGTCCACCCGCTCGATCCGGTGACGGCGGCCGACTGCATCGCGGGGCTGCTCCGAAGGCGCGCCGACGGGCTGGTGCCGTCGGTCACCGACCCCAACCTCCGGTGAGCGAGGCGAGGTCGTGGCCGGCGCTGCTGACCACGCTGCTCGCCGGTGAGCACCTGGACGGCGCGGACACCGGCTGGGTGATGGACCGCCTGATGGCCGGCGATGCGACGCCCGCACAACTCGCCGGGTTCGCGGTCGCGCTGCGGGCGAAGGGCGAGACCGCCGCCGAGGTCGCGGGTCTGGCGGACAGCATGTTGTCGCACGCCGTGCGGGTGACCGTTCCGGTCCGCGCCGTCGACATCGTCGGCACCGGCGGCGACCGGGCCAACACGGTGAACATCTCCACCATGGCTGCCTTCGTCATCGCCGCCGCCGGGGCGCCCGTGGTCAAGCACGGCAACCGTGCCGCGTCCAGCAAGTGCGGGGCCGCCGACCTGCTCGAGGGCCTGGGTGTGGCAATCTCGCTGCCCGCCGACGCGGTGGCCGCTACGGTCGCGCAGGTCGGTATCGGGTTCTGCTTCGCGCCCGTCTACCACCCTTCGTTCCGGCATGCCGGAACCACGCGGCGCGAGCTCGGCATTCCCACGGTGTTCAACTTCCTCGGGCCGCTCACGAACCCCGCGCAGCCGGCCGCCGGTGCGATCGGCTGCGGGAGCGCGCAGATGGCGCCGGTGATGGCCGACGTGTTCGCTGCCCGAGGATCTGACGTGCTGCTGTTCCGCGGCGACGACGGCCTCGACGAACTCACCACGACAACAACATCCACCGTCTGGCAGATTCACGACGGTGCGGTCCGCGAGCTCAGCCTCGATCCGGCCGACCTGGGCTTCGCCCCGGTTGAGCCCGCGGCGCTCCGCGGCGGCGAGGTGGCACAGAACGTGACCGCGGCCCGAGAGCTGTTCGCCGGGAAGACCGGCCCGGTGCGGGACGCCGTCGTGCTCAACGCGGCGGCCGGGCTGGCCGCATACGCCGGCCTGAGCAGTGGTCTGGTCGCCGGCCTGCGCGACGGGGTGGACCGGGCGAACGCTGCGCTGGACGCCGGTGCCGCTGCCGACCTGCTGGACCGCTGGGTCGCCGCCGGGCAACGGCTGTCGGCGAACTAGGCCGTGTCCCGACGATCTTGGTCAGCGGGTTGACGGAGCCAGGGCCGGCAGGGCGGTCGCTGCTGCCCGCGGCGATCGCGGCACCGCCTCGGCGTCAGGCCTGCATGCCGATGTCAGGCCTGCATGCCGATCGAGAACGCGTCGTCGGCGTCCCGCTGGCTGTACTCCCGGAAGGCAATATGGGTGACGGTGCGCAGCACCCCGGCCACCTTCGAAATGTGACCGGGGACCAGGTCGGCGATGGCCTCGTGGTCCGCGACCCGGGTGATCGCCACCAGATCGACGTCACCGGCGCAGGAATACACCTGGTCGACCCCGGGGAGGTCGGCGATCTCTTGCGCGGCTTCCGGGATCCGGTCGGCCTCCACGTCGATGAGCACGATTGCCGTCACCATGTCGCGCGACCTCTCTGAACGTCCGGGGATCCGATGCTATGCCAGCAGACCCACACCCCTCCACGGGGCTGTTGATCAGCGGATCGCCAACGCCGACCGGGTGCCGCGGGCCAGGTCCGCCGCCTTCATGAACGACCGCCAGCGCCCGGCACCCGCCGCCGGGCTGAGCCAGGGCGCACTGCTGCGCACCAGCCGCGCGCCAGGCCGCTCCACCCAGCGCAACAGGGTGCCGGTTTCCTCCGCGGACGCCGCCGGCAGCGGCCCTCGACCGGGCAGCACGGTCTCGGCCGACGCCACGAGGAGTTCGACCACCGGCATCGGATCCACCCCGCGGCGGGCCCGCGCCGCGGCGGCGAACCGGCCGAACCTGATCACCGTGAACTCCCAGCCGCCGGCCTCGTCCGGGCGGGCCGCGACCATCTCGTCGATCCCGGCCAGTGCGCCGAGCCGCTGCCGGCGGTCCACCGCAGAGGCCAACGCGGACAACCGGTCCCGGGCCAGTGCCGCCTGGTCGAACCGCCCGGAGCGGGAAAGCGCGGTGAGCCGATCGCGGAGCAGCGCGAGGATCTCGTCCGAGGCGCCGTCCACCAGTGCATGGACCCGTCGCACATGCGCTGAATAGGACGTCTCGTCCTCGGCGCCGGAGCACGGGGCGCCGCACCGCCCGAGCTCGGCCAGTGCGCAGGGGCTGCCGTCCGGATCGACTCGGCGGATCCGGGACGTGCATCGCCTGATCGGCACCGCGTCCTGCAGGGCCTCGACCGCGGTCTGGGCGGCCAGCCGGGTGCCGAACGGTCCGAGACTGGCCGCCGACCGATCGGGCGCCGCCCGGACGATGCTCAGCCGCGGGAAAGGCTCGTCGGTGAGCGTCACCCAGGCTCCGCCGCCGGGTTTGCGCGAGCGCCGGTTGTACGGCGGTTGGTGGGTGGCGATCAGCCGCTGCTCGCGGACGTGTGCTTCCAGGGCGTGCGCACATTCCACGTGGTCCACCCGCACGGCCAGGGCGACCATGTCCTTCATCCGGCCGCGGGTCTCGGCGGCCGAAAAATAGGAGCGGACCCGCTGGTGCAGATTCCCCGAGGTGCCGACATAGAGCACCTCGTCGCCGGGGCCGCGGAACAGGTAGACGCCGGGCGCCGCGGGCAGGTGGTCGGCCAGCCGGCGTTTGCGCCGGCGCTCCGGCGAGACGTCCCGGCTGGCGTCCTGCAGCTCCGACAGGCTGTGCACGCCCAGCGAGCCGAGCCGCTCGAACAAGGCGTGCAGGACGTCGACCGTCGCCCTTGCATCGGTCAGCGCCCGGTGATCGGGCGCGACCCTGGCTCCCAGCAGGGCGGCCAACGCGGACAGCCGCACGCTCGGCGCCTCGGCCTTGGACAGCACCTTGCGGGCCAACCGGACGGTGTCCACCACCGCCGGTCCCGGCCACGGTATGTTCAGCTGGGCACATGCGGCGCGCAGGAAGCCCACGTCGAACCCCGCGTTGTGCGCGACCAGCACCGACCCCCGGATGAACTCCAGGAACGCGGGCAGCACGGCGCCGATCCGCGGGGCGTCGTACACCATCGAGTCGGTGATCCCCGTGAGGATGGTGATCTGCGGTGGGATCGACCGGCCCGGATCGACCAGGGTGGCGAACTCGCCGAGCACCTCGCCGCCCTTGACCTTGACGGCGCCGATTTCGGTGATCGCCTCTGTCTGCGCGGAACCGCCGGTCGTCTCCAGGTCGACCACGACGAAGGTCACGTCGCGCAGCGGCTCGCCGAGCTCGTCGAAGCTGCGCTGGGTCGACAGTCCTGGCCGCACAATCGGTTCCGGTGTCAGCGGGCGGTCGAAACCGCCCGTCCACGGGGCGCCCACCGGCGGGCCGACGAGCGGCCTGGCGTCGAGGAACAAGGACATGATCGAGACCGTAGAACGTAGGTACGACAGCCCCGGTGTTCGACGCGCCGACGACGGGTCCGGTCTGCTGTCAGGATGACGGCGTGCGAACCACCGGGACCGAACCCGAAGCTCCGGACGAGCTCCCGGTGCAGCGCGCGGTCAGTGAACTGCCGGACCCGGTCCGGCAGCGGGTGGTGGAGTGGGCCGGCGAGGTGCTGGGCGCCGCAAGCCCGTCCGAGGTCCCGGCCGCGCTGCGCCAGGTGGCGCGATTCGCACCGGCCAAGCGGGCGAAGGTGGCGGCCGCCGCACTGGGCCAGGCGGTGCAGACCGACGGTGCGTTCCGCGCGCTGGTCGCCGAGCGCGCCGTCAGGAGCACGACCACCGGGTCCGCCGATCCGGCAGTCACGGACCCGGTGACCGCCGCCGCGCGGGCGTACCTGCTGCGGCTGCCGGAGCAGGATGAGCTGCTGCTGGCCGCGGCGGAGGCGGTGGCCGGTGCCGACGCCAGGGCGCGGGTGGTCGACCTGGAGCGCGAGCTGCGCGCAGTCAACGCCAAGCTGGCCAGGGTGCAAGCCGAACTGGTCCTCGCGCGACAGGTTCCGGTCGCTCCCGGAGTCGACGGCGGGGACGGCGCCGACCGGCTGCGGCTGCGGCTACGTGAACAAGGCAGCCGGATCCGGGAACTGCAACAGCAGCTGGACCGCGGCGGGGCCGACGCTGCGCAGTCGCTGGCCGCCATCACCGCGGAGCGCGATCGGGCCCGCGTCGAGACCGAGAACTGGCGGCTACGAGCGGAGGCCGCGACCGCTCGGGCCGACGCCGCAACACAGGGCCTGCAGCGGCTCAGGGACGCGGCGGGGGATCGACGGGCTGCGGCCGATCGCCGGCTGGACCTGCTGCTCGGCGTCCTGACGGGCGCGGCCGACGGGCTGCGCCGTGAGTGGGGGCTCATCGCCGGCGGACCGTCGCCGGCCGAGGTGGTCGCCGCCCGGCTCCCGCAACCCGCGTCCGACGTCCAGCACACCGCGGATGCGTCCCGGCTGACCGCCTGGGCCGCGCTGCCCGGCGTGCATCTGATCGTCGACGGGTACAACGTGACCAAGACCGGTTTTCCCGAGCTGTCGCTGTCCGAGCAGCGAGACCGGCTGGTCAGGTCGCTGAGCGCGCTCGCCGCCCGGACCTCGGCCGAGGTCACCGTGGTGTTCGACGGCGCGGCGGTGGCCACGGCACGACCACCGGCGCGCGGGGTCAGGGTGTTGTTCTCGCCCCGGGGGGTGATCGCCGACGACGTGATCCGCGATCTGGTGCGCGCCGAGCCCGTCGGTCGGCCGCTGATCGTGATCAGTTCCGATCGGCAGGTGGTGCAACGCGCGGCCGCCGACGGCGCGCGGACGGCGCCGTCGGCGGTGCTGCTGGCGGCGATGGGCGGCTGATCCGGCGGCGGCAAACGGTGGCTGTCGGTGCCTGGTTCTACCGTGCGCGATGTGGACCAGGAACTGTCCGGGCCGACCGAAAGGAACCATCGATCATGCTCATCGATTGCGATACCTGCGCAGTGAAGGGGCCGGCCTGCGGCGGGTGCGTCGTCACCGCCCTGCTGGGGTCGACGCCTGACGGGGTGGAGTGGGACGAGACCGAACGGGCGGCACTCGGAGTGCTGGCCGACTCCGGGCTGCTGCCGCCGTTGCGGCTGGTGCCCACGTTCAGGCCCGGTACTGGAGCGGTCGGGTGATGGCGCGGGCCTTGTTCACCGGGTGTGACGCCGGTCTCGGTTCATAACGGTCCGTCAACAATGCCGGCAACGGACGTGGTTTCGCTGCTCAGGGTGCATCGAACAGCGTAATCTGGATCATTTCAGATCGTCACCGAGCGGATTTCCAAGATCTTTCATACGCTGGCTGGACTCGCGCGTGTCCTTCTCGTAACCTGACCGAGACCTTGGAATGTGTCCACCAATCGGGTGGTCCGCGAGGTCACCGCCGAATCGACGCAGTGCGTCGAACCGGGGAACCAGGTTTGTTCTTGGGGTGAATCCCCGGCGGTCGACGCTGCTCGCAGCGCCGGCCCTTGGGGTAGGGCTACTTCCTTGGCCCGAATCCGTCAGCTAACCCGGTAGGCGGCGAAAAGGAAGGTACGCCTGCCTTGGCGACCAGTGAATTCGGCCTGCGCTCGACCGCACTTCGATCCGCGCGGTGGCGTACGAAGGGTGTCGTTCTCGGCACTGTGGCCGCGCTGAGCCTGAGTCTGTTGTGGACAGGGTCGGCGGTGGCTGACCCGGATACCCCGGCCACCTCCGATCAGGCCCAGCAGGCCTATCGGGACAGCGAACAGCGGGCCGGCGCGCTGAACGAGCAGGTTCTCGTCGTGCAGGAGAACGAAAAGGCCGCCGTCGCCGCCGCCGCCGCGGCCGGCGAACAGGTCACCGCGGCGTCCGCCGCTGCCACTGCCGCCCAGCAGCAGGCCGCCGCCGCCAACGAGGCAGCCGCCAGCTATCAGGGCAAGGTCGACGCGTTCGCCAACGCCAGCTTCCGTGGTGCCCGGCTGAGCCAGATGTCCGTACTGCTCACGGCCGGTTCCGCCGAGGAGTTCCTGGATCAGGTCAGCTCGTTGGACCGGGTCGCCGCCGACACCCAGCAAACGCTGGACGCGGCGCTCGCCGCCAAGACCGCCGCCGGCCAGGCACAGGCCGCGGCCGCGGCCACCCAGGCCGCCGCCGAGAAGGCGAAGTCCGACGCCGACGCCGCGCAGGTCAGCGCGCAGCAGGCCACCGCAGACGTGACCAGCCGCAAGGCCACCCTGGACGCGGAGGCCGCCCGCTACAAGGCGCTCTACGACTCACTGTCCGAGCAGGAGCGGCAGTCCGCCGCCGCCGCCGAGCAGGCGGCCAACGAGGCCGCTGCAGCGCAGGCCGCCGCCGCCAACCCCGCTGACGCCGCGCCCGCTCCGGTCGCCGCCGACCGCGCCAACCGCACCCCGCTGGCCGACACCGCTGCGTCCGCGCCGGCCGGCAGCTCCGCCGCGGCCACCGCCGTTGCCGCGGCCCTGTCCAAGGAAGGTGCGGCCTACGCCTTCGGCGCGGCCGGCCCGAACTCGTTCGACTGCTCCGGCCTGACCTTCTGGGCCTGGTCCCAGGCCGGGGTGAGCATCCCGCGCACCTCAAGCGGTCAGGCGGGCCTGCCGTCGGTACCGCTGAGCGAGCTGCAGCCCGGCGACCTGGTGACCTACTACTCGCCGGTCAGCCATGTGGCGTTGTACATCGGCAACGGCCGGGTCATCCACGCCTCCACCGAGTCCCGTCCGGTCTACATCACGTCCGTGAGCGGCGCCGGGCCGAACCCGTCCGGGCACCGCGTCACCGGCTGACGTTGCGGGTCCGTCCGACCACCCAGCTACGCTCGGCGCAACAGCCGAACAGATCGCCGGTGCGTCCGATCCCTTCGGGTCGGAACCGCACCGGCGATCTGTCTTCGCACCCTCGGCACCGTGGAAGGGCTGGTGGACCATTCGTGCGGCGAACGTTGCTGGTGACCAACGACTTTCCGCCCCGCGCCGGTGGTATCCAGTCCTACGTACAGTCTCTCGCCGAGCGGCTGCCGCCGGAGGATCTGGTCGTTTACGCCCCGGAGTGGGCCGGCGACACGGATTTCGATGCGCGGCAACCGTTCCCGGTCTACCGGCACGCCGGCCCGCTGATGCTGCCCGGCGGCGCCGTGCGGCGCCGGGCAGCCGAACTGGTCCGCGACCACCGGCTCCGCGCGGTGTGGTACGGCGCCGCGGCCCCGTTGAGCCTGCTCACCCCGGCGCTGCGGGCCGCCGGGATCCAACGGACCGTGGCCAGCACGCACGGTCACGAGGTCGGTTGGTCGATGGTGCCCGGGGCGCGGCACGCGTTGCGCCGGATCGGCCGCACCAACGACGTCGTCACCTTTGTCAGCCAGTACGCCCGTCGACGCATCTCCGCTGCCATGGGACCGGCCGCCGCGCTGGAGTACCTGCCGCCGGGCGTCCGGGTGGACACCTTCCGGCCGGACCCGGTGGCCAGGGCGGCGGTTCGGCGGCTGTACGCGCTCGGCGACGCGCCGCTGCTGCTCTCGGTCTCCCGGTTGGTTGCCCGCAAGGGGCAGGACAGCCTGATCCGCGCCATGCCCGCAATCCTGGCCGCGGTGCCGGACCTGCGCCTGATGATCGTCGGCGACGGCGCGGACGGCCCGCGGCTGCGCGGACTCGTCGACGCCCTGCGGCTCGGCGAGCAGGTGATCTTCGCCGGCAGCGTCCCGTGGTCGGAGCTGCCCGCGCACTACGCCGCCGGCGACGTCTTCGCGATGCCGTGCCGCACCCGGGGTTCGGGGCTCGACGTCGAGGGGCTGGGCATCGTCTTCCTGGAGGCGTCGGCGAGCGGGCTGCCGGTCATCGCCGGTCGGTCCGGTGGCGCACCGGAAACCGTGCAGGACGGCCGGACCGGGACAGTGGTGGACGGCCGGAACGTACCGGCGGTCGCGGCCGCGGCCACCGATCTGCTGCTGGACCGGGCGCGGGCGGCGGCCTGGGGCGCCAACGGCCGGGATTGGGTCAGCCGGGAGTGGAACTGGGACACCTCAGCCGCGCGACTGGCTGCGTTGTTGTCCGGAGCCTCGCCTCGACAGAGTGCCGAATGCGCTCGACCGCCGGGTGATGTCACTCACACAGTGTGATCGTTTCGTGCTCAACCAGTTGGCCGCCGCCCGATATGAGAGGTCCGTCGCACCCCGCAGGATTGCAACGGTCCGTGTTGTTCTCGTAACCTGATCGTGACCTTGGATTGCGGATCGCCACTCGGGCGCCCCCAACGGTCACCGCCGAATCGATGCAGAAGCACCGAACCGGGGACCCAAGTGTGTTGTGGGGTGAATCCCCTTCGACCGTGGGCGCCACCAGCGCCCGGGGCAAGGGGTAGGGCTACTTCCTGGCCCGAATCCGTCAGCTAACTCGGTAGGCGGCAAGGAAGAAGGGCTCGCCTTTCCGTGACGACGCACGATCGTAGGTACCCGCTGCCCTGGACTCGCCGGCCGGCCCGGGCGCGAGCCTTTCGGATGGCCGGCGCCATCGCGCTGTCCGCCGCGGTGCTGAGCGTCGCCGCCGCGCTGCCGGCCGCCGCCGATGCCTTTGTCCCGCCGCCCGCCGCTGCCGCACCAGCCGCACCAGCCGCACCAGCCGCCCCGGCTGCACCCGCAGCCGCCGCACCCGCAGCCGCCGCACCGGCGCCCGCCGCGCCGGCCACCGCCGAGGACGCCAAGCGGGCCTGGCTGGACGCGGCCCGCCGCGTCGAGACCTACAACGAGCAGGTGCTCAGCGCGCAGGCGACCGTCACCGCCGCCCGGGACGCGGTGACGGCGGCCACCGCCGCCGTCACCGCTGCTGCCGAACAGACCGCCGCCGAGCAGCAGAAGGTGACCGCGGCCGACGCGGTTGTCGCCCAGTTCCAGGCCAAGGTGGACGCCTTCGCCAACGCCAGCTTCCAGGGAGCCCGGCTCACTGACCTGTCCGTGCTGCTGACGGCCGCCTCCCCCGAGGACTACCTGGACCAGGCGGGCTCGCTGAGCCAGGTCGCCACCGACCAGCAGAGCACGCTCAGCGGGGCCCTGGCCGCCCGCAAGGTCGCCGACGACGCCAGGGCCGCCGCCCAGGCCGGCGAGAACCGGGCCGAGCTGGCCAAGCAGGCGGCCGACCAAGCCGCCGCCGACGCCGAGGCCGCCAGGGCTGCCCTGGACACCGGCAAGGCGCAACTGGACGCGGAGATCGCCAGCTACCAACTCGCCTTCGCCCAGCTGTCCACCTCCGACATCGACGCGGCGGTGGCCGGCGCCGAGGCGGCCAACATGGACGCCGCGTCCCAGCAGCGGCAGGCCGATCAGGCCGCCCAGCGCGACCGGGCCGGCCTGGCCGGCGCTGCCGCGCCGCTGGACACCGGCGCGGCGTTCTCCGCCTGGGCGGCCCAGCACGCGCCGAACGTGCAGGCCGGCATCGCCGTGGAGGCCGCGCTCAGCCGGCAGGGTCTGCCCTACGTCTGGGCCGCCGAGGGTCCGGACAGCTTCGACTGCTCCAGCCTGATGATGTGGGCCTGGCACCAGGCCGGCGTCGACATCCCGCGGAACAGCGCGGCGCAGGCGGACGCGCTCCCGGAGATCCCGTTGGATCAGCTCCAGCCGGGCGACCTGGTGACCTTCTACTCGCCGGTCAGCCACGTCGGCATGTACGTCGGTGACGGCAAGGTGCTGCACGCGTCGATGCCCGGCGTACCGATCAAGGTCGTCCCGCTGGCCGCCGCCGGACCGAACCCGACCGGGCACATGGTCAACCGCTGACAGCGGCGAACTACCGTGGGCCGGGTGCGACTCTCGTTCGTCTCTGACATCCACGGCAACATCGCCGGCCTCGCCGCCGTCGCCCGTCGCTCCGAGCAGCTGGTGGTGCTCGGTGACCTTCTCGACTACGTCGACTACCACGACCCGTCGGGCGGCATCCTGGGCCGGATCTTCGGCGAGCAGCAGGTCGAGGTGTTCATCGCGCTGCGGCTGGCCGGCGATTTCGTGGCGCTGCGCGAGCTGAACCGCTCCCTGTGGGACAGCATCCCGGACCCGATCGGCACGCTCACCGAGGTGGTGGCCACCCGCTACCGGGACGTGGTCAGGGCCGTCGGTCCGGACGCGCTGTTGACCCTGGGCAACGTCGATGTCGCGGCCATCTGGACCGAGGTAGTCGGTGACGAACTGCCCTACCTGGATGCGGAAACCGTCGAGATCGCCGGCCGCCGAGTGGGTTTCGTGGCCGGCGGGTCGTCACGGCCGGGGTCGGTGTTTCGCCCGCCGGACCACGTCTGGCAGCCGCTGATCCGCTCCGCCGAGGACTTCGCGGCCGCGGTGAAATCTGTCGGCCGGGTCGACGTGCTGTGCTCGCACGTGCCGCCCGGCCTCGCCGAGCTGCGCTACGACGTGGTCCCCGGCCGGCTGGAGATGTACGGGCCGGGGTTGCTGGAGTCGATCGACGAGCATCAGCCGGAGTTGGCCGTGTTCGGCCACGTCCACCAGCCGATCACCCGGAGGATCAGGCGGGGCGTGTCGGAGTGCGTGAATGTCGGCCATTTCCAGCGGTTTCCGGAGCCGTTCGAGGTCCACCTGCGATAGCCGGCGACGTGGTGGCCGACTCGCGACCGTGATGTCCGGGAGGTGGGCAGCCGCCCGCCTGCGACCTGGGTAGCCTTCCATCCATGGCCACTCCTTCTTCGCAGTCGCTGACCATGGCTGCTGACCCCGCCGTGATCATGGAAGTGATCGCGGACTTCGACGCGTACCCGGAATGGACCGGCGCCGTCAAGAGCGCCGAGGTCACCGTCCCCGGTGAGAACGGCGGGCGCGCGCAGCAGGTCAGGTTCAGCATGGACGCCGGCCTGCTCAAGGACACCTACGAGCTGTCCTACAGCTGGCCGGACGACGGCATGTCGGTGTCCTGGACGCTGGTCTCCGGGCAGCTGCAGAAGGCGCAGCAGGGGTCCTATGTCCTGCGGGCGACGCCGAAGGGCACCGAGGTCACCTACACGCTGGCGGTCGACCTGACGGTGCCGATGATCGGCGTGCTCCGGCGCAAGGCCGAGCGGGTCATCCTGGACACGGCGCTGAAGGAGTTGCGCAAGAGGGTCGAGGCCAAGTGAAGATCGCCCTGCACACCGGCAAGGGCGGGGTCGGCAAGACGACCATCTCGGCAGCGACCGCGATCGCCTGTGCGACCGGCGGCGCGCGCACCCTGTTGGTGTCCACCGATCCTGCGCATTCCATTGCCGATGTGCTGGGCGTCGCCGTGCACGGTGACCCGACCCCGGTCGCCGGTGTGCCCGACCTGTGGGCCGCCCAGGTGGACACCAGGGGTCGGTTCGAGCAGAGCTGGTCGCACATCCGGGGGTACCTGGTCGGGGTGCTGGCCGCCCGCGGGATGGCCGAGGTGCAGGCCGAGGAACTCACCGTGCTGCCCGGCGCCGAGGAGATCGTCGCGCTGCTCGAACTGCGCCGGCTGGCCGAGTCGGGACAGTTCGACGCCATCGTGGTGGATTGCGCGCCCACCGGCGAGACACTGCGTCTGCTGGCCCTGCCGGAGACCATCGGCTTCTACGCGCAGCGGCTGCTCGGTGCCCCGCAGCGGGTGCTGCGCAGCATCGCCGCCTCGCTGACCGGCCTGCCCGGCAGCGCGCCCAACGCCACCGTCCGTGATGCGCTCGGCGAACTGCTGGCTGAACTGATGGCGGCCAGGGCGTTGCTGGCCGACCCGATCGTCACCGGGGTCCGGCTGGTGCTCACCCCCGAACGGCTGGTAGTCGCCGAGGCGCGGCGGCTGTTCACCGCGCTGTCCCTGCACGGGTTCCGGGTGGAGGCCGTCACCGTCAACCGGCTCCTGCCACCGGGCGTCGGCGGCGACTTCCTGCGCCGGCAACGGGAGGGCCAGCGGGAGGTGATGACCCAGGTGATCGAGTCGTTCCAGGACCTGCCGATCCGCCGGGTGCTGCAGACTCCGGTGGAACCGCTTGGTGTGGAACGACTCTCGCAGATGGCCGAGGCGATGTTCGATGGAGTGGACCCGTTGGCCGGCACCGGGGCGCCGATCGGCATCGAGGTGAGCGGATCGGACGGCTGGTACCAGCTCGCGCTGCCGCTGCCGTTGGTCGAGCGCGGCGACATCACGCTGTCCCGGTCCGGCGCCGATCTGGTGGTGACGGTCGGCGACGTCCGCCGCCGCATCGCGCTGCCCAGCGTGCTGCAACGCTGCACCACCGAGGGTGCCTGCTTCGAGCACGGCCGGTTGATCATCGACTTCGCCGCGGATCCGGCGCTGTGGCCGCAGGGTCTGATCTCGCCGCCGCTGGTCGGTGCCGGGTGACCGACACGCCACCCGAGCGGCCGGGCGCTCCGGCGGTGGGGCCGCTCGCGCTGGAAGCCGCCCTGCTGCTCGATGTGGTCGCCGACCGGTTGACCTCGATGAAGCGGTCCGCGACGCCCGCCGCGGGCAACGCCCCCGCCCCGTCACGTGAGCAGCCCACCGCCGACGAGTCCACGCAGGCACCCCCCAACCCGGAGCAGGCTGCCGGCGGGCACCCCGCCGGTGCCCGGTCGGCAGCCGGACCGTCGCCGGCCGCGCCCCGCGCCGACGGCCGCTGCCCGGAATGCGGATCGATCCCCGGCGCCTCCTGCACGGTCTGCCCGCTGTGCCGCTTCATCGCGCTGCTGCGCGGCGAGCGACCGGAGGCGACGGCGCGGCTGGTCGACGGTGCGCTGATGATCGTCCGAACGCTGCGCTCGCTGGTTCCCGACGCGCCGGAGCCGCCCCCTCCCGGGTCCGCCCCGCCGGCCGATCCGGCCCCCCCACCACCCCGCCGGGGTGGCCTCGAACATATCGACATCCTATGAGCGGCACCGGATTTGCCGCGACAATCGGAATCGACATCGGCGGCACGTCGGTGCGCGCCGCCGTTATCGACGGCGACGGTGAGATCCACGCCTCGCTGCGCGACGCGACCCCGCACACCGAGCGGGACACCGAGGACCTCCTGGTCAACCTGATCACCAAACTGGCCGGCACACATGCAGTCTCGGCGGTCGGGCTGGCCGTCGCCGGGTTCGTCAGCCAGGACCGGCAGCAGGTGATGTTCGCCCCGCACCTGGCCTGGCGGGACGCGGACGTGCCGCAGCGGATCTCCGCGCGGGCGCAACTGCCGGTGGTGATGGATCATGACGTGAACTCCGCAGCTTGGGCCGAGTACCGGCACGGCGCAGCGGCCGGGTCGCCGCTCGCGTTGCTCATCGCACTGGGCACCGGGATCGGCGCCGGCTTGATCATCGATGGCGAGATCTACCGCGGCGCGCACGGTGTCGCCCCCGAACTCGGCCACCTGACGATGGTCCCGAACGGCCGGCCCTGCCCCTGCGGGAAGCGCGGCTGCTGGGAGCGGTACTGCTCGGGGACGGCGCTGGCCGAGACCGCGCGGGAGAAGATGGCGACCGGTGACGCGCCGATCCTGCGGCAGCTCAGCGGTGACGACCCGGCCGCCGTGACCGGCACGATGGTCGCGATCGCCGCCACCGAGGGCGACCCCGCCGCGTTGACCGCGATGGACGAACTCGGGCACTGGCTCGCTCAGGGGCTGGCGCTGGTCACCGACGTGCTCGACCCGGAGGTCATCGTGGTCGGCGGGGGAGTGGCCAGCGCGGCCGGGATGTTCCTGCCGCTGGCGGTGTCGGAGTTCGCCGGGTTGATCACCGGGGCAGGACACCGGCCCATGCCACGGGTCGAGCTGGCCAGGTTCGGCGATCGGGCCGGCATCATCGGCGCCGCGCTGCTGGCCGCCGGTCGCTGAGCAACCGCGCCGACTGCCGTCAGACGACCGCCGTCATACCACCGCGCCGTCGTCCCACCCGTCACCGTCACCGTCGCCGCCCCGCCGCCGCCAGATCCCGGTGAGCAGCAGCGTTGCGCCGCCCAGGATCAGCAGCAGCGCCAGAATGAGCGCGAGGTCGGCGCCGACCGCGAGCAACCCGGGTCGCACCAGCAGTGCAATGCCGCCGATCAGCATCAGCACCGCGCCGACCGTCCGACCCTTCGGCCGGGGCAGCGGCGGTGGCTCAGGCGGGGTGAAATGCGCGTCGTCGGCCTCTCTTTCGGCCTCCACCTCGGCTTGGCGGGCGGCGAACGCGGCGACCTCCTCGGCCCGTTCCAGTCGCCGCAGCTCGCGCCGCCTGGCTCGCTCCTCGCCGGTCTCCTCCACCCGCGGGCCGGCGGACGGGTGCCGGTCGGCGGCGGCCGGCGGCACCGCGTCAACGGCCGCGTTCCACCTGGGGTCCGTGGCGAACCGCGCGACGATGTCCGCGAACGCGGTGTCCACGTCGGCGTCGGACGGGTCGGCGCGCCAGTCGTCGCGCTGACCGGCCGCACCCGACGCGTCGTCACGCGCCGGACGCCCGTCCTCCTGATGCGAGGAGCTCTCGTCCTCTCCCGGGGAAACCGTCACGGCACGCTCGCGGTGACCTTCTCGATGAACTCGACCGACGAGGTGAAGATCAACTCGGCGTCGTAGTCCAAGGTGGCGACGTGGTAGCTGCGGTCCAGCACGATGTCGGTGACGTCGGTCGAGGAGATCTCGTCCCGGATCACCTGGGCGTTGACCGGCTCAACGATGTGATCGACCCGGGAGTGCATCAACAACACCGGGACGGTGATCTTCGGCAGTTCCGCCCGGACCACCGGCCAGGCCCGGGACAGCGAGTACATCGCCTTGACCGGGATGTACTTGTAGCCGGGTTCTTCGACGCCGGGTTTCGCGATGTCGCCGATGATGCCCGGATAGGCCGGAACAACGTAGCGGAGCACCGGGAGCAGGTACTTCGCGTCCTTGCGCAGGGTGAGAACGGAGGGATTGACCAACACGATGCCGGCCAGCGCCTCGGGATACAGCTCGGCCAGCCGCAGGGTCAAGGTGCCGCCCATGGACAACCCGCACACCACAACGGCGCGGCACCGGTCCTTCAGGTCCCGCAGTGCGACGGTGACCTCGCCCAGCCAGTCGTCGAACGTGGTGCGGTTGGCGTCCTGCCAGCGGGTGCCGTGTCCGGGCAGCAGCGGGAGCCGCACCGAGTAGCCCTTGGCCACCAGAAAGTCCGCCCAGGCGCGCATCGAGCCGGGTGCCCCGGGGAATCCATGACACAGCAGCACACCGACGTCGCCGCCGTCATGGTTGAACGCCGAATTCCCCGCGTCGGGGGTGGGGTCGGTCATCTGCACTCCTGAACTCGCGCGCACGGACCATGCCGCGGCAGACTCCATGGTCGCACGCGTGGCGTCGGGGGCGCGGGGTTGCCCGGCGGCGTACGGTTATCGCAATCGTTATCCGCGAGCTAAGGGGCCCTCCCGCGTGCTCTACAACCTGATGAAGTACGTCCTGCTCGGGCCGTTGCTTCGATTGTTCTTCCCCTGCAAGGTCATCGGCTCGGAGTTCATTCCGGCCGACGGCGGCGCCATCCTGGCCGGCAATCACGTCTCGGTCGCCGACTCGTTCTTCACCCCGTTGCACATCAAACGCCGGGTGACCTACCTGGCCAAGAGTGAGTACTTCACCGAGAAGGGTGTCAAGGGCGCCCTGAAGAAGGCGTTCTTCAGCGGCATGGGGCAGGTGCCGGTGGACCGCAGCGGCGCCTCCGCCGCGCGCGCAGCCCTGGACACCGGCATCCGGCTGCTCAACGAGGGGCATATTCTCGGCATCTACCCCGAGGGCACCCGCTCGCCGGACGGCAGGCTCTACAAGGGCAAGACCGGCGTGGCGCGGATGGCCCTGGAAGCCGGGGTTCCGGTCATCCCGCTGGTGATGATCGGCACCGACAAGGTGAACCCCATCGGGTCCAAGATGTGGCGGCCGCGGCGGATCACCATGATCATCGGCCGGCCGCTGGACTTCTCCCGGTACGAGGGGATGGCCGGCGACCGGTTCGTCGAACGGTCGATGACCGACGAGATCATGTACCGGCTGATGGAACTCGGCGGGCAGGAGTACGCCGACGTCTACGCCGCGAAGGTGAAGGCCGAGGCGGCCGCCGCAGATTCGGCCGCGGCGGTTGGCCGGCCCGGATCGTCCGAGGGCCGCGGTCCCGGAACTGTGACGCGCCTGCCGGGCACCAAGGCGGGCTGAACCGGTCTTGGTCCGTCCCGCACCACCTGGCCCGGTGGCCCGCTACTTCTACGACTGCGAGTTCATCGAGGACGGCCGGACGATCGAGCTGATCTCGATCGGCGTCATCGCGCAGGACGGCCGCGAATTCTATGCGGTGTCCACCGAGTTCGATCCCGGCCGGGCCAACCCATGGGTGCGCAAGCACGTGCTGGACAAGCTGCCGTCGCCCGCCGACCGGGCGTGGCGGTCCAGGACGGCGATCCGCGAGGACCTGTACGCGTTCCTGGCCGCGCCGGGGCTGCCGATCGAGTTGTGGGCCTGGTTCGCCGCCTACGACCACGTGGTGCTGGCGCAGCTCTGGGGCGCGATGCCCGACCTGCCCAGGGACGTTCCGCGGTTGACCAGGGAGATCCGCCAGCACTGGGAGGCCGCCGGATCGCCGCCGATTCCCGGCCCTGGAACGGACCGGCACGACGCGCTGGCCGACGCCCGGTTGGCCTTCGCCCGGTGGCAGGTCGCGCAGGATGTGCTGCAGGGCGGACCGGCACCACCCTGACGCTCGAATAGGCTGGTACGCGTGAACTGGACCATCGACATACCGGCGGACATCCTGCCGAGCCTTCCCCCGCTGCCGCAGGTCCTGCGCTCCCGGCTGGACGACGCACTGTCCCGGCCCGCCGCGCAGCAGCCGGAATGGCCCAACCCGGACCAGGTGCTCGCGGTGCGCGCCGTGTTGGAGGCCGTTCCGCCGGTGACGGTGCCCGGCGAGGTGGACAAGCTGGCCGACCAGCTGGCCGCGGTCGCCCGCGGCGAGGCGTTCCTGCTGCAGGGCGGCGACTGTGCGGAAACCTATGTCGACAACACCGAGCCGCATATCCGGGCCAACATCCGCACCCTGCTGCAGATGGCCGTGGTGCTGACCTACGGCGCGTCGATGCCGGTGGTCAAGGTCGCCCGGATCGCCGGCCAGTATGCCAAACCACGCTCGTCGGTGACCGATTCGCTGGGCCTGCCGTCCTACCGCGGCGACATCATCAACTCGCTGGCCACCACCCCGGAGGCCCGGGTCGCCGACCCGTCCCGGATGGTCAGGGCCTACGCCAACTCGTCGGCGGCGATGAACCTGGTCAGGGCCGTGACCAGCACCGGGATGGGGGACCTGGCCAGGGTGCACGAGTGGAACCAGGAGTTCGTGCTGACCTCGCGGGCCGGCGAGCGGTACGAGCGGGTGGCCGGCGAGATCGACCGGGCGATGCGCTTCATGTCGGCCTGCGGCGTCGACTCGCACTCCCTGCACCAGGTGGACATCTTCGCCTCGCACGAGGCGCTGTTGCTGGACTACGAGCGCGCGATGCTGCGGCTGGACACCCGGCACGACGAACCCCGGCTGTACGACCTGTCCGGTCACTTCCTGTGGATCGGCGAGCGGACCCGGCAGCTGGACGGCGCGCACATCGCCTTCGCGGGACTGCTGTCCAACCCGATCGGCCTCAAGATCGGCCCAGGGACGACACCGGAGCAGGCCGTCGAGTACGTCGAGCTGCTCGACCCGCGCAATCAGCCGGGCCGGCTGACGCTGATCTCCCGGATGGGCAACGGCAACGTGCGCGACGTGCTGCCGCCGATCATCGAGAAGGTGCAGGCCTCCGGGCACCAGGTGATCTGGCAGTGCGACCCGATGCACGGCAACACCCACGAGTCGCCGACCGGTTACAAGACACGGCATTTCGATCGGATCGTGGACGAGGTGCAGGGCTTCTTCGAGGTGCACAACGAACTGGGCACGCACCCGGGCGGCATCCACGTCGAGCTGACCGGTGAGGACGTCACGGAGTGCCTCGGCGGTGCGCAGGAGATCTCCGACGCCGACCTGTCCGGCCGGTACGAGACCGCCTGCGACCCGCGGCTGAACACCCAGCAGTCGCTGGAGCTGGCCTTCCTGGTGGCGGAGATGCTGCGCGGCTGAGGATTGCCCCGGCTCACGGGAACGCCGCGACGCTGACCGTTCCGTTGGGTGCCACCCGCCCACCAGGGCCGGGGGACTGGTTCCACACACCGGCGTCGTCGGCGCCGAGAAACGCCATCACGGTGATGTTCAGGCCCAGCTGTTCGAGCCGCTGCCGGGCTTGCTGCACAGTGCCATCGGTCAGTGTCGGGACCGTGACGGCGTTCGACGGCACCAGGAAGACCCGAGCGTCGTCGGGGTCGACCTTGGTGCCCGGACCGGGGTCGGTGCGCAGGATGTCTCCCGCGTCGATATCGGCGTCGAAGGCGGGGTCGCCGACCGTGACGGTGCAGCCGGCCTGCTCCATCGTGCGAACGGCGTCATCGGTGGACGTGCCGCGCACATCGGGCACCGTGATCGCCGTGGCGATCCGCAGGGACACCTCGGACCCGCGGGGAGCCGTGGCGCCAGCGGCCGGCGTCGTGCCCAGTACGGCGCCCGGCTCGGCGGCCGGGTCGAACGTCTGCTGCGCCGGCCCGAGCGCGAAACCCGCGACCACCAGGTTGTTCTCGGCGTCCTGCGCGGTCTTCCCGACCAGGTCGGGAACGGTCAGTGGCTCCGGACCGGCGGACAGCACCAGGGTGACCTCGGCATCCACGGCCAGTGCGGTGCCGGCGGCCGGATCGGTGCGCACCAGCGCACCCAGCGGGACCGCGGAGTCGAACACCGGGGTCGACCCGACGACCGGGGTCAGCTCGGCCGCGGTCAGCGTCGCCGACGCCGCGGCCGGGTCGGTTCCGGCGTAGATCGCCGGCACCTGCGGGCGGCCGCTGGACACCAGCAGGCCGACCTCGGAACCGCGCAACTGCGCGGTCCCCGCGGGCGGGTCGGACTGGGCGACCAACCCGGCCGGGATGTCGTTCTGGTGCGCCGTCCGCACTCGCGGCACCAGCCCCGCGTCGCGGATCAGCGCCTCCGCGTCCGCCTGCGACAGGCCGACGGACGCGGGGGTGGCCGCCCAGCGGCCACCGAGCCACCAGCCGCCCGCGGCGGCGGCCATGCCGAGGAGCACGATCACCAGGATCGCGATCAGCCAGCGGCGCCGTCGAACCCGGCGCTGGGTGACCGCAGGGTTGACCGTGGTATCCACCGTGGGCACGGGCGGCCGCGGGGCCACGGCGGGTGGCGGATCGGCGACGGTCAGCGGGCCACCGACCGCCAGCATCCGGGTGCCGCCCGGACCGTGCGGGTCGCCGGTGAACCCGTGCGCGGGCCCGGCGATCGGTTGACCGGTCACCGGTGGCGCCGGCAAGAGGGGTTGCGGCGCATCGGTTGCCGGCGCCGGGCGGCGGTGCGGCAGCGGGACCGGCACCCGGCGGAGCCCGAGCTGCGAGCGGATGCCGACCAGCGCGGCGAGGAAGGCCGACGCGTCCCGGGGCCGCGCACCGGGATCCCGCCGGGTGGCCGCCAGGATCAGCTCGTCCAGCGCCTCCGGGGTTCCCGGGGCGCCCAACGAGCAGCGCGGCACATCGGAGTGCACGTGCTGGTAGGCGACCGACATCGCGTTGTCGCCGCCGAACGGGGCGTGCCCGGTGAGCATCTCGTAGGCCATCACACCGGTCGCGTAGACGTCGGACCTGGCGTCGGCGACGCCGGTGGCGACCTGTTCGGGGGACAGGTAGGCCACCGTCCCGAGGATCACGTCGCCGGTCGCCATGGTCTGCGAGCTGACCGCCCTGACCAGGCCGAAGTCGGCGATCTTCACGGTGCCCTGGGCCGAGATCAGCATGTTCTCGGGCTTGACGTCCCGGTGCACCAGTCCCGCGGCGTGGGCCGCCCCCAGCGCGGCCAGCAGCGGTTCGAGGATCGACATGGTGACCGCGACGGACAGCGAACCGTGTTCGCGGAGCAGGTCGCGCAGGGTGCCGCCGTCGACCAGTTCCATCACCAGGAACACCAGGTCGCCGTCCCGGCCCTGGTCGTACACCGCGACCACCCCGGAATGCCCCAGCGAGGCGGCCAGCCTGGCCTCCCGCTCGAACCGGCTCAGGAACGCCGGGTCGGCCACGTACTGCGGGCTCATCACCTTGATCGCGACGGCCCGGTCGAGCCTGGTGTCCACGCCGCGGTACACCATGGACATCCCGCCCCGGGCGATCAGCGCCCCCACCCGGTACCGGCCTTCGAGCATGGTGCCGCTCGTCAGGCCGGAGTAGATGTCCACAACCGCCGATTCTAGGTGGCGGGGGGTGCCGCGGAGCTGTACCCGAATGTCGGTTGACTGTCCGTTTCGTCCGGAGTACCACAAGCCCATGCTGGCAATCCGGACAACCCGGCTGTTCGACGGCGAACGCTTCAGCACCGGCGCAACGACCGTACTCATCGATGACGGCCGGATCCTGGGGGTCGAGCGAGGATTTCCGGAACCGACCGAGCACTGGCAGCTGCTGGACGCCGGTGACGCCACCGTGCTGCCGGGGCTCATCGACACCCACGTGCACCTCGTCGCCGACAGCGGTGACGGCGCCCTGGACCGGGTGGCCGGGTACACCGACGACGAGCTGGACGCGGTCATGACGCAGGGCCTGCGGCGCCAGCTCGCCGCGGGCGTCACCACCGTTCGAGACCTGGGTGACCGCCGGTACAGCGCGCTGCACCGCCGGGACCGGCAGCGATCGGGCGGAGCGCCGGATCCGGAACCGGCCATCCTGGCGGCCGGTCCGCCGCTGACCAGCCCGGGCGGGCACTGCCACTACCTGGGTGGCGAGGTACCCGACCGGCCGGCCCTGGCCCGTGCGCTCGACGAGCGGATCGAGCGGGCGGTCGACGTGGTCAAGGTGATGGCCAGCGGCGGCATGACGACCCCGGGCACCGACGTGTTGCGGACCCAGTTCAGCACCGATGACCTGCGGTTCGTCGTCGACCGGGCGCACGCCGCCGGTCTGCCGGTGACCGCGCACGCGCACGGCCTGCCGGCGGTGGAGCAGGCGCTCGAGGTCGGCGCGGACGGCATCGAGCACTGCAGCTGCCTGACCGACAAGGGCGTGGGATTGTCCGAGGAACTGCTGGCCACCCTGGCGGCCAGTGGCGTCGTCGTCGGCGGTGCGTTGGGTGCGCCGCCGGTGGCCCAGCTTGCCAAGGCGCCGCCGGCCATGCAGGAACTGATGCGGCGGGCCGGGCTGACGCCGGAGGGCGTCAAGCAGTTGCGACTGCAGATGACCGACCGCATGCGCCGCGCCGGGGTGCGCTTCGTCACCGGCTCCGACGCCGGGATCAACGCCTTGATGAGCCACGGCAATCTCCGTCAGGCCGCGTCGTTCTTCGTGCAGTCCGGCGCCGAGCCCGTCGAGGCCTTGGCCGCGTCCACCTCGCTGGCCGCCGGGGCCTGCGGCATCGGCGACCGGAAGGGGTTCCTGCGCAAGGGGTATGACGCTGACGTCATCGTCGTGGACGGCGATCTGCGGACCGACATCGAGGCGCTCGCGCGGGTGCGGACGGTGGTCCTGGGCGGCACGGTGCTGCCGTGATGCCGCCGCCGACCAAGCTGGCAGTCCGCACCGGCCGGCTGTTCGACGGCGAGACCTTCAGCTCCGGGCCGGCCACGGTGTTGCTCGCCGCCGGCCGGATCCTGGGGGTCGAGCAGGGATTCACCGAACCAGGCGCGGACTGGCAGCTGATCGACGCCGAGAACGGCACGGTGCTGCCCGGGCTGTTCGACACCCACGTGCATCTGGTGGCGGACAGCGAGATGGGCGCCCTGGACCGGGTCCCCGGCTACACCGACGACGAACTCGACGCGGTGATCAGCCGAGGGCTGCGGCGCCAACTCGCCGCGGGTGTGACGACCGTGCGCGATCTGGGCGACCGCCGGTTCAGCGTGGTCGACCGCCGCGACCGGCAGCGGGCCGGCAGGACGCGCGACGTGGAGCCGACGGTCCTGGCCTCGGGCCCGCCGTTGACCAGCCCGGGCGGGCACACGTTCTCCCTCGGCGGCGAGGTCGCGGGCCGCGCAGCGATCCCGGCGGCGATCGCGGAACGCGCCGACCGGGGCGTGGACGTGGTGAAGGTGATGGCCAGCGGCGGGAACACCACCCCGGGCACCGACGTGCTGGCGACCCAGTTCACCGATGACGAGCTGACCCTGATCGTGGACTCGGCGCACGCCGCCGGCCTGCCGGTGACGGCGCACGCACACGGGCTGCCCGCGGTACGGCAGGCCGTCCACGCCGGGGTGGACGGCATCGAGCACTGCACCTGCCTGACGGCGAAGGGCTTCGAGCTCCCGGATGAGTTGATCGAACAAATCGCCGCCGGTGGCATTGCGGTGAGCGGGGTGATCCCGCCGCCGCCGGTAATGGATGTCGCCGCCGCGCCGCCCGCCATCCGGGCGTTGATGGCCAAGCTCGGGCTCACGCCCGCGGAATTCCGGGCCCTGCGGGCGGAGATGATCGGGCGAATGCATCGCGGCGGCGTCCGTCTGGTCGCCGGCCTCGACGCCGGGCTCAACCCCTGGCTCGCGCACGGGCGGGTGCGCGCCGCCGTGAGCTTCCTGATCGAGGCGGGTTGCACCCCGGCGGACGCGCTGGCCGCCGCCACCTCGCGGGCCGCCGGGGTCTGCTGGGCTGGGTGACCGGAAGGGATTGCTGCGCAAGGGGTATGACGCCGACGTGATCGTCGCGGACGGTGATCTGCAGGCCGACGTCGAGGCGCTCGAGCGGGTGCGGACGGTGGTGCTGGGCGGCGCGGTGCTGCGCTGAGCAGCGCCTACGCTGTCAGCCGTGTCGACAACTACGCCAACCCTCGTGCCGGTGCCCCTGATCGCGGCCCAACTGGGCATCGTCGTGACCAGGGTCCATCAGCTGATCCGCGAGCGGCAGCTCATCGCCGTGCGGGTGCAGGGGGCGCTGCGGGTGCCGGCGGAGTTCATCGCCGACGGCGAGGTGGTCAAGGGGCTGCCGGCCACCATCACCCTGCTCCGGGACGCCAAGTTCGACGACGAGGAGATCATCGACTGGCTGTTCACCGCCGAGGATTCGCTGCCGGGCAGCCCGATCCAGGCGCTGCGGGAGAACCGCGGCCGCGAGGTGCACCGGCGCGCGCAGGTCGCCGGCTTCTGACCCCGACCTGGGACGCGCCCGATCAGTCGAACGGCAGACCGCGGGCCCGCTCCACCAGCTCACGGATCGCGGCCATGATCGTGTCGGTCACCTGCTGCACCGCCGCCGGGTCGGTGTCCAGCGCCGAGGTGCCGGCGGCGGAGCTCCAGGGGCCGAGGTCGATCGGCGGCCCCACCACCAGCGTCACCCGGTGCCGGTGGAACAGGTGGCGGCGGCCGGGCCTGGCGCCCCACAAACCGACCGGGACCACCGGCGTGCCGGGGTTGGCCAGCGCGAGCCGGGCGGCGCCGGTCCGACCCGGCCCGGGCCGCAGGTCGGCCTCCCGGGTCAGCCGGCCCTCCGGGTACATCACCACCAGGTGCCCGCGGCGCAATTCCGCCGTCGCCGCCGACAGCGAGGCGCCGGCCTCGCCGGTGCCGCGGAGCACCGGGATCTGTCGGGCCGCCGCGAGCAGCCGGCCGACCAGTGGCCAGCTGAAGACTTCGGCCTTCGCCAGGAAATGCGGGAACCGGTGGTGACCGGTGACCAGCCGGGCCAGCGCCAGGGTCTCGGTGGTGGCCAGATGGTTGGCCACCACCAGCGCCGGGCCGCGGTCCGGGATGTGCGCCGAGCGCTCGAACCGCACCCGGTGCGCCACGGTGGCGCCAAGCGCGATGCCGAGGAAGCCGATCACCGTCCGGACCGGTCGCTCCGTCGGCCAGTGCGGCGGCCGCCAGCTGCTCACCGGGTGCGCGCGGTGGCCGCGTGCGCGAGCTCAACCAGCCGCGCCCTGGCTGCCGCCCCGACCACCGGCCGGCCGGCGGCGTCGACCCCGTCCAGCGCGGCGATCCCGGATTGAACGAGTTCGCTGATCCGCCGCTCCTGCTGCTCCGGGGCGCCGGTGCCGGCGATGATCGCGGCCAGCCGGCCCGAGTCGGCACCGGCCGTCCCGATGCCGGCGTCGAGCTCGGCCAACCGGGCGGGGTCGTCGACCAGGGCGGCCCTCGCGGTGGCCAGCAGCAGGGTGCGCTTGCCCTCCAGCAGGTCGTCACCGGCCGGTTTCCCGGTGACCGACGGATCGCCGAACACGCCCAGCAGGTCGTCCCGCAACTGGAAGGCGATCCCGACGTCGGTGCCGTAGGAGCGCAGCGCGGTGATCGTCGCCGGACCCGCGCCGGCCAGCGCCGCGCCCAGCTGCAACGGGCGTTCCACCGTGTACGCCGCGGTTTTGAACCTGTTGACCCGCATGGCATCCGCCGCCTGCGCGGCCGGGTCAGAACCGACCGCGGCGGTGGCCACCAGGTCCAGCAGCTGACCGGCGAGCACCTCGGTGCGCATCGCCCGCCAGACCGGCAGCGCCTTCTCGATGGCACCCAGGGCGGCGGCGCCGGCGGTGAACAGGTCGTCGGCCCAGGCCAGCGCCAGATCGCCGAGCAGGACCGCCGCCGAGACGCCGTAGTGCTCGGCGTCGCCGGCCAGCCCCGCGTCGGCGTGCCCCTTGGCCACCGCCTTGTGGGTGGCCGGCCGGCCGCGCCGGCTGTCCGACCGATCGATGACGTCGTCGTGCACCAGCGCGCAGGCCTGGATCAACTCGAGCGCGGCCCCGACCTGCACCACCCCGCCATCTTTCGCCGGATCCGCGGGCCCGGCGGCCGTCCAGCCGCACCAGAGGAACTCCGGCCGGAGCCGCTTGCCGCCGCCGCTGACGAAGTCGACCAGTAGGTCGGTCAGCTCGGCCAGCCGCGGGTCGATGGCGACGACCTCGGCGCGGCGCCGCGCGAGTTCGCCGGTGATCACGCTTTGCAGGGCCAGGGCGTCCACCCACACAGTCTGCGGGAGACCGGTTCAGCCGATTGTGATCGGGGGCCGCAGCGGCTCGGATAGGCTCCGCCCATGCCCACCGTCCGCGACCAACTCGCCGCGCCCGGACCCCATTTCTCCGTGGAGTTCTTCCCGCCGCGCACCGACACGGACGAGGACGTGCTGTGGCGTGCCGTGCGCCGGCTGGAGCCGCTGCGGCCGGCGTTCGTGTCGGTGACCTACGGCGCCGGTGGCTCGCACCGGGAACGAACCATCCGGGTCACCCAGCGGATCGCCGAGGAGACCACCCTGTTGCCGGTCGCCCATCTGACGGCGGTCGGCCACTCGGTCGGGGAACTGCGTCAGGTCATCGGCTCCTACGCCGCCGTTGGGGTGCGGAACATCCTGGCGCTGCGCGGCGATCCGCCGGGGGACCCGACCGGCGAGTGGGTCGCCCATCCGCAGGGCCTTGAGTACACCAGCGAACTGGTCCGGCTGACCAAGTCGCTGGGCAGCTTCTCGGTGGGCGTCGCGGCCTACCCGGACAAGCATCCGCGGTCGGTCGACCTGGAGTCCGACACCGCGTTCCTGGTCGCCAAGATCGAGGCCGGCGCGGACTACGCGATCACCCAGATGCTGTTCTCCGCCGACGACTACGTTCGGTTGCGGGATCGGATGGCGGCGGCCGGCGCTGCCGTGCCGCTGCTGCCCGGAATCATGCCCATCACCTCCTACGGCCGGCTGATGCGCATCCACGAGCTGTCCGGTCAACGCATTCCCGCCGACCTCGCCGAACAGTTGCGGGCCGTGCAGGACGACCCGGAGGCCGGCCGGGCGGTCGGCATGGACCACGCGGTTCGGATGAGCGAGCTGCTGCTCGCCGAAGGGGCACCCTGCCTGCACTTCTATACGTTCAACCGGTCCAAGGCGACCATCGAGGTGCTCACCGCGTTGGGCATGGCACCGATCCTGCGTCGCTGACCGACGGCTCGCCGACGACCGCACCGATACGAGGCCAGAAGGGGACCGAGATGGATCTCCACCTGGATAGCCCTGAAGGCGCCTTCGGGATGGCGTCGCTGGTCTTGTTGCTGGCGCTGATCGCTGTCCGGCTGTCCCGCCGGCTCGGCATGCCGTCGCTGCTGTTGTACCTGGGCATCGGGATGGTGCTCGGTGTCGACAGCTTCGGCATCGTCGACCTGAACAACCCGCTGCTCACCGAGCAGCTCGGTTTCGTCGCGCTGGTGTTCATCCTGGCCGAGGGCGGGCTCACCACCCGGTGGGAGAACGTCCGTCCCGCACTGGGTTTGGGAATTTCGTTGGCGACGGTCTCGGTGGTGGTGGCCATCGCGGTGGCCGGCGCCGGGGTGCACCTGCTGCTCGGGTTCGACTGGCGGACCTCCCTGCTGTGGGGGGCGGTGCTGTCCAGCACCGACGCGGCCGCGGTGTTCTCCGTGCTGCGCGGGGTCGGCGTCAAACCCAGGCTGTCCGCCGCGCTGGAACTGGAGTCCGGGCTGAACGACGCGCCCGTCGTCATCGCGGTTGTGCTGCTGGCCGGCACCACCGAGATCACCTGGCTCGACCCGCTGCTGGTGGTCTACGAGCTCATCGCCGGCGCGCTGGTGGGCGCCGCCATCGGCTTCGCCGGGGCCTGGCTGCTGCGCCGGGAGGCGCTGCCCGCCGCCGGCCTCTATCCACTGGCCACCATCGCGCTGATCGGCGGCGCCTATGCGGTCGGCACCTTCGCGCACGCCTCCGGCTTCCTGGCCGTCTACGTCGCCGCTGTCATACTGGGCAATTCCCGGCTGCCGCACCGGGCGTCCACGCTGTCCTTCGCCGAGGGTCTTGGCTGGCTGGCGCAGATCGGGCTGTTCGTCATGCTCGGGCTGTATGTGGAACCCAGCCGGCTGCCGGCCGCGCTGATCCCCGGCATCCTGATCGGGCTGATCGTGCTGCTCGTCGCCCGGCCGGCATCGGTGTTCGCGGCCGCGCTGCCGTTCCGGATGCCCTGGCGGGAGCAGGCCTTCCTGTCCTGGTCGGGGCTGCGCGGCGCGGTACCCATCGTGCTGGCCACCATCCCGTTGATGAACGGCCTGGCCAACTCGGTGCTGCTGCTCGATGTGATCGTGGTCGTCGTGGTCATCTACACCCTGCTGCAGGGCACCAGCCTGCCCTGGGTGGCCCGAAAGCTCGGGGTGATCCAATCCGGGCAGGCGACCGAGATCCAGCTGGAAGCGGCGCCGCTGGAGGAGATGAACGCGCACGTTCTGCAGCTCACCATCCCGCAGGCGTCGAAGATGCACGGTGTCTACGTCTCCCAGCTACGGCTGCCGGCGCCGTCCACGATCGGGCTGCTGCTGCGCGCTGGCGAGCCGGTCGCCGTGACGCCGACGGTGCGGTTGCAGTCCGGCGATCAGTTGCTCATCGTCGCGCCGGAACGGGTCAGGGCGGCCACCGAGCGCCGGCTGCGGGCCGTCGGCCGGGGCGGCGCGCTGGCGGGGTGGTTCGGCGAACGGGGTGACCGCGCGGGCATCTGAGGTGCGCGGCGGTCGGGCGGTGGCCGATTCTTTGGGAGACTGACGGGGTGACCGACCGAGGAGATGACGCCGCCGCAACTCCGCCCGAGGCCACCCCGCCCGAGGCCACCCCGCCCGAGGCCACCCCGCCCGAGGCCACCGCTGCACCGGCCAAACCGCGCCGGGTCGGACTGCTGGCCGCCGTCGCGACCACCGTGGTGGTGCTCGACCTGATCAGCAAGATCATCATCGTGGCGACGGTGAACCCGAACGAGCCGGTCCGGATCCTCGGCGGTCTGGTGTACATCTCGTTGATCCGCAACCCCGGTGCCGCGTTCTCGATGGCCACCGGGATGACCTGGCTGCTCGCGCTGGTGGCGATCGGCGTGGTGGTGGTGATCATCCGGATGGCGCCGCGGCTGCGCTCGACGCCGTGGGCGGTGTCGCTCGGACTCGTCCTGGGCGGGGCGATCGGCAACCTGATCGACCGGATCTTCCGCGCCCCCGGCCCGCTGCAGGGCCATGTGGTGGACTTCGTGTCGGTGTTCGGCCCGAACGCCGAGTACTTCCCGGTCTTCAACGTCGCCGACTCGGCGATCACCATCGGCGGCATCAGTCTGGTCATCACCGCGCTGCTCGGGATCGATTTCGACGGCACCAGCACCAGGACCCCGAAGGCGAAAAGTGCCTGAGGTCAGGCGGTTGCCGGTGCCGAACGGGCTGACCGGGATGCGGGTGGACGCGGGTCTGGCCAAGCTGCTCGGAATGAGCCGGACGACGGTCGCCACCATGATCGACTCCGGCGCCGTGCTGGTCGACGGCGCGGCGACGGTCCGGTCGGCGAAGCTGGTCGAGGACAGCTGGCTGGAGATCACCCTGCCGGAGCCGGAACGGGCCGCCGTCGTCGTCCCGCAGACCGTCGAGGGGCTGTCGATCCTGTACCGGGACGACGACATCGCCGTAGTGGACAAACCAGTCGGGGTGGCCGCCCATCCGAGCCCGGGCTGGACCGGGCCGACGGTGCTGGGCGCGCTGGCCGGGATGGGCATCCGGACCAGCACCTCCGGCGCCGAGGAGCGTCAGGGCATCGTGCACCGGCTGGACGTCGGCACCACCGGGGTGATGGTGGTCGCGCTGAGCGAGCACGCCTACACCGTCCTGAAGGACGCGTTCCGGCAGCGCACGGTGGAGAAGATCTACCACGCCGTCGTGCAGGGCCACCCCGATCCGAGCGCCGGCACCATCGACGCGCCCATCGGCCGGCACCCGTCCTCGGACTGGAAGTTCGCGGTGGTCGAGGGCGGCCGGGAGAGCATCACGCACTACGAGACGCTGGAGGCCTTCCGCTCCGCCAGCCTGCTGCGGATCCAGCTGGAGACCGGTCGCACCCACCAGATCAGGGTGCATTTCGCGGCGACCCGGCATCCCTGCGTCGGTGACCGGACCTACGGCGCGGATCCGACGCTGGCCGGCCGGCTGGGATTGACCCGGCAGTGGCTGCACGCCAGGTCGCTGGCCTTCGCGCACCCGGCCGACGGCCGCCGGGTGGAGTTCACCAGCCCTTATCCGGCCGACCTGGCGCACGCGCTCGAGGTGCTGGCCGCAGGCTGAGGGCAGGCGCGTCGCCCAGGAGTGGCGGGGCGAGGCCGACCGCCTACCGTTTCGCCATCCACCGATGCAGGCTTGGCAAGTCGTTGACCTCGACCGGACCGCCACGGCCCTTCTGGCGAAGCGTCACCACGGCGCGTAGCAGATCTTCCGGCGAGATGATGTCGACTCGGCCGGCCAGGCGCAGCAGGTCGTAGGTCCCAATAACCTTGATTCCGCTGTGGGTCGCGATCCGCGCGGCTCCGCGGTCGTCGGTCACCACGAATCCCGAAACGTTGCGCCGGGCCATGAGCGCAATCGTCTCGGCTTCTCCCAAATGGGCATGAGGTGGGTCACCAGGGCCCGCGAGTCGGTCGCGGAAGACCAGGACGTCCAGTCTCTCGACGGGAGTCTCCGGGAACCAGGGATCTCCGAATATGGCGGGGGCGCGACGGAGAGCGGCCAAACCCTCGACCCTGGATGACCGGAAACACTCGGAGGCGACGGTGGCGCACCAGCGCCCCCGGCCGTTGAGGACTCGCTCCAGGACGTCCAGGCGATCGATATGACCGAAGTTGACGAGAACCGTGTTGTCAGCGAAGAACAGGTTGTCGGTCACCGATGATCAGATGTTCCGATCACAGGCTCAAGTCGAGCGCGGCGGCCAATGAATCGTCGCTGACGGCACCAGCCTGCGGCACATCGATGTCGAGTTCGTCCTCAGTGAGTCCGTACATCCACGCCAAGGTGCTTGCCGTGATCTCACCGGACGCGATCTTCTCGAGGTGGGCCACCTGCAGCCGCAACGGGAACTTCCGCTCGACGGCAGCTGCCATTCGCTCGGAGACGCCCTCCCCGCAACCGCCTCGGCGCAGCAGCCGCTGGGTGGTCCTTCCAGGGGCACACCACTCGTGGATCACAGCCGAGTACGGGATACGAAGGCTGTCGAGTCGGTTCCGCAGCGCTGCTACAGACACGCCCCAGTCCCAGACCCGTCGTGCCAACTCCTCCACAGAGAGTTCCATCCAGGTCATCTCGCGAAGCACGGCGGCGGGCAGCAGGAGTTCGGCTGCGAAGTTGTTCGCGGGCGCTTCATCAGCTGTTCCGAGTGAGCCGCTGGCGTCACGGGAAGGTGTCCGCGACACCATGTGGCCGAGTTCGTGAGCGAGGGAGAAGTTCTGCCGGAACCAGTTACCCGACGCGTCCAGGACGATGACGCGGCGGCCGAGCACCTCGAGTCCATAGGCGGTGGTCAACCCGGGGATCCGCACGACGTCAACGCCGAGACGTTCTTCGACCCGATCTGCAAAGCAACGAACGAAATCGGCACCGAGCATGTCCCGGACTTCCCGTGCCGTCGACGGAAGTGGAGCCGGTTCGACCGGGTGGTCGCCGAACGCCTGCCGGTACGCCAGGGCGACATCCTGAAGAACCGACTCGTTGTCCAGGTGGCTGGAGACGAGATGCTCCCGGGTGTCACGATCGAACGTGTGCCGGGCGAAAAGCACCAGCCGACTGGGGTTCTCGCGGCCGGTGATCAGCCAATAGACGTCAACGCCCAGCACTTCGGCGATCATGGCGAGCTCGATCGAGGAGAACGATCGGGTGCCATTCAACGAACGTGATAGTGCGTCCGGGGTCATTCCGATGGCCTCGGCCATCTCGCGTTGGGTGGGGACAGCGGTGCGACCCGACATGCAGGAGCGCACGCGGGAGCCAACATCGATGCCGTTCACCACGTCAGCATAGGGGTGTCAGTTGGGAAAATCCCAACGCCGCTCGCAATGGGGACAAGTGCGCACAGCCCGGAAGACGCGCCGGTACCGCAGCACGCCTGCGGTGTCGTTATGATGTCGCCACGCTCAGTGCTGGGGAAAGGGAGCGTGTCAGCGACGACGTCCACGATCGGCCGCGGCTTCGCGCCCGGGTCCGTGGTGGTCGTGCGCGACGAGGAGTGGCTGGTCACCGCAACGGAACAGACGTCGGGTGGGCTGCTGATCCACGGTCAGGGGCTGTCGGAGCTGGTCCGGGACACGACGGCCTGTTTCTACGACACCCTTGACGACATCGAGCCCCTCGACCCGGCAGCGGCGACCGTCGTCGCCGATGACAGCCCCGCGCTATCGCAGCGCCAGGCTCTGGCTGGAATCCACCTACCGGAAGACAGCCGTCCCGATCGGGGATCGGTCGCTCACCGTGTCCACCCGGGCTCTCGCCGACGCGCTGATCTATCGGCAGTCGGCGGTCCGGCAGGCCCTGGATCCGGCGAACCTGCGGCCCCGGATCCTGCCGGCCGACGCGGTCGGCCTGGGCAAGACGCTCGAGATCGGGATGCTCCTCGCCGAGCTGGTCCGCCGCGGCCGCGGCGACCGGATCCGGATCGTCACGCCGCGGCACGTGCTGGAGCAGATGCAGCACGAGATGTGGACCCGCTTCGCCCTGCCGTTCGTCCGGTTGGATTCCGGCATCCAGCGAGTCCGACAGAAGCTGCCCGCCACCCGGAACCCGTTCACCTATCCGCCGGGTCATCATTTCCATCGACACCCTGAAATCTGACCGGTATGTCGCGGCGCTGAGCAAGCAGCGCTGGGACGCGGTGGTCTTCGACGAGTCGCACAACCTGTCCAACTCGGCCACCCAGAACAATCGGCTCGCCCGGTTGCTGGCGGCCAACTCGGAGGCGCTGATCCTGGCCTCGGCGACGCCGCACAACGGCCGCGCCGATTCCTTCGCCCAGCTGATTCGGCTGCTGGACCCGTCGGCGGTCCGGACGGCACCCTGGTTGAGTCGGAGATCCGCCGGCTGGTCATCCGGCGGCACCGGCACAGCCCGGAAGTGTCGGCGGTGGTCGGTGCGGACTGGTCCGAACGGCCTTGAGCCGCGCGACATCCTGATCACGCCGACCCCGGCCGAGGATGCCATCGCCCATGAGCTGGAGCGAACCTGGTTGTTCCCGCCGGGTGGCCCTTGACCGTATTCCGGTGGCGGGGCGCTGTTCGGCTGGACGCTGGCCAAGGCGTTCTTGTCCTCGCCCAGCGCGCTCGCCGAAACCGTGGCGGAACGCCGGGCGGCGGATCCGCGACCACCCCGATACCGGCGCCGAAGAGACTGCGCTGCAACGCCTTGCGGGCCTTACTACGACCGCGCTGGCGGCACCGTCGGCGAAATACGAGGCCCTGGTGGACTACCTCAAGAACATCGGTGTCGGCCGGAACTCCGCCGACCGGGCAGTGGTGTTCGCCGAACGGGTTGGCGACGCTGCGGTTCCTCACCAAGCATCTACCGGCGAGCCTCGGCCTGCCCGAGAACGGCGTTGCGATCATGCACGGCGGGCTGACCGACGAGGAGCAGCAACGCGTCGTCGACGAGTTCAAACAGGCGGGTTCACCGATCCGCGTGCTGGTCACCGGCGATGTTGCGTCCGAGGGGCGAACCTGCACGCCCAGTGCCACCACCTCATCCACTACGACATCCCGTGGAGCCTGATCCGCATCGAGCAGCGGAAGGTTCCCGCCGCAGATCACCGCACTGCAATTGGATCCGAGCAGCGAGCGGTTCGCCGGCGACATCCGGGTGCTGAGCCGGCTGATCGAGCGGGAGCACGAGGCCCACACCGCGCTGGGCGATGCCGCGTCGCTGATGGGCCGCTATTCGGTGACCGGTGAGGAGGACGTGATCCGGTCCGTGCTGGCCGGTGAGAAGGACCTCGACGAGGTGGTCCGCACCCCCGGTGAGGTGGCCGCCGGTGACGACCTGACCGGGCTGTTCGCGCGGCTGTTCGAGCAACCGACCGCCCCGACTGCAGATCCAGAAGCGGCGGGCAACGGTCCCGGCGGCTCTGGGCTCTACCCGGACGAGATCTCCTACCTGGAGGAGGCGCTGCACGCGGGCTTCCTCGATCTCAGCCAGCCGCTGTCCAACGGCGGTGTCCGGTGGCGCCGGGACGGAACTTCGGTACCGCCGAACTCGACCCGCCGCCCGACCTGCTGCAAGGGCTGGAGGTGCTGCCGCAGTCCTACCTCACCCAGCGCCGCGTCACCCAGCGGCTGGTGCTGGCGACGACCGGAATCCGTGGGCAGGACCGATTGGGGGCGGCGCTCGCCGACGAGGAGCCGTCGTCTTGGCCGGACGCGCACTACCTCGGTCCGTTGCACCCGGTGCTGGACTGGGCCGCCGACCGGGCCCTGACCCGGCTTGGTCGTGGGGAGGTGTTCGAGTTCCGCGATGACGTGGATGATCCGTCGGTGCTGCCGGTGGGCACCCTGACCAACCGGCGCGGTCAGGTGGTCTCCGCGGCCTGGTTGACGGTCGCCTTCCCGGGCGGGGAACCGGGTTTCGGTTTCGTCGAACCACCTGCATGGCTCGGCGGCGGACGCGCTTGGCTCTTTGGGGCTGCACACGCCGCGGGCCAATCCTGGTGCCGTGCCGGATGTGTCGGCGCTGCAACACCTGATCCGCCCCGCCGTCGGGCTGGCCACGGAACAGATGCGGTCGCTGTTCGGGGTTGCCGAACGGGATGTCACCGGCCGGGTGCGGGAGTGGTCACAGCGGCTGGACCAATGGGATGACGCCGCCGGCGCCCTCATCCAACGCACCGACCTCAAGCAGCGCCGGATCGGCGTCGCCCAAGAACGAGCGCTGATCGCCGCGAAGGAACCGGATCAGCAACTGTTGCGCCCGATGCTGGTCCTCGTGCCGGACGGAGCAGAGTCATGACGGGTTCGGGAGCGCTGATCGTCGGCGAGGGCTGGATCTCCGAGCACTACTTCACCACCGACGCCACCTCACCGTCGTTCACCGCGAAAGTGACCGAGCGGCGCAAACTCTGGGACGCCGAACCCGCGGAACACCGGCCAACGCCGCGGTCTCGATTCACCGAAAAGCGCCAGGAACTGGAGGTCGCCTTCGGCGGGCTGAGCGAGCTCATCGCGCCGGACGTCAAACATCGGAACCTGTCCGGCATCCGGCAGCGGTCGGCGGCCGACCTGGTGCTGACGGTGCTCGAACTCGGCCCTGCCGATCAACCGGACCCGGCGTCCGGCGAAGATGCGGCCCCGGTGGCACGGCGGGTCCGCCCGGGCCACCATGGCCTGCTGCTGGATCGCGAGGGCCCGCTGATGCGGGTGTCGCAGGCCGGGATGACCGACCGGGCACCGCTGGCGATCATCCTGGCCGCCCCGTGCGCGGAGCTCGAGGACGTCTGGCCAAAGACGCCGAGCGATATCCCGGAGTCGCGCTCGTTGGTTGAGGAGCTGCTCGCCGAGCGTTGGCTCGCTGCCCGGCCGCCGGGCACTGACCGTGGGTGACCGCTGCTGCCTGGCCCTCACGGTCCGCAGCGATCCGGCCGAAGTTCTCACCGCTGATCGGGCCTGGGCCGAAATTGACCTCCCGATCACCGTCTGTTTTATCCGGTGAGCCGTTGACCCCATGCGCGGCGCGCTGCCGGTGCCGCTAGGTTTTTCGGCATGACTGTCGCCGCGTCCACACCCCTCCGTCAGCGCGCCGCCTACCAGGCGCTCGAGCAGCACTACGCGAGGATCAAGGACGCCCACCTCAAGGACCTGTTCGCCGCCGACCCGGCCCGGGGGACCGCGCTGACCTTGGAGGCGGACGGCATCTACCTGGACTACTCCAAGCATCGGGTGACGGCCGAGACCATCAGCCTGCTCATCGATCTCGCCCGGGAATCCGGTCTATCGGAGCTCCGTGCAGCTATGTTCAGTGGCGAGCACATCAACATCACCGAGGACCGCGCCGTGCTGCACGTGGCGCTGCGCGCCCCGGCCGGCGAGGTGATCACCACCGATGGCGCCGACGTGGTCCCTGACGTGCACGAGGTGCTGGGCCGGATGGGCGCCTTCGCCGATCGGATCCGGTCGGGGGAGTGGAAGGGGCACACCGGCAAACGAATCGTGAACATCGTGAACATCGGCATCGGTGGCAGCGACCTCGGCCCCGTGATGGCCTACGAGGCGCTCAAGCACTACAGCCGGCGCGACCTGACGTTCCGTTTCGTGTCCAACGTGGACGGCACCGACTTCGCCGAGAAGACCCACGATCTGGATCCCGAGGAGACGCTGTTCATCATCTCATCGAAGACATTCACCACCTTGGAGACGATGACCAACGCCGGCTCCGCGCGGGACTGGGCGCTCGCCACCCTGGGCGACAAGGCCGCGGTGGCCAAGCATTTCGTCGCTGTGTCGACCAATGTCGAGGCAGTCTCCGCGTTCGGCATCGACACCGCCAACATGTTCGGCTTCTGGAACTGGGTCGGCGGCCGGTACTCGATGGAGTCGGCCATCGGGCTGTCCACCATGATCGCCATCGGGCCGGACAACTTCGACCAGCTGCTGGCCGGCTCGCACGCCGTCGACACGCACTTCCGCACCGCCCCGCTGGAGCAGAACCTGCCGGTGCTGATGGGCCTGCTCACCTTCTGGTACACCGGCTTCTTCGGCGCGCAGACCCAGGCTGTGCTGCCGTACGACCAGTACCTGAACCGGTTCCCCGCGTACCTGCAGCAGCTGACCATGGAGTCCAACGGTAAGTCGGTGGCGCTGGACGGCAGCCGGGTCGACTACGACACGTCACCGGTCTATTGGGGCGAGCCGGGCACCAACGGCCAGCATTCCTTCTACCAGTTGATCCACCAGGGCACGCTGATCATCCCGGTCGACTTCATCGCCTTCGCGCACTCGCTGAACCCGCTGGGCGACCACCACGACTACCTGACGTCCAACGTGTTCGCGCAGGGCGAGGCGCTGGCCTTCGGCAAGACGGCGGACCAGGTCCGGTCAGAAGGCACTGCGGGCACGCTCGTTCCGTTCAAGGTTTTCGAGGGCAACCACCCGTCATCGACGTTCCTGATCGAGAAGCTGACCCCCTACGTGCTCGGCCAATTGGTCGCGCTGTACGAGCACAGCGTGTTCACCCAGGGGGTCATCTGGTCCATCGGTTCGTTCGATCAGTGGGGCGTCGAGCTGGGCAAGCAACTGGCCCAGAAGGTGATCCCGGAGCTGCAGGCTGCGGATGATCCGGAGCCGGCGCACGACAGCTCGACCAACGAGCTGATCCGGCGGTACCGGGCGGCCAGAAGGGGCTGACCCACCGAGATGCGGTTCCGGCCGGCTTGGGTAGCGTTCCCCCGGTGACTGAGACGACCACTTCCGCTCAAGAGTCCACTCCGGCCAAGCGGCCGGCGACCAAGGCTCCGGCGCCACGGGCGACCTCCCGGAAGCCATCGACCAAGAAGGTCCCGGACCCGCCGAAAGCCGTCCCGCCCACCGCCGGCGCACGATTGTTGGGTCGGATCCCTGTCGCCGACGTCTTCCCGACCGTGGACGGCGGCAACCGGCCGGCCAAATCCGTGGTCGGCGAGGAGTTCGACATCACCGCGACCGTGTACCGGGAGGGGCACGACGCGGTGAACGCCAACGTGGTGCTGACCGATCCCACCGGGGCCACCACCACGCTGCCGATGACCTGCAGCAACCCGGGTCTGGATTTCTGGACCGGGACGGTGAGCGCCCTCACCACCGGCCGCTGGTCCTACCGGGTGGAGGGCTGGTCCGACCCGTACGGCACCTGGCATCACGACGCCGCCATCAAGATCGCCGCCGACGTGGACACCGAGATGATGCTCGAGGAGGGCGCGCGGGTGCTGGAGCGGGCGGTCGCCACAGTCGAGCGCACCCCGGAGCAAGCCGCGGTGCTGACCGGTGCCATCGGCAAGTTGCGGGACACCGCGCACTCACCGGGAAACCGGCTGGGCGCCGGCCTTTCGCATGCCGTGGAGGCGGAGCTGGCGGCCCGGCCGCTGCGCGACTACGTCACCGCCAGCCAGGAGTACCCCTGGCTGGTGGAACGGGAACGTGCGCTGTACGGGGCCTGGTACGAGTTCTTCCCGCGCTCGGAGGGTTGCGAGCTGGACGAGACCACCGGATTGTGGCGCAGCGGCACCTTCGCCACCGCCGCCGAGCGGCTGCCGGCCGTCGCTGCGATGGGCTTTGACGTCATCTACTTGACCCCCGTCCACCCGATCGGCCTGGTCAACCGCAAGGGGCCGAACAACACCCTGGTTACCGACGAGCACGACCCAGGGTCGCCCTACGCGATCGGCTCCGCGGAGGGCGGGCACGACGCCATCCACCCCGAACTCGGCACCTTCGACGACTTCGACGCCTTCGTCGCCAGGGCAGAAGAGCTGGGCCTGGAGGTCGCGCTCGACCTGGCGTTGCAGTGCGCCCCGGACCACCCCTGGGTGACCACCAACCCGGAGTGGTTCACCACCCGCAACGACGGCACCATCGCTTTCGCGGAGAACCCGCCGAAGAAGTATCAGGACATCTATCCGATGAATTTCGACAACGACCCGAAGGGGATCTACGCCGAGATCCGTCGGGTGGTGCAGGTCTGGATCGACCACGGCGTCAAGATCTTTCGGGTCGACAACCCGCACACCAAGCCGGTGGAATTCTGGGAATGGCTGATCGGCGACGTCGCAGTGACCAATCCCGAGGTGATCTGGCTGGCCGAGGCCTTCACCCGGCCGGCCATGATGCACGGCCTGGGCAAGGTCGGTTTCCAGCAGTCGTACACCTATTACGCCTGGCGCAACGAGAAATGGGAACTCGAGAGCTACTGTCAGGAATTGGCCCGTGACGCCGCCCACTACATGCGGCCGAGTTTCTGGCCGACCACGCACGACATCCTGACCCCGTACATGCAGCACGGTGGTCGGGCGGCGTGGAAGCTGCGCGCAGCGCTGGCCGCGACCCTGGTCCCTACCTACGGTATCTACGCCGGCTACGAGCTGATGGAAAGCGAACCGCGGCCCGGGGTGCAGGAACAGATCGACAACGAGAAGTACGAGTTCAAGAACCGGCGCTGGGCGGATTACGAGGAGTACGGGCCCAAGGCCGGCCAGTCGATCGCGCCGTACCTGTCGTTGATCAACCGGATCCGCCGGGAACACCCCGCCTTGCACTGGCTGCGGAACCTGCGGTTCCACAACGCCGAGAACTCGCACGTGATGGTGTTCTCCAAGAGCCGACGGTCCGGCGGGCATGACGACACGATCCTGGTGGTGGCCAATCTGGACCCGCACCACAACCAGGCGACCTGGTTCCACCTCAACATGCCCGAAATCGGCATGGGTTGGGACGATTCGTTCGCCGCTCATGATCTGATCACCGGAGCGACCTGGAACTGGTCGCAGCACAACTGGAGTTGGCTCGGCCCGGAGAACGAGCCGGTCCACATCGTTCAAGTGAGGCGGTACTAGCATGTCCCAGAATCCGGCGGAGTCGGTCCCGGCCAAGAAGGGCCTGAGCGGGCGGGCCATCGGCGGCATCGTCATCGCCGCGGTGGTCGTCGTCTTCATCGTGATCAATCGCGACCAGACCGAGGTGAACTTCCTGTTCTTCAGCGCGCAGCTCTCGCTGTGGATCGCGTTGACCATCGCCGCGATCGGCGGGCTGATCGCCGGGTTCCTGATCGGCCGCAAACGGTACAAGCCGTAGACCGGGAAGGAGGTACCGATCCGTGTCGTCCCAGGCCGCCATGCGCGAGCGGTCCGGGGACGACAAGATCGCCGTGTTGTTCGTGCACGGCGTCGGTATCCGGGAACCGGACTACGCCCGCTCGGCGATCACGCAGCTGCGCAAGGAGTTCGCCCGGTCGGCGCAGGACAAGACGGCGAACCGGG
>Ga0208588_1000008_pt1 | contig 61894 bp, 48 predicted proteins | sample NGESurshal092012_8_FD_184483 | JGI IMG/M metagenome (GOLD analysis project Ga0208588, IMG submission 184483) | Arctic peat soil microbial communities from Barrow, Alaska - NGEE Surface sample 415-3 shallow-092012 (SPAdes) | ecosystem: Environmental > Terrestrial > Soil > Wetlands > Peat ...
ACCGTGCAGTTCGGTGACCGTGCAGTTCGGTGACCGTGCAGTTCGGTGACCGTGCAGTTCGGTGACCGTGCAGTTCGGTGACCGTGCAGTTCGGTGACCAGGCCTTTCGGCGACCAGGCAGATCACCGAACCCGCGGCCTACTGGCCGAGTTGCTCGCGGCGGCGCTTCTTCGGCCCGTGGACGTCCACCCCACCCATCAGCGCGATGCCGTTGACCCGCACCACCGGCCCACCGGGAACACCCTGCTGGTGCGCGTTGTCCTCGAACGCACCCATCAAGCCGACGCCGCTGACGCTCACGGTGACGTCGTCCGGGACCACGATGTCAATGCCGCCCATCAGCGCCACCGCGGTGATGGTGATCTCGCGTTCGGCGAACCTGGCCTGGGTCAGGTCGATGTCCACCCCGCCCATGATCGCCACCGCGGTGAACTGCGGCGGCGCCACCCAGGGACCTCCGCGGGTCGCGCCGGACAGGATGCCGACCGCAAGGGTGGACGTCGGCGTGCCACCCACCCGTTCCAGCGCCGCGGACGGGGTGCCGCCCGGCGTGGTTTTCGTCAGCCGTTGCGGCGACGTCGGCACCCGAGGGACCAGATCGGTGTGCCCGGGCAGGTCCCAGGTCACCGGCTCCAACTCGCTGAGTGTCTTTGCGGCGTAAACCGTGTCGAGTCGCTCCTGGAGCTCGCCCACGGTGAGCCGGCCCTCCGCCATCGCCGTCTGGAGCACCCTCGCGACGGCCTCCCGATCGGCGTCGGAGGCACGCAGCTTGCCGGGATCGAACTGGGTATCAGGGTCCTCTGTCACCTGACTCACCTTAGTCCGGTGGCTTCGGTCCGACTGCCACGGACGGCGGCGCCAAGAGGCGATTGGACCGGCCGACGACGGCAGATCAGGTCAGAACGACTGCGGGACGCTTGCCAACTCTTCGGCGACCACCGCCACCGCCGCCGCGAAGCCGATTGCCCGCACGTCGGCGCCAGGGTCCAGCCTTACCTGCCGGCTGAGCCCGTCCCGCCCGGGGATCCGGCGCAGCACTACCCAACCGCCGCCGCCGGGATAGGGCAGGTAGCGACTCGCGGCGACCGACCGCCGCACCCTGGCGTGTACCACGTCGGTCAGACCGCTCCGGCCGACGAGTGTGTACTCCCGCAGCGCCTCGTCGATCAGGACCTGGGTGCCGTCAGCCAGCTCATCGACCACCCTGGTCGGGATGATGGACAGCACCCGGCCGGTGAGCCTGGCCTTGGCGACCAGCTCCCAGCCCAGCCGGGCGGCCCCGGCCCCGTCCACCGCCCAGAGCCCGAAACGACTGGTCGCCAGGGTCCTTCCGTCGACCAGGTCGGCCGTCCGCTGGATCTGCTCCTCCGGGTCGAGCGCCACGGTCAGCTGCCGCGGCAGCAGCTGGCGGCGCCACGGCCAGCGGGTGGGGCTCACGCGTCACCCCTGGCCCGGTCGGCCAAGGCGCGCCGGTAGTTGGCCACCGCGACCAGATCGGTTTGCAGCCGCAGGCTCGCCTCCGCGTCGCCAGCGGCCTCGGCCCGTTGCAACGCCGACCGCAAGTTGCGCTCGTCGCCGGCCGCGACGCGTTCCGCCATCCGGGCAAGGATGGCTCCGGCGTAGCTGGAGTCGACCGCGTCCAGCCGGTGCCGCGGCGGTTCGACGGCGAGCTCGCTGATCAGGGAGCGGAGCAGCCCGGCCGGCAGGTGGCCGGTCACCGTCTCGACCCAGGCAGCCCTGGCCCGCTCCGAGGCCGGCCCGCCGGCGGCCTCGACCGCCGCGTGCACGGCACCGTAGGCCGGGTCGCTGAAGGCCTCCGCGCGGACCTGGTGATAGTCGCCGGCCACCAGATCCGGTTGCTGCAGAACGAGTTTGAGGGTCTCCCTTTCGACGAGCGTCGAGCTGTCCGCCGGATTCGGCCGATGCAGGGCGGCCGCCGGGACGTCAGGGATGTGCTGGTCGTCCGAGGGCTCATCGTCGTCATGCGGGGGTTCCGGCGGGAGATCGGACCGCTCGCGGGAATCCGGCCGACCGGAGCGGTGGCCCTCGGGCGGGGCGCCGGTACGTGGCCCGGTGCCGTTGTGCGGACCGGCACCGGTCCGCAGGCCCGCGCCGTCCCGGGCACCCGTCCCGTCGCGATCACCCCGCCGCCCGGCGGTCTCCCGCGGACCACGATGTGCCGTCCGAGCGACGGCGGCGTCAAAGGCCTTGACCCGGCTGCGGATCGGGGCGAGCTCGGAGCCGAGCCAGCCGGCGAGCTGCCGGATGTACTCGTCACGCAGTGTCTCCTCCTTGATCCGGGCGACCAGCGGGATGGTGGCGTTGGTGGCCGCGACCCGACCTTCCGCGGTATCCAGGTTGTACTGCTCGAGCGTGCTGCGGATGGCGAAAGCGAAGAGTGGCCTGCGGTTCTCGACCAGCGCCCGTAGCGCCTCGTCACCCTTGGCCTGCCGCAGCTCACACGGATCCATCCCGGCCGGCGCGACCGCGACGTAGGTGTTCGCGGCGAACCGCTGGTCGGAGTCGAACGCCTTCAGCGCCGCCTTCTGCCCCGCCGAGTCGCCGTCGAAGGTGTAGACGACCTCGCCCCGGATCACCTCGGAATCGAGCAGGTACCGCCGCAGCACGCTGATGTGCTCGTCACCGAAGGCCGTCCCGCAGGACGCCACCGCCGTGGTCACCCCGGCCAGATGCATAGCCATGACGTCGGTGTAGCCCTCGACGACGACGGCCCGGCGCTGCCGGGAGATGTCCCGCTTGGCCAGGTCGAGGCCGAACAGCACCTGCGACTTCTTGTACAGCGGGGTCTCCGCGGTGTTGACGTACTTGGCCTCGAGCCGGTCGTCGTCGAACAGCCGCCTGGCGCCGAAGCCGACCACGTCGCCGGCGGCGTCCCTGATCGGCCATAGCAGCCGCCGGTGGAACTGGTCGATGGGCCCGCGCTGGCCCTGCCGCGCCAGGCCCGCCCGGTACAGTTCGTCGAGCGAGAAACCCTGCGCGGTCAACGCTTTGACGAGCCTGTCCCAGCCGTCCGGGGCGTAGCCACAGCCGAAGTGGGCGGCCGCGGCAAGATCGAAGCCGCGGTCGGCCAGAAACGCGCGGGCGGTGTCGGCGCCGTCGGCGGTGAGCTGGCCGGCATAGAACTCCGCCGCGGCCTTGTTGGCCGCCAGCAGCCGGGGGCGGGTGCCCCGCTCCGATTGCGTGGAGCTGCCGCCCTCCATGATCGTCAGGGTGATGTTCGAGCGTTCTGCCAGCCGTTGCACGGTCTCGACGAACGTCAGGTGCTCGATCTCCTGGACGAACTTGAAGACGTCGCCGCCCTCTCCGCAGCCGAAGCAGTGGTAGTAGCCGCGGGCCGGGCTGACCTGGAACGACGGTGTCTTCTCGTCGTGAAAGGGGCACAGCCCCTTGAGGTTGCCACCGCCGGCGTTGCGCAGGGCGACGTACTCCCCCACCACCTGCTCGATGCGGCTGGCGTCGCGGACCCGTTCCTTGTCCGCTTCCGAGATCCGCCCTGCCACGCAGGCGAGTGTATGTCCGCCGGCCGACGGCGCCCGCCGGTTGTCCACCGACCCGCTAGGCTCAGACGAGCCGCCGGTGCCTGGCGACGGCCTGCGCGTCGGTGAGCAGCGACACCTGATCGAGCACCACCCGCAGCTTCCCGTCGTCCCCGCCGGCAGCGTCGTAGGACGCGGCGAACATCGGGTCCAGCGCCGGAGCGCCGTGATCGGCGATCGCCAGCACCAGTTCGACCAGCAGTTCCTGTTCGCGCTGTTGGATGGCGATCCGGGTGGGGTCGGCCATCACGTAGCGGCGCGCGACGGCCTTCAGGACGGCGACCTCCGCGCGCAGCACCCGCGGCACCTCGAGGTCGGCCCGGTAGCGCAGGAGCGGACCGTCGCCGGCGGCGGCCCGGGTCGCCGCGATCGCGCCGGTGGCGAGCCGGCCGGTCAGCTCGCTGGTCAGCCGTTTGACCGCCGCATCGGCGACGGGTCCGGCCGGGTGCCCGATGCCGGCTGCGACCACCGGCAGCGCGACCAGTCCGGCCAGCACGGTGCTGAGATCGTCGATGGACTCGACGGAGAAATCGCGGGCCGCGGTGGCGACCGCCAGCCGCTCCGCCGGCTCGGTCAACCTGGCCAGGTCGATCCGGCCGGCGCTGACCCCGTCCTCGACGTCGTGCACCGAGTAGGCCACGTCGTCGGCCCAATCCATCACCTGTGCCTCCAGGCTCCGGCGCCGGCCGGGCTGCTCCGGCAGCCGAACCCAGCCGAAGACGGCCTCGTCGTCGCTGTACACACCGAACTTGCCGCCGCCGGCGGGCCGCGGCCACGGGTACTTGATCACCGCGTCCAGTGATGCCCTGGTCAGGTTGAGCCCGGCCGGCCGGCCGGCGGCGTCGATGATCTTCGGCTCGAGCCGGCTGAGCAGCCGCAGGTTCTGCGCGTTGGCCTCGAAGCCACCGGCCGCAGCGCCGACCGCGTCCAGGGCGGATTCGCCGTTGTGCCCGAACGGTGGATGGCCGATGTCGTGCGCGAGGCCCGCCAGGTCGACCAGATCCGGGTCGCAGCCGAGTTGCTCGCCGATCTCCCTGGCGATCTGCGCCACCTCCAGCGAATGGGTCAGCCGGGTCCGCGGCACGGCGTCCTCGTCGGGCGCGACGACCTGGGTCTTGCCGGCCAGCCGCCGGAACGAGCCGGAGTGCAGCACCCGGGCCCGGTCCCTGGCGAACGGGCTGCGGCCGCCGGCGCCGACCGATTCCGGCAACCCGGCCGTCTTCGCCGGCTCGGTCACCAGCCGTTGGGTATCGGCCCCGGTGTAGCCGGGTGCGGTGTGGTGTCCGGGCACGGCTACATCACGGTCGTTCCGACACCGGACGACCCACCGGTGAGCCGGTAGAACAGGACGCCGAGCGTCTCGCGCAGCACGTACCGGGGTTCGACGCCGTCCTGGACGGACGGCCCCTGCTGCACCGGCGAGACCTGGACCGTCAGCCCGATGTCCCGCGCCATCAGCGCCGCGCGGGCCGCGTGCCACGGATCGGTCACCAGAACCACGGAACGCCAACCCCTTTCCGTCAGCAGCGGCTCGGCGGCGCGCAAACTGGCCAGGGTGTCGTCGCCGGAGCCGACCGCGGTCAGCGCTGACTCGTCGATCCCCCCGGCCGCGAGATAGGCAGCCCCGGCCGCGCCCTCGGTGGTGCGGTCGCCGGTCTGCCCGCCGCCGATCGTCAGGATCCGCGGGGCGACGCCGGCGCGGTAGAGGTCGGCGGCGTGATCGAGCCGGGCCCGGAAAACCGGCGACGGATCGCCGTTGTACTGGGCGGCGCCGAGCACCACGATGGCGTCCGCGGCGCCCCGCTCGTCGGTGCCGCCGATCTGCACCACCCGCAGCGCCGCACCACCGACGATCAACGCCGCGACCAGCGCGGCGCCACCGACGTAGCGCAGCACGGTTCGCACGGGCCCCCCGGATCGTCGCATTCACCGGCGCCGTCCGCGCCGGGGATTCGATCATGCCAGTCCGGCCCGCTGCCGCGTTCGCCGAACCGGGCTCGAGGTCCCCTCGCCGGCGGCGCCCGTCATCGCGCCGCCCGGTTCACCCAGGACCGACGGGGCGCCTTGTACCGTTCGGGCCATGGCCCGATCCCCCCGCCGCCGGTTCGCAGCGCCCCTGCTCGTCGTGGTGCTGACCGCCGCCTGCTCGTCGACGGTTGCGGGAGCGCCCACCACCGGATCGGCCCCGGCCAGCTCCGCCGCCCCGTCCTCGAGCGCGTCACCGTCCGCTTCGGCGTCGGTGCCGTCGGGGATCACCGTGCCGTCCACCCTCCCCTCGGCGGCCCCGTCGGCGCAGGCCGCCGGCGGCCAGCCCGACGGCGCGAGCGGCACCGTCGGAGACCCGGGCATCGGCGACCCGTACTACCCGCAGGCCGGCAACGGCGGCTACCAGATCGACTCCTACGACCTGAATCTCAGCTACGACCCGGCCAGCAACACCCTGCAGTCGACCGCGCTGTTGAAAGGTTCCGTGGTGTCGGAGGAGGGTCTGACCCAGTTCGATCTGGACCTGCAGCCGACTATGACGGTCGGCACGGTGACGGTGAACGGTTCTCCCGCGACCTTCCAGCAGCAGGATGCGGAACTGGTGATCACCCCGGCCGCCCTGCTTCCGGCCGCGGGCCCGCTGACGGTCGATGTCACCTACGGCGGCCAGCCGGGGCTTGTCCCTGGCGGGACCGCAGGGCACAGCGACGGCGGCTGGTACCGGACCTCCTCCGGCGGAGCACTTGCCGCGGGCGAGCCGACCGGCGCGTCGGCCTGGTACCCGGTGAACGAGCACCCGGCCGACACCGCCACCTTCGCTGTCACGGCCACCGTGCCGGACAAGTGGCAGGTGATCTCGAACGGGGTCCGAAGCACGGACGGCCTGCCGGATCCGGGGGCCGACAAGTCGGTGTTCCGCTGGCAACTCGGGGAGGCCGTCGCCAGTTACCTCACGACGATCTACATCGACACCTTCACCACGGTGCAGGACACCATGGCGGACGGCAGGCCCATCGTGTCGGCGATTGCCCCCAGCGTGCCCGGGGACAAGGATGTCGCGGCCAACACCAAGCGGATCATCGACGTGCTGGCCGGTTACTTCGGGCCGTATCCGTTCGAATCCGCGGGCGGCATCTTCACCGGCGAGGCCATCGGGTTCGCGCTGGAGACCGCCACCCGACCCATCTTCAGCCAGGGCGTCGACGACCTGGAAACGATGGTGCACGAACTGTCCCACCAGTGGTTCGGCGACGACGTGACGATCAAGCGGTGGTCCGACATCTGCCTCAACGAGTGCTTCGCCTCGTACGGGCCGTGGCTGTGGAACGCGGAGGTGAACGGCGAGAACCTGGACGCGACGTGGAAGCAGAAGATGGCCAACGCGGTGAATCGCCCGAACTACTGGAAGTCGCCGTTGGTCGACATGGGGCAGGGCGCGGAGTTCAGCCGGGTGTACGACCGCGGTCCGCTGGCTCTGCACGCGCTGCGCAACGAGATCGGCGACGACGCGTTCTTCGCTCTGCTCAAGCAGTGGCCCGCGATGTACGGCGGCAAGAACGCCTCGTTCGACGACCTGGAGTCCTTGGTCACCACCGTGGCCGGTCGGGACCTGAAGCCGTTCATGGACGCCTGGTTCCGCGGCACGACGCTGCCGCCCGTGGAGTTCAGGTACCCGGGCAACCTGGGCAACTAACCGCGGGCCGGGTGGTGGGCTTGGGGTGCCGGGCCGGGCAGCCCGCTCAGGATCAACTGCCGACCAACCGTCCCGCCAGGTATCCATGCACCTGGTCGAGGGCGACCCGCTCCTGCGTCATCGAGTCCCGATCGCGGATCGTCACCGACTGATCCGCCGCGGTGTCGAAGTCGACTGTCAGGCAGAACGGCGTGCCGATCTCGTCCTGCCGGCGGTAACGCCGGCCGATCTGCCCGGCATCGTCGAAGTCGACGTTCCAGCTCTTGCGCAGCGTCGACGCCAGGTCGCGGGCGGTCGGTGAGAGGTCTGCGTGCCGGGACAACGGCAGCACCGCAGCCTTGACCGGCGCCAGCCGGGGATCGAGCCGCAGCACGGTGCGCTTGTCGACACCGCCCTTGGTGTTGGGCGCCTCGTCCTCGGAGTAGGCCTCCAGCAGGAACGCCATCATCGGCCGGCCGACACCGGCCGCTGGTTCGACGACATACGGAGTCCAGCGTTCGCCGGATTCCTGATCGAAATACGAGAGGTCGACTCCGGAATGCTGCGAATGCGTCTTCAGGTCGAAATCGGTCCGATTGGCGATCCCTTCCAGTTCGCCCCATTCGCTGCCGGAGAAATGGAATCGATACTCGATGTCCACCGTTCGTTTGGAGTAGTGCGACAGCTTCTCCTTGGGATGCTCGAACTGGCGCAGGTTCTCGCGGTCAATACCCAGGTCGACGTACCAGTCGGTGCGGGTGTCGATCCAGTATTGGTGCCATTCCTCGTCGGTTCCGGGCTTGACGAAGAATTCCATTTCCATCTGCTCGAATTCCCGGGTGCGGAAGATGAAGTTGCCAGGCGTAATCTCGTTGCGGAACGACTTGCCGATCTGGCCGATCCCGAACGGCGGCTTCTTCCGGGCCGAACCGGCGACATTGTTGTAATTGATGAAGATGCCCTGCGCGGTTTCCGGACGCAGGTAGTGCAGCCCCGACTCGTCCTCGACCGGTCCCAGGAAGGTCTTCAGCAGGCCGTTGAACTCCTTCGGCTCTGTCCACGCGCCCCGCGTCCCGCAGTTCGGGCAGGGGATGTCGGTCAAACCGTTCTCCGGGACGCGGCCCTTCTTCTCCGCGAATTCCTCCTCGAGGTGGTCGGCGCGAAAACGCTTGTGACAGTGCGTGCACTCGACCAGCGGATCGACGAACGCGGCCACGTGGCCCGATGCCACCCACACCTGCCGGGGCAGGATCACCGAGGAGTCCAGGCCGACGATGTCGTCCCGGGACCGGATCATCGAGTTCCACCACTGCCGCTTGATATTGTCCTTGAGTTCGACGCCGAGCGGGCCGTAGTCCCAGGCGGACTTGGTGCCGCCGTAGATCTCGCCGCTGGGGAAGACGAACCCCCGGCGCTTGGCGAGGGAAACAACGGCGTCAATGCGATCGGCGGCCACGACTGAACTCCTGTGCTGCGGGCCCGGACGGCTGTCGAGGACGGCCGGGCGATGTCCCCAGCGGTGGATTCCGCGGGGTCGGTCAACGACCGTCGAGCCTAATCACTGCACGCCGCGGGTCTGACCACGCCCGCCCTGCAGCGCTGCGGATCCCGCCGGCCGCGACAGCAGTGGGTGGGGAACCGTTGCCTGGGTCGTCAACCGTGACGCCGGCGCCGGGCGGGCCGCGCCGGGCCCAAGCCCTCAACGCCCCGGGTCGGGCACGGTCACTTCGGGCTCCGACAGCACTCCGGCATCGGCGGCGCTGATCACCTCGAACGCGCCGGACGTGCCGATCTCGGCCCCCGAGAGCCATGGGATCAGGACCGTCCGGACGTCGAACGGCGACTGCGCCCGCCGGTACCCGGCCGCGGTGTCGAACTCCGCGACGAGCAGCAGCCGGTTGGCGTCCTCCGTCGACCGGCCCCAGCGCAGCCACCGGGTGTCCGGTTGGGTCGCCAGCAGGCGCACCGGCTCGACGGCATCGAGCAACGCCTGCTGCGGCGTGCTGCCGGGCGGAACGTCGAAATGCGCGATCAGCAGGAACATGTCGGCCTCCGGATGATCATCATCCGGTTCTCACCTGCAGCGTGGACCCCTGCGGGGTTCTGGACACCCGGACCTGGCTGGGGATCCGCTGCCGCAACTCGTCGACATGCGAGACGACGCCGACGACGCGGCCACCGGCCCGGAGTTCGTCCAGCGTGCCCATCACCAGGTCGAGGGTGTCCGGATCGAGGCTGCCGAAGCCCTCGTCCACGAAGAGGGTGTCAAGGACCCGGCCGCCGGCTTCGGCCGCGACCACGTCCGCCAGCCCCAGCGCCAGGGCCAGGGAGGCCAGGAACGACTCCCCGCCGGAGAGCGTCTTCGCCGGCCTGACCAGGCCCGACCAGCCGTCCAGGATGTCCAGCCCGAGCCCGCCGGCCTTCCCGCGGGCCTCCCGGTCGGTCGAGTGCACGAACGTGTAGCGACCGGCCGACATCCGGTCCAACCGTTGGCCCGCCGCGTCCGCGACCTGTTTCAGCCGCTCGGCGAGCACGTAGGTCCGCAGCGAGATCCCGAGCGCGTTCTGCCCACGACCGTGCAGCACGTCGGTGAGCGCGGCGACCTCGGCCTCCTGCCTGCCGATCGGCTCCCTGGCCCGCCACGCGTCGACCAACCTGCGGGTGGCCAGCGCGACCTGATCCCGCTGCGCCGCGCATGCGTGGGCGCGGGTGATCGCGGCGTCGGCGTCGGCGGCCGCAGCGGTGGTCAGTGATCGGATCCCGGCGACGTCGGCGATCTCGTCCGCGTCGAGGCCGGCGAGCTGCGGTTCCCGGAGCTGCGCCCGCACCGCGGCCTGCTCGTCATCGGCGGTGCGCACCCGGCGCGTCAGCACGTCGACATCGACCGTCGCCGCGGCCATCGCCTCGGAGTGCGTGTCGAACCCGGCGTCGTCGACCGCCTGGGACAACTGCCGACCGGCCCGGTCAGCCGCGGTTGTGGCGTCGCCGACCGCTCGGGAAGCGGCGGCGACCGAGTCCAACGCCGCGGCCCTGCTGAGCAGAAAGGTCCGACGGGTGGCCACCGAGGCATGCCCGGCGCGAGCCTTGCGCAGTGCGCCGGCTCGCTTGTCGATGCGTTGGGCAAGGGCATGAATCTCCGCGCCGCCGGCCGCCAATGACGTCGCAAGATCCTCCCGGCGCAGGCCGTGCTCGAACAGCGCCTTACCCGCAGCGTCGCGCAGACCGAGTAGGGCGTCGAGGTTCCTCGACACCGCAGCGAGCTTCTTGTGCCGGGCCGCACATCTGTGCAGATCTGCCTCGGCGGTCGGAATGTCCTTGCCCGCCGACTTCTCGACCGCCCGGGTGACCGCGGCCTCGAGAACCCACCTCTGCTGCGCGGCCCGTTCGCGCTCGGCCGCCGCCTGCTGCTCCGCGGCGTGCGCGGTCGCGATCTGGGCGGCCGTGACGGTGCTGTCGGCGGTGCGGGCGAGCTGCGGGTGGTCGATCGATCCGCACACCGGACACGGGCCTCCGTCCCGCAATCCGTCGGCGAGTTCGGCCGCCATCCCCGCGATCCGGGCCTCGACCAGCGATTGCCGGGCGTCGACGGCCGCTTGGTGGCGGTCCGTCGCGGCGGCGGCGGCGACGGCGGCGGCCGCCGCCTGCGACTGCAGGTCGGGCACCGACCGAGCCAACTGCAGCAGGGCCTCGGCGGCGGCCAGTTGCTCCGCGGCGGCCGGCAGCAGGTCCTTTGCGGAGCGGACGGTTGCGATCCGCGCCTCGAGTTCGGTGATCCTGCCGGGCAACCCGGCGAGCCTTTGCTCCACGTCGACGGCGGCGACCTCGTCCCGATGGTGCCGCTGCCGCAGCCGGATCAGCGCGGCGAGATCGCGTTCCTGCTCGGCGGCCTCGGTGATCATGCCGCCGAGCGCGCCGGCGAGTTCGCGATCGGCACCCGCGGCCGCGTGCACGGCCACCGGATCGTCCGCGAGCATCCCGAGGTCGAGAGCATCGGGTTCAGCCCCCCCTACGGTGGCCGCGGCCAGCGCCCGGTCCGCGGCGGCGCGATTCCTCGCCGCCCCCGCACGCTCTGCCTTCGCGGCCTGCGCTGCCGTTGCCGCGGCAAGGACCGAGGCGGTTCTACCGTGCCGCGCGATCAGCTCGCGATCCAGCTCGATCTGCGGGCGGCTTTCGTCCAGCCGCCGGAGCTTCGCGCGCAGGCTCCGCAGCCGATCCAGTCGCTCGGACCGGTCCCTGGCGGCAGTGAATTCCGTCGCCAGGGCGTCGCGGCGCTGACGGGCGACCTGCTCCGCTGCCGCCGCGCAGTCGGCCTCGTCCGCGAGCCGGTCGCGCACGTCGGCCAACCACCGGTGGTCAGGATCACCGGGCGGCTCGACCCGAGCGGATTCGGTGACCCTGGCGACCTCGTTGCGAACCCGGTCGTCGTACTCCCGCAGCCGGGTACCGGCGTCCCGGCGGGCCACGGCGAACCAGTCCTGGATGCATCCGAACCGGCCGGTGTCGAACAGTCGCTCCAGCAGGTCGCCGCGCTCCGCGGTGTCGGCGCGAAGAAAGCGGGCGAAGTCGCCCTGCGGCAGCAACACGACCTGGAAGAACTGGTCGGCTGACATCCCGAGCAAGTCGATGACGGTGTCGCCGACCTCGTCCGCCCTGGTCAGACCCTCGTCACGATGCCCGGACGGCGCGGGGCCGATCCACCGCAGGGCGACCTTGCCGCGCTGCAGCGTGCTGCCGTCCCCGCGAGCCTTCGGCCGCTGGTACTCGGGACGCCGGGTGATCTCCAGCCGGTGCCCGCCGATGGTGAGCTCGAGCCGGACCTCGGTGACGACATCCGGGGCGGCGCGGTCACAGCGCAACCGTTTCGCATCATTGCGCGGCCCCGGAACCCGCCCGAACAGCGCAAAGGCAACGGCGTCCAGCAGAGTGGTCTTGCCCGCCCCGGTGTCGCCCTGGACGAGGAACAGCCCATCGGCACCGAGCGCGTCCAGATCGACGGTCTGCCTGCCGACGAACGGCCCGAACGCGGTCAGCTCCAGCTGATGCAGCCTCATCTGACCCGCTCGATCAGCCGCTCCGCGACGAGCGCTTGGTCGAGCAGTGCACGTTCGCTCGGCGCCGGTTCACTGCCCCGGGCGGCGCGGACAAAGTCCGTCAGCAGCACGCCGTCGTCCCGGTGCCCGATCGTCGCCCGGCACTTCGGGGCCAGCGCATCGCGGGCCTGATCCGGCACCCACTGCGCAACCAGCGTGTGCGGGAACTGCTCCCGTAGCCGGCGCATCGGCTCCAGGGGGCGGATCGGATCGGTGAGCTCGACCGACAGATAGGCGTCCGCGAGTTCCGGGCCGGCGCCGAGCACCTCCGCGAGCGTCCCGCGAATGGTGGCGAGCCGGCGGATCACCGGCAGATCGACCCCGGCGACGGTGACGGCGCCGGCCTTGTCGAGATCGATGAGCCAGACACTCTTGCCCTGGCCGGACTCGGAGAAGGCATACGGCAGCGGGGATCCCGAATAGCGGACGCGGTCGGTGACGGTCTGCGCGCTGTGCAGGTGGCCGAGCGCGACATAGTCGAAGCCGGCGAAGATGTCCGCCGTCACCGACTCCACCCCGCCGACGGCGATCGACCGTTCGGAGCCGCCGGCGGCGGCTCCGACGACGAAGGCGTGCGCCAGGACGACGGACCGGGTTCCGGCCGGCCGGCCGGCGAGATCGGCGCGGACGTCGGCCATCGCCCGGGTCAGCGCGTGCTGGTGGCTGGCCGGCGCGGGCAGTTCCCAGACTCCCCGGGCCAGGTCGGGCTCGAGGTAGGGCACCGGGTAGAACGCCACCGGCCCGTCCGCGTCGACCAGCAGCACCGGGTCGCCGACGGTAGCGGCCGCCGTCCGCAGGTGCAGGCCGCCGGCGGCCAGGAAGTCGGTGAACGCACCGAGCCGGGGGGCGGAATCGTGATTGCCGGAGATCGCCACGATGGCGGCACCGGCGGCCCGGATCCGCGCCAGGATCCTGGTAGCGCACTGCACGGCCTCCGGTGCGGGCACCCCCCGGTCGTACAGGTCGCCGGAGACGAGCACCGTGTCGACCCGATGCTGCACCACCAGGTCGGCCAGCGCGCCCAGCACCGCCTCCTGATCGGCCAGCAGGCTCTGACCGTGAAAGGTCCGACCGAGGTGCCAGTCGGAGGTGTGCAGCAGGCGCATGTGATCACGGTAGGAGCGAGGTCCGACAGTCCCCGGCAGCAACGCGCGCAATCAGCTGCCGGATGGGCCACGATGACAGCGGCAGGGCCGGGAGAGGGCATCACCCGGAGAGGGCATCACCCGGAGAGGGCATCACCGGCCCAACCCACCGCGGACGCGATCACCCGGGCGCAACGTCGCTGATCCGGTAGCCCGCGGCCGCCCGGGTCACCACGAGGATGCGCCGCTGCTCGGCCCGGGCCGGCGTCACACCGACCTGCCGCCCGTCCGCATCGACGATCGGGTGTGACGGCAGCGAATCGACCACGGCCAGCCGCACGAGGCCACCCTCGGCGCCGTGATCCGCAGCACCGCCGCCGGTGACCGTGCCGCCGGCAGGGTCACTCTCGCCGTCCACGGTGACGCTGCTGATCTCGTGCACGCCACCTTGCACCCGCCAGCCCTGTGCGGCGAGCCGCCCGACGGCCACGGCGTCGGATTGCCGGGCGGCGGACCCGTCGAGGTAGACCTCCGCCAGCAGCGCGGGGTCGGCGGCGGCGAATGCCGCCCCCCGAGCCGCGTCCAGCCCGGCAACCACCGCGGGCCAGTCCGGCGCCTCGACCTGGGCTGCCGCGTCGGGTCTCGGCGCACCCGGGGCCGCCTGCGGACTGTCCCACCCGCTCCACCACCCGGCCAGCTGCACCGCGACCAGCGCGATCAGCAGCCCGCTCAGCAGCGCGATGCCCGCCCTGGCCATCGGGGTCGGCCGGCGGCGCGCATCGGGCGGCTCACCGGGCCCGATGCCGCCGCGCCCCGCACGCGGCCCGCCGCGCCCTGCACGCGGCCCGCCGCGCCCAGCCGGTGGATCCACCTCGCCGACCTCGGTCAGCTCCGTCGCGTCGGCCTGTTCGGCCCATCCGCGCCACCGGGTCGTTGCCGCCGGCGTGGGCGTCGGCCCGGATTCGAACCGGATCGGGGCCGCCTCCCCGGCGCCGGCCAGTTGCCCGAGCACGTTCACCGCCGCCGGGCGCTCCGCGGGGTCGGCGCTGAGCATCGTCCGGATCAGCCGCACCAGCTCGGGCGGGCCGGCGTCATCGCTCAAGTCGGGCCACAGGCCCGCCGCCGACTGCACCAGGACATCCACCGGGTCGTCGGCCGGCCAGGCGGACCGTCCGGTCAGGCAGCGCAACGCCACCGACCCGAGTGCGAACACATCGGCCGCGGACGTCACCGGCGAGCCGCCGTGGACCTCGCCCCTGACCACCTCGGGCGCGACATCGCGGCTGACAGCGGGCAACCCGTCGTTGTGGTCGGCGACCGTGCGGGCGACGGCGAGTGCGCCCAGCATCGGCCGGCCGTGCGCATCGAACCAGATCCCCTCCGGGCACACGCCGCCGTGCCGCTCGCCGGCCCCGTGCACGGCGGCGAGCGCGGCGGCCAGCGGGACCAGGACGGTCAGCGTTTCGCCGACCGAGAGCCGGCCGCGTCGGGTGAGCAGTTCGAGCAACCGGCCACCCCGCGGCCACGCGCAGACCAGCACCACCCGCCGCTCGTCCTCGACCACGTCCGTGACGGGCAGCAGGTGGTCGTGCTGGACCTGCCGAACCGACTCGACGGTCAGGGCGGCGTCGGCCGCGCAGTCGACCGGCAGCACCGTCATGGCGACCTCGTCGACGGTGCGCAGGTCCTCGCCACGCCACAGCGGCCAGGCCGACGCGCGGTGCCCGCCGCCGGGGTGCTCGACCGCGCGGTAGGAACCGATGACGAAGGTCATGGCCGGGGACGGTAGGCGATCGGCAGAACGGAACGCGCAGTTGTCCACAGAGGCCGGTCACCCGGCGGAAGACAGCCGCAACGTGAGGTTGTCCACAACCCCCGGTCATCAGCTGGAAGACGGCGGCGGGCGACGATTCCACCGGCGTACGGTCATGGCCATGCGTGAGCAGAGCGTTCCGCTTGAGTTCGTGCGCGCGGGACTGGTGGATTACCTCACCGCTTGGGATCGGCAACGCGACCTCGCGACGGCCAGGGCCCAGGGCGCCGGACCGGATACCGTGCTGCTCCTGGAGCACCCCGCGGTCTACACGGCAGGCAAGCGCACCCGACCAGAGGACCGGCCCACCGACGGCACCCCGGTGGTCGAGGTCGATCGCGGCGGACGGATCACCTGGCATGGCCCCGGGCAGCTGGTCGGCTACCCGATCGTCAAGTTAACCGCGCCGGTCGACGTCGTCGGCTATGTCCGGCTGCTCGAGGAAGTGCTGATCGCCGCCTGCGCCGACCTGGGCGTCGGCACCGGCCGAGTCGCGGGCCGCAGCGGCGTCTGGCTGCCGGCCGACGGGACACGGCCCGAGCGCAAGGTCGCAGCGATCGGCGTCCGGATCACCCGCGGCGTCACCATGCACGGTTTCGCCCTGAACTGCGACCCCGACCTGGCCGGTTTCGACCGCATCGTGCCCTGCGGGATCGCCGACGCCGGTGTCACCTCGCTGAGCCTGGAACTGGGCCGTCGGGTCACCGTCGCCGACGCCCTGGACGTCGTCACCGAACGGCTCCGCCAGGGACTGCAGGGTGAGTTGGTGGTCAGCGTCCGGCCACCGAGAGATCAGCCGCCGGCCGCCACACCCGGCGTGGACTGGCATCTGCACCAGACGCTGGCTGGGCAGGCGCCCGGGTGATCGCCCGGGCGCGCGGCACGGCAGGATGAAAGAATGACCTGTCCGCACGCCGGTGTCACCGGCGGCTGTCCGGGGAACCCGTTTCCGGACACTCGCGCAGGCGGGCGTACGTCCTGAAGTACAGGCGAACGATGAGGAGCTGTTGATGAGTACGTCGACCGGGCACCGTACAACCGCACATGACCTGGCGGTCAAGGCGACCGAGATGGCCGAGAAGGTTGTCGACCGGGTAGCGGACGCCACGAGTGAAGCCGCCAGCAAGGCTGCGACGCTCGCCGGCGAGGCCGCGCACGCCGCCACCCCGTACGTGGAGAAGGCCGGCGAGTCGCTGGAGGAATCCGCCAAGTCGCTGGGCCGCCGCGCCCGCAAGGCCGCCGAGAAAGCCTCTGTGCAGGCCGCCAAGGCCGCCAGGGACGCGGAGAAGAAGACCTCGAAGCGGGCGCACGCACTGGCCGGCACGGCATCGGACAAGGCGACCGCGATCGCCGGTACGGCCTCGGACAAGGCGCAGACCAGCCTTGCCCACGGCCTGGCCACGGTGACGGCATCGGCGGCGGGCGCCGCACACAAGGCCAGCAAGGCCGCCGACAAGGCCGCGAAGAACGCCGCGGTCAAGGCCGACAAGGCGGACAAGAAGGGCCACCCGGTCCGCAGCCTGGTGATCATCTCCGTGGTGGCCGCTGGCGGCGCGTACGCCTTCAAGAAGCTCCGCTCGGGCGGCGCCCCGATCCCGGACAACCAGCCTGCCCCCACCTACGCCCCGCCGGTCCGCCCCGCGCAGCCCGCGGCGGGTTCTGCCGAGGGCAAGGTCGCCGACGCCAAGGACAAGGCCGCGGACGCGCTCGGCACCCTGAAGGACAGTGCCTCCGACGCCCTGGACAAGGCGTCCGACGCGGTGGACACCGCCAAGGACAAGGCCGCGGACGCGCTCGACTCGACCGAGGACAAGGCCTCCGCCGCCGGCGACGACCTCAAGGACTCCGCCGACAAGGCCAAGGACGCCGCATCGTCCGCGGTCGACTCCGCGACGCACCAGGCCGCAGACGCCGCCGACGATCTCAAGGACACCGCCGACGAGGGCAAGCACGCCTCCGCCGAGGCTGTCGAGGCCGCCGAGAAGAGGCTCGGTGGTGCTTCGTGACCCTGGCCCCCGAGGGTCGAAAGCTGCTCCGGCTCGAGGTCCGCAACGCGGCCGTACCGATCGAGAAGAAGCCCGACTGGATCAAGACCAAGCTGCGCACCGGACCCGAGTTCCAGAAGTTGCAGTCGCTGGTCAGAACCGGGGGCCTGCACACGGTCTGCCAGGAGGCCGGTTGTCCCAACATCTACGAATGCTGGGAGGACCGGGAGGCCACCTTCCTGATCGGCGGGGATCAGTGCACCCGGCGCTGTGACTTCTGCCTGATCGACACCGGCAAGCCCGGGGAACTCGATCGGGACGAGCCGCGCCGGGTCGCGGAGTCTATCCGGGCGATGGATCTGCGGTACGCCACCATCACCGGCGTCACCAGGGACGATCTCCCGGACGAGGGTGCCTGGCTGTATTCCGAGACCATCCGTCAGGTGCACGCCCAGGCGCCGGAGACCGGGGTGGAGATCCTCACCCCGGATTTCTCCGGCCGCCCGGAACTCTTGCAGCAGGTGTTCGACGCGGCCCCGGAGGTGTTCGCGCACAACCTGGAGACCGTGCCGCGGATCTTCCGGCGGATCCGGCCGGCGTTCACCTACGAGAAGTCGCTGGACGTCATCGCGCAGGGCCGGGCGGCCGGCATGGTCACCAAGTCCAACCTGATCCTCGGGCTGGGTGAGACCCGCGCCGAGATCTCCGAGGCGCTGATCGACATGCACTCCGCCGGTTGCGATCTCGTCACCATCACGCAGTACCTGCGGCCCAGCCCGCGGCACCACCCGGTAGAACGATGGGTCAAGCCGCAGGAGTTCGTCGAGCTCGCGGACGAGGCGAGGGCGACCGGTTTCGCCGGGGTCATGTCCGGTCCGTTGGTGCGGTCGTCGTACAAGGCCGGGACGCTGTACCGGCAGGGCGCGCAGGCCCGGGAGGCCCGCGGGCAGAGTTCACCGCGCAACGACCGGCTGACGAACGCCTGACCGAAGGCTTTGCCGCGGGACCCGCCGATCCGAGCCGGGTCGCGAAGGTCCCGCGGCGAGGAACTCGACCGGGAGTGGGCGCTCCGCGGCGTCCGCTCCCCTGCCGGTGGGCACTATCCTGTGGGCATGGCCAAGACTGCCGCCAACGCTGGCGCCTCCTCCAAAGCTGCCGACAAGGAAGCAAAGAAGGCGGCAAAAGCAGCCAAGCGGCTCGCGGCCAAGGAACGCCGCAGCCAACTCTGGCAGGCGTTCCAGATGCAGCGCAAGCAGGACAAGTGGTTGCTGCCCTACATGATCGGCGCCCTCCTCGGCGTCGCCGCGTTGGTCACCCTCATCTTCATCTGGTTCCTGCCGTGGTGGATGGTGGTGCCGTTCGGCATCATCTTCGGCGCGCTGGCCGCAATGATCATCTTCTCCCGCCGGGTACAGACCAACGTCTACAAGCAGGCAGAGGGAACGCCGGGCGCTGCCGCCTGGTCGTTGCAGAACAACCTGCGCGGCAAGTGGCGGATCACCCCGGCGATCGCCGGCACCTCGCACATGGACGCCGTCCACCGGGCCATCGGCCGGCCGGGCATCGTGCTGGTCGGCGAGGGCGCGCCGCACCGGGTCAAACCGCTGCTGGCCCAGGAGAAGAAGAAGATCGCACGGGTCGTCGGGGACACCCCGATCTACGACGTCATCGTCGGCAACGACGAGGGTCAGGTTCCGCTCCGAAAGCTGAACCAGTACCTGATGAAGTTGCCGCGCAACATCACCCCGGCGGCGGTGATCGACCTGGACAACCGGCTGACCGCGCTGTCGGCCCGATCAGCGCAAGCCGGGCTGCCCAAGGGTCCGATGCCGGCCGGCGTCAAGCAGCGCAACATGCAGCGCGCCATGCGCCGCCGCTGAACCGGGCCCGTCCCCGTCAATTGCCGGCGACGCGGCGATCAGCGGATCCGCAGCACAATCGTCTTGCACAGCCGGTCGTGCAGCCCCCTGCTGTCCGCGTTGAGCAGCAGCGGCGGCACGATCAGGAACACCAACAAGGTCCGCGGGATGGCCCACAGCCCGACGAACGACCCACCGCCGGTGGGCACCACCCGGCAGCCGAGGGCGGCCTGTCCCGGAGTGATCCCGAAAAGCCCGACGGTCACCACCGTCATCGCCGCCCACACCACCAGGCTGGTGTTCTGCGGCGGTTCCGGCGCGGTGATCGACCACGCGACCAGCGCCGACAGCACGATGTCGATGACGAAGGCGCCGATCCGCCGGCCCATCGACGCGACCGAACCGACCCCGCTGCTGGGCAGGCCGAGTCCCTGCCCCGGATAGAACTGCTCGGCCGGGCCGTCCGTGGTCACCATGCTCTCCAGGGTAGGGCCGCGACCCACCGGCCCCGCCCGCGTCGCCGCTGGGATGGCCGTTCGCCCGATCGGCCCGTGCCTGCGCTGGCCGCACTACGCGGAGCAGCCCTAGTCACCGGGCCGATTAACCCGCGTGAAACAAGCCGGAGACTCCAGGGCAACACCGCGTGCCTAGCGTGTCCCGGGCATGGCGATGTGACCCACTGCACCCGGCCGGACGTGCCTGCGCCAAGATGTGCTGGAGCGGTACCGCGGGACGGGCGATCGGGCCGGTTGTTCGCGTAGCTCACTGCTTCAGGCGTCACAGGTTTCAGGCAACACCCGTGCGGTCAGATCTCCCGGTCGGCCGTTGTCCCGTCCCTGCCACCACCGTTGTCCACCGACGACAAGGAGCGCGTGCGTGTTCTCCACCCCCGAAGAGTTGGTTGCCTACATCGGAGAGAACGATGTCGAGGTCTTCGACATCCGGTTCTGCGATCTGCTGGGCATCATGAATCACCTCACCGTCCCGGCGTCGAGTGTCACGGTCGATTCACTCGCCGGTGGCATGGCCTTCGACGGCTCGTCCATCAAGGGCTTCCAGTCGATCCACGAATCCGACATGACCCTGCTGCCGGACGTCACCACCGCCCGGGTCGACCCCTTCCGCCAGCGCAAGACGCTGACCTGCAACTTCTTCGTGCACGACCCGCTGACCCTGCAGCCCTACTCGCGCGACCCGCGCAATGTCGCCCGCAAGGCCGAGGAGTACCTGGCCAGCACCGGCATCGCCGACACCTGCTTCTTCGGCGCCGAGGCCGAGTTCTACATCTTCGACAACGTCCAGTTCGAGACCAGCATGACGGGCGCGTTCTACAAGATCGACACCGAAGAGGGTTGGTGGAACACCGGCCGGGACGAGCAGCCGAACCTCGGCTACAAGGTCCGGACCAAGGGTGGCTACTTCCCGGTCCCGCCGTACGACCACCACGCCGACCTTCGCGAGGACATGACCGCGAACCTGATCAGCATGGGCTTCGACATCGAGCGCGGCCACCACGAGGTCGGCGGCGGACAGGCGGAGATCAACTACAGGTTCAACACCCTACTGGCCTCGGCCGATGAGGTGATGCTGTTCAAGTACATCGTCAAGAACACCGCGTGGGAGCAGGGCAAGACAGTCACGTTCATGCCCAAGCCGGTCTTCGGTGACAACGGCTCCGGCATGCACGCACACCAGTCGCTGTGGTCCGGCGGCAAGCCGCTGTTCTATGACGAGTCGGGCTACGGCGGCCTGTCCGATCTCGCCCGCTACTACATCGGCGGCCTGCTGCACCACGCCCCGTCGCTGCTCGCGTTCACCAACCCGACGGTGAACTCCTACCACCGGTTGGTCCCCGGCTACGAGGCGCCGGTCAACCTGGTGTACTCGGCGCGGAACCGCTCGGCGTGTATCCGGATCCCGTTGACCGGCACCAACGCCAAGGCCAAGCGGCTCGAGTTCCGTTGCCCCGACCCGTCGGCGAACCCGTACCTGGCGTTCGCGGCCATGATGATGGCCGGCCTGGACGGCATCAAGAACAAGATCGAGCCGCCGGCACCGGTCGACAAGGACCTCTACGAGCTGCCGCCGGACGAGGCCGCCAACATCCCGCAGGTGCCGTCCTCGCTCGCCGCGGTGATCGACCGGCTCGAACAGGACCACGACTACCTGCTCGAGGGCGGCGTCTTCACCCCCGACCTGATCGACATGTGGATCCGCCTCAAGCGCGAGGAGATCGACGCGATCCGGCTGCGCCCGCACCCGTACGAGTTCGACCTGTACTACGACATCTGATCAGGCGCATCCCGGTCACCTAGCACGATCAGTGTGGTCACCTGCGGGCTCCCGGCGCAGCGCCGGGGGCCCGCCGTGCGTTCCGGGCGAGCGGACGAGTTCCCGATGCTCCGAAGTTGCCTGCACTTGCTCGGCCGACGACGGGACCGACGGCCCGGTCAGCTGCGGGCGCCCGCGCGATACCCTCCGTCCGGCACCACCACCCGGCTGATCGGTCGGCGGTCCGGCGAGCAGGAGGCGGGATGGGCACGCTCGGCGTCATCTCCGACATGGACGGCGTCATCTACCGCGGCAAGAACGTGATCCCGGGCGCGCAGGACTTCATCGACCGGCTCCGGGCCAGTGGCGCCGGGTTCGTCTTCCTGACCAACAACTCCGAGCAGACCCCGCTCGACCTGCTCCGCAAGCTCGCCGGGTTGGGCATTCACGGGCTCACCGAGGCCAACTTCATCACCTCCGCGATGGCCACCGCGGAGTTCCTGGCGTCCCAGAAGCCGCACGGCACCGCCTATGTCGTCGGCGGCGGGGGGCTGTCCGCGGAGCTGTACAAGATCGGCTACTCGATCACCGACGCCGACCCGGACTATGTGGTGGTCGGCAAGACGGCGTCGTTCGGCTTCCCGATGATGCGCAAGGCGGCGCAACTCATCGACGCCGGGGCGAAGTTCATCGGCACCAATCCGGACATGGTCGACCCGGTCGAGGGCGGCACCGAACCGGCGGCGGGCGCGTTGTTGGCCTCCATCGAGGCGGCGACCGGGATGCGGCCGTACATCGTCGGCAAGCCCAACTCGCTGATGATGATCTACGCCCGGCGCATGCTCGGGGTGCCTGCGGAGAACTGCGTGATGATCGGCGACCGGATGGACACCGACATCGTCGGCGGTCTGGAGGCCGGCATGCAGACCTGCCTGGTGCTGTCCGGCGTCTCCACCCGCGACACCATCGGCCGCTTCCCGTACCGCCCGACCTTCGTCTACGACAGTGTCGCCGACATCGACCCCACGGACCTCATCCGCCGGGAGCCGTGATGGACATTCGCATCCCGTCGCTGCTGCGGATCAAGCCCGACGCCCTGTTCAAATTGGGAAAGTACCTGCGCAAGAACGGTTTCGATCGCATCACGCTGTTCTACGGGGACGGCATCGAGGACCTGCTGGGGCGCAGTGTGCGGATCTCGCTGGCGTCGTCGGAGATCGTCGTCCTCGCCCAGCAGACCGTGCACAGCAATGACGTCAACGACATCGTCAGCAGGGCGTTCCACCTGCCGCGGGGCACCCAGGCGATCGTCGCCGTCGGCGGCGGCGTCGCGGTCGACGTCGGAAAGTACGTCGCGTTCCTCAACCGGCTGCCGGTGATCGCGGTGCCGACGGCCATCTCCAACGACGGTTTCGCCTCCCCCGGCGCGAGCCTGCGGGCGGACGGCAGGCGGATCAGCGCCGCCGCGACCATCCCGTTCGGCGTCGTCATCGACACCACGGTGATCCGCAACTCCCCGCTCCGGTTCACCTACTCGGGCATCGGCGACCTGATCTCGAAGTACAGCGCCATCGCCGACTGGAAGCGCTCGTACCATGCGACCGGCGAGCCACTGAACGATTTCTCGGCCATGATCGCGATGCAGAGCGTGGACAATCTGGTCAACCACCCGGTGAAGTCGTTGGACGACCTGGAATTCCTGCAACTGGTCTGCGGCGCTCTGGTGATGAGCGGGGTCTCGATGGAGGTCGCCGGCTCGTCCCGGCCGGCGTCCGGCAGCGAGCACCTGATCTCGCACGCCTACGACCAGCTCGCCGACCGGCCTCGGATGCACGGCGAGCAGGTCGGCGTCGCCACCATCGCGACCACCTGGTTGCAGGACAACCCCGCACACGACACCGTGGTGCGGGTGCTGGGCGAGACCGGGTTCTCGGCGTTCCTCGCCGAGAACCCGCTGGACCGGGCGACCTTTCTGGAGGCGGTCCGGCTGGCGCCGTCGATCAAGCCCGGCTACTACACCGTGCTGTCCGAACCCGGTGCCGTCGCCAAACTCGAGCAGTACCTCGTCGAACACCCGCTCTGGTCAACCTATCTCGCCTGATCCCGGAACGCAGCCAGCTCAGCCGACGAACGAAGAGGAAACGCCCGTGACCGTCTTTGCCGTGCACTACCGGTACGTCGACCAGCCTGACGTGGTGACAGCCAACCGGCCCGCGCACCGCGACTTCCTGCGCGGCCTGCTCGAGCAGGGCACGGTACTCGCCGCAGGGGCCTACCCCGATGGGCCGGCCGGTGCGCTGCTGATCCTCCGCGGGGACAGCGAGGAGCAGATCGCCGGGTTACTCGCGGCCGATCCGTTCCAGCAGCTGGGGTTGGTGCAGGGCTGCCAGATTCGCGCCTGGGGGCAGGCAATGGGACCCTGGGCGGGCTGATCCCGCGACCCCGGGTCGTTGATCGTCCGCCCGGAGCGTTCCGGACCGGGTGAACGAGCGGCGCGAGCCCTTCGCCCCGCCCGTCACGGATGGAAAGAGTCCGGTCTCATTCCCGACGGATGTATCACCCAAGCGTCCACCTACTCAATCGTTGTAATCTTGTGACGCCTCACCTTGGCGGTGGCATCCTGTTGATCGGACCTGATATGGCCGTTCCCTGCGCTCCGCGGCTGCCCGCTGCCGCGCGCGGGTGGGGACAGTCATGAGCGCTCCGATGCCGCCGGTCATCACCGACACGGGTCGAGATGCCAACGCGCACAACGCTGTTGCCGCCGTGCCGGCCACCAACGGCTACACCGGCATCGACGCGGGGGCCCCGCTGACCGCCGCCGACTCGGATGGCGACGGGCTCACCGACGACTTCGAGAAGCTCGCCGGCACGAACCCGGCGATGGGCGACAGCGACGCCGACGGGCTGACCGACGGTTTCGAGGCGCTGCACAGCCACACCGATCCGCTGGCGATGGATACCGACCGCGACGGCATCCCGGACGCCGCCGAGGTCGCCGCCGGGACCGATGCCGGCACGATCCCGGGTATCGCCGGCGTCTCCGGCCTCGGCGAGCACGCGCAGAACGTCCGGGCCGGCGTCCTGGACACCGACCTGGACGGGCTGACCGATCCGTACGAGATGCAGATCGGGACCAACCCGGCCGTCGCGGACACCGACCTGGACGGGCTCGCGGACAACCTCGAGGCCACCCTGGGCACCAACCCGCTGTCGATCGACACCGACAACGACGGGCTGACCGACGGCGTGGAGGTGCAGTTCGGCACCAACCCGATGGTCGCGGACGCCGGCACCGGCTACCACGCGCCGCCGATGCCGGTCGCGGCGCCGATCGTGGCCGCACCCATCGCCGCGACCCCGGCGCCGGTCGTCGCCGCACCCCCACCCGCCGCGCCCGCGGTGACCCCCGTCGCGCCGGCACCCGCCGGCGGCGGCGGCGCGGTGCAGCACATGCTCGATCAGGCGCTCGCGCAGGTCGGCGACCAGTACGTTTTCGGCGCCGAGGTCGACGTCAACGACCCGAACCCGCAGACCTGGGACTGTGCGGAGCTGACCAAGTGGGCCGCTCATCAGGCCGGCGCGGACATCCCCGGCAGCTCGTTCGAGCAGTACCTCGACCTCAAGGCCAAGGGCCTGCTGATCCCGATCGAGCAGGCGGAGCACACGCCCGGCGCGCTGGTGTTCCACTTCTCCAGCGAACCGGTGGCGGGCGGTGGCCGGCCGAGCGAGGCGCATGTCGCGCTCAGCCTCGGCGACGGCCGCACCGTCGAGGCGCAGAGCGAAGAGGTCGGCGTCATCACTGACGACAACATCGGCGGCCGGTTCGAGTACGCCGCGTTGCTGCCCGGCGTCGACTACGGCGGCGGCGCCGCCGCCGCGGCCCCGATGGAACTGCCCGCCGCGGCGCCCGATCCCGGCATGGGCGGCGTCCCGGACGCCAACGGCCTGACCCAGGACATGGTGATCTACGGGATCAAGATCCAGGAATCCCGCGGCGACTACCACGCGGAGAACCCGACCAGCACGGCCTCCGGCGCCTACCAGTACATCGACGGCACCTGGGACGGCTACGGCGGGTACAGCCACGCCGGCGACGCCCCACCGGCGGTGCAGGACGCGAAGATGCGCGCCGACACCCAGGCCGCCTTCGACCGGCTCGGCGACTGGGAGCGGGTGATCGCCTCGCATTTCGCCGGCGAGGGTGGGCAGGCCGGCCCGAAGAGCGACTGGAACAAGGTCCCTGGCTACGACTACAACCAGAACCCGTCCATCCGCCAGTACGTCGACGGCGTCGAGGGCCACATCAAGGAGGCCGACCCGTCGATGTTCGGCGCGACCGCCGCGGCTTTGCCGCCGCCGGCGCCGGCCACGCACACCGTTGCCGATCCGCAGGCCACGGCCCAGCACTTCGTCGATGCCGCGTTGGCGCAGCGCGGCGACGCCTACAAGTTCGGTGCCGAGGCGGACCTGAACGATCCGAACCCGACCGCCTTCGACCGCTCCGAGCTCACTCAATGGGCGGCGCATCAGGCCGGCATCGACATCCCCGACGGGTCGGCCGCCCAATACCTGGACCTCAAGGCGAAGGGCCTGCTGATTCCGGTGGAGCAGGCCGCGCACACTCCCGGCGCGCTGCTGTTCAGCTTCTCCAGCGAGCCGACCGCGGGCGGCGAGCGGCCGACCGTCGCGCACGTGGCGATCAGCCAGGGCAACGGCAGCACGGTCGAGGCGGACGACACGCAGGGCGTCACCACGATGCAGGTGGGCAACCGCTTCCAGTACGCCGCAGTGTTGCCGGGCCTGCAGGGCGTCACGGCCGCTGCCCCGGTCGCCGCGCCGGTGCCGGCGCCGACCGTCCCGGTTCTCACCCCGGCACCCGTCGCCGACCCGGTCACGATGCTCCCGGGTTTCCAGATCGACCCCGGCGTGGACATCAGTAATCCCGACGCGGACAGCGACAACGACGGCCTGACCAACCATTTCGAATCGGTGATCGGCACCAACCCGACCGTGTCCGACACGGACATGGACGGGCTGACCGACGGGTTCGAGGCGAGCATGGGCACCGACCCGACGAAGATGGACACCGACCTGGACGGGTTCACCGACGGGATGGAGGCCCACTTCGGCAGCAACCCGCTGGTCGCCGGGCTGGGCACCCCGGCCGGCGCCCCGCTGGGCACCCCGTACGACCCGGCGACCGACGCCGGGCCGGCGCCCGATGATCATCAACCCGACGCCGCCCTCGAGCTGCACTGATGGGCACCCCGTGAGTACCCCGTGAGTACCCCGTGAGTACCCCGTGACTACCCCGGTGATCCTGACCGAGAAGCTGCGCAGGCCGGAGCCGGCGGGTCTGTCACGTCTCCGGCTGGAGGCTCGGCTGCTGGACAGCGCCAGCAGCCGGCTGGATCTGGTGGTCGCACCACCCGGTTCGGGGAAGACCACCCTGCTCGCCAGGGTGGCCGCCGCGGCGGCGGCCCGCGCGGTCCCGGTCGCCTGGTACCGGGTCACCGGCGACGACACGGCGGAGTCCGCACTCGTGGCTCACCTCGGGCGGGCGCTGCACGACGCGCTGGGCGTCTCGGTCCCCGACAGCACGATGGGGGCGTTGCTGGAGTCCCTCGAACAGTGGTCCGGGTCCAGCGCAATGGTCATCCTCGATGACCTGCACGAGATCGCCGGCTCGGCCGCCGAGCGTGCGTTGGAGCAGTTCGTCCAGCTGCGGCCGCATACCATCAGAGTGCTCGCCGGATCACGCCGGCAACCCGAGATGAACATCCCACGGCTGCGCGTTTCCGGTCTGCTGCAGGAGATCTCGAATGACGATCTGCGGTTCCGGTCGTGGGAGGTCGAGGAGCTGTTCATCGCAGTGTTCCGCGAACCGCTATCGCCGGAGTCGGCCGCGGCGCTGACCAGGCGCACCGGCGGCTGGGCGGCCGGCCTGCAACTGTTCCACCTCGCGACGTCCGGGCGCAGCGCCGTCGACCGGCAGCGCGCCGTCGACGATCTGGGTGGGCGATCCAAACTCGTCCGGTCCTACCTGGCCCGCAACGTGCTGGCCGAACTGCCCGAAGAGCGGCGGCAGTTCCTGCTGCGCACCTGCACGCTGGGCTCGCTGACCGGCGAGCTGTGCGACTCGCTGCTGCAGACCACTGGCAGCAGAAGGATTCTCGACGAGCTGGAGCAGCAGCAGCTGTTCACCTCGTCGGAGGACGACGGCGAGACGTTCCGCTACCACGAGGTGCTGCGGACGCACCTGGAGTGGGCGCTGGTGCAGGAATACGGCGCGGCGGGCGCGCGGGCCTGGTACTCGCGCAGCGCCGCCGTGCTGGAGTCGATCGGCGACCAGCGCGGCGCGGTCCGCGCCTACGCGCGGGCCGAGGACTGGGGCGCCGTCGCCCGGTTGATCCAGACTCGGGGGCCGGGTCCAGATGACGCCGTCACCGGCACCGACCTGCTGCTTCCGGTTGCCGTGGTCGAACACGATCCGTGGTTGTCGCTGGCCGAGGCCCGGCGCCGGGTGCGCGCCGGCGCGCTCATCGCGGCCGTCGAGGCATTCCGGCAGGCGGAGGCCCTTCTGGACGAACCCGACTTCCGGGAGAACTGCCGGCAGGAGCGGTCGGTGGCCGCCATGTGGGGTGCCGGCCGGTCGGTCGGACCCGCGATCTTCGATCAGCGCACCGACTCCCGGCACTGGTCGGTGCCGGTTCGGGTGGCCACTCAACGGGTGGTGACGCCGCCGGTTCGTGCCCCCGGCCTGCGCGGCGGGGCGGGTCCCGCTGCGTCAACGGAGCGCACGTCGGGCCCTGCGGATCGGTTGGGCCGTGCGGTCGCTGCCCTGCTCGCGGGTGAGTTCGCCCGGGCCCGAAAGGTTCTCGACACCGTAGGGGACGACGCCGCAGCGGAGACGACGCACCGACTGCTGGCCCAGCTGGCGTCGACAGTGATCGACCTGCTGACCGGGCGATGCGCGGACCCGTCCGGCAGTCTCGGTCAGATCGGCCTGGACGCCGAGTTCGCCGGGTTGCCGTGGGTGGCCAGGCTGTCGCGTGGAATCGGCGATGCGGTGCTGGTTGCCCTCGGCGCGCCCGCCTGGCGACTGACGGCCTGCATCGACCTGCTCGGCGAGTGCGAACGGGCCGGTGACGACTGGGGCGCCGCGCTGCTCCGGCTGGCCGCGGCGATCGCCGGCCAGCTCGCCGACCCGGCCGCCGATCCGGACGAGTTCGCTGACGCAGCAGCGCGTTTCCGCACCCTGGACGCCCCCGTGCTGGCCCTGTGGGCGCAGGCACTGCAGGCCTGCGTGCTGGCCAGGGAGGGCGCGACCGGAGCCGGCGAGTTCGCTCGACAGGTCGCGGCTCGCGCCCGGGCCGTCCAGCTCGGCGGCGCCCAATCGCTGGCCATGGCGGCGCAGGCGGTGGCGGCGGGCCGGTCGGCAACCGGCAGTGGGCCGGACCGGGACGCGGAGGGTGCACCGGCAGCCGTTGAGCTGCGCGGGGCCCTGGCCATGCTCTTCGGTTCGAACCCGGCAGCCACGGCCCGGAAGGACACCGCACCCGCGGTTGAGCCGGGGCCGGCCGACGGCGCCGAAACGGCCGACCAGCCGGACCCTGCCGAGCCGGAAACCGTTGCACCGCAGGCCGATTCACCAGCGATCCGGCACCTGGTGGGGGTCCGCTGCTTCGGCGGGTTCAGCCTGGAGGTGGATGGCGAGCAGGTCGACCTCGGTCCGCTCCGGCCGCGGGCAAGAGCATTGCTGCGGCTGTTGGCGCTGTCCCCGGATCGGGATGTGCACCGGGAACGGCTCGTCGACGCGCTGTGGCCGGGCGTCGATCTGACCATCGGCACCCGGCGGCTGCAGGTCGCGGTGTCCAGCGTGCGGCAGTTGCTGGAACATGTCGGGCTGCGCGGTTCGGAGGTGCTGGTCCGGCGCGGCGACGCCTACCGGCTGGCCCTGCCGCCCGGCGGCACCATCGACGTGCTGATGTTCGAGCGGGGTCTGCGGGAGGCGTCGGCCGCCGCGTCCCGCGGCGACACGATGGCCAGCATGGCCGCCCGGGAGGCCGCGCTCTCCTTCTACCGCGGTGAGGTGTTGCCGGAGGACGGACCGGCCGAATACGTGGTCGGGGATCGGGAACGGCTTCGGCTGGCCGCCGCAGCCGCGGCCGCCGCCCTCGCCCAGGACGGCCGGAGCCTCGGGCATCCTCGGCAGGCATTGGCCGCGGCCCGACTGTCCGTGCAGCTGGACCGGTTCCAGGATCTGGCCTGGCAGTTGCTGGTCGAGCTGCACGAGGACGCCGGCGACAACAGCGCGGCCGCTCGGGCCCGCCGGGAGCATGCCCAGGCACAGGCCGAGCTGGAATCGGTCACCCCATGAGTCCACCATCGACGCGCGGTGAGTGGCCGACCGGCATACCAGCGAACGCTCGCCACAATGTGCCCGAAAGGGCAGACGGCACCGTCCGATTAACCAAAAGCTGTTGCTCGGCCGGTCATTATGAAGGTTGTAGACCTGCGGGCCCGCTCGCCGGAGTCAGCCTGCCCGGTTGGGCCCGCGGGCGCGACACCCGGCGGCCCGTCGCCGGGCCCGGCCACAAGGGGGCTCCGTGACTCATCACCAAACCACCCACCGCCGACCGCAGGAGCACGCCGGAGAGAACATCGTCCCTACTCGGCCGTCCGCGGCGCAGGGGTACGCCGGCGACGTTCTGGCGCTGCAACGCTCAGCAGGCAATCGAGCTGTGGCCGACCTGTTGCGGAGCCATGCGACGGCGCAGCCGCCGGTCATTCAGCGAGGCGGAAAGACCAAGTCAGGCGATGCAAAGAAAACCGGCGACGCAAAGAAGCCCGGCGACGATCAGGCTGACGCAGCCAAGGAGCCATTCACACCGGCCCAGCTCGAGCGGATGGGTCAGGCAGCCCAGGTCAATGTGCTCTTCAACGACATCGAGAAGCTCAAGAACGACCGGATACTCACCTGGCGGGACACGGCGAACGCCAAGGAACCCAAGCCGCTTCGCGAAGCGCTCGACATTGCCGTGGCGATGGTTGCGCTGGGATGGGTGGTGTATTCGGCACCCTGATCGCCAAAGGCATCGAGAACCATCTGCTCAACGAATTCGTCTTGCTGGCCGGTCTCGAACTCGCCGACAAAGTGGCGGTGGACAGCTACGAGTACGCGATGCACTCTGCAGGCGAGGCTCTTCAGGGCGGAACGGTGGCGGCCCTGCCGAAAAGCTCGTCGAACGTCGAGGCGGCTCTGGCAGGCGACAAGGACGATCTGATCGGGACCTATGCGGAAGCGATGCGACTCCAGATCAGGTCCGAGACGTCGGCACAACAAGAGCAGTTCAACCTCAACGCCAAAACCACGTACGGCGCCAGCGCCCTGCTGCTCAAGCGAATCGCCCTGAAGGTCATCTATGACAAGTTGTTCACCCAGCCGCTCACCTTCCACCGCGAGCTGACCGAGGGTTTCATCCGGCTCATGGACGAGAACAACCTCGCGAAAAAGGCACAGACGTACGGCGGCGACAAGGCCCGGACCTTGAACGAAGACTCCGACCTGCATGACACGGAGGAGCGGAAAGGCAACTTGCTGGTCCTTCCCGAGAAAGTGTCATTCTCACTCGGCAACTACGGGAGCCCGAATCTAGGTTTCGGAAATTTCTACGCGTTCGGTACCGGGGTCAACACCAAGACCCTGATGAAGCTGGCAAACACGCCGGTCAAGGACTTGCCGCTGACCTTGGGTTTCCGCTTCTGGGTAGAGGACCCGTTCTATCGGATCTTCCGCGGCGGAATGGTGAAGGCTTGGTTTACCCGGGATCCCAGCGGCAAGGTGCGGTTGGAGGACGGGCTGGGCAAGAGCGCCAAGGAATGGCTCGCGTCGTATCAGACCGGCCTCGGCCGCGAGCTCAGCGATGACGAGCGTGAGGCCAATGCGCCGCTCGGAGCGCAGAAGCTGTACGAGGCGACCAAGGCCCGGCCCATCGTCACCCTCAGCAATTCCGACCTCTTATGATCTCGGAGGACGGCGGGTCTCAGGACCCCTCGTCATGACCCCAGGGATTCTTCGGAGCATTCAGGGCCTCGCCGCCCGCCGGCGTACGTCGGCCCGGTCGATGTGCAGCGCGGCCAGCAACTCCGCGGCTGGATCGGGCCGGTCGCGGTCCAGCAACGCGAGCAGTAGATGGGTGCTGGTGATCCGGCGGGACTTCTCGGTGGTCGCCAGGGTGAGAGCGCGCGGCAGCACCGCCCGGACACCCGAGGTGAACGGCGCTCGCTTCGCCGGTCGCGGGGTCACTGCCGGAGTGAAGTCACCGACGTCGACCCCGACCGCGGCCAGCGCCTGCTGATCCAGTACGTCCGTCTGCGCGCGTGCACGCTGCAGGTCGACCCCGAGCAGCGTTACCACGTCGGGGTCGTGGAGCAGACCCAGCAGCAGATGGTCGGTGCCGATGCGTCGGTCGCCGCGCCGTCCTGCCTCGTCCGCACTGGCGGTCACCGCGGAGCGGGCGGCGTGGGCGAATCGTTCGAACATGATGCATCCCTACTTTCCGTGTTTCGCGTGCACCGACTGCCGGGAGACGCCCAGCGCGTCCCCGATCTGTTCCCACGACCAGCCCTGTTGGCGGGCGAGGTGGACGTGGGTGGTCTCCACCTGCTCGGCCAGCCGGTGCAGGGCGCCGACCGCTCGAAGGCCGGTCGCCGGATCGGTGGATCGGAGCCGGGCGCCGAGATCGTCAGTTGCCATCCTGTCAATCTAGACTGACAGCCAACGCGGTGTCAATCCAGACTGACAACCTGTTGGCTGTCAGCCTGGATTGACGGTCGGCACGTCCGAATGGCCTACCCGCGCCGAATGACCTTGCTGGCCTTGGCCTCCCAGTTGACCTCCATGACGCCGGAGTCGGACACCGGCCGGCCGGTCAGCGCAGTGGCGGCCGCGGCCTGACCGCAGACGACGTCGACAGCGGTGTTCAGCGGCCACCGATTCGCCAGGTCGTGGCCCTTCACCTTGGTGAAGGTCAGCGGCGCGGTGCGGGCATCGATCAGCTCGTGCAGCGACCGGATGATCGCCAGATTCGACACCGTCTTGCGCTGGCTGTTCACGTAGTTGTTCCGCTGCCAGCCGCGTTTCCAGGTGGTCGCGCAGCCGATCGCATACGACGAGTCGCACTGGATCTCCAGGGCGTCATCCGGGTGGTCGGTCAACGCGAGCACCACCGCCTGCAGTTCGCCGATCTGATTCGTCCCCGACGGGCACCCGGCGAAGGCCCAGGCCCCGTCGCTGCGGACATAGGCCCAGCCGGTCGCGCCTCCCGGGTTCCGCAGGCAGGAGCCGTCCGTCGCCAGCAGGGTGGAATGGGTCGCCCGCGGCACCCGCGCTCCGGCGACGGTCTCCGGTGCCGTGCTCTCCGGAGCGTCGACGCCCGGCTCTCCGCCACCGTCCGGTTCCGCCAGGTCGAACAGTCCCGGGCCGTCGGTCGGGGCTCGTTCACGCATGCCGACAGCCTGCCTCATGGATCAGCCCGCGCCGAACACCTCCACCCGGTGTGGCACGTGGGCCGGCTTGCTCATGGCTACCAGCGCGTCGAGCCGGCGGACGTCGAAGCCCTCCGGGTCGCTCACCCCGAGCCGGACCAGCAGCTCGGTCTGCTCGGAACCCGGCAGCGCCGACGACGGATCGACCGACCAGGAGGCGCCGCCGGATTCGACGATCTCCGGCGTGATGTCGAACAGCGCCCCGACCGCTGCCTTCACCCCGCGCGCGGTGCCCCGCCACTGCAGCAGCTCGACCCCGACCTGGACGAGTTCTCGCTGCCGTTCCGCGGTCTGGTGCCCGTCCAGCACGATGCCCATCCACCCGGCGAGCCAGCCGAGCATGTCGTCCGGTGCGGTCGCCGGATCGAGGTAGGCGGGCAGCGAGTCGAGCGTGGCGATGATCGGCGCGAGCACCTCGTCCAGCCCGCCGCAAAGGTTCTGCGCGAAGATGTCGTCGCGGTACAGCGACGGCAGGATCTCACCCAGCGGGTACGGGCTGGCCAGGCCCGGGACCAGGCCCCTCACGGCCGGTGCCCGATCATTGCCGGACCCGGACCTGGTGCTCGTAGGAGAACACCAGGGCCGTCGGTGCCAGCGGCAGCCGCTGCACCGCCGATCCCCGGCGACCGGTGGCCGGATCCGCCGGGAACAGCTGCACGCTGATCTCCTCGGCCATGTCCACCCCTGGGATGCGGGCCAGGGCGGCGTTCACCTCGTGCGCCTGCACCGACCTGCCCAGCGGCCACCCGGTGCCCTCCGGTCCACCCTCGAGCGGGTCGAACAGCCGGTAGACGGCGCTCAGCACCTCCTTGCGGACGTCCTCGGCCCGGTACCGCGGGCGGGCCCGGACGCTGATCACCGCGGTGATCCACTGGTACTCCGGTGGCTCGATCACCATCCGGGTGCCGACCAGCCGGCGTTCGTCGAGGTAGCCGCTGATCCGGCCCAGCGATTCCGCGAGCGGGATCAGGTCCTCCCGACGGATCCGGCCCACCTCGTCGCCCGCGACATAGGGCACGACGAGCACCCGGACGCCGCCGCCCTCGGCGCCGACGCAGTGCACCCTGGCGATCTCCGGGGCCACCTGCTTGGTCAGCTCGACGAAATCCTCCGCGGTGACGGCCCGTCCGCGGGAGCGCAGCACCAGCGGGCCGCGCAGCTTGGCGTCCTCGATGTCCTCCGCCCGGGCGCCGCCGACCGCCGGGGTGCGGTTCTCCACCCTGGCCACATACGGGACGCTGGTCTTGAGCACCCTGACCTGCCCGGTCGCGACGTTGCCGCGCACGCCGCCGCCGGTGCGGTAGACGGTCAGCCGCAGGTGCGCGCCCTTGGGCGGCACCGCGCCGTACTGCCGCAGCGTGCCGTCACCCTGCCGCACCGCCGGTCCGAATTGCACCTCGCCGGCGAAAGCATCGACGTGGAAACAGGTCTCGTCCGACGCCGATTCCGCGAAGTGCTCCACCGCCATCCAGTCGGTGACCCCGGTCTCGTCGATGACCTGCAGCACGCCCCGTTCCTCCCAGGGCACCACCGGCCGGCGTTGCAGCGGAAACCGTTGGGCCGGAGTGCCATCGGAGATGCCGAGGTCCTCACCCCGGATCACCTGGGCATGCACCATCCGGGCGGTACCGCCGATGGTGAACGCGGACAGCGACAACACCCGGGGGGAGGCGGTGTAGGTGGGTTGGCCCTCTTCCGGCACCAGCAGCCGGCAGCGCAGCCAGCCGGCCCGGTTCCGCGCCAGGATGGACGTCTCGTGGTTCTCCGGGACGTGCAGCACCACGTCACCGGCCTTGTTCATCCCGCCGGTCTCGTCGCGGTCCAGGTCGCAGGCGGTCCAGCCGGCCCCGGTCCAGGCCTCCCAGATCAGTGGCGGCCAGTCCGGCCGGACACCGACACCCCTGACCCGGCAATCCATCCGGATCACCACCGCGCAGGAGGGCACCGCGGTGGACAGGCCGATCAGCAGGGCATCGCCGGGTAGCGGCGAGCGCTGGAAGCACTCGAATTCTCCGCCCGAGCGCAGCGCCGTGGTGTGGTCGACAGCCTCGCCGCCGGAGGCCATCGCGCCCGCCCGCTCGAACGAGCACGGCACGATGTCCAGGTCCTTGACCGTGGAGAACACCACCGCATCGGCGACATCCGTTCGGGGCGTTGCCACCTCGGTCTCGCCGCGGACCACGACGGTCTGCGGCTGCGGCGCTGACAGCCAGAACGTCACCTTGCCCCGGGCCGCGGCCGGCGGCCGCAACTCGACGCCGATCAGCTCCAGGAACTTGATGTAGTTGCGGTCCGGCACCCGGTTGAGCCGGTAGATCAGCTGGTCGACCATCTGCGCGAAGGCCTCGATCAGCGTGACCCCTGGGTCGGACACGTTGTGGTCGGTCCATTCCGGACACCGTTGCTGAACCAGTCGTTTCGCGTCGTCGACCAGGTCCTGGAAATGCCGGTCGTCCAGATTCGGGGCGGGCAGCACCATGATCAACCACTCCGTTCGGCGGCGGCGATGGCGAAGGGCAGGGCGGGGCCGGCGGTGACCGCGGCCGCTTCGGACTCCTCGGGGATGACGTAGAAGGGAAACACCAGGTTCCGCGGATCGTTGATACCCCTGATGGAGTAATGGATGTCGATGTACAGCGTGCCGGCGTCGGCGCGGTCGAAACTGACCAGCACGTCCTGCACGTCGATCCGCGGCTCCCACTGCTCCAGCGCGTACCGCACGTCGTGCGCGATCGCGCCGGCGGTCGCGGCGTTGATCGGCGCGAAGACATGGTCATGAACCCGGCAGCCGAACTCCGGCCGCATCGGCCGCTCCCCCGGCGCGGTCGCCAGGATCAGCCGGATCGCCTCCTCGATCTCCCGTTCCCGCACCACCAGGGCGATGCTGCCGGTGGCGTCGGTGGCCAGCGGGAAGGCCCACCCGGCGCCGACGAAGTCCACTCCGGCCATCTCAGCCTCCGATCATCACGGTGGGGGCGCCCATCACGATGGGCGCGCCGCACAGGGACATGTCACCCATCCGGGCGGCGGGCAGGCCGCCGATCAGCACGGTCGGGCAGCCGGGTGGAGCGATGGCCGTCGGCGGGTGCACGGCGGGCGGCGGGAACGAGCAGATGTGCGGGGTGCCGACGGTGGCCGCCGGCATCCCGGCGATCAGCACCGTCGGCACTCCGGGCGGGCCGATCACCCCGGGGTGCCCCGTCGGGTCGCCCACTCGAGCCGCTGGTGGCATGACGCCCACCTCTTTCGTTCTCCGGTCGGCCCGGCTCACCGGGCCGACGTGTTCAGTTGATCTTGACGAGACTGCCCTGGATGGTCAGCACACCGCTGGCCTTGACGTCGGTGGAGGCGCTGCCCTCGAGCTTGGCCGTTGTGCCCTTCAGCGACAGCGGACCGCTGGTGGTGACGTCGACTGTGCCGCTGCCGCCGTCGATCTTCACCCCGGTGGTCGAGGTGATCGACACCTCGCTGCCCTTGAGTTCGAGCTTGGCGCTGGCCGAGTCGATGACGATGCCCCCCTTGCCCTCGATCAGCACCTTGCCGTCGCTGTGCAGGGTGATCTTGGTGTCCACCGAGTCCATCTTGAGCTGCAGCTTGTCGCCGGTGGTGGAGAGCGTGACGCCCTCGGTGCGGCCGTCCTCGTCGATCAGGTCGATGCGGTGGCCGCGACGGGACACCATCGACCGCCGGTTCACCGCACCGGAGCTGCCGTCGATCAGCGTGGGCCCGCCGGCCGGCGGGGTGTCGATGCCGTTGTACAGCCCGCCGAGCACGTAGGGCCGGCGGATGTCGCCCTGTTCGAACAGCACGAGCACCTCATCGCCGACCTCCGGCAGCACCATCGCGCCCCGGTCCTTGCCGGCGCCCGGTTGCACGGTGCGCGCCCAGTCGCTGACGTAGGTGTCCGACAGCCACGGGAAGGTGAGCTTCACCCTGGCCTGCTTCTGCGGATCGTTGGCGTCGCTGACCTGGCCGACCACCGGGCCCTGCCCCATCCGGGCGCCACTGCCCCCGCCGGAGGTCAGCCCGAACAGGCTGCGCTCCTGCCGGCCGGTCACCGAGAACGCCGTGGTGTAGCCGGTTGTCGGGTCGTAGCGGTGGTGTGAGGTGGTGATGGTGTACTTGCCGTCGAACGGCGCACCGACGTTGTCGATGGTGATCGCCGCGCCCGCTTGCAGTTTCGGGTTGCCCCTGGCCACCCCTTCGAATTCCGCGAACGCGCCGGCAATCTGTTCGGCGATGGCGGCCGCCGCGCCGTCCACCTCGGCCTGGGTGCGGTAGGCGACGTCACTGGCGACGTAGACCGGGTCGCCGAACTTTTTCGCGATATCAGTGGGGTTGATGGTGGCCAGCACCGCGCTGGCGGTCTTGGCGGGCGCGGTGGCGACGAAGGCTTTCTTCTGCGCGAGGTCCCAGCCCCTGGCCTGCACTTCCTTGACCTGCTCCGCGGCGGTGATCAGGCTGCGGAACCGGAGCAGGTCGGTGCCCAGGCGCAGCACCAGCGGATTCTCCGCGGCGCCCTGCCCGCCGGCCGGGGCGGCCTCCGCCTTCTGCGGCTTGCGGAAGTCGAACTTGCCGTCCTTGACCGCGATCTCGTAGCCGATCTGGCTGGCCAGTGACTCCAGGAATTCCCAGTCGGTGACGCCGCCCTGAGACAGATGGTCGAACACCGTGCTGGTGGACTCGATCTTGCCAACGGTCAGCCCGGCACGCTGGGCAACCTTGGTGGCGACATCGGAGGCGGTGCTCTGCGTGTAACTCTCGGTCCGCCGGCCGCGAAAGAGCCGGTGCGCCTGGTCGTATCCGCGGATGACGGTGTACGTGCCGGTGCTGTCGAACTCCGCCTCCAGCGCGGTGACCTCGCCCTCGATCAGCGGCAGCGGGCTGTTGCTGGCGTCGGTCGCCACCGAGATCTTCAGTTTGGAGCCCATTTTCGCGCCCGACTTGGTCAGCACGATCCGGCCCTGGTCGCGGAAGCGCAGCACGAAGGTGTCCGGCAGCCGGAGGCTGTCGTCGACATACGCCGACAGCAGCAACGCCTTCGCGTCGGCGGCCAGCGGCTGGCCGTCGATCTCCACGAGGAACCCGGAACTGGTGGGCGCCATGACCTCAGTTCACCGATTCGGTGAGCTCGGCGGCACTGGGCAGCATGAGCAAGCTGCCCAGCGGAATCCGCATCGGGTCGTCGATCCGGTTGAAATTCGCCAATTGTCGCCACAACGTCGGGTCGCCGTACTCGGCGTACGCGACGGAGGCCAGCGTCTCGCCGATGACGACCCGGTGAATGGCCCGGGTGGCCAGCGCACCCGAAGTCGGGTTCTGCTTGCCCTTCTCCCCCGGCATCTCCTGCAGCGACACCGTGCACACCGCCCGGATCGGCACCCCGCCGGCGGAGAACAGCGTGTACTTGGCGCTGACCGACGTCACGTAGGCCGGGAAGCTGGTGATGGCGCCCCATTTGAAGACCACCAACGGTGGCATCGGCTTGTCGTTGGCGTGCGTCTTGTCGGTGGCGATGCAGCAGGAGAACAGCTTGTCGACGGCCTCGACGACGCTGCCGTCGTGTTTGGCGGTGGCGTCGAAGAACATCTCCAGGGTCAGCTTGCCGGGCTCCGGGCCCTTGAACTCGGGCGGCCCGGCCTTCTTCGCGCCGGTGGACGGCTTGCTGTCCCACTTGACCGTCTTGGCGATCGTCACTTCCTTGGGGTTGAACTGGAAGTCGATGCTGCCGATCTCGCCGTCGAGTTTGCGGCCGCCGGTGGTCGGCGACGACTCGTACATCTTCAGCGAGGCCCGCTCCACCTGCTGTTTGCTGGTGTCACCAGCCGGTGACGGCGGGGTGAGGGCGCCGCCGCCGCCGCCCTGCACCGGCGCGCTCATGCCCCGCCGCCGGGCGGCATGATGCCGTGGTGGGCCACCTCGAGGGTTTCGGTGGCCACCTTGGGGCTGTCAAAGTTCAGGCTCGGCCCGGTCCAGCGGACCGGGATGACGCCGAACAGCGACCACTCGGCCACCACCCGCTCGTCCATGGTCATCGCCGAGATCACCATGGTGGTCGGCTTGACGCCGTTCACCATGCCGGCGAACCACTTGGTGAGCTTGGCGCTGTCCTCGCCGATCGGGCGGCTCAGTTTGACGTTGGTGAACTTCATCCTGGTCGGCAGCTGCCAGATCATGGCGTTGTTGCCGCCCTCTTCGCGCTGCTCGATCACGATCTCGCAGCCCAGGCCCTCGCAGCTGTTGAAGACCCCCAGCGAGTCCTTGTCGATGCTCACCTTGAAACACACGCTGACGGCGGGATCCTTGTTGTCGGCCATCGGATCTCCCTCCCTGGTTGCTGGAAACTCCTGCTGGAAAAGGCTCTTGCGGGCGCCCGGCGCTGTCGCTGACGCTAGCGCCGTAGATCGGTGACCATGCCGGCCCGCTCCCGGTCCAACCACAGTTCGGACTTGAACCGGGCGCTGAGCGGGTCGAACAGTCGGCGGGCGAGTTCGTCCAGGTCGGTCGGCAACGCGCCGGCCGCCCCTGGGGCTGCGCCCGCCGCCCCGGTCAGCGCTCCCACGGCCCCGGACACCGCGTTCCCGGCGGCTCCGGCCAGCCCGCTCGCGGCGCCGCCGGCGGCGTCGACCGCGTTGTGGGCCGCGGAGGCCGCGTCACCGGCCGCCCCGCTCACCGCCGAGCGCGCGCTGTCGGCCAGCCCCCCGGCGGCCCCGCTGGCCTGATTCAGGTAACCACCGGCCGCCTCTGCGGCGTTGTCCGCCAGGCCGCCGGCGGCGGAGCGCGCGCTGGCCAGGTACCCACCGGCGGTGTCCCCGGCCGACCCGAGCAGCCCACCGGCCTTGTTCGCATACCCGCCGGCGGCCTGCTTCGCCTGATCCGCGTAGCCGGTCGCCGCCGACCGCGCGCTGCCCAGCATCGAGGACGCGCTCGGCAGGCCGAACCGCTGTACCGCATCGAGAACGCCGGAAATGGAACCGACTGCGGACCCGCCTGGGTGGCCAGAGCTGGAACCGAACGAGGACCCGATGGTGGGGTTGGTGTCCACCGGCGGCCGGAAGACCACCGAGCCCGCGCCGTCGGAGTACGCCGCGCCGCTGGCGATGGCCGCGGCACCCGGCTCGAACATGCGCTGCAGGGACATCTCCCGGACGGTCACCCGGTCCGACGGCGAGGCCGGTGGTGGTGAGGACAGTGCGGGGGCGCCCAACCCGCTGGTGGGCAGCGACCGTGCCGGCTGTGACGCCGTGCCGGTCGCGGCGCTCGCCGCACTCCGCTGCACTGCGGTAGCGCCGGCCGCGGCGACGTGCGACGGGGCGGCGTGGGACGAGGTGCCGCCGACTGGGCCGCCGCCGACTGGGCCGGCCTGCGTCGCGCCGGAGCCACCCGCGGCAGCCGCAGGTGGAGCCGACGCCCCGGCAAACGGCAACTCCGGTACAGCCCCCAGCAGCGGCGCTGTCGGCAGCGCCGCCTGCGCCGAATCCTGGGCGCCGGCAGTCGGTACGGCGTCGAACGTCGGCGCGGCATCGAACGTCGGCGCGGCATCGAACGGATGTGTCACGCTCTCCGGCGCTCCGATGCCCGAGCTGCTGGACGGTGCAGCAGGTTTGGTATCGGCAACGGCGCGCTGCAGCGGCCCGGGCAGGGTCAGTTCCGGTCCGGAGTCCGACCGGAGGACCGGGGCAGGCAGGCCCGCGACTTCATCGAAGGATCCCGCGTGCTCGGTCGATACGGCCTGTGTCGGCACGCCGGGATCGATCGACCCGTGCTGCTCCACCACCGGAAGCGGAGCCGTCGGCGTCGCAGATTCGCTCGCGGTGGACCGACTGTCGGGCGCCGCGGCCGGTGCCGAGTGCCCGAGGGTCGGTGCCTCCGCACGCTGCACGGACACCGGAGCAGATCCGGTCGGTTGGGGCGACCATGGTCTGCCTATTGGGGGATCGGCCACCTGACGTTGCACGGAAGCCGTCGTCCCGCCGGTCGGGTTCAGCGGCGCACCGAGCCCGAGGGGCCGGGTCCGTGCCGGGGGTAGGGACATCGAGGGCGCCGCCGGCGCTGCCGCGTCAGCTACCTGGTGACCCGCGGCTCCCGCCGGTTCGGTCGGATCGATCACCCGCATCAGCGCGGACAGGCCCAGCACCGGCGCCTGCGCCGGAGATCCTGGGCCGGCAGACGATTCCACCGATCCCGGATTTGCCTCGGTTGGCCCTGAGCCGGTCTCGCTCGGACCCGGCGCCGGGGGCGATGCCGGGCCGACCGGAACGTCTTGCGCGGTGCCGAACACCGGCAGCGAACTCTCGGCCGAAATACCCAGCGAATCAACAGTTGGCCACGACGACGGGCTCGGCAACGACGAGACGGCAAGCGGGGCGCCAAGGCCGGGTGACCGCGGAGCCGGCGTCGGCAGGCTGAGCCGCTGTACGTCGGGACCGTTCGGCGATGCGCTCGATGCGCTGGACCGCTGGACCGCCGGGAGCTGTTGGTGTGAAGGGAATCCCGGCTCGGTAGGTGACCGCTGCACCGGCGGCAGCGCCACGGGTGGGGACCATGCGGCGCCGGAAGCGCTCGGCTGTTCCGCGTGACCGTGGGCGGCATGGTCGTGCTGGGCATGGTCGTGCTGGGCATGGTCGTAGTGAGCGCCGCCCTGCTGACCGTGCTGGTCCTGAGCGTGATCGTCGGCACCGGCACCCACCAGCGGCGCGACAGTCGCGGCCGCAGCAGCGGAATCCGGGTCGGCCTCGATCCGCTGAATGTCCGGCGCATCGAGGCGATCATGCTGGTCGGCGTAATGATCGGTGTGCTCGTCGGCAACCTGCCGGGACACCGTCGGCGCCGCAGGCGAACTCCACGTTACCCGGGTCGGTGCGGCTACCACCGGCAGGCTGCTCAGCACGCCGGGGTCCGGGGCCGAGGTCAGCGGCCCGGGGGACGCCGCCGCCGCGGTCACCTCCAGGTGCCGCGGCGGGTCAGGCTCGTCCGGGGTGGGCGGTGAGTGCGACGCCGGCGGCTCGGTGGACTGCGCGGACCAGGACGGCGCCGGCGCGGCGACGGATGCCGCCGGCTCGGTGGGTCGGATCCAGGGCGCCAGGACGCGTTGTACGACCTTGGCCGCGGACGGCACGTGGGTGGCCACCGGCAACTCGGGGCCGCTCGACTTCACCTGCGGCACAATCGGGCCGGCGAGGCCCTCGACCTGCCCGCTGGGGCCGTCCGGGTCCACGACATGACCGAGCGGGGCGAGGAAGCTGGGGTTCTGGGCGGTGGCCAGCGACCCGGTGAACGCGTCGAGCGGGGCGATCGGCTCGGTCGCGGTGATCACCGGGCGCAGCGGCCTCAGGTCCTGCCAGGCCGCGCGTTGCACGGACGCGGGCGCAGCGGGCCCGTCCGCCGATGGCGCGGGTGTCGAAACACCCTGCGGCGAAGCGGGATCCGGACCGCCCCGTCTCCACCAACGCGCCACCGGTCAGCTCCCTCGTTCGATGCGTCTGTTGATCCGGCCGATCTCACCGGCGAATCGCTGCCGTTCCCGGTGCTCGAGATCCAGCAGATCGTCCAGCGGCCAGTGGAAGTGGAAGGCGATGTACGCGACCTCTTCGTAGATCCGGTCGGGCGCGTACATCTCTATTCCCCCAGGCGCCCACCGGCGATGTCCACGGCGAACTGATGTTCACAGTTCGGGCAGGTCACGGCGGCTCGGGTGTGGCCTTCCTGGTTGATCCGCCGGTAGAGGTCCTGCAGGAACGCCAGGTCCGAGGCGAACAGGTTCTCGATGATGCCGGCATGCACGTCCTCGATACTGCCGATCCGGGTGACCACCCGGCCGAGCAGCACGACCGTCAGGTACGCCGGGTTTTCCCGAACCCGGTCATCGCGCAACGGCACCAACTCATCTCGCGCCGTCGCCAGCCGCATGACCCCGTCCCGGTGCACCGTTCCGGCTCCGTCCACATAGCCGCGGGGCAGCAGGAAACTGAACTCGGTCCGCAGTCCCACTTCCGGTGTCCGGCTCGGGACTGCGGAGTCGGGAGCGCTCTGAATGGCCTCCAGGGCTGCGACGGCGGCAGAACTGCGGCGCATTACTCGACCTCGAGCCGCTCGTAGGTGACGACCAGCTTCTCGGTCAGCACGCTGGTGTCGCCGGCCTTCAGGGAGCTGATCTCCAAGCTCTTGGGCCACGCATTGGTGAGCTTGTAACGTTTCACCGCGTTGCCCTCGTAGTCGTAGACGACCACCGCCCCACCCTTGCGGACATCCGCCATCTTACCGAATTGCGAGTCCTTGACCCATTTCTCGAAGCTCTGGTCGGCGGTGAGCGGCCGGGTGAGGGTGACCTCGCCGGACTTCCACCGTCCGGGCAGCTTCTTGATCATGTACTTGCCGTCGGGCCCGTTCTGCTTGAGCTCGATGACGTCCTGTTCCATCTTCAGCCCGGAGACCTCGGTGATGGACTTGATCGTGATGCCGTCGACCTCGAGGCCAAAGGAGTGGCCGACCGAGCTGTCGAGTTCTGGCAGAGCCATGAGGAGCTCCCTTTTTCGTGGTTGGTGGCGCTGTGACAATGACGCTGACGCTGACGACGACGAGAGCGGTGGCGGCCGGCGGCGGTGCGCCGCCGGCCGATCACCGGAGAGAACGGGAAGATCACTCGGCGACGAGGCTGGTTCCGCCGGAGAACTGGGACAGTTGGAAGATCACGAATTCCGCGGGTTTGACGGGTGCCACACCGATCTGGCACAGCACCTGGCCCGCGTCGATACCCTCGGCGGGGTTGGTCTCCCGGTCGCACTTGACGTAGAACGCTTCGTCCGGGGTGAGACCGAACAGTGCCCCCTTGCGCCACTCGTTCACCAGGAAGGCGCTGATCGTGCGGCGGATCTTCGCCCACAGCGCGTCGTCGTTCGGCTCGAACACCACCCAGTTGGTGCCGTTGAGGATGGATTCCTCGAGGTAGTTGAACAGCCGGCGGACGTTCAGGTAACGCCATGCCGGGTCGGAGGACAGGGTGCGGGCGCCCCAGACTCGGATGCCGCGGCCGGGGAAGGTACGCAGGCAGTTGATGCCCACCGGGTTCAGCAGGTCGTGCTCGTTCTTGGTGATCTGCACCTCGAGCGAGATCGCGCCGCGGACAACCTCATTCGCGGGAGCCTTGTGCACGCCGCGGGTGTCGTCGTTGCGGCCCCAGATGCCGGCGACGAAGCCCGACGGCGGCATGTGGATGTTCTTACCCGTTGCCGGGTCGGCAGCCTTGATCCACGGCCAGTAGAGCGCTGCGTACTTGGAGTCGTAGCCGGCCTTGTCCACCCGCCATTCCTTGATCTGCTGGGCGTTGAGGCCGGGCGGCGGATCGAGAATCGCGATCCGGTCTCCCATCAGCTCACAGTGCGCGATCATCGCCAGCTGGACGGCCTTCACCGTTTCCTGGTCGATCGCCCCCTGCTGGTAGGCGCTCATCAGGTCGGGAACGCAGACCATCGTGATCTCGTCGACGGCCTCCAGACCGGAGAAGCCGGTGCGCTCGGAGACGTCGCCGACATAGTCGTCCGTGGACAGCCGGGGTGAGGGCACGGCGGCCGGCGGCGGCGGCGCGTACAGGCTCACACTGGCGCCCAGGCTCGGGGCCTCGATCGCGGCGCCGCTGGCGGTCTCCTCTATCTTGATCAACTTGGAGGAGGCGTTGACCGCAGTGGCGACGTTGGCCTTGCCGCGGCCGGTGTTCAGCCGGTCGTATTCCTCCACGACCTGATCGCCCTGCCGGACGACGAGTTTGAACAGACCCTCGGTGCCCTCGCCCTCCACGCCGTAGACGTCGATGGTGATCGACCCCTCCGGCGCGCCTGAATCGAGCGCGACCACCCGGTAGGTGCCGAGCATGCCCTGGGGGCCTGCGGTGATCGCTCTCGGGCCGCCACGACCGCCGTTGCTGCTGCCACTCTCCTGTCCGATCCGGACGACGTAGCAGTTCCCGCCGCCGTTCTGGAAGTAGGCGTAGACGGATTGCGCGAGGTACGAGCCCTCGACGAACCCGCCGAAGTTCCGGACGTACTCGGTCCAGTTCGGTACCAGAGTGGGGGCGTTGAACGGCCCATCCTCTGCCAGCCCGACGAAGGCGGCGACGGCAGTCCCGACCCCTTCGATGGGACGCGAACCGGAATCGACCTCTTCGACATAGACGCCGGGAGAGAGGTAGGTCGGCATGCTGCCTCCTTGGTAGACCACCTGAGATTGCTGTGATCGTGCGCTCTTTCAGAGCAGGAGGCGATGTGCGGAGGGACGCAACCGGGGGCAGCGTTTGCTGCCCGAACGGGCACCCCGCGCGGATCAACTTCCACTGCGCGGCTCAAAGTCGACCAAATGTGACGGGTGTGACCGGAGTCAACAAGTTCTGCCGCGCAGGGAAGTGGATCCGCGCGGCCGACTGAGCGAACTGCGTCAGGGCGCCATCAAGCCCAGGCCGGGCCGATCCTCCGGCCGGACGAAGGGCGCCAAGTGGTGGATCACGGGCTGCAAGGCCGGGACGCCGACCCAGGCTCGCAGCGCAGCGACAGTGCGCTTGTTGGTGTCGTGCTGCTCCAAGAGATTCCGGGCCAGGTGTTCGGCTCCTCTGGCCTGCCGATCGCCGAACCTGGGGGAGGAAGCGGACTCCGCGATGGACCGCAGCGCGGCGTCGATGTCGGCCCCGGGTTCCCGCACCGGTCGCAGATACTGGGCGACCTGCAGTGCCGCGGCGGAGTCCGCGGTGCGCAGGATCGCGTCCAACCACAGCCGGAGCTTGTCCTGTTGCGTCAGCGGCGGGACGAAGTTCGGATAGTGGGCGATCAGCCAGACAAAGTCCTGAACGACTTCCCATGGCGGATCGTTGGGAAGGGTGTCGAGAACCGCAGGGTCGATCCGCGGCAACGGACTGCGGGATCCCGGCAGCAACCCTCGGGCGCGGCTCAACGCGGCGGCCACCCGCCCCGGATCTGCGGAGGCAAGATCCGCTGCGAACTGTGCCGGAAACGGGTCCTGTTGGCCGCCCTCGGTCGTCACGTGCGCCGTACCCCCTTGTCGTCCCAGATCGCCGGGTACAAGGTCGACCTGGAGTCCCAGGTGTCCGCGCCATCCTTCAGCCGCAGACGGCGCTCGTCCGCCCGCTTGATCGCCTCGTCGATCATCGCATGCACGGTCGCCGGAAGTGCGGCGCGCTGTTGGCGGAGGTTGGCGATGATCCCGGCGAGGTTGCGCTCGTAATCACGGCATTTCCCGCCGTGCCAGCTCCCGCCGATCTGCTCCCCGGTCTTCGTTTCGTGCTTCGCGGCACCCTCGCTCGTGCGGTCACCGAAATTGCCGTAGTTCGTCGTGTAGGTGTAGACGTTCTCGACGGCGTCGATTTGTACCTTGACCTGGTTGACCGCCCTGATCTCGTTCCGGGCGTCGCCGAGCGCCTTGTCGCACCGCCCGATCAACGGCTCGAGGTCCTTGATCTGGCGCAGCCCCGCGGCAGTACTGACCTTCGCCGGACATGCGTCGAAGGCGACCTTCAACGCGTCCCGCGCCGTGCGGACCTTTTCCGCCGGGGTGGGTTGATCCGCGGACGGGATGACCAATCCCTGCGCGATGCCGGCGTCGGCCAGCCCGGCGTCCGCGTTGGCCAGCGTGCTGGTCGCCCTCGTGCGGATGGGATCGGCCTGGGCCTGCAGGTCCGATTCGGACAGGGCCGCTGCCGCGGCGTCCTCGATGCTGGCCCGCATGGCTGTGAACTTGGCCGCCGCCTCGGTAAAAAAGGTCGCCAGGCCGTCGATCTCGCCGGTAGGTGCCTCTTTACTCTTGCGGATCTCGTCGAACCGGCTCTTCTTGGTGAGGAAAGTCGTTTCGTAGCCGGAGAAGTCCGATTCGGCCTTTCGCGCTGTCGCGAGATCGGCCGGCTTCAGCGGGTTCTTGGTGTCCTTGATCTTCTTGGTCAGCGGCTTGAGCGCATCCTTGGTCTTGGTCCACTGGTTGTTGGCGGCTTCCCGCAGTTTGCGGACCTCCTCGATTCGTTCGTCACTGACCGGCACCTTGGTGGGTTCGGTCATCCGCTGAACCTCGCCGTGCACGGCCCAATACGCGCCCTGCTTCACGGGCTCCAGCACGCTCAGGCCGAACCGCATTCGTGCCGCGCCGAGCAGCGGCCTGAGGACCCGGTCGCCGACGGACTTGCCCGCGAACTTGTTGGCGAGCGCGACACCGCCCTTGACTCCCTTCTCCAGCCGTTTCTGCTTCCCCTCCGGGGTGTCGTCACCACCCATCAGCTTGGCTTTGATCTTCGAACCGATCCCCTTGATGCCCTTGAGCAACGGCCCGGCCAACTTCAGCGCACCCTTGATCACGAAATCCAGCGCCTTGTTGATCGGCGCCTGCACGGCCTTCAGGATCGGCTTGATTTTGTCCGAGATCCCGCCCAGGCCAAGCAGATTCGCCAGGAAGCTGATCACCAGCGGAACGGCCTTACCGAGGGCGGCCTCGATCTTGGCCGGCACCCCACCGACCCCGCCGTTGGCGATGTCGCTGACCGAGTCGATGACGGTGCCGACGAAGTCCATCAGCGCCGCGCCGCGTTCCATGATCCACTGCACGACGCCGATCAGCGCTTGGACAATCTTCACCAGCGCGCCTGCGGGGTTCAGCATGCCCAGCACCCAGGAAATGCCGGCCGTGACGATCTTCTCGATGACGAAGTCCTTGATCGGCGTGAGGATCATTTCCTTCAGGTCGCCGAGCTTTTCCTTGATCCAGTTCCACAGCCCGCCGATGCCCTGGGTCGCCAGGATCGTGAAGATCTCGATCTTGCTCTCGATGACGTCGATGACCTTGCCCACCCAGGGCGCCATCTTCATGATCCGGGCCTTGATGTTGGTCCAGGTGAGGCCGAGTATCGAGCCGACCAGCTTGAGGATGCCCTTGAGGTCGAAGGTGTCGGGCAGTTCGATGCCGGCGCTGGCCAGGGCGCCGAACAGCCAGCCGAGCAGACCCTTCTTCAGGTGGGTCAGGATGTTCCCGGCGAAGCTCATGAAGCCCTGCTTCACCGCTGACATGAAGTTGGAGATGAAGGCCACCGGATCTTCGAGGATCTTGGTGAAGGCAGCAGCCGCTTTCGACAGCAACCCCATGAACAGGGCCTTGAGCTTGAGAATGGTGTCGATCGCCCCGACGACGGCGTCCTTGGCCTTGGCGACCAGGCCCTTGTTGCTCTCCTGCTCTGCCTTGATCTCCTCGTCGACCCTGCCCCTGGCCTCGACGTACTTGGCGGCGAGATCGTCCACCAGGGACTGCTGTTTGGCGTCGACGTCCGATTCCAGCTGCTCGAACTTGCCCGAGATGTCCTTGCCTGCCTCGCTGGCGACCTTCTGCAGGTTCTTGGGTTGCTGGGCGATGTAGTCCTTGATCTGCTGCCGGCCCTGCGCGATGCGGGCTTTCGCGGCGTCGAGTTCCTTGCCGATGAGGTCAGCGACGGTGTTGATCACCGCCGTCATCTTGGTTTCGTAGAGGACCTTCGCGCGCTCGTAGATCTGGTTGGCCTCGGCGGGCAGCCCGCTGAACAGGTCGTCGGTCCAGCGGGCCCAGCCGATGGGGCCGGAGTAACGGTCGTCCTTGTACTTCTCCATGTCGGCCTTGTGCTTGGCCGTGAACTCGCTGCGCGCCTGGGCTTCTCCCTTGTCGAACTCCGCCGTGACCTTGCCGTCCAGCCCGTTCAGTATCGCCTCGACGTCGGACTTGGTCTTGTCGAAGATCCGGTTGATCTCGCCGGATACCCTGGTCCGTTCGAGCTCGTCCTTGGACCGGGTGTCGGTCTTGGCGCCGGCGATCCTGCTCAGTGCCCCTGCCTTGTCCTTCGTCATCGCCCCGAGAGACTTGGACGTGTCGACCCCGGCGCCGGTCCGGGCAGCCTCCAGGGTTTGCGATTCGTGCTGGCGGATGGTTTTCGGCGCCGTGACGGCCTGCACCTCGGCTTCCTTCTTCGCCGCCACCGCGCCCCGCAGGTCCGGCTCGTTGGACTTCTCCAGGTGCTTCTCGGTGACCTGGGCGTCCTGCATGGTGGCGTCGACCTCGGCAGGCCCGCCGGTGAGATTGACCTGCTCGGCCGGCGCCGGGGCGGGCATGGCGGCCGCGCCGTTCACCGGCGGACGCTGCGGGGCCGGCTCGGGAGGCAACGGCGTGACGGGCTTTCCCTTGCCCGCGGACGGGTCCGGTGCCTTGGTCGTTTCGTCCTTGACGGTCTTGGCTGAGCCGTCCTTGCCCTGACTGACCTTCGACATCACCTGGCCTTTGACGCCCTCTGCCTTGCCCGACGTCGCGAACTTGTCCGCCTCGTCCAGGTTCTTCGGCGCCGCGGCGGCGATCGCGGCCTTGACGGCGGCGACGAACGCGGCCCTGTCGAACCCGGCCGGCTTGGCGGCCGCCATCTTCTCGATCTGCGCGGCCTTCGCCTGACCGGCCTTGTCGTCCCCCGGACCCTTGGCGGCGGCCTGCGCCTTACCGACCTCTTGGGAGGGTGGCGGGTGCTTCTTCAGCTGCTGGGCGGCGGATTTCGCGGTGCCGGCGACGGCGGTGAACTTCGGGTCCGCCGCGGGGTTCGGTGGTGACGGCGGGACCGGCGGCGCGGTCGAGCCTGCGGCACCGGGAATCCGCTGCACCGAAAGATCCGGGGCGATCGGGATGTCAGCGGTCGGCCCGCTGCCGGCCGATTCAGCATCCCGGGTCGGCGATCCGCCGCCAACACCCCCGCGGCTCGCGACGCGCCCACTGACCAGTCCGGCGACGGCGGCGTTGCCCGCACTGCGCTGCAGCATCGCCAGCGAGCGCACCGACATCGGTGACGGGGTCCGTCGCAGCGGGGTGTGCTCGGACTCGACCTCCTGGTCCCGGTGGGCCGGTTCGGGACGGTCGCGGCCCGTTTCAAGTCGCTCGGCTGCCGAACCCACCGCACTGACCCCCCGCGGACCCCGCAGCTAGGCCGGCGCCTCTTCCTCTTCCTCTTCCTGCCGCTGCACGAACGCGCCCTGCACCGCTTCTTCTTCCTCCTCGGCGGGCGCTTCCTCGCGCTGCACGAAGGAGCCCTGAGCGGTCTCCTCCTCCGGTGCCTCGTGCCGTTGCACGGCGGCAGAAGTGGCGCTCAGCTGCGCGGTGGCCGCGGCGGCAGGGGCCGGCGACGACATCACCCGATCCGCGTTGGCGGAGGCCTCCCGCTCGAACCGGTCGGACGGGTCACTGACCTTGATCCCACCGCCGGCGGTCGACCCGTCCACGGGGCCACTGCGCTGCTGGACGACGTGGGTCAGCTCGTGGGCGAGCATCGTCTTTCCTTCGGCGGAGGCGGGATCGTACTTGTCCCGCTGGAAGACCACATTGGAGCCGACGGTGTAGGCGTGCGCGTTCACCGACTGCGCCGATTCGTGTGCTGCGGAGTCGTTGTGCACGCGGACATCGCTGAAGTCGTGGCCGAGCCTGCCCTGCATCTCGTCCCGGACGTCGGGGGACAACGGGCTGCCACCGGAGTTGATCACGTCATGGACCGGGGAGCGTTCCTCCTCCAGCATCGCACCCACACCGCTGTTCCCGACGGCCCGCTGCAGGCCGAGAATCCCTGCGCTGTCGAGCACATCGCTGCGGCCGGTCGCGGCGGCCTGCAACACGTGCGCGGCCGGGTGCGAGTCGATCCGGGCGGATTTCGGCCGCAGCGAGGTTTCCTCGGAATCGTGGTCGTGGGTACGCATGGCACATCCTTCCCGATCGAGACCCTTCGATAGTCCCACTTCCCCGGTGCGCGCGGCAGGGGGTGACGGCCGACCGGACGGGCCGATGACGCTGCCCGATCGGGCAACGCCACGGCGCCGGCGGCGGCGCCGGACCCCCGCAGCGCCGAGGGTCGAGCGGGCGGGCCGACCTGCCTACTTCCGCGGCTTGGCGAAGAGCCCGCCGACGAAGGCGATCGCGCAGCCGGCAAAGATCACGAACACCCCGGGGCCGGGCTGCCCCGTCCCGTCCTGCAGCTTGACGGCCACCACGAACGCGGCCAGCCCGATCGCCGCCACCAGCGCGGCCAGCCGGGTCAGCCGCCCGGAGGATCCGGTGAGCCCGAGCATCGCCAGCGCGGCCAGCACGATGATCACGGCGCCGGCCGAGACCAACGGGTCAAGGTTATTCGGCAGGTCGATGAACTGCAGGTTAGGCGCGACAGCATTCGACGCCACATCCAGCGCGGGCAGGCTCCACTCCAGGCCGGTGATGTCCGGGCTGACCTGCGGCCCGAGTTCGGCCGGGATGTCCAATCGGGAGTTGACGTTCCAGGCGAGGAAGGCACCGGCGATCATCATCAGGCTGCCCAGCAGGGTCAGCAGGATCCGCCACATCGGCCGTCGGTCGCTGGATTCCTGCACGAAGCTGCCGGTCGCCTCCGTGTCCCGCTGACCGTCGGAGGCCACGACGGTGAACGGTCGGGTGACCTGCTCGCCGCCGTCCGGCCGGGGCCCGCTGACGTCCACCCGGACGCCGCCGCCCTGACCTGGCGCGAGCTCGAGAACCGGTGGGGTGAAGGTGAATCGAATGACCCGCTCCGGATCGTGACCGTTGAACTGCACCACCCGCGGCCGGGACCCGCCGCGATTGTCGGCGTACACGATGGCACTGCCGGACCCGCTGTTACGGACCCGGACGACGCTGGGATCGAGCCGCAGGGTCATCGGTTCGTCGGGCGGCGGCGGCGAGCTGGACTGGATGAACGTGCCGTCCGCCTCGACCTCCTTGGCCCCGTCGGACGCGGACACCGAGAACTGCCGGGTGACCTCCCGGCCGGGTTCCGGCGGGTACGCGTCGATCCGGCCGGTGGCCCTGGCGACCTGGCCCCGGCCCACCTCGACCACCGGCGGCCAGAACGAGAATCCCATGGCCCGTTCGGGATCGGACCCTGCGAGCGTCACCCGGCGCGGCCGGATGCCCTGCCGGTTGTCGACGATCACCTGGAACTGACCCGACGGGTTGTCCCGGACCCGCACCAGGCTGGGCTCCAGTTTCAGCGCCACCGGGGTCTCCACCGGCGCGGCCGAGGTGACCTGGACGAAGGTGCCGCTTGCTTCGACCTCCCGCGGACCGTCGGCGCCCACGACCGTCACCTGCCGGGTGGCCTCCTGCCCCGGTTCCGGCAGCGGGGCCTCCAGCCGCACCCGCACCCGGCCGATGTCACCGGGCAGCACGTCCAGCGACGGGGGCGAGAAGGTGAACCTGACCAGCCGTTCCGGGTCGCGGCCGGTGAGGAACACCCGGCGCACCCGGCCGCCGGCCCGGTTGTCGATGATCGCTTCCAGCTGGCCGACCTTGGTGTCCCTGACCCGCATCACGCTCGGGTCGAGCCGGATCGTGATCGGCGTGTCGACGGGGGCGGCCGAGGTCGCCTGGACGAACGTGGCGGTCACCTCCAGGTCGGGGGTGCCCTCCGAGGTTGCCTGCACCGTCAGCGTTCTGGTCGCCTCCTGTCCCGGCGGGGGCGGCGGCGCCTCCACCCGCAGGCGCGCCCGGCCCACCTCGCCGGCCAGCACGTCGATGGACGGCGGGGAAAACGAGAAATGCACGATCCGTTCCGGGTCGTGCCCGCCCAGGAAGATCCGCCGGGTCCTGCTGCCGCGCCGGTTGTCGACGCTGATGTCCAGCTGACCCGTCGGGGTGTCCTTCACCCGCACCAGGCTCGGCTCGACCCGCAGCGTCATCGGCACCTCGATCGACGCTGTCTGCACCAGCGACGCGATCGCCCGCACGTCATCCCGACCGTCGGACGCCGACACCGTCAGCTGCCTCGTCGCCTGCTGACCTGGGTCCGGCGTCGGCGCCTCGAGACGCACTGCGGCGCTTGCCGTCCCACCCGGAGGCACCTCGATCACCGCCGGCGAAAAGAAGAATCGGACGAGCCCTTCCGGGTCCTGCCCGGTGAGCGTCACCCGCCTGGCCTCGTTGCCGTCGGTGTTGTCGACGGTGGCCTGCAGCCGGCCGGCCTGGTTGTCCTTGACCCGGACGATGCTCGGTTCGAGCCGCAGCACCAGGGGGGTCTGCACACCGGGGATGGTGAGCTCCAGGTGGTCCTCGACAACCAACTCGGGGTGCGCAACCGACTGCACCCGCAGCAGCAGTTGCAGCGTGCCTGCCGGGACCAGCGTGCCGGCCGCGATCCTCACGGTGATCTGGGTCCGCTCGTTGCTGTTCGGCAGCAGTCGCACTTCGGCGGTCGAGACGGCGAGCCAGGGCGGGGCCAGCGGGGCGGTGACCCGGAACGCGTCGACGATGGGCGAGAGGTTGTAGACCTGCACCTCGATGCTGACCGGGTCTCCGCCCGGTACCACCTCGGCGGACGTGGGTTCGAACGCGACCCGGACCGGCTCGGTCTGCTCGCTCGGCCGGCGCCCGGCCGTGGCGACCACGGGAGCCGCCCGCCCACCGTCCGCTGCGACGCCGGCGGCTCCGACCGGGGCGGGATCCGGGCGGGTCTCGGCCGCCGCGACGACCCGTTCACCGGCCTCCGATGGCGCACGATCAGCGGCCAGGGCGGCCGCACCGTCGGCCGCGACCGGCGTGAGAGGACCGGCTGGGGCGGGATCGGGCGCACCGGCACCGACCTGATCGCCGGCGCCGGCGGCCAGGTCGGCCTCCGTTGTGTCCTCCCACGGCAGGAAGGCCTGGCACTGCACGCAGAACTGCGCCCCGGGCTCGTTACGAGTCCCGCACTGCTCGCAGATGTTGTCGTCCATCAGCCCTCCCACGAGTGCTCGACAGCGTGCGCCCGCCGGGCGCCGCTGCCGACAGGTGAATCATGACCCAATCGACGGCAGCGCGGCACACCGGCGCGCTGGGGTGCAAACGGATCACTGCAGGAGTTAAGGAGTCCGGTCGGGCCGCTTCGAGACGTCGGGTTTCGGCCGGTCAGTCCTGAACGATCTCGAGGCGCATTCGGGACAACACGGAGAGCACCGTGCGAATGGTCCCGTCGTCGGTGCCGGCGGCCACCATGGCGGCATTGAGGTGCCCCAGGACCCGGTCGTAGGCGTGGTTGGTCATCTGGCGGCCGTGGTGCGCCGTGACCATCGCCGATGCGGTCGACGGAATGTCCCCGACCGAGGCCGCGAGCAGCAGGACCTGATGGCGCTGCACTCGGTCCAGGTCGACGTCGGCGAAGTACCCGGCGAGCGCCGGGTCGGTGGCCACCCGTTCGAAGAACTGGTCCAACGCGCGGGCCGACCCCCCGGTGAGCGGCCAGCGCGTCAACAGTGGTGGCGGTCGATTCGAACATGAAGAGTCCCTCCCTCGCGGGTGCGCGCACACACGCGGGCACGCCGCAAACTCACCTCAATGCCCCCCGAAGGACTCGTCCAGGACCGGCAACGCTGACGGCGAATGGACTTGTCAGAACCATAGGGCCGTGGGGCGCACCCACGAAGCCACGTCCTTCGGATGGATCAGGTACACAACCCGTTCGCCGGTCCGCGGCCGTGGCGACGGCTCGCCGCGGCCGAAGGTTTCCCGCGCCGAGGGTGAGCCGACCCCGTTCGGACAGGACCACGGGTCCGAAAGTGGCAGTCGCCCACGGGACGTGTGGGTCACCCACGATCGGTGGCCGAGCCACGCTCCGCGGGCCGGCGAAGTCGTCGTCATGTGGCCCGACAGGGCGGGCTGGTCAGCAATACGGTGACCAGCTGGGTGCTCTCCTGTGACTCCGCGCGTTCCAGCCATCGAAATGACGCACGGATGGGTGCATCCTTAGTCCGAATGCGATGATGCGACCATTGTCACCCGCCGGCTGGCGTCACCTTCTGCATCCGGACGACTACCTTCTGTGAGTTCCCGGGGGCTCGGCTCATCGGAGACTCGGAGGACCGCTCGCTCCGCCGACGAAAGGGACATCGTGACGATCAGCGACGCCTTGCCGGCCCGTCCTGACCTGGTATCCCGATTGCCCCCACCAGAAGCGCCGCGGGAAGCAGCGACGATCAGGTCAGCGACGACCGGGTGCGTGACGACCGGGTTCGTGACGACCGGGTTCGTGACGACGAGTCGCGACGATCAGGTCCGGGACGCCGCCGGCACCGGCTTGCTGTAGTAGCGCCCGAATTCCCGTTCCAGCACCAGCCGGCCCAGCTTGCGGTACTCCTGCTGCACCGCGGAGATCAACTCCGGCATGCCGATAGCACCGTCGTTGCCGGCCGCGAGATAGGCGGCCGTGGTCGCGGCGGACCGGATGTTGCCGCCGGACAGGGTGAAGGCGCGGGCGCAGAACTCGAGGTCCAGGTCCGGCGCGCAGGGCACCGGCGGCTTGAGGCATTGCTGCCAGATCGAGAGCCGCGACTTCTCGTCGGGGGCCGGGAAGTCGATGATCATGTCCAGCCGGCGGGTGAACGCGTCGTCGATGTTCGACCGCAGGTTGGTGGCCAGAATGGCGAGCCCGTCGAATGTTTCCATCCGCTGCAGCAGGTAGGCGCTCTCGATGTTCGCATACCGGTCGTGCGCGTCACGCACCTCGCTGCGTTTGCCGAAGATGGCGTCGGCCTCGTCGAACAACAGGACGGCGTTGACGCCGCCCGCCTCGGCGAAGATCCGTTCGAGGTTCTTCTCGGTCTCGCCCACGTACTTGTCCACCACGGTGGCGAGGTTGACCGTGTACAGGTCGAGCCCCAGCTCGCCCGCGATCACCTCGGCGGACAGGGTCTTGCCGGTGCCGGAGTCGCCGGCGAACAGCGCCATCACCCCCCGGCCGCGGCCGCCGCCCTTGCGCATCTTCCACTCGATGAGCACCTGGTCACGGTTCCGGGCCCGGGAGGCGAGGTCGTGCAACTGGCTGTGGGCGGAGTCGGGCAGCACGATGTCGGCCCAGCCGACGGCCGGTTCGATCCGCCGCGCGAGCCGCTCCAGGCCGGCGGCGTTCTGCGCACGGGCGCCGCGGCGCAGGTCGTCGGCGGTCATCGCACCGGTGCCGAGCAGGGCGGCGGCCGACGCGGCCCGCACCGCCCTGGCCACCTGCCCGGGCCCGAGGACGAAATGCACCGGGATCGCCGACGTCTCGACGGTGTCGCTGTCGGCGGGATCGGGTCGGTTGTTCGCGGCGGTGGACGCGGCGTGGTACGCGGCGCCCTGACCGGTGGCGCCTGCTGCCGCACCGCTCGCCCGCAGGGCCGACGTCCACAGCGCGATCCGCTCGCTGGGGCTCAGCGTTGGCGCATCGATCACCAGCGGCACGCTGTCGGTCCAGCTCGGGTCCCAGGTGACGGTGCCGACGAGGGCGACCGGCAGGGTCAGGTCGGCGAGCAGCCGCAGCGCCTCCGCGGTGCCCTCCGACAGTGCCTCGACCGGGCCGGCCACCACACCCGCACCGCGCAGCAGGGCCTCCCGGCCCAGCACGGCGACGGCCTCCTTCGGGTCCCGGCCGGCCGCCACCCGGCCAAGATCGACCCCGAGGACGGGTCGCCCGGTGGCCAGCAGCGCGGCGGCGGCGACCGACGGACCGATACCGATGCCCGCCTCCCGGACGTAGACGAGCCGTTGGCCGGCCGTCAGCGCCCTGGCCAGCCGCGCCGATTGCTCCCCGGGGAACGGCACCGGGTCGGTGAGCACCCCGACCAGCGCGGGATCGGCCGCGTCGTCGCCGAGCAGGTGCGCCGCAACCCGGTCCGGCACCCGCAGCGCCCTGGTCAGGAACGGCCGGTCCGCGTCCTCGACCTGCACCAGCGCGCGGTCGATCAGCGGGGCCCCCGGCAGCAGTCGCGCGCGCGCAACCGAAGACGCCGAGGACTCGTCGGCCAGCGCGAGAGCAAGCCCGATGGTGGCCCGGCGCCGGGTGACGTCGTCATTGAGGTAGCCGTACAGCCGCTCGAACCGGCTGTCCAGGTCCGGCACCAGCGCAATCACCAGCAGCTCGACGTCGAGATCGGTGAGCGCGGCCTCGGCCGCCAGCTGCCGGAGCCGGATCGGCGCGCCGCCCGCTTCCGCGCTGTCGGCCCCGGCTTCCACCGTGGCCCTGGCGGCCAGGTCCGGCTTCGGCGGCTTACCCCCCGGGGCCAGCAGTTGGTCGACAACCTCGTCGGTCAGGTACAGGCCGCGGAACGGGTCGTCCGGTGCCGGATCGTCCGCGCGCCGGTGCAGGACGAGGGCCCGGATGCGGTCCTCCACGAGGCCGACCCGGCGCAGCAGATAGCCGAGGCTGGCGTCGCTCACTTCTCGGTGATCCCCCCTTGCCGGCGTCGCCGGGTCGGCTTGGGTGTGTCCGCGGCGGAGGCCTTCTCGTTGTCCGCGGCGACTTCTGCGGTCTCGGTCGATGCGTCGTCGGGGGTGTCGGCGGGTGCGGCCGGCCGGCTGCCGCTGGCGGCGAACTCCTTCCAGGACATCCCGCGGGCCATCGCCACCGTGCCGCCGGCGGACCGGGCACGCGGGCTCGCCGACCCGGCCGTTCTGCTGCCGGTTGCTGACCCGGCGTCTGCTGCCCCGCCGCCCCCGCCCGCCTCGGCAACCGGGCCGTCGGGCGCGGCGCCGGCCGTTGCACGGGCCGACAGCCCGTACACCGCGGGCCTGGCGACCCGACGCCCGTCGGCCGCGGCGCCGGCCTGGTCGCGTGCCTCCCGCGGCGGCCAGCCGCCGACCCCACCGAGCGCGATGCGGGTCGGCTTGACCACCGGCGGACCCGCCGCGTACTGCTGCCCGGTGTCCGTCGGCGCGCTGACCACCACATCCAGCGACGGCTTGAGCTCCCCGCCGAGCGCCGACCAGACATCGGCGAACGACCGGTCCTCCGGCGGCGGCAGGGCCACGGTCACCGGGACCGGCAGGCCGAGCTCGGCCAGTGGCCCGGTGATCAGGTCCATCGGGATCGCGTCGTGCCGCAGGAAGCAGGACAGCAGCGCGGCAAGCAGGCGGTGCTCGTCCTCGGGCCGCTGGGTCCAGGCGGTGACCAGGTAGGACAGCTTGAAGTGGCGGGGCGGCAGATGCCGGGTCGTGATGTGGTCACTGTCGTCGTACTCGTTGATCAGCCCGCGTTCCCGGCGGCGCAGATCCTCGCGGATGTCGTAGAGATAGACGTCGATGGTCGGGACATTGCGCCGGCTGGCCCAGTCCTTGGTCGGTGCGTCGAAGACCACCTCGACCTCGGTGCCGTCGGTGGCTTCCCGCTCGATCAACGAGCGCAGCGCGATATCGACCTCGTGGATCACCTTGATCACTGTGCCAACCCGGCGGCCCCCCGACCATTGGACGCAGGACAGACTGCAGGGCACAGCTCGCTGCCCGAAAGTGCAGGCACCACAGCCAGGCAGCCGGGACTGCAAGACCCGCGTCGTCGCCGGATCGCGTAACTTCTGCGCCAAGCCCCCGCGCGCCCGTCGCCCGCGGTTGCCCCCACCCGCTGTGCTGTCCGGATTGCGAAGGGCCGCTCGATGACCGATCCGATCGTCCGATTGGAGACGCCGCAGCTGTCCGTGGAGCCGGGCGGTCAGGGCCGGACCCTGGTCACCGTGCGGAATCTCGGCAACATCGTGGAGGGCTTCCGGCTGCAGGTGCTCGGCGAGGGCGTCTCGGACTGGGCCAAGGTGACACCACCCGAGGTGCAGGTCTACCCCGAGCAGGAGGCCACCGCGGTGGTGGTGTTCTCGCCGCCGGCGGGCAACACCACCCGCAGCGGGACGTTCCCGTTCGGCGTTCGGGCCGAGTCGGTGGTCGATCCGGACACCTCCGCGGTCGCCGAGGGCGACCTGGAGATCGGCCGGGTGTTCGGCCTGCAGACCAAGATCACCCCGGTGACGTCGTCGGGCCGGTGGCGGGGCAAGCACTTCATCGAGATCACCAACTGGGGCAACGCGCCGGTGCAGCTCAAGTTGGTGGCCGGCGACCCGGACGAGCGGCTGGCCTTCCTGATCGGGCCGGAACTGATGGACCTGCCGCTGGGCGTCACCGGGCATGCCCAGCTGCGGGTCCGCACGCTCAAACCGTTCCTGCGCGGCGCCCAGGTGCGATTGCCGTTCCAGGTGGTCGGCGAGCCCGACCCGCCGGAGGTGCCGACCGGCCCCCCGTCGATGCTCCCGAACCCGCGGCGGGCGACCTTCGACGGCGCTTTTGTGCAGCGTCCCATCCTGTCCAAGCTCACCGTGTTGCTGGCGGCGGTGCTGGTGCTTTCGCTCGGTGGGTTGATCGCCTTCCTCGTCACCCGCGGCTCCGATCCAGGACCGGGCGGCCTCGCCGCGGGGCCACCCCGCACGCCATCGCTGTCCGCGGTCAGCCGGGACGCGACCTCCGTGCAGCTGCTCTGGGAGTCCCAGCCCAACATCGCGACCTACCGGATCAACCAGCTCACCGCCGACGGCAAGACCTCCGGGGTGACGCCGGTGGACGGCGCGCTCGACACCTTCGCCGTCGAGAAACTCGACCCGCAAACGACTTATTGCTTCCAGCTGCAGGCGGTGCGCGGCGACCAGGTCAGCCCGCTGTCCGAGAAGCAATGCGCCACAACGGCAACCGCTCCGCCACCGTCGGTGTCACCGTCCCCCTCACCGAGCCCGGCCGCGATCTCTGCCTCCCCGACCGCGGAGCCATCGCCGAGCGCGGCGGCGAGCGGCGGGGCGACGGCGGCCTCGTCCGGCGCACCGCCGGTGAGCGGCGCACCCTCCGGCGGGCAGAACGACGGCGGGGTGCCGGGCGGCGGCGGGGTGCCGGGCGGCGGCGGTACCCCGGGCGGCGGCGCAGCGGGCGGCGGCGCAGCGGGCGGCGGCGGAAGCGCGCCCGCGTCCGTCCCGGCAACCGGTGGAGCCACCACCACCGGCGGCGCCCCGCTTGGCGGGACCCCGGTTTTCGCCCCCACCCAGTACATCGACGTGATCTTCACCGTGCCGGCCGCCGATTCCGAGGCCGCGAACCGGGCAGAGGCGCGCCGCCAGCAATTCGTGGCGGCCGGCATCCCGGCACTGATCCTGCGCACCACCGACTTCCCGAAGCTGCAGCTGATTCCAGGAACGGCCCCGAAGGATTCCTACCTGGTGTACGTCGGACCCTTCGGTTCCCAGCAGGAGGCGCAGGCCAGGTGCGCCGGCCAGCCGCCGCTGGGTGGTTGCCTGTCCGTCCGGCCGAGTCCCGGCTGACCTCCGGTCGCCGGCCGGCTGACCCCGAACGGCGCGGTCAGGGCCGCTGGAACAGCCGGAGGTCGGTGACCGCCAGCTGATCGATCGGCTGGTCAGGGACCGGCGGGTAGGCGTCGACGACCGACAACCGGAGCTGTGTCGTGGAAACCGGGTCGATCTTCAGCTGCTGCAGGCCGTCGGTGTCGGTCAGCGTGATCTGCTGGCAGGTCCCGTCGGAGAACGCGAGCTGGACGGTCTTCGGCCGCCACTGCTGCATGCGCCGGGAGTCGGCCTTGGCCAGGCCGCCGGCGATCGCGACCTCCCGCACCGTCACCGCACCCGACGGGACGATCAACAGCGATCCGGGAGCGCCGGCCGCGGACGCCGTCGACGGCGAGACGCACGGCGCGTCGGCTGGATTGAGCTGATCGGCCGCCGACCAGGCCGTCGTCCAGGCCGTGTCGGCGAGGTTGTCCAGCGCGTTCTCCGCAGTGTCCACCGCAGGCGCGGCGGAGGTCGGCGGAGCCGGCGTCGTCGGGACCGCTGAGTTGCTCTGCGCAGCACCGCTGGTCGGGGCGCCACCGGTGCTCGGCCCCGCACCGGTGGTCGCGCCGGTGGTCGAGCCGGGCGCTGAGTCGCTCGTCGGCGCGGTGCTGGGCGCACCGGTGACTTCCGGTTCGGTATAGGCCTGCAGCCCGTCGATCTGGACGAGTGAACCGCGAAGGTTGTTGATCTGGTTGGTGACCCAGCCGACCGGGTTCTGCCCGATGAAGGTCAGCGCCCCGACGATCGCGCCGACGCCGAGCAGCGCGAGACCGTAACGGATGAGCCGGTACCGCACGGGCAGGCTGTGCCGGTACGCGGCCCTGGCCGCCCGGCGGGTGTTGTCACCGGGCCGCAACCACCTGCGCCACCACGGAACTCGCTCCGGCGGCGGCTGCGGGCGGAATGTGCCGCCGTCCTGCAGTACCGGTCCGCGGAGCGCCTGCCCGCACTTGCGGCAGAACCGCAGGTCCGCGTCATTGACGACACTGCAACGGGGACAAGGGCCTTCGGTCGGGGGTGGCGGCTCGACGGGTTGGTCGTACACCGGTTGGGGCGGTGGCTGCTGCCGGTAGGTGCCGGTGGACGGGCCAGGCATCTGCGCGCTCAGCGGCAGCGCGCCGAGCGCGGGAGCGGCGGCGTTCCGCGCCCTGGCCACCGGCGCGGCCACCCCTTGCGGTGGGGGCGGCACCGGCTGGCCGGGCCGGTACTGCGGTTCGGTCCGCGGTGACGCCGCCGTCGCCGCCGGGTGGGCGCTCGCCTGGTGGCCTGCCGGGCCGGGCCCTGCCGGCGCGGACGCCCGGGCGGCGGGCGCCGCGGCCGGCGGTGGCGCACTTCTCGGCGGTTCGGGTTCGGCGGCGCCCTCCTCGCCGTCCCAGGCGAGAAAGGCCCCACAGGAGGCGCAGAATTCCACCCGGCCCGCATTGCGTTCCCCGCAGTCGGGGCAGATCGTCTCGCTCACCGAATCCTCCGTGCCCATCGCCGACGCACTGCCCGGGGCGAAAGGGCTTCGCGGTCGATCATGGTCATACTGAATGATGGCGTACAGTCCCCTCTGCGCGCACCGGAGAAAGCCACCAGGACGCCTGACCGTGAAGCAGTGTTCCAGTTGCGAAGTGAGCAACGACGACGATGCGGTTTTCTGCGTCGCGTGCAACTACTTCCTGGACTGGGTGCAGGAGCAAGCCCCCGCCGCAGCAACGACAACCCGGCCAGCACCGCCGCCCGCACCGCCGCCCGCACCGCCTCCCGCACCGCCGCCGGGTCCAACTCACAAAGTCCCGGCCGCCGAGATCCCCGACCCGGCGCCTCGACCGCCGGCCCCGGCCCATCAGCCAGCAGTCGTACCCCCGGCTCCCCAACCCCCGCCTCCCGAAGCCCGGCCCCCCGAAGCC
>Ga0208588_1000010_pt1 | contig 54910 bp, 49 predicted proteins | sample NGESurshal092012_8_FD_184483 | JGI IMG/M metagenome (GOLD analysis project Ga0208588, IMG submission 184483) | Arctic peat soil microbial communities from Barrow, Alaska - NGEE Surface sample 415-3 shallow-092012 (SPAdes) | ecosystem: Environmental > Terrestrial > Soil > Wetlands > Peat ...
AAGACGCCTTGGACACCGCCTGCGGGCTCTACCTCGACTACCCCACCGCCTGGACCTGAACCTCAACCCCCGAAGGAATTACGAATCTGACCACTAAGTTCATGACATGCCTTTCGCCGGGTCTGCGGACGCCTACACCAGCTTCATGGGCAGGTATTCCGGCCCACTCGCGACCGCCTTCGCCGACCTGATCGGGCCCCGTGCCGGGCAGCGCGCCCTGGACGTCGGGTGTGGGCCGGGTGCTCTCACCGGCGTGCTCGCCGGCCGGGTGGGAACGGAGCACGTCACCGCGATCGATCCCTCCCAGGCGTTCGTGGATGCCGTCGCGCGACGGTGGCCCGCCGTGGGGGTCGCTCGCGGGAGCGCCGAACAACTCCCCTTCCGGGACGCGACCTTTGACCTCACACTCGCCCAACTCGTGGTGCACTTCATGACCGATCCCGTCGCGGGACTGGCGGAGATGGCGCGGGTCACCAGGCCGGGCGGGACGGTCGCGGCCACTGTCTGGGATCATTCCGCAGACCGCGGCCCGTTGTCGCTGTTCTGGACCGCGGTGCGCGCGACCGATGCCGCCGCACATGACGAATCGGGGCTGGCCGGGGTTGGCGAGGGGCAGCTCGCGGCGCTGTTCGAGCGGGCCGGAATGCCCGGGCCGTCGGCCACCGCACTGACGGTCCAGGTCACCCACCCGACGTTCGAGCAGTGGTGGGACCCGTTCACCCTGGGCGTCGGGCCGGCCGGGAGCTACTTGGCTCGCCTCGACGAGCCGGGCCGGGCCCGACTGCGCCAGGCCTGCCAGAACCTGCTGCCGACAGCGCCGTTCACCGTTGATGCCACGGCGTGGACGGTGTGGTGGCCGGCACCTGTGAAATAGCGTCCGGAGCACCTCCGTCCGTGCTTCACCTCGTCCTGGCAAATATCGACTTCCGCGCGCAGGACCTTCGACAGTGGGCCGGCGCCGACGGGTTCGACTTGATCTACCGCGGACTTGTCCGTCACCGGTGAGGCCAAGCTGATGGCTCACCTGACGCTGGTGGCAACGGCGGACGCCATTGCCACCGAGGGACTCGCGACCCCCGCCGAGATCGACACTGCGCTTGTTGATCTCGCCCGATTCAGCGCCGACCCGACGACGTTGCTGGCCGAGCCCCGACTGTTCCAGGTGTGGGCGACTGCGGCCGGCCGGCGCTCCGCCGTTGCGAGGAACTGAGGCGCCGGGTCACGAGCCGGAACACCTCATCGACCGACCACACGAGGACCGGGCACGGCAACAGCGCCAACAGCACCCAGGCCGGCGGCGCTGCAATGGCAAAGACCGTTGCCAGCGGTGGGATGTAGATCAATGCGGCGGCGAAGGCGATTTCAACGGCGATGCCCGCCAACAACAATGGATTGCTGAAGATGCCGATCGAGAACAACGACGCCCGTTCGGTCCGGGCGGCGAACGCGGTGCCCACCTGGCACGCGACGATCGCCGCGAAGGTGGCGGCGACGGCCTGCTGATAGGCCGGCTGGAGGGGACTTCCGGGACCGACGTCGGCGCCAGGTTGCCAGCCGGCGCTGAGCAATACCGCGAAGAAGAGGCCGAGGGCGATCACCGCTGAAAGGGTTCCCATCAACAGCCAGGCTCGCGCCAGCAATCTGCCGGTGATCAGGTGTTCGGAGCGCGGCCGTGGCGGGCGGCTCATCACGTCCGGCTCGGCGCGCTCCCGGCCCAACGCCAGCGCCGGCAGCGTCTCCGTACCGAGATCGATGGCGAGGATGAGCAGAACCGTGAGCGGCAACGGAACCGCGCCACCGCTGAGCGCAAATACGGCGAACGGAATGACCTCCGGCACAGCGTGCGCAAAGATGTAGAGCACGAACTTGCGTAGATTTTCGTACGCCCGGCGTCCCTCCCGGACGGCGACCGCGATGGTCGCGAAATTGTCGTCGGTGAGCACCATTGTTGATGCCTCACGGGCCACGTCGGTCCCGGACAGTCCCATCGCGATGCCGATATCGGCGCGGTGCAGCGCCGGCGCATCATTGACCCCGTCGCCGGTCATGGCAACAACCTCGCCGTGATGCCGCAGCGCATCGGCGATGCGGAGCTTGCCCTCCGGCGTGCTCCGGGCGAACACGAACTCACCCGGTCCGGACATCACGTCGTCCAGTTGGGGGTCCGTCAGCGCATCGAGCTCGGCGCCGGTGATCGTTCGTTCGACGGAAATCCCGACCTGACGGGCGATCTCGGTTGCGGTCCGGCCGTTGTCGCCGGTGACGACATTCACCCGGATACCCGCCGAGTGGCAGGCCAGTACGGCGCCGGCGACTTCCGGGCGCGGTGGGTCGAGCAGGGCCACCAGGCCGACCAGGCACAGGCCGGTCTCGGCGTGCTCGGCATCGGCCGGCCGGTCATCGCAATTCCTGCTGGCCAGTGCGAGCACCCGCAGCCCGCGGGAGGCAAAGGCGTCCGCCGCGTCGCCGGCAGTCGATCGGCCCTGCTCGGTCAACGGTCGGGGTCCGCCGTCGGTCAGCCACCGATCACACAGGGGCAGAACCGTTTCGGGTGCACCCTTCACCTGCACCAGCAGCTGCTCGTCGCGCTCGGTCAGCACGCTCATGCGCTTGCGCACCGCATCGAAACGGAAAGCGACGATGCGACGCCCGGGCTGCGCGCCGTGTCCCACCGCGTAGTCCTGCAGCGCCTGCTCCATCGGATCGGCGGTGACGTCGACGCTGTTGCAATCGACCATCACGTCCATCAACGCGCCGAAGGTCGACGGCGACCCGGGTGTCCGGCTGGGTGGCATCCACCATTCCTGGACCTGCATGCGGTTCTCGGTGATGGTGCCGGTCTTGTCGGTGCAGATCACCGTGGTCGAGCCGAGCGTCTCAACGGCCGAAAGACGCTTGACCAGCGCCCCGGACCTGGCCAGCACGCGAACACCCACAGCGAGCGCAAGGGTGATGGTGGGTAGCAGGCCCTCCGGCACGTTCGCCACCAGCAGACCAACGGCGAAGATGGCGGAATCGGTCAGGGACAGCCCGGCGAGCAACCCCAGTGGTAGGAAGAGCGCACCGACGCCGACCGCAACCCCGGCGATCAACCAGGCCGACCGGCGCACCTGCCTTTCCAGTGGGCTTTCCTGTGGTCTCCCACGCTGTGAGAGTGCTGCTATACGACCGAGTTCGGTGTGCGCCCCGGTCGCGAACACCAGGGCCCTGGCCTCCCCCGACGTGCAGGTGGTCCCAGAGAAGACCGCATCCGGGGCGTCGATCATCCGGTCGGCCGTGTCGACCTCCCCGAAAGCGCGCGACACCGGGCTGGACTCGCCGGTCAGCGCGGACATGTCCATGTCCACAGCGCCCTGGATCAGCCGCGCATCGGCGCACACCCGATCGCCGGCGGTGACGAACAGCACATCTCCGGGCACCACCCCGGTGGTGGCAACCACCATGACGGCGCCCTCCCGCAGCACGCGTGCATGTGGGGGCAGGTACGCGGCCAGCGCGTCGACCGCCCGGGCGGCCTGCCGCTCCTGGGCAAAGGCCACCACCGCATTGATCGCAATGACACACAGAATGGCCACACACAACGTCGCCGTACCGGCAACCAGCGCCAGCGCCGCCGCCGCCCAGAGCAGCAGCGCGAGAGGGTGGGTGACCTGGCGAACGAGATCAATCGACCAGTGCCGCCTCTTGACCCGCGGCAGAGCGTTCGGGCCGTAAACGGTCAGCCGGCGCTGGACCTCCCGTTGGGAAAGCCCGCGGGGAGTGGTCCGCAAATCGCGGAGCAACAGGTCGATCGGTTCCCGCGTGGGCCGCGCCTGAGCGCCCTCGATCTCACTGACCTGCACGGAGCTCGGCGTTGTTGCCATCGCCAACCATTGCTTCTCACCTTTGTTGGGTCTACAGCCTGCAGTGCCGATGGTCCTCCGCGGCGCCAAACCCTCGCCAGGGGCCAAGGTCCCGCGGCCGACCAAGGTGGACTTGCGCTGCCGGCACGTGGCTGTCGGAGACATCGCCGACCAACCGGCGTCCGTCGAGCACCGGGATGCACCACAGCCGCGGTCCGGCCATTGTTCGGTGCTATTCGTCGTCTCAGGTCTGGGTGACGAACGTCATCGCGTTCGGCCTGATCTACTGGGAACTGGATCGCGGCGGCCCGGTGCGGCGCGCCCAGAGTGATCGAGATCTGCTGCCGTTGGCTGACTTCCGCTTCACTCAAGACGAGACACATTACACGGTGGTTGAAGTCGCGGCTGGCTCGAGCAAGAAGTCGGACCGGATTCCCAGCTTCGTCGACTACCGGCAGCTGACCGTCGTAGGATCGGTCGATGGAGCGGTACGTCATCCGCGGCGGTCAACCCGGGTTCGGCCGGCTGCAGGTGCTCGCCCGGGTCAGAATGCCGCAGACCTCCGCGCTGCTCGATCGGGTCGGGCCGCGAGAGGGCCGGCACTGCCTTGACGTCGGTTCCGGCAGCGGCGATGAGCCCGGACCTGACCGGCGAATCGACGAACGGCTCGAGGAGCACGACAATGGCCGCCCTGATCCTGCTGATTGCCGGCGCTTTTCATTTCTATCGCGGTGTCCCCAGCGAGGGCTGTGTCTTCTGCGCGGTCGGTCTACTGGTCGCGGCGGACAGCGCCGGCCTGCTGCCGAGACCCAGGCCAACGACCTTTCTGCTACCGAATGCACCACTGGCGCTGGGGCTTGCGGTACCGGCGGCCGCCGGGCTCACGTGGCTTCCCCCGCACGGCGCGCTGGACGCCGTCATCCTGGGCATCCTCGGTGTCGTCGCGCTGGGAATCGGCTGGTGGCAGCCCGATGTCGCGATCACCACGCTGACACCGCCACATCGGCGGACGGCGTGGCTCTGGACTGTCCTGGCCCTGGCCCTGTGTGTCTGGGAACTCGGCGTGTACCTGATCGCCGCCGAGCAGGGGGACGAGTTCGGGTACCCGACGCTGTCCGCCCTCCTGGAACCGGCGATCCTGATTCCCGACGTCCGCTGGGGACTGCTGACCGGCTGGCTGATCCTCGGGTTCGCCTTGCTGCGCTGGTCTCAACACTCCACCAGCGCTGACCGGGCCACGCCGTGATCGGCCGCGTCGTGATCATCGCGGTCTTCGCCGCGGTGGGCGGACTCATGGTGGCGGCGACCGGGTTGGCCCATCGACCGGGATCCCGCCTGGTGCCGCTGGGCACGTTGCTGGCCACGATCCTGCAGCGGCGATCCGTGCGGATCGCCATCCTGCTGTTCTGGTGGTGGGCCGGGTGGCACTTCTTGGTCGAGCCGTGATCGGCGTCGTCAGGACGAGATAGGCCTGATGGCCGGGCGCCGCGGGAGCTGAATCGGGAGGACCTGCTGGGCGGCATCGGCGCACGGACCGGCCGGCACGTGGCTGTAGGAGACAACGCCGACCAACCGGCTTCCGTCGAGCACCGGGATGGACCACAACCGCAGTCTGGCCATGGTTCGGTGCAATTCGTCGTCGACCGGGTCGTTGGTCTGCAGAGTCAGCCGCGGTGGGGTGGCGAGGCACGCCGCGGTACCGGCCGACGCCGGGTCTGTTTCAGAAGACAACCGGGCCGCGACGTCGCGGAGGGCGATCATCCCGCGCAGGTCCCCGTTCTCGTCGCAGACCGGCAGGGAGGCGACCAGCCGGGTCCGCATCACCCTGGCAACGTGGTGCACGCTGTCGCAACCGTCGACCCTGTCAGGGTTGGCGGTCATCACCTCACCCGCGACTGCCCGCATACGGCGAATCGGTCCTGTGACGGCTCCGGCCATCTTCAAACCCTGGCGCAGGCCACACGGCCGCGACAGGGCCGAAGGTCCTGCTCGGGTGATCGCGACGTATTCGGGTCGATACCGGACGTTCACGTCAGTGGTGACCTACGACGAGTTCGGCGGCCAGTGGGACCACGTCCCACCGCCGGGACAAGGCACCACAACCCAGGGCGGGTCCGACCGCTTCGGGCCCGGCACCAGGATCCCGGCGTTGTTGGTGAGCAAGGCCTTCGAGCGGTCGGGAGTGGACCACACGGTGTACGACACGACGTCGATCCTGGCCACCATCGAGCACGGTCTCGGTCTGGCGGCTGTGGACACCCGCGATGCGCAGGTCGCCGACCTCAGCCAGGCGGTGCGGGTCGGCACCCGGCGCTGATCGGCGCTGTCCTTAACTGGTGATGTCCTTGCCGGCGAACCGGGCCCACGCCGCGGTCAGGAAGACCGCGGCGTAGGCACCGGCGCTGACCATCCCCCAGCTGATCTGGTCGGTGGCGATCGGATCGCGCAGCAGGTCGCCGAACGAAAGCCAGTAGTGCGTCGGCAGGTAGGGGTGAATCGCCGAGAGCTGTGACACCGAGTCGAGGATCTGGCTGATCACCGCCAGCCCGACCACGCCGATGGTGGCGCCGATCGGCTGCTCGGTGAGCGTGGAGACGAACAGCCCGATGGCGCCGAACGCGGCCAGGCAAACGACCAGGTACCCGCACACCAGGAGCAGCCGCCACAGCCCCACTCCGGTCGACACCTGTGTCCCGGACAGCAATGTCACCGGTCCGGAGCCGAACAGCGCGAGGCCCATACCGACGCCGACCACCGCGATCAACAGCACCGCGACGATCGTTGAGATCAGCAACGCGACATATTTGACGGCCAGCAGCCGGGGTCGCTGCACCGGAGTGGCCAGCAGGTAGCGCAGGGTCCCGACGTTGGCCTCGCCGGCCACCGTGTCACCGGCGATGACGGCGACCGCCAAAGGTAGGAACAACGGCAGCTCGACGGTCAGTGCGGCCAACCCGACGAACAGCCCGTTGCTGGTTGCCTGGCTCAAGAAGCCCGGTCCGCCCCCGCCGCCGCGCGGTGACCCGCTGTACTTGACGGCGAGCGCAATGATGATCGGCACGGCCGCGAGTACGCCGAGACCTGCGATGTTGCGCCGACGACCGAAGATCAACTTCAACTCCGAGCGCAGGAAACGCAAGGACGGACCACGGGTCGGCGCGGCCGCCGGAACCGGCGCCGTTTCAGCCGCTGACACCGAAACCCTCCCCCGTGAGCGTCACGAAAACGTCTTCCAGGTTGACCGGGACGAGCCCGAACCCGCGGACCGGAACCCGGTCGGCCACCAGCGCCGCGATGATCTCGGTGGGCTGCCCGGAGCCGAGCTCAGCGGTGACCTCATCGGGCCGCCGATCGATGGCGGTCAGGCCCAGGCGGCTCAGGCTGTCCGCGGCGAGATCTCCTCGGTCGGTCTCCACCCTGATCCGCGGAACCGTCTGTGCCCGCAAATCGCTGAGCCCGGATTGGGCGACGAGCTTGCCGACATGCATGACGCCGACATGGGTGCAGATCTGTTCGACCTCGGAGAGCAGGTGCGTCGAGAGCAGCACCGTGACCCCGCTCGCCGCGAGATCGCTGACCAGGCTGCGGACCTCGCGGGTGCCCTGCGGGTCCAGGCCGTTGGTCGGTTCGTCCAGGATCAGCAGCTCGCGGGGCTGTAGCAACGCGGCGGCGATGCCGAGCCGCTGCCGCATGCCGAGCGAGTAGTTGCGGTAGCGCTTGCCGGCGGCGGCGCTGAGGCCGACCCGGTCCAGCGCCGCGGCGATTCGCGGACCGCAGGTTGCCGGGTCGGCCGTGCGGTCGGCGGCGTCCAGCCGCCGCAGGTTGTCCCGGCCGGACAGGTACGGATGGAACGCCGGCCCCTCGACCAGCGCGCCGACCCTGGGCAGCACCCGCTGCGAGTCCTGCGGGATGCGGCCGCCGAGCAGGGTGTGCGTGCCGTCGGTCGGTCGCACCAGCCCGAGCAGCATCCGGATGGTCGTGGTCTTCCCGGAGCCGTTCGGGCCCAGGAATCCGTACACCGCGCCGGCCGGCACGGCGAGATCGATGTGATCGACGGCGATCTGGCCGCCGCGGAACTGTTTGGTCAATCCGCTGGAGGTAACCGCGAGCCCGGCGCCCGAGGTGCCGCCGGACACCGCCGGCTCCGCATCGGGCACCGTCGCGAGCGGCGAGGTCACCGCGCCGCCGCAGTCACTGGGCCGCCGCAGTCACTGGGCCCGCCGCAGTCACTGGGCCGCCGCCCGGTACAGCAGGTCGGGGGCGACCGCTCCGGCGACCACCCGGCCGTCGTCGGTGATCAGCACGGAGAACAGGGCCGACTGCAGCAACCGACCACTGCCCCAGGTACCGGTCTCCTGCGGCAGGGATCCGACAATGGACCCGAGGTCCGCCCCGGTCGGTAGCTGCGCCACCAGTACGGAGGTCCAGCCGGTGCCCACCACCTTCGGCACTGCAGCGGCCTGCGGTCGCTGGCTCGGCTGCGGCGTGTCGGCGCCGGCCGGTGCCTGCCGGCCGAGGGGAGACTCGGTCACCGTTGCCCCCGGCGGCGGCGAGAACTGGAACTGCTCGGTGCCCGGGGTGTCGAAGCTGATCTGGGTGAAGCCGACCTCGAACGCCGGAGCGGTGGCGCCGTTCGCGAAAACCCTGACCCGGAGCGGGATGTGCTGGTCCGCGTCGATGGCGATCCGGACCTGCCCGACCAACGAGGCAGAGTCCTTGGGCGCCAGCACGAGTTCGTAGGCGGACCTGCCGGCCACGTCCGCGGTGCCGTCGGTGGTGACCGAAGTGGTCGGCTCGATGGCGGCGAGCGCGGCGTCGGCGGCCTGCTGCGGGGTCATCGCGGCCAGGCCCGGATCGGCGGGCATCGCGGCGGGCGGGTGCGCCGGAAGCTGGTAGTGGGTCGCGCTGTTCGAATCGCTGGACCAGGTCCAGACGTCGGATCCGTTGCGGACCAGGTCGGATTCGCCGAGGGTGCCCAGTAGCGCGAGCCGTTGCTGATCCTCGCCGGCGTACCAGACCCGCAGGGTGTGCGTGCCGGATACCAGCGACGTGAAACTCGAACTCCCCCGGCCGCCCATCTGCACCGGCAGGTCCGGCAGTCCGAGGTCGGCGTTCTGCACCACCGTGCCGGACAGCCCGGCGACACTCGCGTTCTGCACGTCCACCAGCAGTTCGGCCGCGCTGCGCGGGGCCAGGGTGGGGGTTGCGTCCGCGGTCACCGAGGTCAGCGCCGCGGCGCCCAGCACGATGGCCACCACCGCGCCGGGAACGGCCCAGCGCAGGGCGGGGTGGGAGGTGGACAGGGCCATGGGGCACATCCTTGCTGATGCGGCGGATTTGCGAGTACGGGATTTGCTGGTTCGGGGGAGCACTACCCGACCATCTTCGGCCGGGCATGCTGAGAGCAGCTTGAGAAAGGACACGGCACATGCGGGTGTTGGTGATCGACGACGAGGTGCTGATGGCCAAGGCGGTGCAGAAAGGTTTGCGTGCAGAGGGTTTCGCGGTTGACCTGGCCCACAACGGCGCCGCCGGCCTGGAGTCGGCGCGGACCGGCGGTTATGACGCGATCGTGCTGGACGTGATGTTGCCGCGATTGTCCGGGTATGAGGTGGTCCGCACCCTGCGCCGGGAGCGGAATTGGGTACCTGTGCTGATGCTGTCGGCCAAGGACGGCGAATACGACCAGGCCGACGGGCTCGACGTCGGGGCCGATGACTACCTCACGAAACCGTTCAGCTTCGTGGTGTTGGTGGCAAGGCTCCGCGCGCTGCTGCGCCGCGGCACGCCGGAGCGGCCCACCGTGCTGGCGGCCGGTGACCTGCGACTGGATCCGGCCGCCCGGCAGGCCTGGCGGGGCCAGACGGAGATCGAGCTGACCACGCGGGAGTTCTCGCTGCTGGAGTACCTGATGCGGCACACCGGGGACGTGGTGAGCCGGCTGACCCTGCTCGAGCACGTGTGGGAGGTCCACGGTTCGGCCGACGGCAATGTGGTGGAGGTCTACATCGGCTATCTCCGGCGGAAGATCGACGCGCCATTCGGGCGCAAGGCGCTGAGCACCGTGCGCGGCGCCGGCTACCGCCTGGAACCCGACGGTGGCTGATCGGCGGCGCGGCCCGAGCCTGCGCACCCGTCTGGTGGTGCTCAGCAGCATTGCGCTGGCCGTCGGGTTGGCCGTCGGCGGCGCGGTCCTCGTGGTCGTGTTGCGCGGCGGGCTGGACCGGGCGTCCGACGACGGGGCGCTGCAGACCGCCCGGGAGGTCGTGGTGCTGATCGAGACCGACCGGCTGCCCGACCCGATCCCGGCCGGTGGCACCAGCCTGGTGCAGGTGGTCGACCAGCAGGGTCGGGTGCTGGCCGCCTCCCCCGGGGCAGACCGGCTGGTGCCGGCTCTGCCGGCGGACGAGCTGGCGGCGGCGCGGGCCGGGCCGACCACGGTGTCCGGTGCCCGGTTCGGGGTGCAGGGCCCGGTCCGGGTGGTCGCCCTGCCCGCAGGGCCGGATTCGGCGCCGAGCACCGTGGTGGTCGCCGCCCCGGCCGCAGACATCGACCAGGCCGTCCGGGTGGTCCGGACCGCGCTGATCGCCGGCTTCGCCGTGCTGCTCGCGCTGCTGGCCTTCGTCGTCTGGCGGATCGTCGGGGCGACCCTGCGACCGGTCGAGGCGCTTCGCGCAGGGGCCGAGCAGATCACCGGAACCGGATCGGCCGACACCCTGCCGTTGCCCAACTCGAATGACGAGATCCGGCGCCTGGCGGAGACTCTGAACAGCATGCTGGGTCGGTTGGCCGGCTCGCGCCGGCGGCAGCGAGCCTTTGTCGCCGACGCCGCCCACGAATTGCGTTCACCGCTGGCCAGCCTGCGCGCGCAGCTCGAGGTGGCGGAGGCCACCGGGGACCGGCCGGAGATCGACGACCTGCTCGCCGAGGTCAAGAGGCTGACCGCCCTGGTCGACGACCTGTCGATCCTGGCCAGGGTGGATGACGCCGCGCCGCCGCCGCGGGACCTGCTGGACCTCACCGACCTGGCCCGCGCGACAGCCGAACGGTATGCGGCGCAGCGGGTTCCGCTGACCCTCACCGCGTCGACCAGCCCTCCCGTCGAGGCGAACCGGACGGCGATCGGCCGCGCCCTGGCCAACGTGCTGGACAACGCGATGCGCTACGCGGTATCCGCAGTCACCCTCACCGTGGGCCCCGCTCCGGGCGGCGGGGCGATGCTGGTCGTCACCGATGACGGACCCGGCATCCCGGCGCAGGACCGAGACCGGGTCTTCGAACGGTTCGCCCGGCTCGACGATGCCCGGGACCGCGACACCGGCGGCAGCGGGCTGGGCCTGGCCATCGTCCGCGAGCTGGTGGTGCAACAGGGCGGGTCGGTGACCCTGAACGACGGCGCAGCCGGTGCCGACCCGCCCGGATTGCGGGTCGACATCCGGCTGCCACCAAGCACTTCCGGTCAGCTGACGGCCGCCCGGCCGGCTTCCAGCCGGGCCACCGGCACCCGGAACGGTGAGCAGGACACATAGTCCAGCCCGGCGTCATGGAAGAAGTGGATCGACTCCGGGTCGCCGCCGTGCTCGCCGCAGACACCCAGTTTGATCGACGGCTTGGTTTCCCTGCCCTCCTTGACGGCGATCTTCACCAGTCGGCCGACGCCGTCGGCGTCGATCGTCTCGAACGGCGAGACGGTGAAGATGCCCTTGTCCATGTACTCGACGAACATCTCGGCCTCGACGTCGTCCCGGGAGAAGCCCCACGTCGTCTGGGTGAGATCGTTGGTGCCGAAGGAGAAGAAGTCGGCGCTGGCGGCGATCCGGTAGGCCGTCATCGCGGCCCGCGGGAGTTCGATCATGGTCCCGATCGGGATGGTCAACGGAATGCCGGCCTCGTCGGCCAGTTTCTTGATCAGTGCCTCGGCCTCGTCGCGGATGATGTCCAGTTCTCGCACGGAACCGACCAGCGGAACCATGATCTCTACCCGCGGGTTCTTGCCGGCTTTGATCTGCACGATCGCCGCCTCGGTGATGGCCTTGATCTGCAGCGCGGTGAGGCCGGGGGTGAGCAGGCCGAGCCGGACGCCACGCAAACCGAGCATCGGGTTCGCCTCGTGCAGCCGCCGGACGGCGACCAACAGCTTGTGGTCGATGTCGACGTCCGGTCCGACACTGTGGTGGTCGTTCTCCAGAGCGACCTTGACCGACAGCTCGGTCAGGTCGGGCAGGAACTCGTGCAGCGGCGGGTCGAGCAGCCGGATGGTCACCGGCAGGCCGTCCATCGCTTCCAGGATTTCGATGAAGTCGGCCCGCTGCAACGGCAACAGCGCGTCCAGCGCGGCGTCCCGCTCGGTGAGGTCGTTGGCCAGGATCAGGTGCTCGATCAGCGTCCGGCGGGTGCCGAGGAACATGTGCTCGGTCCGGCACAGCCCGATCCCCTGGGCGCCCAGCTTGCGGGCCCTGGTCGCGTCGTCCGGGGTGTCGGCGTTGGCCCGCACCCCGAGCCGGCGGCGCTCGTCGGCGTGGGTCAGCACCCGGTCGACCGCCCGCACCAGCTGCGCGGTTTCCTCGTCGGCGCCGATCAGGGCGTCCATGCCGTCCTGGATGTAGGTCTCCACCGGGGAGGCGACGACGGGCATTGCGCCCAGGTAGATCTCACCGGTCGACCCATCGATGCTGATCTGATCGCCCTCGTGGATGGTGATGTCGCCGACCATGATCGTCTTGGCCGCGACGTCGATATCCAGCGCCTCGGCGCCGCAGACACAGGTCTTGCCCATGCCGCGGGCGACGACGGCGGCGTGCGAGGTCTTGCCACCGCGCGCGGTCAGAATCCCGTTGGCGGCGATCATCCCGCCGAGATCGTCAGGGTTGGTCTCCCGGCGGACCAGCAGCACCTGCTCGCCGCGGGCGCTCCAGGCCACCGCCGTTGCGGAGTCGAAGACGACCCGGCCGACGGCGGCACCCGGTGAGGCCGCCATGCCCTGGGTGAGCAGGGTGCGGTCGGCCGTGCGGTCGAACTGCGGGAACATCAGCAGCGCCAGTTGGGCTCCGGTCACCCGGGTCAGCGCCTCGTCCATGGTGATCAGGTGCTCGTCCACCAGCTGGCTGGCGATCCGGAAGGCCGCGGCCGGTGTGCGCTTGCCGACCCGGGTCTGCAGCATCCACAGTTTGCCGCGTTCGACGGTGAATTCCACGTCACACAGGTCCCGGTAGTGGGTTTCCAGCCGGCGCATGGCCGTCATCAGGTCTCCGTGCGAGACCGGGTCGAGCCCTGCCAGATCGTCCAGGCTCAGCGTGTTGCGGATACCGGAGACGACGTCCTCACCCTGCGCGTTGGACAGGTAGTCGCCGTACTCGCCGGTCCTGCCGGTGGCCGGGTCCCGGGTGAAAGCCACGCCGGTGCCGCTGGTCTCGCCGAGGTTGCCGAACACCATGGTGCAGATGTTGACAGCGGTGCCCAGATTCTGCGGGATCCGTTCCCGGCGCCGGTACAGCTTCGCCCGCTCGGTGTTCCAGGAATTGAAGACCGCGAGAATCGCCTTGTCCAATTGCTCCCGCGGATCCTGCGGGAAATCGGCGCCGGAATGGCTGTGGATCTCTTCCTTGTACAACCGGACCAGGGACTTGAGGCCGTCGACATTCAGGTCGACGTCACTGACCACACCCTGTCCCGACTTCGCCTTGTCCAGCGCGTCCGCGAACACCTCACCGGGGATGTCCAGCACGGTCTTGCCGTACATCATCAGCAGCCGCCGGTAGGAGTCCCAGGCGAACCGCTCGTCGCCACTCTCCTCGGCCAGGCCCTGCACACTGTCGTCGTTGAGGCCGATGTTCAGCACCGTCTCCATCATGCCCGGCATCGAGAACTTGCCGCCGGAGCGGACACTGACCAGCAGCGGGTTTCGGCGGCCGCCGAGCCGGCGGCGGACGGTGTCCTCCAGGTGCCGCAGCGCCATCGTGACCTGGACCCGCAGTTCTCCGGGCTCAGCGCCCAGTACCAGGTATTCCCGGCACGCCTCGGTGGTGATGGTGAACCCGGGCGGCACCGGCAGGCCGAGTCTGGTCATCTCCGCGAGGTTCGCGCCCTTGCCACCCAGCAGGTCCTTCTGGTCCTTGTTGCCCTGGGTGAAATCGAAGACGTACTGCGTCATTTCATCGGCTCCTTTGCCAGTGAACCCTTTCTGGGTTCTCGATTTCTGCAGCGTCGGCGCCGCGGCGCACGTCTCTGTCACGGTCTCCACACTGAGGACTCACCTGGAGGATGGCGCACCATCCGCTCGGCGGAGCAGGGCCATAGGTCCCCATCCGGCGGGCAATCTGCAACCACTGCCTCATCGATGGGATGGCCGACATCCTTCACAGCCAACGCATGGCTGCCGGGGACGTCCTCCCGATGGTGCACAGAGGGTTCCCGCAGATTCACCGAGTCTGCTGGCGGGTCGAGAGAGGTACTCCCGAGAGGAACTGATCGATGACCATCACCACAGCCGGCCGAGGCCTGATTGCCGGCGCCGCCGTTGCCCTTGTCGTCGGCATCGGGGCAACATCCGTTGCGGCCCAACCGGCCCAGATCGCCGGTACGGCTGTCGCCGCCGGGGTGAGCATCGCCGAGGTACCGGCGGTCCGGCCCGTGGCACCGGTGGTGCCGGTCCAGCCGGGGTACGGGCACGGCGGTTCACCGACAGCCACCACCGGCACCGCGACCACCGCACAGCAGGTGGGCGTCGTCGACATCGACACTGTGCTGTCCTATGCGGGCGCCGAGGCGGCTGGGACCGGCCTGGTGCTCACCTCGACCGGCGAGATCCTGACCAACAATCATGTCGTTGTAGGCTCGACAGGCATTGTCGTGACGATCGTCTCGAGCGGCCGGAGCTATCCGGCAACGGTCGTTGGCACCGACGCGACCGCCGACGTCGCGGTTCTACAACTGACGGGAGCGTCCGGGCTGGCCACCGCGAACCTTGCCGAGTCGGCAACGGTCGCCGTCGGGGATGCGGTGACCGGGGTCGGCAACGCCGGCGGCGTCGGCGGGAGGCCGGCCGCGGCCGCCGGTACGGTGCGGGCCACCGGGCAGTCGATCACCACCCAGGCCGAGGGCAGCGCGGCCGCGGAAACGCTGAGCGGGCTGATCGAGACGGATGCGGACATCCAGGCGGGTGACTCGGGTGGCCCGCTTTTCAACGCCGACGATCAGGTGGTGGGCATCGACACCGCCGCCCAGTCGGGCGGGCCGAGCACAGCGGGCTACGCGATCCCGATTTCCACCGCGCTGGGCATCGCCGATCAGATCGAAGCCGGCCAGGCCTCGCAGACGATTGTCATCGGCTACCCCGCGTTCCTCGGGGTGCAGGTCGCCCCGGCCCGGTACCGCTACTCGCGGACCGGCACCGCGGGCGCGCTGATCAGCGGCGTGGTGTCCGGCGGACCGGCCGAGGCTGCGGGCCTGAGCGCCGGCGACACGATCACCGCGCTCGGCGGCACGGCGATCGCCGATTCGTCGGCGCTGAGCACCACCCTGGCCGGTGACGCCCCCGGGCAGAGCGTCACCATCACCTGGGTGAGCTCGGCCGGCGCCACCCAATCGGCCACCGTGACGCTGGCCACCGGGCCGGCGGCCTAGCTCCGGCGACCCCGCGCTGCAACCTGACTACAGGGACCCGAGGAACTCGCCGAGCCCGGCCAGCAGCCGGTCGACGTCGGACCGGTCGGAGTAGGGTGCGAGCCCGACGCGGAGGCCCCCGGCGTCACCCAGGCCGAGGAAACGCGACGCCTCCACCGCATAGAACGACCCGGCCGGCGCATTGACGTCCAGCATCGCCAGGAACTCGTACGCCTTCGCCGCCTCCCGACCCTCGAACGTCAGCAACAGGGTCGGGGTGCGGCGCTCGGCCCGGGACCAGCGCACGACCCCGGGCAACGTGGCGAGCCCGGCCTCGATGGCCAGCCGGAGGCGGTCCTCGTGCTCCTCGACCAGGGTCATCGCGGTCAGCAGCCTGGCCCGGCGGCCGGCACCGGTATCCGCGGCGAGTGCGGCAAGGAAATCGACCGCGGCCGTGGTGCCGGCCAACAACTCGTACGGCAGGGTACCCAGCTCGAACCGCTCGGGCACGAGATCGGTTGACGGCAACAGCTTGTCGGGCCGCAACTGGTCCAGCAATTCGACCCGGCCGGCCAGCACGCCGCAGTGCGGGCCGAGGAACTTGTACGGCGAGCACGCGTAGAAATCTGCGCCGATCGCGGCCACATCGACCGGTGCGTGCGCAGTGAGGTGCACCCCGTCCACCGCGAACAGCGCGCCTACCCCGTGCACGGCCGCGGCGATCTCGGTAAGCGCGGGCCTGGTGCCGATCAGGTTGGACGCACCGGTGACCGCCACCAGCCGAGTCCGGTCGGACAACACGCCGGTGACGCTCGCCAGTGGCAGCTCACCAGTGTCCGGGTCGAACTCGGCCCAGCGGACCACCGCCCCGGCGGACTGCGCCGCCAGCACCCAGGGCCGGATATTCGCGTCATGGTCCAGCCGGGTGACGACCACCTCGTCCCCCGGCCGCCAGCTCCTGGCCAGCGCCCGGGAGAGGTCGAACGTCAGCTGGGTCATGCTGCGTCCGAACACGATCCCGCCGGGCTCGGCGCCCAGCAGGTCGGCCATCGCCAGCCGTGCGTCGATCACCACGGCGTCGGCGACGCGCTCCGCCCTGGTCACCACCCCGCGGTTGGACACCCCAGCCACCAACGTCGCGCGGATAGCGTCGGCCACCACGTCCGGGACCTGCGAGCCACCGGGTCCGTCGAAGTGGGCGACCCCGGTCGTCAAGGCGGGAAAATGCGAACGAAGCGCCGCGACGTCGTACATCCCGGTCAGCCGAAGGGGTTTTCTTCCGGCAACCGGAGATCCGGTTTGTCCAGTTCCTCGACGTTCACGTCCTTGAACGTCACGACCCGGACGTTCTTCACGAACCGGGCCGGCCGGTACATGTCCCACACCCACGCGTCGGACATCCGCAGCTCGAAATACATGTCCCCATCGGGATTTCGCACCTGCAGATCCACCGCGTTGCACAGATAGAAACGGCGTTCGGTTTCCACGACGTACGAGAACTGCGCGACGATGTCCCGGTACTCCCGGTAGAGCTGAAGCTCCATCTCGGTTTCGTACTGCTCAAGATCCTCTGCGCTCACGACTTCATCATCCTCCCGGTCCGTCGAGCAGGTCGGCCGACTCGCAGAACAGTCCGGGTTCCTCGCCCGGCAGCCGCCAGCTGCGACGATGCGCCGGCGACGGGCCGTGCTCCCGCAGCGCCGCGACGTGCTCCGGGGTGCCGTAGCCCTTGTTGATGGCGAAGCCGTACACCGGGTGCACAGGCGCCAGGTCCACCAGCAACCGGTCGCGTTCGGTCTTGGCCAGCACGCTCGCGCCGGCAACGGCCGCGCAGGTCAGGTCGGCCTTGATCCGGACGTGCACCCGCGGTTCCACCGGTCCGGCCGGCACCGGTTCGACCTCGAACAGCGGCAGGTCATCGGTCTGCACGGCGACCGTCGCCGGGGTGGACAGGTAGTTGTGGTTGCCGTCCAGCAACACCGCGTCGACCGGGCCGGACAGCGCCCGCAGCGCCCGCTGGCCGGCCACCCGCAACGCGGCGATGATGCCGATGGTGTCGATCTCCGCGGGGCTGGCGTGGCCGACGGCGTACTCGGTGACCCAGCGGCGGATGGGCCGCACCAACGACTCCCGGGCGGCCGGGGAGAGCAGCTTCGAGTCCCGCAGCCCCGGCGGCACCCGGCCGATGCTCGCGGTGACGACAACCACCCCGACGGTGACCGGTCCGGCCAGCGCGCCGCGGCCGACCTCGTCCATCGCCGCGAGCCGGAGCACCCCGGTCTCCGACCTGAGCAGTTCCTTCTCGAACCGCAGATTGGGCCGCCGACCGGCGGTGGGCAGGGGTTGACCCTGCCCCCCTGGGCGCCGGACCTGCTGAGCCGCCGTCATCAGTTCGCCGGGTTGTTCGGGTCGATGTCGGGATTGCCGATCGTCCCCCACCTGGACGGCGGCATGACGATGACGATCGCCTTGCCGATGACGTTGTCCACCGGGATCGGACCCTGGCACTGGGCTCCGCTGCTGTCCGGCATGCCCTGGCACTGATACGAGGAGTCGGCGGAATCCGATCGGTGGTCGCCCATCACCCACAGCTGACCGTCGGGAATGGTGACCGGGCCGAAGCAGCGGCGGGACATCTGGGTGGTGGTGCAATCGAGGGTGCCCGGGATGAACTCGATGGATTCGTAGATATACGGCTCGACCAGCGGGCGGCCGTCGACGGTGACGTTGCCCTGCGCGTCGCAGCACGTCACGGTCTGACCACCCACGGCGATGACCCGCTTGACGTAGTCCTTCTCGTTGGGTGGCGCGATCCCGACCACGGATCCGACCGCCTGCATGGCCTGCCCGAACCACGTCGTCGGGCCGGCGATCCTCGCCTCCGGCGCCCAGGTCGGCGGGCCGGCGAAGACCACCACGTCGCCCTGCTTCGGGTCGCGGAAGTCGTAGACGATCTTGTTGGCCAGGATGCGGTCACCGCCGCTGGTGGCGCCGTGCAGGGTCTGCTCCATCGAGCCCGATGGGACGTAGTAGACCTTAGCGACAAAGGTCTGGATCAGGAAGGTCAGCCCGAAGGCGATGACGATCAGGATCGGCAACTCGATCCAGAACGGCCGTTTCTTCGTGGCCCGATGTGGTCTGCCGCCATCGGTATCGCCGGGGGAAGCGGGAGCAGCGGATGACTCCGCCGCCGGTTCCGATGCCACCGAATCTGGATCGTTCTCACTCATCACGGTCAGGCTACGGCCCGGATGTCAGCTGGCCGTGATGCGACTGGCCCTGACGTGGGTCAGCGACCCTGGCGCTTTTCCTTGATCTTGGCGGCCTTGCCGCGCAGGTCGCGAAGGTAGTACAGCTTCGCCCGGCGGACGTCGCCGCGGGTGACCAGCTCGATGCGGTCCAGGTTCGGGGAGTGCACCGGGAAGGTGCGCTCGACGCCGACGCCGAAGCTGATCTTGCGGACGGTGAAGGTCTCGCGGATACCGCCACCCTGCCGGCGGATGACGTGACCGGCGAAGACCTGGATCCGGGAGCGGGTGCCCTCGATGACCTTCACGTGCACCTTGACCGTGTCGCCGGGACGGAAGTCCGGGATGTCGGACCGCAGCGAGGCGGCGTCCAATGCGTCAAGGGTGTTCATGGTGGTGTCCTCGTCAGTATCGGCAGAAGTCGCGCGTCGACGCGCGCAGGTGTGGTCGCCACACTAACCTCGCCGAACCCGGCGAATGGCAACCGCTCCATTGTGCCAGACCGGAGCCCGGATCAAGAAACCAGCGCCGGTCATCGAGCCGTGCCGGGCCGCAGATCGGGCCGGTTCGTCTCGGTCCGGCGCAGCGATTCGGCCTTCCGGTAGGCGGCGACCGCCCCGTGGTCGCCGCCGGTCAGCACAGCCGGCACCGCGAGGCCCCGGTACACCGGCGGCCGGGTGTAGCTCGGTGCCTCCAGCAGGTCGGCCAGCTCACCGGAAAACGAATCCTCGCCGGCGGAATCCGGGTTGCCCAGCACGCCGGGGATCAACCGGCTGACGGCCTCGATCATCACCATCGCCGCGACCTCACCGCCGGCCAGCACGTAGTCGCCGATGGTCAACTCCAGCACCGGCATCCGGCCGGCTGCGTCGGTGATCACCCGCTGGTCGATGCCCTCGTACCGGCCGCAGGCGAAGATCAGGTGCCCGGCCGTGGCCAGCTCGGCTGCGGTCGCCTGGGTGAAGCGCCGGCCGGCCGGGGTCGGCACGATCAGCGTCGGCGGGGCGGAAAGTTCGTTCGCATCGTCCACCACCGCGTCCAGCGCCCGGCCCCAGACATCGGGCTTCATCACCATGCCCGGCCCACCCCCGTACGGCGCATCGTCCACCGTGCGATGCCGGTCGGTGGTCCAGTCCCGCAGGTCGTGCACCGCCAGCTCGATCGTGCCGTCGGCGATCGCCTTGCCCAGCAACGATTCCCGTAGCGGCTCGAGGTAGCCGGGGAAGATGGTGATGACGCTGATCCGCATGGCTGGGCTCACGTCGACGGTTCTGCGAACATCCCGTCCGGCGGGTCGACGACCAGCCGGCCGCCGGCCAGGTCGACGGTCGGGACGATTGCCGAGACGAACGGCACCAGTTCCTGTGAGCCGTCGGGCCGGGTCACCGCGAGCACCGGCGCCGCGGGCGGGTGCCACACCTCGGCGACGGTTCCGAGCACGGTGCCTGCCCGGTCGACCACGCTGAGCCCGACGAGTTGGTGGTCGTAGAACTCCTCCGGATCGTCGGGAACCGGCAGGGTCGCAGCATCCAGCGTGAGGGACGTGCCGCGGAGCGCCTCGGCGGCGTCGCGGTCGGCGATGCCCTCGAAGCCGATCACCAGGACCGGGCCGGATCGGCGCATGCCCGCCACGGTGAGCGGTCCACGGCCGGCGGGATCGGTGCCCAGCACCGCGCCGGCCGCGAACCGGGAATCCGGGTCATCGGTGATGACCTGCACGGTGACCTCACCGCGCAGGCCGTGCGGCCGACCGATGCGGCCGACCACCACCTCCACCGGTTGGTCCGCGTTCAGCGGTCCGTGTCGACCACGTCGACCCGGATGCCGCGACCACCGACCGCGGACATCACGGTCCGCAGCGCGGTTGCGGTCCGGCCGCCACGGCCGATCACCTTGCCCAGATCGTCCGGGTGGACCCGGATCTGCAGGGTGCGGCCCCGACGGCCGGTGGTCAGCTCGACGCTGACGTCGTCCGAGTTGTCGACGATGCCCCGGACCAGATGCTCCAGGGCGTCCTCGAGCACACTCACGACGCGTCGGCGCTCTCGGTTGCAGCTTCCGCGGCGGCAGGCGCCTCGTCGGCGGCGGGCGCGGCCTTGACGGCCTTGCGCTTCGGGGTGGTCGCCGAGTTGGCGTCGTCACCGCCGACGGAGGACATCGCGGCCTCGTATAGCGCGCGCTTGTCCGCCTTCGGCGGTGCCACCCGCAGGGTGCCCTCGGCGCCCGGCAGGCCCTTGAACTTCTGCCAGTCGCCGGTCACCTTGAGCAGCGCCTGGACCGACTCCGTCGGCTGCGCGCCGACACCGAGCCAGTACTGCGCCCGGTCGGAGTCGATCTCGATGACGCTGGGATCGGCCTTCGGGTGGTACAGGCCGATGTTCTCGATCGCCCGGCCGCTCCGGCGGGTGCGGGCGTCGGCGACGACGATGCGGTAGAACGGCTCGCGGATCTTGCCGAAGCGGGCGAGCTTGATCTTGACAGCCACGGTGGTGGAGTACTCCTTGCAGGTCTGAAATGGGCAGGCATCGGTGGATCCGCGTGGGGCAGCGGATCCGGACGCACCAATGGCGGCCGCGCCCGGTGAGAGGGGCCGGACGGCAGCCGTAACTGCACCATTCTGTCACACGCGGGTCAGCCGACCGACCCACGCAGCAGCCGGCCCGCCCTCACCACCGCCAACGGGTGGGCCAGCCTCCGCGGATCGGCCGCCGGATCCTCGGCATAGACGACCAGGTCGGCGGGCGCCCCGGTGTCGTAGATCGGCAGGCCCAGCCACTCCCGCGCGCTGTGCGACGCGGCGAACATCGCCTGCGCCGCGCCCATCAGTTCCGACATCGCCAGCACCTCCTCGGCGATCCGGCCGTGCTTGACGAAGCCGCCTGCGTCACTACCGGCGTGCACGTGCACCCCGGCCTGCACCGCCGACCGGACCATGTCCGGATTGCGGTCGTGCAGGTCCCGCAGGTGCTTGGCGTAGGTCGGAAATTTGTCGCCGGCAGCGGCGAACGAGGGGAAATTGGCAATGTTGACAAGGGTGGGAACCAGGTGCACGCCACCCCGCGCGGCCAGCGCGATGGTGTCGTCCGTCAGCCCGGTGCCGTGCTCGAGGCAGTCGATCCCGGCAGCCAACAGGCCCGGCAGGGCGTCCTCGCCGAAGACATGGCTGGTCACCCGGGCGCCGCCGGCGTGGGCCACCGCGATCGCCTCGGCCAGCACGTCATCTGGCCAGAGCGGGGCCAGGTCGCCGGTGTCCCGGTCGATCCAGTCTCCGATGATCTTGATCCAGCCGTCGCCGTAGGCCAGCTGCCTGGTCACCTCGCCGGGCAGTTCGGCCGGGTCCTCCAGATCCACTCCGAGCGCGCGGATGTACCGCCTGGTCCGGGCGATGTGCCGGCCCGCGCGGATCAGCACCGGCAGGTCGTCGCGGCCGACCAGCGAGCGGGTGTCCAGCGGCGAACCGCAGTCCCGGAGCGCCAGCGCGCCGGCAGCGAGGTTGGTCCTGGCCTGCTCCTCCGCCTCGTCCAGGGTGGCGATTCCGGTGGTCGAGTAGCCGATGTGGCAGTGCGCGTCGACGAAGCCGGGCAGCACGAACCCGGTCAGCGTGGTCGCTTCGGCGATCGGGCCATCGACGAACAGGCCGCCGGCCACCCACCGGTCGACCCGGCCCCCTGTTGCCGGGTCGGTACCGAGCACATGAATGTTGATCATGCGGGGCTGCCCGCTCCGGTCGGCGTGTCGTCGGCGCGTCGCGGACGGTGTCTCATGATCAACATCAAACCACCGGGCCGGCCATCACTTCTTGGGGAACTTCAGCTGGGACGGGTCGAAGCCGGGCGGCAGTTGATCCAGCCCGAAGCCGCCGGTTTGCGCGGGGCCGGCCGGTCCGCCCATCCCGCCCATGCCGCCCATCCCGGGCGGCAGCGCGCCCATCCCGGGGAACCCGCCGGGCATCCCCTTCACCTTCGGCGGCGTCGGTCCGCGGCCGGACGAGCGTTTGCCCTTGCGACCCTTCGCCGCCTTGCGGTTGGACGGCCGGCCGCCGGGCAACCCGAACCGGCCGGCCATCGAGGACATCATCTTGCGGGCCTCGAAGAACCGGTCGACCAGGGCGTTCACCTGCGCGACGGTGGACCCGGAACCGCGGGCGATGCGTTGCCGGCGGGAGGCGTTGATGATCTTCGGTTCGGCCCGCTCGGCCGGCGTCATGGACTGGATGATCGCCGCTGTCCGGTCGATGTCCCGATCGTCGACGTTCGCGAGGGCTTCCTTCATCTGACCGGCGCCCGGCAGCATGCCCAGCAGGCCGCCGATGGGACCCATCTTGCGGATCATCATCATCTGCTGCAGGAAGTCCTCCAGGGTGAAGTCGTTGCCCGCCATCTTGGCGGCCATCGCCTCGGCCTCGTCGGCCTCGAAGTGCTGCTCGGCCTGCTCGATCAGGGTGAGCATGTCGCCCATGCCCAGGATCCGGGACGCCATCCGGTCCGGGTGGAAGGTGTCGAAATCGGCCAGCTTCTCGCCGGTGGACGCGAACATGATCGGCTTGCCGGTGACCTGCCGGACGGACAGCGCCGCGCCACCGCGGGCGTCACCGTCGAGCTTGGTGAGCACCACGCCGCTGAACCCGACGCCGGCGGCGAACGCCTCCGCGGTGGCGACCGCGTCCTGGCCGATCATCGCGTCGACGACGAACAGGATCTCGTTGGGCTGCACCGCGTCCCGGATGTCGACGGCCTGCTGCATCATCTCGGCGTCGACGCCGAGCCGGCCGGCGGTGTCCACGATGACGATGTCGTGCAAGCGGACCCTTGCGTGCTCGATGCCACTCCTGGCCACGGCGACCGGGTCGCCGACGCCGCTGCCCGGCTCCGGTGCCCAAACCGGAACGCCGGCCTGCCCGCCGACGATCTGCAACTGCTGCACGGCGTTCGGCCGCTGCAGGTCGGAGGCCACCAGCAGCGGGGTGTGGCCCTGGCCCTTCAGCCAGAGCGCCAGCTTGCCGGCCAGGGTGGTCTTTCCGGCGCCCTGCAGACCGGCCAGCATGATCACCGTCGGCGGGTTCTTGGCGAACACCAGCCGGCGGGTCTGGCCGCCGAGGATGCCGATCAGTTCCTCGTTGACGATCTTGATGACCTGCTGCGCCGGGTTCAGCGCGGCCGAGACGTCCGCGCCGGTGGCCCGTTCCTTGATCTTCGCGATGAAGCCGCGCACCACGGGCAGCGCGACGTCGGCCTCGAGCAGGGCGATGCGGATCTCGCGGCAGGTCGCGTCGATGTCCGCGGGGGTCAGCCGACCCTTCCCGCGCAGATTCGAGAAGACGGTGGCCAGCCGGTCGGACAGGGTTTCGAACACGTGGGTGCCTCACAGGTCAGCAGGGAGTCTGTTCGAGGCTAGCGGACTTCGCCGTCAGCCCGGGGTCACGCGCCCCGGGGTCCTGCGCCCCGGGGGTCACGCCCTCGGGTCACGCCAGGGCGGCGGTCACCTTACCGGCGATCTCCCTGGCCGTGGCCGGGGAGAGCGGGGTTCCGTCGGCGGCCTGCATGTAGAACACGTCGACCGCATCGGCGCCCAGGGTATGCACCCGCGCCGACGTCACGCTCACCCCGAGCGTGGTCAACACGGAGGCCACCGCGTACAGCAGGCCGGGCATGTCATGCGCGCGGACCTCGATCACCGTCGAAGAGTTCGACGCGCCGTCGATCACCCTGACCTCCGGCGGCGCCGCCGGTCCGCGCCGGGCCGGCGGCGAGCGCCTGGCCAACCGGGCCGCGACGTCCAGGGTGCCGTCCAGCGCCCGGATCAGGTCCGCGCGCAGGGTGGCCGCGGCCGGCGCGTCACCAAATTGCGGTGCCACCACCCAGGTTTGCAGGCCGGTGCCGTCGATCGTCCGGACGGCGGCGGTACGCACCGTCAACCGGTGCATGGTCACCACGGCGGCCGCGGCCGCGAGCAGACCCGGCCGGTCCGGCGCGGCAATGGTCACCCGCAAGGAACCGGGAACCTGCTCGATGACGATGCCCACTCCCCCGGTGGCGATCAGCTCCCGCTCGACCTCGGTGATCGCCGGCGGTTCCGCCGGCTGCTCGCCGGCCAGCGCCCGCCGGACCCTGGACGCCAGTTGACCGATCTGACCGGCCCGCCAGGTCGTCCAGGACGCCGGGCCCGCGGCGCGGGCGTCGGCTTCGGTCAGCGACCACAACAGGTCCAGAGTGGACACGTCGCCGACGGCCTCGACAATGGCCGCCACCGTGGCCGGGTCGTCGGGGTCCCGCCGGGTGGCGGCTTCGGACAGCAGCAGGTGGTGCCGGATCAGTATCGACACCAGTTCGATGTCGGTTGGGGCGACGCCCATCCGGCTCAGCCAGGCCCTGGACAGCTCGGCGCCGGCCACCGAATGATCCGGGTAGTCCGCGCCGTGCCCCTTACCGATGTCATGCAGGATCGCGGCCAGCAACAACAGGTCCGGCCGGGAGACCCGGCGCACCAGTCCGGCGGCGATCACCGCGGTCTCCATCAGGTGCCGGTCGACGGTGTAGCGGTGGATCGGGTCGCGCTGCGGCATCGACCGCAGCCGTTCCCAACCCGGTAGCAGGGTGGAGATAAGACCGGCCTGGTCCAGGTCCTCCCAGGCGGCGAGCATGGGTTCGCCGGAGCCGATCAGGGCCAGGAACGCGTCCAGCGCGACCGGCGGCCAGGGCTCCGGCAGTGGCGGGCAGGTCTTGGCGAGCCTGAGCACGGTGGCCGGCGAGACGGGCAGTCCGGCCTGCGCCGCGGCAGCGGCTGCGCGGATCACCAGCGTGGCGTCGGTGGCCGGGTTGACCGCCCTGGCCAGCACCGCCTCACCCTCCTGCTCGACGATGCCGTCGGCGAGCGGGGTTCGTTCGATCCGCCGGACCAGCCGGCCGCCGAGGTCGGTCATCGCACCCTGCGGGCGGCTCAGCGCACGGTCCACCCGGTGCCAGGTGAGGTCACTGGCGTGATCGACGGTGCGCGCAATCCCGGCGACATGACGGAGCAGCACGTCGCGGTCGTCCAGACCCATCAGCTCCGCGACGGCGTCCTGGTCCTGCACCTGCAGCCGGTCGGTCGACCGGCCGGCCAGGGTCTGGACGACGTCCCGGACGTCCAGCAACGCGGACCTGGCCTCCTCGAGTCCCTGGTGCGGGCAGTCCGCCACCCAGGACGCGGCCACTGCCCGCATCACCACGAGATCCCTGAGCCCGCCGCGTGATTCCTTGAGGTCGGGGGTGGTGGCGAAGGCCAACTCGCCGGACCGGGCGGCGCGTTCCTGGCAGGAATCCCGGAGCGCTGCGAGGCGGTTCTTGGCGTCGGCGCGCCAGTCGGCCAGCACCCTGCGGTGCAAGGTGACGGCCAGTTCCGGGTCCCCCGCGATGTGCCGCAGATCGAGCATGCCGAGCATCGACGGCAGGTCGGTACGGGCGATCTGGCGGGCCCCACCGACGGACCGCACCGAGTGATCCAACCGGATCTTGGAGTCCCAGATCGGGTACCACAGCCGCTCGGCGAGCATGCCCGCATAGGACGCGGGAGTTTCCGTCGAGTGCAACAGCACCAGATCGAGATCGGAGAACGGCGACAGTTCGCCGCGGCCGTACCCCCCGACGGCGACCAGTGCGACCCCGCCGACGTTGACCCCAGCGTCCTGCGCGAGCTCGCCGAGCCAGCCGTCGGTCAACCGAGCCAGCGCCCGACGCCGAGCCGGACCGGGAACACCGGTCCGGCTCAGCAATTGGGCTCGCAATTCAGCGAAACCGCCCGCCATCCCCACAGGCGAATTCGGCATGGCCCTACAGGGCTTCCTGACCGCGCTCGCCGGTGCGCACGCGCACCACGGTCTCGACGGGGACGGACCAGACCTTGCCGTCCCCGATCTTCCCGGTGCGGGCCGCCCGGACGATGACGTCGACCACGTCATCGCCGTCCTCGTCGTCGACCAGGATCTCCAGCCGGACCTTCGGCAGCAGCTCGACCGTGTACTCCGCGCCGCGGTACACCTCGGTGTGACCGCGCTGGCGGCCGTATCCCGAGGACTCCGAGACGGTCATGCCCTGCACTCCGAACGCCAGCAGCGCTGCCCGCACCTCGTCGAGTTTGAACGGCTTGATGACGGCAGTGATCAACTTCATGCCTGGATCCCCTCATTCTTGGCGTGCGCTCCGGTCAGGTGACCGGACGGAATGGTGCCCCCACTCGACTGCGTATCGAACTCGTACGCGGTCTCCGAGTGCTCGTTGATGTCGATGCCCTCGACCTCGGCGTCATTGGTGATCCGGAAGCCGATGGTCTTGTTGATCACCCAACCAAGGATGAACGCCACGACGAACGAGTAGGCGAAGACACTCGCCGCAGCCACGGCCTGCTTGCCGAGCAACGTGGCGCCACCACCGAAGAACAGGCCATTCGTCGCCGCCGGGTTGATCGCGTCGGAGGAGAAGAAGCCGAGGAACAGGCAGCCGAGGATGCCGCCCACGAGGTGGACGCCGACGACGTCGAGCGCGTCGTCATACCCGAGCTTGTACTTGAGACCGACCGCCAGGGCACACACGGCACCGGCGAGCAGACCGAGCAGGATCGAGGTCAGCGGGGTGAGGAAGGCACACGCCGGGGTGATGGCGACCAGACCGGCGACGGCACCGGATGCCGCACCGACGCTGGTCGGCCGGCCGTCCCGGATCTTTTCCACGATCAGCCAGGCACCCAGCGCGGCACCCGTTGCCAGTTGGGTGTTCATGAACGCGATGCCGGCCAGGTTGTTGGCGGCCAGCGCCGACCCGGCGTTGAAGCCGAACCAGCCGAACCACAGCAGACCGGCGCCGAGCAGCACGAACGGCACGTTGTGTGGCCGCATCGGGTCCTTGCGGAAGCCGACCCGCTTCCCCAACACGAGGCAGAGGGCAAGCGCAGCGGCGCCCGCGTTGATGTGCACCGCAGTACCACCCGCGAAGTCCTCGACACCCCAACTGGCCAGCCAGCCACCGCCGCTGCCGTCGGTGCCGAAGTCGAACACCCAGTGCGCGACCGGGAAGTAGACGATCGTGGTCCACACCGTGATGAAGATCGACCACGAGACGAACTTCGTCCGGTCCGCGATCGACCCCGAGATCAGCGCGGGAGTGATGATCGCGAACATCAGCTGGAAGGCCGCGAACACGATCGTCGGGACCTGGTCGCCCTGGGCACCGAAGGTGGTCGTCGCCGCGGTGGCGAGCCCGTCCCAGCTCAGGTGGCCCCACAGGCCATTGGAACTCGCGTCGCCGAACGCCAGGTTGAACCCGTAGAGCGCCCACAGGATGCTGATGATGCAGATCGTCACGAACGACATCATCATCATGTTGAGGGTGCTCTTCGCCCGGGTCAGGCCGCCGTAGAAGAACGCCAGTCCAGGGGTCATCAGCAGTACGAGAGCACTGCTAGCGAGCAGCCAAGCGGTATCGCCGGCGTTGATGTCCATCAAGCCTCCAAGGCTCGTCGGATCGGAAGGAGCAGGCCGACTACCCCGGCGGAGACCCGGCAGTAGGCGCTGGCCTAGTGACACAGCGAGACTCGCCGGTGAGTGTTTCGACAGGCGCTCTCACGCGTTTCGCCGTTGTGAACTCGGACGCGAATGTGTTTCCGGAGCGTTTCGTTTCTGTCGACAACATGTGACAGGTGATTACTGAGAGTGAATCAATCACCCAGGAGCGCATCCACAAAGGCCGCCGGCTCGAAGGGAGCAAGGTCATCGGCGCCCTCACCGAGCCCCACCAACTTGACCGGGACGTTCAACGTCCGCTGCACCGCGACGACGATGCCGCCCTTGGCGGTGCCGTCGAGCTTGGTCAGCACGATCCCGGTGATGTCCACGACGTCGGCGAACACGGTCGCCTGCACCAGCCCGTTCTGTCCGGTGGTGGCGTCCAGCACCAGCAGGATCTCATCGACCCTCGCTTGCTTCTCGATGACCCGTTTCACCTTGCCCAGCTCGTCCATCAGCCCGGTCTTGGTGTGCAACCGGCCGGCGGTGTCGATCAGTACCGCGTCCGCCCCGTCGTCGATACCGCGCTTGACGGCGTCGAAGGCGACCGACGCGGGGTCGGTGCCGGCAGCGGCCCGGACGACCACGGCGCCCGCCCGCTCGCCCCAGGTGGACAGTTGCTCCGCGGCCGCCGCCCGGAAGGTGTCCGCCGCGCCCAGCACCACGTGCCGGCCGTCGGCGACCAGCACCCTGGCGAGCTTGCCGGTGGTGGTGGTCTTGCCGGTGCCGTTGACGCCGACGATCAGCAGCACGGAGGGCCGGCCGTCGTGCGGCAGGGCCCGCACCGAGCGGTCCATGTCCGGGCCGAGGGCGTCGATCAGCACCCTTCTGAGCAATGCGCGGGCGCTGGCGGCGTCGGTGATGCCGTGCGCGGCCACCTCGGCGCGCAACCGCTGCGTGATCTCAGCGGCGGCACCGGCACCGAGGTCAGCCATCAGCAAGGTGTCCTCGACGTCGGTCCAGGAGTCCTCGTCCAGCGCGCCGGCGCCGAGCAGGCCGAGCAGGGACCGGCCGAACGCGTTCTGGCTGCGGGACAGTCGGCCGCGGAGCCGGTTCAGTCGCCCGGCGGTGGGTTCGATGTCGTGGATCGCGGGTGGTGCGACCGCCGATCCGGCGACCACCGGTGCTGCAACTACCGGTTCGGCGACGGTCGGTTCGGCGACGGTCGGTTCGGCGACGGTCGGTTCGGCGACGGTCGGTTCGGCGACGGTCGGCGTGGGTGCCGCGACGATCACCTCGTCGACGATCACCTCGCCGACGATCACGTCCTGGAGGATGACGCCGTCCTGCACGACGACGTCCTCGACCACGATCGCTTCGGTAACGATCGCTTCGGTGACCGGAGGCTCCGGTGGGGCCTCCGGTAGCGCGACGTCGACGATCCGCCGGCTAGGCGAATCCCTCGGGACCGCCGCGTCGTCACCGACGCCGGGTTGCCCATCGACCTCGGTGCGCTCGGGCAGGAGCGGTGCGGTCGGGGTAGCCGCGTCGGCCGGCACCACCGGGAACGGCCTGGTCAGCGGGGGCGCCGCCGGCGGTTCCGCCGTGGCTGTCCCCCCGCCCCCCGAGGAGAACGAGATCGAGCCGCCCGCTTTGTACCCGCCCTTCGGCGGCGGGCCGTCGGACACCGGTTTCGGCGGCGGACCGGCGTCCTTCAGCGAGATGCGGCGTTTGCGTGCCAGCACGGAGCCGGCCACCAACGCGACGGCCAGCAGGGCAACAACAACGATGACTATCCAGATCCAGGTCGACACCCGGCCATCCTGGCAGACCCGACCGACAGTCTCAGCCGCCGTCGAAGATCCGGTCGACCACCTTGCGGGCCCGTCGGGTCGCCCGCCGGTAGTCGTCGACGAACTCCCCGGGGTCGCCGCCGGCCGGATACCCGAGGGCCCTGGCGACCGCCGCCAGTTCCTTTCCCTGCCGCGGGATCTGGTCGTCCGGTTTGCCCCGGACCAGCATGATCGCGTTGCGGGTGCGGGACGCCTCGAGCCAGCCGTTGGTCAGCGCGGCGGCGTCGGCGTCGCTGATCAGCCCCGCCTCGGCGGCTGCGGCGATTGCCGGCAGGGTGGACGGCGTCCGGAGTCCCGGGACCTCGAAGGCGTGCTGCAGCTGCAGCAGCTGGATGGTCCACTCGACGTCGGACAGCCCGCCGCGGCCCAGCTTGGTGTGCGTGGTCGGATCTGCGCCGCGGGGCAGGCGTTCGGCGTCGACCCGCGCCTTGATCCGGCGGATCTCCACCACGTCCCGCATCGACAACCCGCCCACGGGGTAGCGGAACTCGTCCGCCGCGCGGATGAAGGCCCGGCCGAGTTCCTCGTCGCCGACGACCGGGCGGGCCCGTAGCAGCGCCTGCCGCTCCCAGGGGGCCGCCACCTTCGCCCAGTAGCCCTTGTAGGACTCGAGAGCTCGGACCAGTGGACCGTTCTTGCCCTCCGGGCGCAGGTTCGCATCGATCTCCAGCGGCGGGTCCGGCGTCGGCCGGCCGAGCAGCCGGGCCATCAGGTCGGCGGCGGCCGCGGCGTCCGCCCTGGCGAGCTGATCGTCCTCGCCGGGCAGTGGCGCCATGACGAACATCACGTCGGCGTCGGAGGAATAGCCCAGTTCCGCGCCGCCCAACCGGCCCATGCCGATCACCGTCAGCCTGGCCCGGAACCCGCCGCGCTCCGCGGTGACCTGCTTGACGGCCGCGTCGTAGGCGGCGGCCATGCTGATCTGCGCAATGCTGCTCAGCCCGCGGGCGATGTCCGTCACCGAGATCAGCCCGAGCAGGTCGCCGCAGGCGAGCCGGAGCATCTCCTGCCGGCGGGCCGACCGCGCCGCGTCGACCGCCTCCCGCGCCGATGACGCCCGACCGGACCGAGCCATCAGCGCCGCGGCCACCGTCTCCGGTTCCGGTTCGAGCAGGGCGGCGTCGTCCACGAGCAGCCGCAACACCTCAGGTGCCCGGGTCAGCAGGCTGCCGATCAGCCGCGAACCGCCCAGCAGGGTGGCCAACCGGTGCGCGACCGACCCCTCGTCGCGCAGCAGCCTCAGGTACCAGGGGGTGTCGGCGAGCGCCTCGGACACCTGCCGGTAGGACAGCAGGCCGCCGTCCGGGTCGGGGCTGGAGGAGAAGTAGTCGAGCAGCACCGGCAGCAGGGTCCGCTGGATGGCCGCGCGCCGGCTCACCCCGAGCGTCAACGCGGCGATGTGCCGCAGCGCCGCTTCCGGGGCGGTGAATCCCAGGGCGGCCAACCGGGCCCCGGCAGCCGCCGGGGACAGCCGCATCTCGGTCGCGCCCGCCGTCCCGACGGCCGCAACGGCGTGCAACAGCGGGCGGTAGAACAACTTTTCGTGCAACCGGCGGACCGTGCCGGCGTGCCGGATCCGTTCGGCGACGAAGACTTCGGCGGCGCTGTACGCGCCCGACGCGGTGTAGCCGTCCGACCGGGCGAGCCACTCCATGTCGGAGCTGTCCTCCGGCAACAGATGTGTTCGGCGCAATCGTTGCAGCTGTAGCCGGTGCTCGGCGCGCCGCAGAAACGTGTAGGCGGCGGCCATCTCGGCACCGTCGGTGCGCCCGACGTAGCCGCCCCTGATCAGCGATCGCAGGCCCATCAGGGTGCCCGGTAGCCGCAGGTCGGGGTCGGTCCGGCCGTGCACCAGCTGCAGCAGCTGCACGGCGAACTCGACGTCGCGCAGGCCGCCGGCGCCGAGCTTGAGCTCGCGGCCGCGTTGCCGCTCCGGGATGTTGTCCTCGACCCGGCGCCGCATGGCCTGGACGTCATCGACGAAGGAGTCGCGTCCGGCGGCCGACCACACCCCGGGTCCGGTGATCTCCAGGAACTGCCGGCCCAGCGCCGGGTCGCCGGCTGCCGGCCGGGCCTTGAGCAGCGCCTGGAACTCCCAGGTGTGTGCCCACCGCTGGTAATAGCTGGCCAGCCCGGCCGGGGTCCGCACCAGCGCGCCGGCCTTGCCCTCCGGCCGCAGGGCGGCGTCGACCTCCCAGGCCGCTCCCCCGCAGATCCGCATCAGGCCGGACGCGAGTTGAGTGGCGGTGGCCAGCATCCGGGTTTCGTCCGGATTCCCGGCGGTATCGGGGCTGGTGTTCGGTTGGCGGTCCGGGTGGTCGGCGACGAAGATCACGTCGACGTCGGAGAGGTAGTTCAGCTCCTTGGCTCCGCATTTGCCCATCGCGACGACGGACAGTCGGGCCGGCGCCGCGGAGTCGGACAACTCGGCCGCGGCGACCGAGAGACCCGTTTGCAGCGTTGCATCGGCCAGGTCGGTCAGCGCCTGACAGACCGCCGGCAATGCGGTCGTCGGCAGCGACGGCTCGACCGCGGGCGCCAGGTCGTGCGCGGCGATGATCAACAACTGCGAGCGGTAGGCCCGGCGCAGCGCGGCGATGGCCTTGCCGCCGGTCAGCCGCGCCCTCGCCCCCTCGGTACCGGTGCAGACCGGCAGGGCTGGATCGATCCCGACCGCGTCGTAGAGCACCGTCCTGGTGTCGTGTGGTGACAGCAGGTACTCGGCGGGGGCCTCCGCCAACAACGACCGCCAATCCTCCGGCCAGGCCGCGAGGTGCTCGGACAGCACCGTGGACGCCCCGAGCAGGGCGATCAGCCGGCCACGGAAGCGGGGCTCGCTGCGCAGCGCGTCCAACAGGACGTTCTGCTCAGCCCGGTCGATGCGTTCGGCGCAGGCCTCGAACAGCCTGGACAGACCCTGCACGGCGAGTTCCGGGCGGCCGGCCCGGGAGATCGCGATGAGGATTTCCTCGCTGCCGGCGGTGAGCCCGGCATCGGTGAACAGTCCCATGGCGCCCAGGTCCGTGCGGATCCGGGCGGTATCAGGAAGCCCGAAGCGCGCCGGGGTCCGGACCGCTGGCCTGGTCATTCGTCGATCGCCACCACCGGCAACAGCTTCCGTCCGCCGGGTCCGGGTCCGGGTCCGGATCCGGCGGCCGTGCGGGCGAAGGCGACGAACCGGTGGGCGAAGTCCCGCCACACCTCGCCGACCGTCTCCGCTGCGACGTCCAGGGCAGGTCCCAGGCGCCCGGTGATCGGCATCCCGTCGGTCCGCGCCCACTCCCGGACGACCTCCGGGGGCGGCTCGACGTGGAACTGCAGTCCCCATGCCGCGCTGCCCTGCCGCCACGCCTGATTCGGGTATCCCGTCGAGGACAACAGCAGGACTGCCCCCGGGGGCAGCGTGCTGACCACGTCGTAGTGGAACTGCAGGACGTCCGGGGTCATCGGCAGGTCCGCGAAGAGCGGATCCGACATCGCCGCATCACGTTTGGCGGCGAGGTGTGCGCCGATCTCCGGTCCGTCGGCGCCGACCCGGACGGCGCCGCCGGTGGCGGCCGCCAGCAGTTGGCCGCCCAGGCAGATGCCCAGTGTCGGGGTGGCCTGCAGCACCGCGGCCGACAGCAACGCCCGGGTGGCAGGCAGCCACGGGGCGCGCTCGTCATCGCGGGCGCCCATCTCGCCGCCCATGCTGATCAGCGCGTCGAACCCGTCCAGGTTCGCCGGGATCTGCTCGCCGGCGTACGCGCGGCAGATGATCAGTTCCGCGCCGGCCTCACCGAGCCAGTCACCGAGCAGGAGCACCGGATCAGCCGGGTCGTGCTCGAGAACCAGGATTCGCACTGCCTTTTCCGTCATCTAGTCCCCTATGTCGACGATGACCGGTGCGTGGTCCGACGGCAGCTTGCCCTTGCGCTCGTCCCGATCGATCCACGCCCCGGTGACCCGCGCCGCCAGCGCTGGGCTGGCCAGCGCGAAGTCGATCCGCATGCCGCGCCGCTTCGGAAAGCTCAGTTGTTTGTAGTCCCAGTAGGTGTACACGCCCGGGCCCGGGTGATGCGGTCGGACGACGTCGGTGAACCCGGCGTCGACGATGGCGGCGAAGGCCTGCCGTTCCGGCGGTGTGACGTGGGTCTGACCGCGAAAGAACTCGACGTCCCAGATGTCGTCGTCGGTCGGCGCGATGTTGAAGTCGCCGCACAGCGCGATCTGCGCGAGTGGGTCGGCGGCCAGTTCCTCGGCGCCGTCGTCGCGGACCGCGGCCAGCCACTGCAGCTTGTAGTCGTAGTGCGGGTCGCCGATCGCCCGGCCGTTCGGGATATACAGGCTCCACACCCGGACCCCGCCGCACACCGCGCCGAGGGCCCTGGCCTCCGCGACGTCACCAAAGGTCGGCAGCCCGGGCATCCCGATGCGGACGTCCTCGATACCGACGCGGGACAGCACGGCAACGCCGTTCCACTGCGATGTGCCGTGGTGGGCGATCCGGTACCCGAGGCCCTCGATGCGCTCCGCGGGGAAGCTCTCGTCGGGGACCTTGGTCTCCTGGATGGCGAGCACGTCGACGTCGCTGCGTTCCAGCCAGGCGACGAGCCGTTCGATCCTGGCCCGGACGGAGTTGATGTTCCAGGTGGCGATGCGCATCAGGTCAGCCCAGGACGGGAGCGGGCGGCGGGGCGGGGACGAAGAACGGGACGGTCCACTCGGGGCGGGACTCACCGTCGATCCTGGCCCGCCACACCAGGACCTGCCCGGGAGGTAACGGCAGACCGGTGTTGAAGTACAGCACCACGTGCGATCTGGTGGGTAGCGCCCGGCGGGGCACCCCGCTGCCGCGGAAGTTCGGTTCCTCGATCTGCAACGTCTGGCCGAACCGCATCACCCTGGAACCTGGAACCGCCGCGGATTCGACCAGCTCCAGCGGGCTGCCGTTCTCCCCCTCCAGCACCACCTCGAACGCGTACTGCTCGTTGAACAGCTCCGGCGGGAAGGTCAGGCTGACCACCAGTGCGAACGCGGCCGACACGCCGGTGGTGTGATCCCGCCCGATCAGCTGCAGGCCGCCACCCACCATCTGCAGTTTGCCCAGCTGATCGGCCACGGCGAAGTCGGCCAGTATCAATGACACCGACGCATGTTCGAACACCTCGCTCATGGCACCGATCGTGCCAGACCCCGGTCAGCGGAAATCCCGCGAGGGCGTTGCGGCAACGAGATCCACCGCCGCGATCCGGTCGGCGACGACGGAGATCGCCCCACCCTCGCGTTCCACCACGCCCCGGATGATCAGTGACGGCGATCCGCGGGCGACCCGCCGGTAGCGGGACCACAGGCCGATGGAACAGATGACGTTGATCATTCCGGTCTCGTCCTCGAGATTGATGAAGATGACCCCGGACGCGGTGGCCGGCCGTTGTCGGTGGGTGACCACCCCGGCCACCAGCACCCTGGTGCCGTGCTCGATCTGGTGCAATCCGCCGGCGGTCCGCACTCCCCATTCGGTCAGTTGCCCGCGGGAGAACTCGGTCGGGTAGGACTCCGGGGAGATCCCGGTGGCCCAGATATCGGCGACGGTGAGCTCGATGTCGCTCATCCCGGGCAGGGCGGGGGCGTCCAGGCCGACCGTGCTGCCGGGCAGCGTGCCTGCCCGGGGGCCGGCCGCCGCGCCCGCCGCCCACAAGGCCCGTCGCCGGTCCTTCCCCGCGCGTTCCCCGCCCATCCCGGTCAGCACATCCAGCGCGCCGGCGGTGGCCAGCGCCTCGGCCTGCGCGGTGGTCATAGTCACCGCCCTGGTCAGCTGCTCCAGGGTGCGGTACCCGGTGGGTGGCCGGGCAGCGACGATCTCGTCCGCCAGCTCGGTGCCGATCATCCGGATGCCGGCCAACCCCAACCGGACGGCCGGGGCCTCCGGTCCCGGTCCCGGTCCCCGCTCCGGCCCTGGTTCCAGGGTGGCGTGCGCGGGGGAGGCGTTGATGTCCGGCCGCCTGATCGTGACGCCGTGCCGCCGGGCATCGGCCACCAGCGTCTGCGGTGAGTAGAAGCCCATCGGTTGGGCGCGGAGCAGCGCCGCGCAGAACGCGGCGGGGTGGTGCAGCTTCAGCCAGGACGAGTAGAAGACCAGCGCGGCGAAGGACAACGCGTGCGACTCCGCGAACCCGAAGTTGGCGAAGGCGAGCAACCGCTCGTAGATGCGGTCGGCGGCGTCACCGGTGATGCCGTGCAGGGTGCTCATCCCCTCGTACAACCGGCTCTTGAGCTTCTCCATCTTGGTGCTGGATCGCTTGGCGCCCATCGCCCGGCGCAGCTGATCGGCCTCGCCGGCGTCGAAGCCCGCGACGTCCACCGCGAGCTGCATCAACTGCTCCTGGAACAACGGGATACCCAGGGTCTTGGCGAGCGAGCGTTCCATCACCGGGTGGTCGTAGGTGACGGGCTCGAGGCCGTTGCGCCGCCGGATGTACGGGTGCACGGAGCCGCCCTGGATCGGGCCGGGCCGGATCAGCGCCACCTCCACCACCAGGTCGTAGAACGTGCGCGGCTTGAGCCTGGGCAGCGTGGCCATCTGCGCCCGGGATTCGACCTGGAACACCCCCACCGAATCGGCCCGGCGCAGCATTTCGTAGACCGCGGGTTCCTCCAGGTCCAGCGCGGCGAAATCGACCTCGATCCCCTCGTGGACGCGCACCAGGTCGACCGCGTAATGCAGGGCGGAGAGCATGCCGAGGCCCAGCAGGTCGAATTTCACCAACCCCATCGCGGCACAATCATCCTTGTCCCATTGCAGGACGGACCTGTTCTCCATTCGTCCCCATTCCACCGGGCACACCTGAGCGACGGGTCGGTCGCAGATCACCATGCCGCCGGAATGAATACCCAGGTGCCGGGGGAAATCCTGGATCTGACCGGCCAGCTCCAGCACGTCCGCCGGAATGGGATGCTCGATACTGCCGCCGCCGGACTGCGCATCCTTGACCTGCGCGGCCAGCGGCGCCCAGCCGTCGAGCTGCTTGGAATAGGCGTCCTGCTGCCCGGGTGAGTGACCGAGCGCCCCGGCCATGTCCCTGACCGCCATTCGCGGGCGAAAGGTATTGACATTGGCCACTTGTGCGGCGTAATCGCGCCCGTAGCGCTGGTAGACGTACTGGATGACTTCCTCCCGGCGATCGGATTCGATGTCCACATCGATGTCCGGCGGCCCGTCCCGTTCCGGCGCCAGGAATCGCTCGAAGAGCAAGTGGTACCGCACGGCGTCAACGGCCGTGATGCCCAGTGCATAGCACACCGCGGAATTCGCGGCCGATCCCCTGCCCTGACACATGATGTCGACCGCGCGGCAGAAGTCGACGATATCGTGCACGATGAGAAAGTAGCCGGGGAAATTCAGGTCGGCGATGATCCTGAGTTCCTTCTCTATCTGCGCATAGGCGTCCGGCCTCCTTTCCGGTGGACCATAGCGACGGGCGGCGCCGGTCATGGTGAGGTGTCGAAGATGTGAGTTCTCGTCGTGCCCGGGTGGGACGTCGTAGGGCGGCAATTGCGGGGCGACCAGGTGCAGATCGAACGCGCATTCCGCACCGATGGCCGCCGCGGTCGGCACCGCCGTCGGATAGCGGGTGAACAACCCGGCCATCTCGGCACCGGAGCGCAGGTGCGCCCCCGGCCCCGGCGGCAGGAACGGGTCGGCCTCGTCCAGGCTGCGCCGGCCGCGGACCGCCGCCATCGCCGCGGCGACCCTGCTCGATTGTGGCGCCGCATAGTGGGCGCCGGTGGTGGCCACCACCGGGAGACCGAGCTCCCGCGCGAGGTCAGCGAGAACGTCGTTGTCCTCGTCGTCGGTGGGCAGCAGCTGGGTGCTGAGCTCGACCAGGACGTTGTGACGGCCGAAACGGTCCATCAGGGAACGGATCTCGGCTCTTGCCGCGTCCGGCCCGCGCTGCGTCATGGCTCGGCGTACCCGGCCCTTGCGGCACCCGGTGAGGATCAGCCAATGATCCTGCGATGCCTCCGCCAGCGCATCGAGGTTGTAGATCGGGCGACCCTTCTCCCCGCCGTCCAGCTGTGCGCGACTGATCTGCATGGACAGCCGGTTGTACCCCTCCTGCCCGCGGGCGAGCACCAGGAGATGATCACCGACCGGGTCGGCAATGCCCATCTGCGGCTCGGGCAATCCCAGCGACAGCTCGGCGCCGTACAGAGTGCGCAATCCGGTGCCCTCCGCGGCCTCGGCGAACCGCACGATGCCGTACAGCCCGTCGTGGTCGGTGATGGCCAGCGCGTCCAGACCCAGCCGAAGGGCCTCCGCAACAAGGTGTTCCGGCGTCGAAGCGCCGTCGAGGAAGCTGAATGCGGAATGGCAGTGCAGCTCGGCGTAGGGCACCCGGGTGGTGGTATCCACCGCCGCTGGAGTGCTCACCCTGGTCCGGGGTCGCCGTTGCGAGCTCGGGTATTCCAGCGGGATGTCCGCCGGCTCCGGTCGATCGTGGCCGAGCGGTCGCTGCGGTCCGATGGGGCCACGGCCGGGGCGGGGCGGCCGGCCGGACAACGCCCGTTCCAACTCGCTCCACGGAACAATGGGATTGGACCAGGCCATCAGTCGTACACCCCCTCGACCGTCCACCCAGCGGGACCAAGGCGCATCAGCAGCGCGACCCCGGCGGCGGTGACGATCTGCACCCGTGCGCCGGTGGGCCGCCGATCGGCGGACCACCATCGTTCGTCCAACAGCCATGGACCCGCCCACGCATCGATGTGCTGATGCTGTCCGTCATGACCGAGCCAGGCCGGAGATCCGGTCAGCTGGCCACGCCCGGTGAGCTGCACCGGGTGTCCGGCGTCATCGAGAATGCTGAGCGGGTCGGGATCGGAGTCCGAGTCGACTGTCACCCTGGTCGGCGATGGTGCCGGGAGCGACCCCGGCCAGGGGTCTTTCGGACTCCGTGAGCTGACCTTCTCGTCCCCCCACGGCACCAGGGCAACCCGATCGACCGCACTCCGGCCGCCCGATCGCACGGGCGCCAGCACCGATTCCGGTCCGAGCAGCCCTTGCACACGGGCGAACGCCCACCCCGCTCGTTGGTCGTCCTGGCCGTCGGACCCCCACAGGCCGTACTGGATACGCCCGGCGCCCACCGCCTCGACGGGCTCGAGCACCAGCCTGATGATGGCGCCCGGTCCGCCGTTCTGGGCAGTGTTCACGGGGCCGACCGCGGTGCGCCCGGCGGTGAGCCACCCGTCCAGCTGCCAACGCAGCCGATCGGCGGTGGCCGCGGCGGTCAGCGGGGCGGCGCACAGCCAGACCCTGGTGAGGGTGGTGTCCCGCTCCGTGACGGCAGTGATGGCCAGCCTGGTGCAGGCCAGGCCGGCATCGGCGAGCCGGGAGTGGAACCTCTCGGCAAGTGCGCGCGCCGCGAACGCCGCGGTATCGACACGCTCCAACGGTGGATCGCAGATCTGTTCGACCGTCAGCTCTTCGGGAATCTGCCGACGGGACACCCCCCGTTCGGCAAGTCCCCGGGCGAGCCGGTGGGCCTGCACGCCGTCGGCGCCGAACCGGGTTGCCACTTTGCCCTCGGGAAGCGCCGCGAAGGCCCCAGCGGTAGTGATGCCCAACCGGATCAGCAGGTCGGCCAGGGCCGCGCGCTCCGGCGGAGAGATGGCCGGATCGCGAGCGAGTTCGGTGATCGGCAGCGCGGCACAGAACTCGGCGGACCCACCGGGAGGAACGATCATCCCGCGGTGAGCGGCCAACACCGCGACCGCCAGCACATCGGCCACCCCGACCGAACATTCGATGTCCAATGCCTCGACGACATCGACAATTCTTTCCGCGGCGGCGATGTCGGTTCCGAAATAACGTCGCGGCCCCCTGGCCGGGCAGGCGACGACCCCCGAACGCAGAATCTCCACCCCGGGTGCGATGAACTCCACCGCAGCGGCCACCGGCTCGAAGAGCCGACCGTCACGATCGAGATCGACCTGGGCAACGAGCAGGTCCGGGCATCTGGATTGCGCATCCCGTCGTCGCTGGCCGACATGAATCCCTTCCGCCCTGGCCGCCGTGGTGCACGCCTGCACCCGGTTCGCATGGAAGACGGCAACGGGATCACTCGCCGGACGACCCGCCTGGCGAGCGGCGGCGACGGCCGGCCAGTCCGGACACCAGACCACCAGGGTGCGTGATCTCTGTTCTGCGGCATCGGGTGTCGCACCGTCGTCCACCCCGACCACCTTCCTGACCTACCCTACGGCCCGGTATCGAACCTATGTTCGATAGTAGAACACCACACCGACAGCCACCTCCCCGCGGATCAACGAGCTGGGGGGCACCCATCGGTCGACTCCCCAGCAGCACCGGAAGAGACGAGACCGGTCAGTGCTGCCAGGTGCGTGTCGAGCTCGTCGGTCCAGTTCATCAGCACTCCTATCGTCAGCCGACCTCTGCCACCGGGGCGAACGTTCCCGGTTCTGCCCGGGCCGGAACCGGCGAGGCCGCGGCAATCTCGATCTCGGCCCGTCCGGCGCGCAGCAGCAGCGTCGCTTGACCGCCACGGCCCGCCGCCGCCCCCCGGCCGCCGACCTCGACGACCAGCTCCCGATCGCGGAGCCGACCATGCCCGAGCCCGAGGCCGGTCCACCCCACCCAGCGAGCCGTCAGCACCAGATCGGCGCCCGGCCACTGACCCATCACCAACAGCACAGCACCCCGCTGCCGGAGCCGCCCGGTCAGCACCCGCTGCCGGGACGGACCCGGCCTGGCCCTGGCCGGCAACGCGACCGCGATCATGTCGACGCCGTCCACCAGGATCGACAACACCTGCAGCACATCGGGTCCCGGGTCGGGGATGACGACCACCCGGTCCAGATCAACGCCGAACTCGGATGCTGCCAGCAGACCGACACCGGGCATGCCGACCAGCGCCGCCCAGGGTGACAGCGGCCCGGCCAACAGGGCGAACAGCAGGCTGGTGGCGCCCTGGCCGAGCACACTGACCACCGATCCGCGGGCCAGCCCACCGCTCGGCAGGACGGCGGCCAGCGGGGCGGCCACCGGCAGCACGGATGTGGTGGTTGCGGTATCGATCGTGCCGACAGCGGCTATCCGATGGCGAAGATCCTGCAGCACCTGCTGATCGAACATGTGTTCGAGAGTAGGTCACCGATCAGATCGAGGCAACCCAGCGCCGCAGCACCTCGGCGCCGGCGTCACCGGATTTTTCCGGGTGGAACTGGGTGGCCGACAACGGACCGTTCTCCACCGCCGCGACGAAGGCGTCCCCGCCGTGCTCGGCCCAGGTCACCACCGGCGGGGTGAACGGCCGGGTCACCTCGAGTTCCCAGCGCCGGACCGCGTACGAGTGCACGAAATAGAACCGGGTCCGCGGGTCGAGGCCCTCGAACAGCACCGAGCCCTCCCCCGGCTGCACGGTGTTCCAGCCCATGTGCGGCACGATCGGCGCCTGCAACCGCTCGACCATTCCCGGCCACTCCCCGACGCCGTCGGTCTGCACACCGTGTTCCACGCCGCGATCGAACAGGATCTGCATCCCGACGCAGATCCCCAGCACGGGCCGGCCACCGGCCACCCGCCGGTCGATGATGCGCTGGCCGCGCACCGCCGACAGGCCGGCCATGCAGGCCTCGTACGCGCCGACCCCCGGCACCACCAGGCCGTCGGCGTTCAGTGCGGTCTCGAAGTCCGCCGTGACCTGCACGGCCGCCCCGGTCCGACGCAGTGCGCGTTCGGCCGACGCGAGGTTGCCCGACCCGTAGTCCAGCACCACCACACCGGGCACGTCACGAACCTCCGATCAGCCACAGAATCGCACCCACCACGCAGGCGGTGGCGAAGACCCCCAGGATGACCGCGGCCGGCACCGATTTCTTCCGCAGCGAGTACACCCCACCGAACAGGAAGCCGCCGACGAACAGCAACAGGATCGGCAGGAACCGGGTCACAGCACGCCCTTGGTCGAGGGAATCCCGTGCACCCGCGGGTCGGGTTCCACCGCCACCCGCAGCGCGCGGGCGATCGCCTTGTACTGCGCCTCGCAGACGTGGTGCGGGTCCCGGCCATGGATCACCCGCACGTGCAGCGCGATACGCGCGTGAAAGGCCAGTGAATCGAAAACATGTCGGTTCAGCACCACCGGGTAGTTGTTACCCACGGTGAAGCCCAGGATCGAGTCCGGCTCTCCGGTGTGCACGGAGAACGGGCGACCGGACAGGTCGACGGCGGCGTGCGCGAGGGTCTCGTCCATCGGGATGAAGGCGTCGCCGAACCGCCGAATGCCGGCCTTGTCGCCCAGTGCCTCACCGATGGCCTGGCCGAGCACGATCGCGGTGTCCTCGACCGTGTGGTGCGCGTCGATGTCCACGTCACCCACCGATCGCACCGTGAGATCGAAGCTGCCGTGTACCCCGAACGCGGTCAGCATGTGGTCGTAAAACCTGACGCCGGTGGAGATCTCGACCTTCCCCGTGCCGTCCAGGTCGATGTCCACCAGCACGGAGGACTCGCTGGTGCTGCGTTCGATGCGGGCGCGCCGCGGGCCGGCCACGATCACGATGTCTCCACGATCACGATGTCTCCTCGACGAGTCCGAACAGCCTGGAACTGACGTCCAGCAGCACATCGTTCTCCGCGTCGGTGCCGATGGTGGCCCGCAGGTACCCGGCGATCCCCATGTCCCGGACCAGTACCCCGGCGTCCAGATATTGTTGCCAGGCGGCGGAGGCATCGTCGAACCGGCCGAACAGCAGGAAGTTGGCGTCCGAGTCGATCACGTCGAAGCCGTTGTCCAGCAAAGTCTTGTGCACCCGGCGCCGCTCGGCGACCAGGTGCGCCACCGAGCCCAGGGTGTCGTCCGCGTGCCGCAGGGCGGCCAGCGCAGCCACCTGGGTCAGCGTCGACAGGTGATAAGGCAGGCGCACCAACAACACTGCGTCGATGACGGCGGGTGCGGCCGCCAGATAGCCGAGCCGGCCGCCGGCGAACGCGAACGCCTTGGACATCGTCCTGACCACCACCAGCCGGGACGGGAACTGGTCGATCAACCCGATGGCGCTCGGCCGGTCGGAGAACTCGGCGTACGCCTCGTCCACCACCACCATGCCGGGGGCCGCCCTGATCAGCGTCCGGATGTCTTGCAGCGGAAGGGATCCACCGGTCGGATTGTTCGGGCTGGTGATGAACAGCACGTCCGGCGCGCGCTCGGCCACCAGCGCAGCCGCCGCATCGACGTCGACGGTGAAATCGCTGCGCCGCGGGCAGGAGATCCAGCTGGTCCGGGTACCGGAGGCGATGATCGGGTGCATGGAGTAAGAGGGTTCGAACCCCAACGCGCTCCGGCCGGGGCCGGCGAACGCCTGCAGCAGCTGCAGCAGGATCTCGTTGGAGCCGTTGGCGGCCCAGACATTGGCGCTGGACAGCTCGAGCCCGGTGGACCGGGACAGGTAGTCCGCCAGCTGTTCCCGCAGCTCGACCGCGTCCCGGTCCGGGTACCGGTTGAGCCGGCCGGCCGCCGCCGAGACCGAGGCCGCGAGGTCGGCGACCAGGGCGGCCGATGGCGGGTAAGGGTTCTCGTTGGTGTTGACCTTCACCGGCACATCGAGCTGCGGGGCACCGTAGGGCGATGTGCCGACCAGGTCGTCCCGCAACGGCAGGTCGGCGAGCGTCACCTCGAGGCCGATCATCGGGAACCCTCGAAACGGGCCGACACGGCCTCGCCGTGCGCCGGCAGATCCTCGGCCGCCGACAGCGCCAGCACGTGCGGAGCAACGGCGGCCAGCGCGGCCCGCGAGTAGTCGATCACCTGCATCTGCCGCAGGAACGTCCCGGCGCTGAGTCCGGCGGAAAAGCGTGCGGACCCGCCGGTGGGCAGCACATGGTTGGACCCGGCGCAGTAGTCCCCCAGCGAGACCGGCGAGAACGGCCCCACGAACACCGCGCCGGCGTTGCTGATCCGGCCGGCCACCGCTGCGGCGTCCCGGGTCTGGATCTCCAGGTGCTCGGCGGCGTAGGCGTCGGCGACATCGATCGCCTCCTGCACGGAACTCACCAGCACAGCGCCGGACTGCTTGCCGGTCAACGCCTCTCGGACCCGGTCGTGATGCTTGGTCAGCGGCACCCGCTCCGCCAGTAGCGCATCCACCGCGTCGGCGAGCCCGACCGACGTGGTGATCAACACCGACGCCGCCAGCGGGTCGTGCTCGGCCTGCGAGATCAGGTCGGCCGCCACGTGCACCGGATCGGCGGAATCGTCGGCGATGACGGCGATCTCGGTCGGACCGGCCTCGGAATCGATGGCGACGGTGCCGCGGAGCAGCCGCTTGGCCGCGGTCACGTACACGTTGCCGGGGCCGGTGATCACGTCCACCGATTCGATCGGCGTGCCGTCGACGTCCACCGCGCCGAGCGCCAGCAGGGCGATGCCCTGCGCACCGCCGGCCGCATAGACCTCGTCCACGCCCAGCAGGGCACAGGCGGCGAGCACGTTCCGGTCCGGCCAGCCGTCGTTGTCCAGCTGCGGCGGCGACGTCACCGCGATCGCGCGCACGCCGGCGACCTGCGCGGGAACCACGTTCATCACGACGCTGGACGGGTACAGGGCCAGCCCGCCCGGGACGTACAGCCCGACCCGCCGGACCGGTACCCAGCGCTGTGTCACGGTTCCACCTGGCGCGATCTCGGTGACCCGCTCGACCGGGAGCTGGGCGGCGTGACCGGCCCTGGCCCGGCTGATCGATTCGGTCAGCGCGGCCCGCACCTGCGGGGTGACGACGTCGAGCGCGGCGGCGACCACGGCCCGCGGCACCCGCAGCGCGGCCGGCCGGACGCCGTCGAAGCGTTCCGAAGCGTCCAGCACCGCCGCGGCGCCGCGCTCGGCCACGTCGTCGATCAGCGGTGCGACACTCGCGGTTGCGGCCGCGATGTTCACGGCAGCGCGCGGGAGAACTCCGCGCAGGGTGCCGAGACCGGAACGCAGGTCGATCCGCTGCAGCATGGCGCCTTCCTGGGACGGTGTCTTCCTCGACAGCATGGCTGGGATTCGAGGCGGGCGACACCAGCGTAGGGGCTCAGCCGATGCTGCCCGGACCGAGGTGCACACCGAGGTCGAGCCCGAGGTCGAGGGCCGGGGCCGAATGGGTCAGGGCGCCGACGGCCAGGAAATCGACCCCGGTGGCGGCGACCTCGTGCGCCCGATCCAGGGTGAGCCCGCCGGACGCCTCGAGCAGCACGGTGGCCCGGGCGGACCGTACCCGGCGCGCCGCCTCGCTCGTGTCGGCGGTCGAGAAGTTGTCCAGCAGAACGAGTTCGGCCCCCGCGTCGATCGCTTCGTCGAGCTGATCGAGGGTGTCCACCTCCACTTCGAGCCCGATAGCGGGATGCCGGGAGCGGACCGCGTCGATGGCCGCCCGAACGGATCCGGCGGCAGCCACGTGGTTGTCCTTGATCAGGGCCGCGTCACCCAGGCTCATCCGGTGATTCACCCCACCCCCGCAGCGGACCGCGTACTTCTCCAGCGCGCGCAGGCCGGGCAGCGTTTTGCGGGTGTCCCGGATCCGGGCGCCGGTGCCGGCCACCGCGTCGACCCAGGCCCTGGTCGCCGTGGCGATCCCGGACAGGTGGGTCAACAGGTTGAGCGCCGTGCGCTCCGCGGTGAGAATGCCGGCGGTCTTCGCCGCGATGACCAGGGCCGGCGAACCCGGGGTCAGCGGGCCGCCGTCGGGCACCAGCTGCTCGAACTCGGCGCTGAAGCTGACCGTCTCGAACACGGCCATCGCCACCGGGCCGCCGGCCAGCACACCCGCCTGCCGCGGGGTGATCTCGGCCCGGCTCAGCTGATCGGCGGACACCGTGGAGGCGGTGGTCACGTCCGGACCGTCACGCAGGTCCTCGGCGAGCGCTCGGTCGATGACGTCGAGGACCTGCCCGGCGGACAACCCGGCGTCGGCGAGCGCCGACCGGGTCTGCTCGGTCAGGCCCATGCCACGGCCTGTTGCAGGTCGACGACCTCGGTGCTGATCGCCGTGTCCAGCTGCCGGACCAGCACCGAGCGGCCCCAGGACGCCTCCCGCTCCGGGTGGTCGTTGCGGACGTGGCAACCGCGGGACTCGGCCCTGGCCTCGGCCGCCGCCAGCACTGCGGACGCAGCGAGGGCCAGGTTCGCGGTCTCCACCGACCAGCGGTCGGCGACCGGCGCGGGCACCGCCCGCAGGCTGCCGACCGTCGCCTGCGCGGCGAGCAACCCGACCAGGTCGCGGCCGATGCCGGCGGACCGGCTCATCGTCGCCTGCAGCAGCGAGCGGCCGGCCGGGTCGGCGGCCGGCACCGGGGTGAGGATCAGCTCGGCCGGCCGGGCGGCGGCCAGGGCCACCTCGACGCCGATCGCGGCAGCGGCGCGCTCCCCCATCACCAGGCCCTCGAGCAGCGAGTTCGACGCCAGCCGGTTCGCGCCGTGCAGCCCGGTCCTGGCCACCTCGCCGACGGCGAAGAGCCCGGGCACGGTGGTCCGGCCGTCCAGATCGGTGAGCACCCCGCCGCAGTGGTAGTGCGCGGCCGGCGCCACCGGGATGGGCTGGCCGGTCGGGTTGATCCCGGCCAGTGCGCAGGCCGCCGAGACGGTCGGAAACCTGCGGGCGAAGACCTCCGGTGCGATGCCGGTGGCATCCAGGAACACGTGGTCGCCGATACCGCCGGGCGAGCGCGCCATCCGACGGGACACCGCCAGCGACACCACATCTCGCGGCGCCAGGTCGGCCAGCGGATGCACCCCGGCCATGATCCGGGCACCGGCGCCGTCGATCAGCACCGCGCCCTCGCCGCGCACCGCCTCGGTGACCAGCGGGCGGTGTCCGAGGTCGCCGGGCCCCGTCCACAGCACCGTGGGATGGAACTGCATGAACTCGGTGTCGGCGAGCACGGCGCCCGCCCGCAGCGCCATCGCCAGCCCGTCACCGGTGGCGACGCCGGGGTTGGTGGTGGCCGCGTACAGGTGACCGGCACCGCCGGTGGCCAGGATGACGGCGTCGCTGCGGATCAGCCCGACGGTCCCGTCCGGGCCCAGCACGGAGATGCCGCGGGCCCGGCCGGAGCCGTCCAGCACGACGTCCAGTGCCTGGTGTCCGGCCAGCACGGACGGCAGCCCGCGGGCCGCCAGCAGCGCGCGCTCGATCTCGGCGCCGGTGGCATCGCCGCCGGCGTGGATGACCCGGTTCGCCGAGTGCCCGCCCTCGCGGGTGCGCAGCAGGCCGTCCGGCCCGGCGTCGAACAACGCGCCCCGCTCGATCAGCCGCTGTACGGCGGCCGGGCCCTCGGTGAGGATCAGCTCCACGGCCATCGGGTCGGACAGGCCGGCCCCGGCGACCAGGGTGTCGTCTATGTGGGTGGCGACCGAGTCTCCAGGATCGCGCTCGTCGCGGACCACGGCCACGCCGCCCTGCGCCCACTGGGTGCTGGCCTCCTCCGGCCGACCCTTGGTGATCAGCAGCACGGACAGGCCGGCGGATGCGGTGGTCAGCGCTGCGGTGAGCCCGGCCACCCCGGTCCCGACGACGACGACGTCCGCGCCGGCCTCCCAGGACGGCAGCAGGGTCCCGGCGGCCGAACTCAACGACGCGTTCATTCGCCGCCGCCGCTCTGCCCGATCGCGATCATGCGTTCCACCGCGCCGCGGGCGCGGGCGGCTATGTCCGGGTCGACGACGACCTCGTCCCGCAGCTCGCGCAGCGAGGTGAGCAGCTTCTCCGGGGTGATCATCTTCATGTACCTGCAGGACGCCCGTTCGTTGACCGCGCGGAAGTCGACCCCGGGGGCGAATTTGCGCAGCTGGTGCAGCATGCCGATCTCGGTGGCGACCAGCACCTGCCGGGACGTGCTGACCTTCGCGGCGTCGACCATCTCGCCGGTGGAAAGGATCTTGATCCGGTCGGCCGGGACGGCGCCGGCGGAGGCCAGGTACAGCGCGCTGGTGGCGCAGCCGCATTCCGGATGGATGTACAGATCGGCGTCCGGGTGCGCCTTGGCCTGGGCGGTGAGCTGGCCGCCGTTGATCCCGGCGTGCACGTGGCACTCGCCGCCCCACACCGAGATGTTGTCCCGGCCGAGGATCCGGCGGACATGTGCGCCGAGGAACTGGTCCGGACCGAACAGCACCGGCGTGTCAGCCGGGATCGACCGGACGACCTCAACGGCGTTCGAGGAGGTGCAGCAGATGTCGGTCTCGGCCTTCACCTCGGCCGTGGTGTTGACGTAGGACACCACGACGGCACCGGGATTCTCGGCCTTCCACGCCCGCAGTTCGTCAGCGGTCAGCGAATCGGCCAGCGAGCAGCCGGCGTTCGCGTCCGGGATGAGCACGGTCTTCTCCGGAGAGAGGATCTTTGCCGTCTCGGCCATGAAGTGCACGCCGCAGAACACGATGGTCGATTGCGGCGCCGTGGCGGCGATCCGGGACAGCGCCAGCGAGTCGCCGACGTGGTGCGCGACGTCCTGGATCTGGGGCACCTGGTAGTTGTGCGCCAGGATCACGGCGTCCCGTTGCTCGGCCAACGCCCGCACCTCGCGGGCCCACTCGGCGAGATCCGCGGGTGCGCCGGCGCTCAGGGTCGGAGCTGTCACTGTGTTCCTCCTGCGCAGTCGAGGTTTTCGACTTATAATCGATAACATGCTCGATGGTATCAGGTCGTCACCTCGTGGTCATCTTCAGGACACTCATGTGGAGGTTCTCGCCGCCGTCTTCACGGCCCGCGCGGATCCAGCGGGACGCATGTGTCTGCAGGTGCTGCTGTGGCAGCGGGCTCGGCAGCCGGATGCCGGAAAGTGGGCGCTGCCAGGCGGTCTGGTGCTCACCGACGAGGACGTGGACAGCTCGGCGTCCCGGCAGCTGGCCGAAAAAGTGGACCTCACGAGGGTCGCCCACCTGGAGCAGATCGGCGTGTTCTCCGAGCCCGGTCGGGTGCCGGGCGCGCGGGTGGTGGCGACCGGGTTCCTCGGCCTGGTGCCGTTCGGGGCCGACCCCAGGCTCCCTGCGGACACCGCCTGGCACCCGGTGGACCAGCTGCCGCCGACCGCACTGGATCACGGCGCGATCGCCGACCGGGCCTACCGGCGGCTGCAGGCCAAGCTCTCCTACACCAACATCGGCTTCGCGTTGGCACCCAGCGCCTTCACCATCGCCGAACTGCGGCGGATCTATGCCACCGCGCTGGCCCACGACGTCGACCCGACGAACCTGCAGCGCATCCTGACCCGGCGCGGCATGCTGGAGCCGACCGGGACAACGGCCGCGTCCGGCCCGACGGGCGGCCGGCCGGCGGCGATGTTCCGGTTCACCATCAAGGAGTTGCGGGTGACGGATCCGTTCGCTGCGTTTCGACCGCCGACCCCCGACTGAGGTCGGGGTGCCCGTTCCACGCCGCCAGGAACGTGTACACGGTGGCGGCCAGTGCGGGCTGCGCCAGGACGACCAGGATGGTCCCGGTGGTGGGCGGCGCGACCACGATCGAGTCCGCCGCGGTCGCGCCGACCGAGGCCGGGTCGACGCCGGGGGCCAACCACAGGCCGATTGCCCAGGCGAGTGTCGCGCCGAGCAGGCTCCCGCCGACCAGGGTGAGCACCATCTGCCAGCCGCGGGCGGTCCGCAAGTGCCACCCCCCGACCGCAAGCAGGATGCCGATGGCCATCCCGGACAGGGTGAAGATCGCGACATCGACGAAGTGATAGGTCGACGTGGTCGGCAGCGGACCGAACCGACCGTCCGCCCGCACCTGGTACGGGATCCCCGGCGCCAGATAAGCCCAGGCCAGACCCTGCAGCACGGCCAGCACGACGCAGACGCCGAGCACGGCCAGCAGGGTGCGTCGCAGCATCAGGCCAGGCAATCCGCGCCGAGCAGCGCCTTGAGGTCACCCATCAACGCAGACGTCGGGGTGACCCGCAGCCCGTCAGCTAGTTTGAGGGTGGTCGCCTTCGCCCCGTTCAGCAGCTTGAGGTGCACCGCGGTGGTGCCGGGGTGCGCCTGCAGCACGTCACGCAGCCGGTCGACCACCGGCGGGGTGCACCGGGACGCGGCGATGCTGACCTGCACCGGCCCCTTGTCCGCCGACACCGACAGGTCCGGCATCACCACCTGCTGCGCGTGCAGCGACAGTCGGTCCTCCGACCGCGCGACCCGGCCCTTCACCAGCACGATCGCATCCTCGGCCAGCAGCAGGGCGCAATCCAGGTAGACCTTCGGGAAGAACGCGACCTCGACTCCCCCGGCCAGGTCCTCCAGCGTCGCCGACGCCCAGGGGTCACCCTTCTTGGTCAGCCGGCGCTGCAGACCGGTGAGGATGCCGCCGACGGTGACGACCCCGCGGTCGGGCACGGTGCCGTCCAGGATGTCCGGGATCGACGCGTCGGACTGCGCGGACAGGATGTGCTCGACCCCGGACAGCGGGTGCCCCGAGACGTACAGGCCCAGCATCTCCCGCTCGAAACCCAACCGCAGCTTGGTGTCCCATTCGGTGTCCGGCACACTGCCGCGGAAAGAGCCGCCCTTCTCCTCCTGGCTCATCTCGCCGAACAGGTCGAACTGACCGACGGCCTCCGCCTTTTTCAGGCCCAGCACCTCGTCGATCGCCCTGGCGTGCTCCATCAACAGGCCCTTGCGCGGGTGCAGCAACGAGTCGAAGGCACCGGCTTTGATCAGCGACTCGACGACCTTCTTGTTGCACGCGACCTGGTCGACCTTTTCCAGGAAGTCGTAGAAGTCGGTGTAGTCGCCCTTGTCCTTGCGGCTGGTGACGATGGACGCGACGACGCCGGTGCCGACGTTGCGGACTGCGGAGAGCCCGAACCGGACGTCGGTGCCGACCGGCGCGAAGTCGCGCACCGAGGTGTTGACGTCCGGCGGCATGACCTTGATCCCCATGGCCCGGCACTCGGCCAGGTAGACGGCCATCTTGTCCTTGTCGTCGCCCACCGAGGTCAGCAGCGCCGCCATGTACTCGGCCGGGTAGTTCGCCTTCAGGTACGCGGTCCAGTAGGACAGCATCCCGTAGGCCGCCGAGTGCGCCTTGTTGAACGCGTAGTCGGAGAACGGCAGCAGAATGTCCCAGAGCGCCTTGATCGCGGCCGGCGAAAAGGCGCGCTCCGCCATGCCCGAGGAGAATTTCTCGTATTGGGCGTCCAGTTCCGATTTCTTCTTCTTGCCCATGGCCCGGCGGAGCAGGTCGGCCTGTCCGAGCGAGTAGCCGGCGACGTGCTGGGCGATCGCCATGACCTGCTCTTGGTAGACGATGAGACCGTAGGTGTCGCCGAGGATCTCGGCCAACGGCTCGGCGAGTTCAGGGTGGATCGGGGTCGCCGGCTTGCGGCCGTTCTTCCGGTCCGCGTAATCGTTGTGCGCATTCGCGCCCATCGGGCCCGGCCGGTACAGGGCGATGACCGCCGAGATGTCCTCGAAATTGTCCGGCTTCATCGACCGCAGCAGGGCGCGCATCGGGCCGCCGTCAAGCTGGAAGACACCCAGGGTGTCGCCGCGCGCCAGCAGCTCGTAGGCCTTCCCGTCGTCGAGCGGAAGGTCCTCCAGGACAACGGTTTCGGCGCGGTTGGCCAGCACGTTCGCGACCGCGTCATCGAGGATGGTGAGGTTGCGAAGCCCCAGGAAGTCCATCTTGATCAACCCGAGCTTTTCGCAGGTCGGGTAGTCGAACTGGGTGATGATCGCGCCGTCCTGCTCCCGCTTCATGATCGGGATCAGGTCGAGCAGCGGGTCGGAGGACATGATGACGCCGGCGGCGTGTACGCCCCACTGCCGTTTCAGGCCCTCCAGGCCCTTGGCCATGTCGACGACCCGTTTGACGTCCGGGTCCGTCTCGGCCAGTGAGCGGAACTCGCCGGCCTCGGTGTACCGCGGGTCGGATGGCTCGAACATCTTGGCAAGCGACATGTCCTTGCCCATCACCGGCGGCGGCATCACCTTGGTGATCCGGTCGCCGACGGAGAACGGCATGCCGAGCACCCGGGCGGAGTCCTTCACCGCCTGCTTGGCCTTGATGGTGCCGTAGGTGACGATCTGCGCGACCCGGTCGTCCCCGTACTTCTCGGTGACATAGCGGATGACGTCACCACGCCGGCGTTCATCGAAGTCCACGTCGAAGTCGGGCATCGACACGCGGTCGGGGTTGAGGAATCGTTCGAAGATCAGCCCGTGCTGCAGCGGATTGAGGTCGGTGATCCGCATGGCGTAGGCCACCATCGAGCCGGCACCGGACCCGCGGCCGGGGCCGACCCGGATCCCGTTGTCCTTGGCCCAGTTGATGAAGTCGGCGACCACCAGGAAGTAACCGGGGAAGTTCATTGCCGTGATGACGCCGACCTCGAAGTCGGCCTGCTTCTGCACCTCCGGCGGGATGCCGCCGGCGAACCGGACGGCCAGGCCCCGCTCCACCTCCTTGACGAACCAGGTCTGCTCGGTCTCACCCGCGGGGACCGGGAACCGGGGCATGTACGACGCGTTCTCGTCGAATTCGACCGTACAGCGTTCGGCGATCAGCAGCGTGTTGTCACACGCCTCGCGCAGCTGATACTTATCGGCCCACATCCGCCTCATTTCAGCGGGTGACTTGAGGTAGAAGTCCCGGGCGTCGAACTTGAACCGGTTCGGATCGTCCATCGTCTTGCCGGACTGCACGCACAGCAACGCCTCGTGGGCGTCGGCATCTGCGGCATCGGTGTAGTGCAGGTCGTTGGTGGCGACCATCGGCAGCTTCAGGTCCCTGGCCAGTCGCAGCAGTCCGTCCCGGACCTTGGTCTCGATCGAGAGGCCGTGGTCCATCAACTCGAGGAAATAGTTGTCCTTGCCGAAAATGTCGCGAAACTCGGCGGCACTCGCCACCGCCTTCTCGTAATTGCCGATCCGCAGCCAGGTCTGGATCTCCCCCGACGGGCAGCCGGTGGTCGCGATCAGGCCCTTGGCGTACTCGTGCAGCAGCTCCCGGTCGGCCCGCGGCTTGTAGAAGAACCCCTCCAGGGAGGCGCGGGAGGCCAGCCGGAACAGGTTGTGCATGCCCTGCGTGTTCTCCGAGAGCAGGGTGATGTGGGTGTACGCACCCGCGCCGGAGACGTCGTCGTCCCCGCCGTCGGCCCAGCGCACCCTGGTCCGTTCGAACCGGGAGGTATTAGGGGTGAGATAGGCCTCCATCCCGATGATCGGGTTGACCCCGGCGGCCCTGGCCTGCCGGTAGAAATCGTGCGCGCCGAAGACGTTGCCGTGGTCGGTCATCGCCAGCGCCGGCATGCCCATCTCGGCGGTGCGCTCGAACAGCTTGCCCAACTTGGCCGCGCCGTCCAGCATCGAGTACTCGGTGTGCACGTGCAGGTGGACGAACGAATCTGACTTCGTCAACAGCTGGGCCCCCTTCGCTTGCGGGCCTACGGCCGCCGTCCTTCTGGCGTCTCGTTTCTATCACTGAATCCCGACAGCCCTCGGCGTGGCGTCGGCGGGCGGCGGCCGTGTCGCCGTCGGTGCAGGGTCGCCGTCGGTGCAGGGTCGCCGTCAGTACCCCGGGCAGTAGACCTCGACGTACCCAAGGACGTCCCGGCGCTCCGGCGCGACCTGGGTGATCAGCCGCTGGATCTTCTGTTTGATGTGCTGCACCTCGGGGACACTGAGCCCCACCAGGTGCTCGGCCAGCCGGTCAAGCTCATGCACCACCTGCGTGTGCTTGACGGTGGGATTACCGGCCGCCACCTCGACGGCCGCGACCTGTCCCTGCAGAGTGTCGATGTCCACTCCCTACCAACCCTTCGAACCGCTGCAACGTGTGACGAACTTCGCCCGGCGCCGCTGGCGGACCACTACCGATGCTCAGCCCCGCAAAAGACCGACGCAAGGGACAAAAGTCCTGGACCTGCGTGCGGGCCATGTTACGACGGCCGCGCGGCCGGCTCGACCGCCCTGACCTGCGGGTCGCGGCGGGCGTTCCAGAGCCAGGCCAGGCTGTTGGCGATCGGCCGGATCACCGACCGATCTTTCCAGTAGGCGACGTGCGAGACCGGTGACATCCCGATCACCAGCGCGCCGACCGAGACCGAGCGGTCCTCGTCGACCGCCTTGTCGTAGTCCGCCGAGAGCCCCTTCAGCGGGAAAGCCAGCACGTCGTCGGCGTCGTAGAAATTGATCCACTCCGCGGCCGCGACGATGACCGGGTCGTCGCTGGTCTTGCCGGGAATCTGCACCGGGCGGCTGAAGTCGCCGTAGCGCTCCATCCACAGCGCGATCGGCGACCCCAACGTGTAGAAGGAGGTGAGGGTCTCACCGCGCTCGAGCGGGGTGTCGGCGACGTCGGTGCGCCGGCCCTTGTGCAGGTCGTAGAAGTGGTCGGAGGCGATGACGCTGCCCAGACTGTGCGCCACCACGATCAACGGTGCGTCCGGCGCCTGCTCGGCCAGCCGGTGCAGAGCGTCATCGACGCAGGCGTGCACCGCGTCGTACACCACCCGGCTGTTCGGGGTGACCTGGTAGGCAACGATGTCACCGACGAAGGTGCTGACCGCCCAGCGCAACGTCGGCCAGTGGATCCGCGGGATGCCCGGGATGTGCCGGACCAGAGTCGACAGCGCGAGCGGAACCAGCGAAAGATTGGAACCGTTGGAGATCCGGTGGGTGAGGTTGTCCAACCCGGAGAACCAGCGGCCGATCAGTTCGGGAAAGGCACCGGCCAACAGCCGGTCCTCCCGTTCCATGACGGCAGGCGCCCAATAGACCGATTCGATGAGCAGGTCCCGGTTCGCCGTCTTGTCCTGCGCCGACCGGCGAACTCCTTGCGCAGCTGCGTGATCGCCGAGCGGGCGTAGTCCGGTTCCCGGATACCGACGCCGTGCACGAACAGCACGGCGATCTT